>Ga0123338_10001521_pt1 | contig 22445 bp, 22 predicted proteins | sample grotaG_FD_89793 | JGI IMG/M metagenome (GOLD analysis project Ga0123338, IMG submission 89793) | Glacier valley bacterial and archeal communities from Borup Fiord, Nunavut, Canada, to study Microbial Dark Matter (Phase II) -... | ecosystem: Environmental > Aquatic > Freshwater > Ice > Glacier ...
AGCAAGAGGACTTGACAATGAACATCGATCGGAGACGGATGCGACGCGTCGTCGCGACGGCCTTCGCGGCAACGCTGCTGGCCGCCGCGACGGGCACTGTCGCGCAGGCGCCCACCAACCCCAACCTGAACGCGCAGTTGCTCGTCGGCGCGCGTCAGGGCGATCTCGCGCAAGTCGAGCGCGTGCTCGCCGCCGGCGCGGTGCCGTCGTCGCGCAATCGCCTCGGCAAGACGGCATTGCTGCTCGCCGCGGAAAAAGGCAACCTCGCGATCGTCGAGGCTCTGCTGAAGAGCGGCGCCGACGTCAACCAGCCCTCGATCGAGGGCGTCACGCCGCTGATGGCTGCGAGTTACGGGGGCACCGAGCCGGTCGTGCGACGCCTGCTGGCCGCCGGCGCGAAGACCGATCCGGTCGACCGGATGAACAAGCCCGCTGTCGTCTACGCGGCCGGACAGGGCAGCGCCGGCGCGCTCGACGCGCTGCTCGCGTCGGGGATCGACGTCAACGCCGCCTACGAGCATCGGCTCACGGCGCTGATGTGGGCCGCGGGCCAGGGCAAGGTCGACGCCGTGAAGCTGCTGCTGACGCGAGGCGCGCAGCGCGACCTGCGCGACGACCGTGGCTTCACCGCCGCCGAGATCGCGCGCGAGGCGAAGCAGGACGCCGCGGCTGCAGCGCTCTCGGCCCCCTGAACGGCAGGACGGCGTGACCGCGAGCGATCTCTTTCGCTTGCGGCGCAATGCGCTGTTGACTCTGGCCGTGCTCGGCACATCGGCCCTGCCGTCGATGTCACGCGCCCAGGCGGCGTGGCCGAGCAAGCCGATCCGCTTCGTGGTCCCGTTCGCGCCGGGCGGCAGCTCGGAGATCGTCGCGCGATCGACGGCGGTCGAGCTCACGAAGTGGCTCGGGCAGAGCGTCTTCGTCGACAACAAGCCGGGCGGCGCCGGCAACGTGGCGATGGCCGACGTCGGCTCGTCGACCGACCAGCACACCGTGATCCTCGGCCACATCGGCACGCTGGCGGTCAATCCGTTCATCTTCGACAAGCTGCCCTACGACCCGATCAAGGACTTCAAGCCGGTCTCGCTGTTGGCCAAGGTGCCGAGCCTGTATGTTGTGCACCCCGACCTGCCGGTGAAGAACCTGAAGGACTTCGTCGCGCTCGCGAAGGCGAAGCCGGGCCAGATGAACTACGGCTCGGCCGGCAACGGCAGCGCCGGCCATCTCGCGTTCGAATACCTGAAGATGGCCACGGGGATCTTCATCGTCCACGTGCCTTACCGAGGCACCGGTCCGCAGCTCACCGACCTGCTCGCCGGCCGGCTGCAAGCGGCGGCCGTCGGCGCTCCGGCGATCATCCAGTTCGTCAAGGCCGGCAAGCTGCGCTGCATCGCCACCGGCACGACCCAGCGCATCGCCCAGCTGCCCGACGTGCCGACGGTCGCCGAGCAGGGCTATGCCGGATTCGAGATGACGCAGTGGTACGGCCTGCTCGCGCCGGCGACGATGGCGCAGGCGAACGTCGACAAGCTCGCCGCCGCGGCTGCGCGCGCGGTGCGCGAGCCGGCCGCGCTCGAGCGGCTCAACAGCGACGCCGCGATCGCCGTCGGTGGCTCGCCGGCAGAGTTCGCCGCCTTCATCGCCGCCGAGCGCGAGCGCTGGAAGCCCGTGCTCGTGCGGGCAAAGGTCAAGCCGGACTGAATCGGGCGGGAGCCAGCCGACGCGCGACGTCGGCGTGAAACCAGCCGATGCCCTGCTCGGCGCGCCCGGCGGTGACGAACCGGTTGGCGCCGCTCCGCATGCCCTTCTGGATGCCGACCGCGCAGGCGATGTCTTCCTTCTGGAACACGCCCTGCTCGATCAGGCGGAAGGTCTTGTCCCAGTGCGGCGCCCAGTCGGGCGTCGCCTTGTCGGCTGGGATCAGCATGCGGTGCGTCCACGACAGCCGCTCGGGGCCGACCGGGTAGAGCGTGACCAGGCTCAGGTAGTCGGGATGGAAGATCGTGATCGTGTTCGGGAACACGACATGGCTCGGCGTGACGAGCTCGCAGAGCTGCGCCATGTCGGCGGGCATCGCCGCATCCGCCTCCTTCGCCCAGGCCTCGGCCGGGCGCCGCGCGACCAGCGACTGCACGTGCGGCCCGAAGCGCTCGGTCGCGGTCAGGCCGTCCGCGAAGAACGGATAGATCGTGTCCTTGTGCAGGACGCGGATGTGATAGGCCTCGAGGAACGCGTCGACGATCAGCTTCCAGTTCGCCGGGTACTCCGCATGCACGGTGCGGAAGTGGCGCAGGCCGTCGACGGCGAGGAACGCCATCTCGCCGTCGAGCCCGCCGAGATGGCGCGCGACGTCGATCGTCGCGCCGGCCGTCGGCACGACCCAGAGCAGCCCGTGACGCTCCTCGCACGGCAGCGCGACGAGGTTGTCGCTGCCGGCGGTGCAGGCGTCGAACGCCTCCGCGTGCAGCCGATGGCGCAGCTCGCCTGCGAGACGGTAGGTCCAGCCGTGGTACGGGCAGACGATGCTCTTCTTCTCGACCGCCGCGCCGCTCGCCTCGACCAGGCGCATGCCGCGGTGGCGGCAGACGTTGAGGAACGCGCGGAACGTGCCGTCGGCGTCGCGGGTGAGGAGCATCGGCACGCCGTAGTCGTCGTGCGCGAGCACGTGGCCCGGCGGCAGCTCGCTCGCGTGGCCGACGATCAGGGGCAGCGGACGGAACAGCTGCTCGACCTCGGCATCGCGCACGTCGGCGCTGAAGTAGGTCTCGACCGGCACGTGCGCGACCGGCGCGTCGCTGTCCTGCCACTCGAGGCGCCCGGCCACGACCTGGGCGCGGATGCGCTCGAGCTGCGAGGCGATGTGCGGCGGGAGGTCGATCACGGTGCGGTGCGGAGCGAGTGACGAAGTCGTCCCGACGATACGCCGCGCACCGCCGCGTCCACAATCCGGTCCACACAGGAGGAACAGGCATGGGCCCAGCACGTTTCGAAGGCAAGGTCGCGCTCGTCACCGGCGGCAACAGCGGCATCGGCCTGGCCGTCGCACAGGGGCTCGTCGACGAGGGAGCGCGCGTCGTCATCGTCGGTCGCAATGCGGAGACCGTCGCGGCCAGCTCCGCGCGGCTCGGCGCGGCGGCGCACGGCATCGTCGCCGACACCTCCAGCCTCGCCGACCTCGATCGCGTGATCGAGGCGACGCGCACGTTCGGCGGCGGCCGGATCGACGTGCTCTTCGCCAACGCCGGCGTCGGCACCTTCGGACCGCTGGCGGCGACAACCGAGGCGATGTTCGACACCACCTTCGACACCAACGTGAAGGGCGTCTACTTCACCGTGCAGAAGGCGGTGCCGGCTGATGGCCACTGGCGGCGCGATCGTGCTCAATGCCTCGGTCGCCGCGGGCAAGGGCAACCCGCTCGGATCGGTCTACGGCGCGACCAAGGCGGCGGTGCGTTCGCTCGGCCGGACGATCGCCGCCGAGCTCGTCGAGCGCGGCATCCGGGTCAACGTCGTCAGCCCCGGCCCGATCGAGACGCCGATCTTCGATCGCGCCATGACGCCGCAGCAGGTCGCCGACCTGAAGGTCGCGTGGGCGGCGCGCAATCCGATGAAGCGCTTCGGCACGACCGACGAGGTCACCGCCACTGTGCTCTTCCTCGCCTCGGACGCGGCGTCGTACATCACCGGCGTCGACCTGCTCGTCGACGGCGGGCTCGGCAGCTTCTAGGCCTGATCGACCGTCGCGGGCGGCGACAGGCGCGTCGTCGCGGCTGCGCTTGCAACCACGAGCAGCTGTGCGACGACCGCCGCGGCGATCACCTCCGGCGCGCGGCCCGCGATGCCGGCGACGCCGATCGGGCAGGTGAGCCGCGCGATCGCGGCCGCGTCGACACCGCGCTCGGCCAGGCGCCGCACGAAGCTCGCCCGCTTCGTCTTCGAGCCGATCAGGCCGCAGAAGGCGAAGTCGCCGCGGCGCAGGATCGCTTCGGTGATGCGCAGGTCGAGGGCGTGCTCGTGGGTGAGGACGAGATAGAAGGCCTCTGCCGGCGCATTCGCGACCTCGCGCTCGACCGTGTCAGCGGAGAATTGGCGGATGTGCTCCGGCCACGGCGAGCCGAGCGTCGTGGTGTCCGGGAACTCTTCGTCGCGCTCGTCGAACCAGTCGACGTCGACGGCGAGCGTGGCCAGCAGCGTCGCGATGGCGCGGCCGACGTGGCCGGCGCCGTGCAGCTGCAGATGCAACATCGGCGTGCGCATTGGCCATCGCGCCAGCGCGTCGCCGTCGAGCGGCGCGAAGGCGAGCGTCACGGCGCCGCCGCAGCATTGACCGAGCGACGGTCCGAGCGCGAACGACTGCCGTTCGCGCGGTGAGGCGCCGCGCGCGAGCATCACGCGCGACGACGTGATCGCCTTCAGCTCGAGATGACCGCCGCCGATCGTGCCGAGCGTATCGGCGCCGCCGACGAGCATGCGCGTGCCGACGCCGCGCGGCACCGAGCCGCGCGCCGCGACGACCTCGACGACGATCGCCCGCTCGCCGGCCGCGAGCCAGGCCGCAGCGCGGTCTCGCAGTCGCAGCTCGCTCATCGCCCGCTCACCTGCACGGCGGTGATCGCACGCAGGATCGACTCGCTCGTCGCCGGTGCCGACAGCTTCGGATCGGCGCGATGCCCGCCCACCGCCGAGACCGCATCGCGGATCGCGAAGAAGACAGAGAAGGGCAGCAAGAGCGGCGGCTCGCCGGTCGCCTTGCTGCGATGGATCGTGTCGGCGACGTTGTCGCCGGCGCCGGTGCCGTCCTTCCAGAGGCGCACGTCGAACACCGGCGGGCAGTCGTTGGCGGTCGGGATCTTGTACGTGCTCGGCGCGTGCGTGAGCAGCAGGCCCGCCTTCGCGCTGCCGTCGTTCGGGTGCCAGACGAGCTCTTCCATCGTCAGCCAGCCCATGCCCTGGATGAACGCGCCTTCGACCTGGCCGATGTCGAGGGCAGGGTTGAGCGAGCGGCCGGCGTCGTGCAGCACGTGCGCGGCGAGCAGCTTCCACTCGCCGGTGAGCGTGTCGACGACGACCTCGCTCGCGGCCGCGCCGTAGGCAAAGTAGAAGAAGGGCTTGCCCTGCATCGCGTCCTTGTCCCACGACAGGCCCGGGGTCGCGTAGAAGCCGTCGGACCAGAGCTGGACGCGACCCATGTAGGCCTCGACGACGAGCTCGCGAAAGCCCATCGTCTTCGCCGCGCCGATCGCGACGCTGCCGTCGGCGAAGCGGATCTCGGCCGCATCGACGCCATGCCGCTCCGCCGCGAAGGCGACGAGCCGGTCCTTGATCTGCCGCGCTGCGTCCTGCGCCGCCTTGCCGTTGAGATCGCTGCCGGTCGAGGCCGCCGTCGCCGAGGTGTTGGCGACCTTTTGCGTGTCGGTCGCGGTGACGCGGACGTCGGCGAAGTTGATGCCGAGCTCGTGCGCGACGACCTGCGCGACCTTGGTGTTGAGCCCCTGGCCCATCTCCGTGCCGCCGTGGTTGACGAGCACCGAGCCGTCGCCGTAGACATGGACGAGCGCGCCCGCCTGGTTGAGGTGGACGAGGTTGAACGAGATGCCGAACTTCACCGGGGTGAGCGCCAGTCCGCGCTTGAGCACCGGGCTGGTCGCGTTGTACGCGTCGATCGCTGCGCGCGTCGCGCGGTAGCCGCTGAACGACTCGAGCTCGGCGACGAGTTCGACGATGACGTTGTCCTCGACCAGCTGGCCGTACGGCGTGACATTGCGCTCGCCCGGATCGCCGGGCCGCGCGCTCGGGCCGTAGAAGTTGCGCCGGCGCACGTCGAGCGCATCCTTGCCGAGCGCGCGTGCGACCGAGTCGACGATGTTCTCGATCGCGATCGCGCCCTGCGGCCCGCCGAAGCCGCGGAACGCGGTGTTGCTCTGCGTGTTGGTGCGTCCGGAGAAGCCGTGGATCGCGACGTCGGGCAGCCAGTAGGCGTTGTCGAAGTGGCAGATCGCGCGTGTCATCACCGGCCCCGAGAGATCGGCGGAGAAGCCGGCGCGAGAGACCATCGTCAGCTCGGCGCCGAGGATCAGGCCGTCGTCGTCGAAGCCGACTTCGTAGTCGTAGTGGAAGCAGTGGCGGCGGCCGGTGATCATGAAATCGTCGTCGCGGTCGAGGCGCAGCTTCACCGGGCGATCGAGCTGTCTCGCTGCGATCGCCGCGACGCAAGCGAACAGCGCCGACTGCGATTCCTTGCCGCCGAAGCCGCCGCCCATGCGCCGGCACTCGACCTGCACGTGGTGCGACGCAAGGCCGAGGCACTTCGCGACCAGGTGCTGCATCTCGCTCGGATGCTGCGTCGAGCAGTGGACGAGCATGCCGCGGTCTTCACGCGGCACCGCGTAAGAGATCTGGCCTTCGAGATAGAACTGCTCCTGGCCGCCGACCTCGAGCGTGTCGGCGAGCCGATGCGGTGCGGCGTCGATCGCCGCGCGCGCATTGCCGCGCGCGAGGTGCATCGGCGGCAGCACGTAGCTTTTCGCCGCATGCGCCTCGACCGGCGTGAGGATCGGTGCGAGCGGCTCGATCGTCAGCGCCGCCCTGGCCTGCGCGGCCGCGCGTCGGGCCGCGTCGCGCGTCTCGGCGATCACCGCGAAGACCGGCTGGCCGAGGTAGTGGACCAAGCCGTCGGCGAGGATCGGGTCGTCGTGCATCACCGGACCGCAATCGTTCGGGCCCGGGATGTCGGCAGCGACGAGCACCGCGACGACGCCGGGCATCGCCGCGATGCGCGCGCGATCGATCGCGACGAGCTTGCCGTGCGCGACCGGCGACAGGCCGAGCGCGGCGTGGAGCGTGCCGGCGAGCTCTGGCAGGTCGTCGACGTACGGCGCACTGCCGGCGACGTGCAGGTGCGCGGATTCGTGCGGGCGCGAGACGCCGACGCGGGCGGCGCTCGCCACGTCGGGCGTCTGCAGCAGGCGCGGCTCGAGGGCGCGGTTCATGCGGCGCCTGCTCCACTCGGCTCGGGCACGACGTGCGCGAGCGTGCTCCAGACGTTGGTGTCGACGGCGTGGAGGGGATCGCGCAAGCGCGTCTCGAGCCACAGGCGCTTGAGCAGGTTCTGCGCGACCTGCAGGCGATAGGCGGCGCTCGCGCGCATGTCGGTCAGCGGCGCGAAGTCGGTGGCGAGCGCGGCTTGGGACGAGGCGACCGCGGTTTCGTCCCAGCCCTTGCCGACGAGCGCCGCCTCGGTGTGCGCGGCCCGCTTCACCGTCGCGGCCATGCCGCCGAACGCGAAGCGCGCGGTGACGACCGTGCCGGCGTCGTCGAGCTCGATCGCGAGACCGGCGCACAGCGCGGAGATGTCGCAGTCGAAGCGCTTGGAGATCTTGTACGCGCGCACGCTCGCCTTCGAGTCGAGCGGGACCTCGATTGCCTGCACGAACTCGCCGGCGGCGAGGTGATTGGTCATGTAGCCGGTGTAGAAATCGGCGAGCGGCATGCGCCGGATCGTGTCGCCACGGCGCAGCACGACGGTCGCGTCGAGCGCCATCAGCACCGGCGGCGAGTCGCCGATCGGCGAGCCGTTGGCGAGGTTGCCGCCCATCGTGCCGGCATGACGCAGCGGCACGCCGGCGAAGCGCAGCCACACGTCGGCGAGCGTCGGCCAGCGAGCGACCAGCGCGCGCCACGCATCTTCGAGCGATGCAGCGGCGCCGATCGAGAGCGTGTCGCCGTGTCGCTCGACCCGCTTCAATTCGTCGACGTTGCCGATATAGAGCAGCGACGGCAGCGGCCGAAACATCTTGTTGACCCACAGGCCGATGTCGGTCGAGCCGCCGAGGATGCGCGCCTCGGGCTGCGCGAGCCGCGCCGCGGCGAAGGCTTCGAGCGTGCGCGGCGAGACCAGCTCGGCGCCGCTCGCGTCGACGTGGCGGAAAGTCTCCGACGTGCGCAGGCCTTCGAGTGCGACCACGACCGGCGCGCTCGCGAGCGGCACCGCCGGCAGGTCGAACATGCGCTCGCCGGCGTCGAGGATCGGGCGGTAGCCGGTGCAGCGGCAGAGGTTGCCGGAGAGCTCGTCGGCGAGCGCCTGGCGGGTCGGCCGCGTGCCCGTCGCGCCGTGGTGCTGGTAGGTGGCCCAGAGCGACATCACGAACCCCGGCGTGCAGAAGCCGCACTGCGAGCCGTGGCAGTCGACCATCGCCTGCTGCACCGGATGCAGGCCCTCGGCCGTCGCCAGGTCCTCGACCGTGAACAGCGCCTTGCCGTCGAGCGTCGGCAGGAACTGAATGCAGGCGTTGGCTGTGCGCAGGCGCAGGCCGCCGACCGTGTCGGGCGAGGGCGGTGCACCGGCCGGCGCGAGCTCCGCGACGACGACGGTGCAGGCACCGCAGTCGCCCTCGTTGCAACCCTCCTTGGTGCCGGTGCAGCGCGCGTCCTCGCGCAACCAGTCGAGAACGGTGCGTGTCGTCGTCGCGGCGTCGACTTCGACGATGGCGCCGCGGTGAAAGAAGCGGATCGGGCGTGTCCTCATGATGGGTCCGATGGTATACAGCGATCCGCATGCCACCTCTGCATCCAGCGACCAACACCGGGCCTGACGCGGCCGAGGGCGGCCGCATCGCCATCCACGGCGACCTGCTCGATTTCACCGCCGACCCGGTGTGGGGCGAGACCGATTCCGGCGCGGTGCGCTTGCGTCCGGACCACTGGCTGCTCGTCGAAGGCGGCCGCATCGTCGCTGCGCAGGCGCAAGCGCCAAGCGACAGCTGGACCCGCCACGACCACGCCGGACGCCTCGTCCTGCCCGGCTTCATCGACACGCACGTCCACAGCCCGCAGATCGATGTCATCGCCAGCTACGGCACCGAGCTGCTCGACTGGCTTGCGACGCACACCTTTCCTGCCGAGATCCGCCACGCCGACATCGACCACGCCAAGGCCGCGGCGGCGCAGTTCCTCGATGCGATGCTCGCGCACGGCACGACCTCGGCGGTCGTCTTCCCGACGGTCCACGCCCACTCGGCCGATGCGCTCTTCGCCGCCGCCGAGTCGCGCGGCATGCGGGTCATCGCCGGCAAGGTGCTGATGGACCGCAACGCGCCCGACGGATTGCGCGACGACGTCGTCACCGCCGAGCGCGAGATGGAAGCGCTGATCGCGAAGTGGCATGGCCGATCGCGCCTCGCCTACGCGGTCACCGTCCGCTTCGCGCCGACCAGCACGCGCGAGCAGCTCGCGCTCGCCGGGCGCCTGTGCCGCGACGATCCGAGCCTCTACATGCAGACCCACGTCGCCGAGAACCGGGCCGAAGTGCGCTGGGTCCACGAGCTCTTCCCGGAGGCCCGCAGCTACCTCGACGTCTACGCCGCCGCCGGCCTGCTCCACACGAAGAGCGTGTTCGCGCACGGCATCTGGCTCGACGACGCCGACCGCGCCGCCATCGCCGATGCCGGCGCGCAGATCGCGCACTCGCCGTCGTCGAATCTCTTCCTCGGCAGTGGCCTCTTCGGCTGGCGCGGCGCCGAAGCCGCCGGCGTGCACGTGAGCCTGGCGAGCGACGTCGGCGGCGGCACGAGCCTGTCGATGCTCAGGAACATGGCCGACGCGTACAAGATCCAGGCGCTCGCCGGCGAGCGCCTGACGGCGTGGAAGGCGCTGCACGCGGCGACCCGCGGCGCGGCGCGCGCACTCGGCCTCGGCGACGAGATCGGATCGCTCGAGCCAGGCCGCATCGCCGACGTCTGCGTCTGGGACGAAGCCGTCGGCGTGGTCGCGACGCGGCGCGCGTCGGTGGCCCGCACATTGCATGAGCGGGTCTTCGCGTGGATGACGCTGGCCGACGAGCGCAACCTGGTCGAGACCTTCGTGGCAGGGCATTCCTCGTATCGACGAGCAGCGTCGTCGCGCTCAGAATGACCGCCGCCCCATGACCCTCCGCCTCGAGCTCGTCGCCGTCAGCAAGCAGTACCCGGCCGTCAAGGCGAACGACCGGGTGAGCCTGCGCGTCGCGACGGGCGAGATCCATGCCGTGCTGGGCGAGAACGGCGCCGGCAAGTCGACGCTGATGAAGATCATCTACGGCGCCGTCCGTCCCGACGAGGGCGAGATCCGCTGGAACGGCGAGCGCGTGCAGGTCGCCTCGCCGGCCGAGGCCAGGAAGCTCGGCATCAGCATGGTCTACCAGCACTTCAGCCTGTTCGACACGTTGACTGCGGCCGAGAACGTCTGGCTCGGCCTCGACAAGACGCTGACGCTGGCCGACGTGACGGCGCGCATCAGGAAGGTCGCGGGCGAGTACGGCCTCGAGGTCGATCCGCTGCGGCCGGTGCATACGCTCTCGGTCGGCGAGCGCCAGCGGGTCGAGATCGTGCGCGCGCTGTTGATGGCGCCACGTCTCCTGATCCTCGACGAGCCGACCTCGGTGCTGACGCCGCAAGCGGTGCAGACGCTCTTCGTCACGCTGAGGAAGCTCGCGAGCGAAGGTTGCTCGATCCTCTACATCTCGCACAAGCTCGACGAGATCCGCGCGCTCTGCCACCACTGCACGGTGCTGCGCGGCGGCAAGGTCACGGGCGAGGTCGATCCGTCGAAGCAGACCAACGCGAGCCTGTCGCGATTGATGATCGGCGCCGAGCCGCCGCAGTTGCAGCACCGCGAATCGACGCCCGGCGCGGTCGTGCTCGCGGTGCGCGGGCTCTCGCTTGCCAAGGAAGATCCGTTCGGTACCGCGCTCGACGCCGTCACGTTCGACGTGCGCGCCGGCGAGGTCGTCGGCATCGCCGGCGTCTCGGGCAACGGCCAGCAGGAGCTGATGGCGGCGATCTCGGGTGAAGACCGGCGCGCGCCGGTCGGCTCGATCCAGCTCTTCGACCGCGACATCGCGCGCGCCTCGCCGAGGAAGCGGCGCGACGGCGGCCTGCACTTCGTTCCCGAGGAACGCCTCGGCCGCGGCGCCGTGCCGACGCTCTCGCTCGCGCAGAACACGCTGCTGACGCGCACGCGCGCCGTCGGCGCCGCCGGCTGGCTGCGCATCGGCGACATCACCGCGCTCGCCGAATCGCTGATCCGCCGCTTCAACGTCAAGGCCGGCGGCCCGGGCTCGGCGGCGAAGAGCCTCTCGGGCGGCAACCTGCAGAAGTTCATCGTCGGTCGCGAGATCGACGCCGCGCCCAAGCTCCTCGTCGTCTCGCAGCCGACCTGGGGCGTCGACGTCGGCGCCGCGGCGCAGATCCGCGGCGAGCTGCTCGCCCTGCGCGACAACGGCTGCGCCGTGCTCGTCGTGAGCGAGGAGCTCGACGAGCTGTTCGAGATCTGCGACCGGCTCGTCGTCATCGCCTGCGGTCGCGTCTCGCCCAGCGTGCCGACCGCGCGCGCGACGGTCGAGCAGATCGGCGAGTGGATGAGCGGCCTGTGGACCGGCGCCGCCGAAGCCAGCGCAGCGAACGCTTGAAGCGATGCTGAAGCTCGAGACCCGCCCCGAGCCGTCGCGCGCGATGTCGATCGCGTCGCCGCTGATCGCGCTGGCGATCACGGTGCTGATCGGCACGCTGCTCTTCGTCCTGCTCGGCAAGGACCCGCTGCGCGGCCTGGCCGTGTTCTTCATCGAGCCGCTCAAGAGCGTCTACGCGCTCAGCGAGCTCGCGGTCAAGGCGACGCCGTTGCTGCTGATCGCGCTTGGCCTCGCGGTGTGCTTTCGCTCCAATGTCTGGAACATCGGCGCGGAAGGGCAGTTCATCCTCGGCGCGATCTTCGCGAGCGGCATGGCGATGCAGGCGACGGCCACGACAGGCTCGTGGTTCTACATCGCCGTGATCGCCGCCGGCGTGGTCGGCGGCATGATGTGGGCGGGAATCGTCGCGCTGCTGCGCGACCGCTTCAACGCTAACGAGATCCTGGTCAGCCTGATGCTCGTGTACGTCGCCGAGCAGGTGCTCAACTACCTCGTCTACGGGCCGTGGAAGGATCCGGCCGGCTACAACTTTCCGCAGACGATCACTTTCCTCAAGTCGACGCAGGTGCCCAAGCTCTTCCCGGGCTTTCGCGTCAACGTCGGCGTGCTGGTGGCGCTCGTCTCGGTGGCGGCGTTCTGGGTGCTGCTCTTTCGCACCTACGCGGGCTTTCAGCTCCAGGTCGGCGGCCTCGCGCCGGCGGCCGCGCGCTACGCCGGCTTTTCGTCGCGCAAGGCGCTCTGGACCGCGCTGCTGATTTCGGGCGGCATGGCAGGCCTGGCCGGCGGACTCGAGGTCGCCGGGCCGCTCGGCCAGCTCACGCCGCACGTGCCGCAGGGCTACGGCTTCGCAGCGATCATCGTCGCCTTCGTCGGGCGGCTGCACCCGGTCGGCATCGTCTTCTCGGCGATCCTGATGAGCATGTTCTACATCGGCGGCGAGCTCGCGCAGTCGCGCCTCGGTCTGCCGAAGTCGCTCACCGGCGTGTTCCAGGGATTGCTGCTGTTCACGCTGCTGGCCTGCGACACCTTGATCGTGTACCGCATCCGCTGGAAGTCGACACGTCCAGCACCGGCCACGCCGGCGATCGACGACGCACCGCTCAACCCGGTCGTCGCCTCGACCACCCTGCCAGCCCGAGAAGGAACGATCTGATGGACCAGTTCGCGCTCCTCGTGGCCGCCACGCTCAACTCGGGCACCGTGCTCGCGTTCGCCGCGCTCGGCCTGCTCATCAACGAGCGCGCCGGCATCGTCAACCTCGGCGCTGAAGGGCTGATGCTGGTCGCCGCGGTCGCGGGCTTCGCCACCGCATTCCACACCGGCAACGACTGGCTCGCGTTCGGCGCCGGCGCGGCCGCGGGCGCGATCCTCGCAGCCGCGTTCGGCGTGCTCGTGATCTGGCTCAACACCAACCAGTACGCGACTGGCCTGGCACTCAGCCTCTTCGGCGCGGGCTTCTCTGCCTTCGCCGGCATCCGCTACTCGCAGGAGAAGCTCGGCGAGCAGCACAACTTCGCGATTCCCGGCCTGGCCGATCTGCCATTCGTCGGCCCGGCGTTCTTCCGCCAGCATCCGATGGTCTATCTCGCGATCGGGCTCACCGTCGCGATCGCGTGGTTCCTGCATCGCTCGCGCGCCGGCCTCGTGCTGCGCGCGGTCGGCGAGTCGCCCGAGTCGGCGCACGCGCTCGGCTATCCGGTGAGGAAGATCCGCCTCGCCGCGGTCGTCGTCGGCGGCGCGCTGTGCGGCGTTGCCGGCGCCTACATTTCGGTCGTCTACACCCATCTCTGGGTCGAGGGCATGACGGCAGGCAAGGGCTGGATCGCGCTCGCGCTCACGACCTTCGCGACCTGGCGGCCGGCGCGCGTGCTGCTCGGCGCCTACCTCTTCGGCGGCGTGACGATGCTGCAGCTGCAGTTGCAGGGCGAAGGCGTGCAGATCTCGAGCCAGTTCCTGACGATGCTTCCGTACCTCGCGACGATCCTCGTGCTCGTCCTGATCTCGCGCAACGCGTCGTTCATCCGCGTCAACATGCCGGCCTCGATCGGCAAGCCTTTCTTCCCTGGATAATCGCGCTCACCTACAAGGAGGACTTCCCATGACACGAGTCTCGTTCGCCCGCGGCGCCGCTTTCGGCGCGGTCGCGCTGGCCGCCATGCTTGCCGGCTGCAGCAAGGAAGAGAAGACGACCACCACGACGACGTCGACGCCGATGGCGCCGGCCGCGTCTGCCGTCGCGACCGCTGCGAGCGGCCCGCTGAAGATCGCCTTCGCCTACGTCGGCCCGGTCGGCGACGGCGGCTGGACCTTCGCTCACGACAACGCCAGGAAGGCGCTGGAGAAGGAATACGGCGACAAGATCCAGACCTCGTTCGTCGAGAAGGTGCCCGAGGCCGCCGACGCCGAGCGCGTGTTCCGCGACATGGCGAGCCAGGGCAACACGCTGATCTTCGGCACGACCTTCGGCTACATGGAGCCGATGCTCAAGACCGCGGCCGACCTGAAGGACGTGAAGTTCGAGCACGCCACCGGCTACAAGACAGCGCCGAACATGAACGCCTACGACAGCCGCACCTACGAAGGCGCGTACATGGCCGGCGTCATCGCCGGCAGCATGACCAAGACCAACACGCTCGGCGTCGTCGGCTCGATCCCGATCCCCGAGGTGATCCGCAACATCAACAGCTTCACGATGGGCGCGCAGTCGGTCAACCCGAAGATCAAGACCAAGGTCGTCTGGGTCAACGAATGGTTCAACCCGCCGAAGGAAACCGAAGCCGCGCAGTCGCTCATCAACGGCGGCGCCGACGTGCTGATGCAGAACACCGACTCGTCGGCCGTGCTGCAGACGGCGGGCAAGGCCGGCAAGTACGCCTTCGGCTGGGACAGCGACATGAAGGCCTACGCGCCCGAGGCGCACCTGGCCTCGTCGGTCATCAACTGGGCGCCGTACTACATCAAGACCACCAAGGACGCGCTCGCCGGCACGTGGAAGGGCGACCAGCACTCGTGGTGGGGCGTCAAGGAAGGCGCGATCGACATCGTCTCGATCTCCGACAAGGTGCCGGCCGAGATCAAGGCCAAGGTCGACGCCGTCAAGGCGGGTCTCAAGGACGGCAGCTTCGTGATCTGGAAAGGCCCGATCACGAGCAACGACGGCAAGGAGATGGTCGCCGCGGGAACCAACGCCGATGACAAGTTCATGGGCGGCATCAACTTCTTCGTCAAGGGCGTCGAAGGCAAGGTTCCGGGCGGCGACAAGAAGTAGCCGCCGGCGGCGATGGACTTCGGCACGATCCCGCGCGAGCGGCTCCCGCAGCTCTTGCGGGCGATGCCGAAGGCCGAGCTGCACCTGCACATCGAAGGCACGCTCGAGCCCGAGCTGATCTTCGATCTCGCGAAGAGGAACGGCATCGCGCTCGCCTACCCGAGCGTCGACGCGCTGCGTGCGGCGTACGCGTTCACCGACCTGCAGAGCTTCCTCGACATCTACTACGCGGGTGCCAGCGTGCTCCTGCACGAGAGTGACTTCGAGGCGATGGCGATGGCGTACTTCCGCCGCGCCGCCGCCGACAACGTCGTCCATGCCGAGATCTTCTTCGACCCGCAGACGCACACGGCGCGCGGCGTCGAGATGGGCACCGTGATCCGGGGCCTGTGGGCGGCGTGCGAGCGCGCCGAGATCGAGCTCGGCGTCACCGGCGCGCTCATCCTCTGCTTCCTGCGCCACCTGAGCGAAGACGATGCGCTCGCGACCCTGCGCGATGCGCTGCCGTACCGCGAGCACATCATCGGCGTCGGCCTCGACAGCAGCGAGCGCGGCCATCCGCCGGAGAAGTTCGCGCGCGTCTTCGACGAGGCCGGCCGCCTCGGACTGCACCGCGTCGCCCACGCCGGCGAGGAAGGCCCGCCCGAGTACATCGAGAGCGCGCTCGACGTGCTCCATGCCGAGCGCATCGACCACGGCGTGCGCTGCGTCGAGAAGCCGACGCTCGTCGACCGGCTTGCGCGCGAGGGCATCGCGCTCACCGTCTGCCCGCTCTCGAACCTGAAGCTGCGCGTCTTCGACAAGCTCGCCGACCACAACCTCGCCGAGCTGCTGCGCATGGGCTTGAAGGCGACGGTCAATTCCGACGACCCGGCCTATTTCGGCGGCTACGTCAACGACAACTTCGTCGCCACTTTCGAGGCGTTGCCGCAGCTCGGCGCTGCCGATGCCTACGCGCTGGCGAAGAACAGCTTCGACGCGAGCTTCGCCTCGCCGCAGTCAAAGCTGCGTTGGACGGCAGAGCTCGACCGCGTGTTCGAAGCGGCCTGAGGCTTGCGGGCCGCGATATCCTGAGCCGTCTGTTCCACGGAGTCGCCGCATGAGCACGCGCCACGTCACGCTCTTTCACTCGCCGCAATCGCGTTCGGCCGGCGCCCTCGTGTTGCTCGAGGAGCTCGGCGCCGACTACGAGCTGCACGTGCTCAACCTGAAGCAAGCCGACCAGCGCAAGCCCGAGTACTTGCGCGTCAACCCGTTGGGCAAGGTGCCGGCGATCCTCCACGACGGCGCGCTCGTCACCGAGCAGGGCGCCGTCTACGCCTATCTCGCCGACCTCTATCCCGAGGCCGGCATCACGCCCGCGATCGGCGACGCGCTGCGCGGGCCGTACCTGCGCTGGCTCTTCTACTACGGCTCGTCGTTCGAGCCGGCGCTGATCGACCGGTCGATGAAGCGCGAGCCCGCGCCCCCGGCGACCTCGCCCTATGGCGACTACGACACGATGCTGAAGACGCTCACCGACCAGCTCGCCGCGGGCCCATGGCTGCTCGGCGAGCGCTTCACCGCCGTCGACGTGCTCTGGGGCACGGCGCTGCGCTGGACGACGATGTTCAAGCTTGTGCCCGAGACGCCGGTCATCGCGGCCTACGTCGCCCGCGTCGCGGCGCGTCCTGCCGTCGCGCGCGCCGCGAAGATCGACGCCGACCTGCTCGCGAAGCAAGCCGCCGGCTGATCGCTCGCGCTCAGTCCGCGCCTGCGGACTCGGGCGCGCTCGCGAGCTCCTGCGCGATTGCCGCGAAGCTGTCGGTGCTGACGTCCGAGATCAGGCAATGGGCCATTCCCTCGCGCGACCAGCGGGCGAGACGGAAGCCGCGCTCCGACGAGAACCCGACGGCGCTGTCGGCGTCCTTCGTCGGCCACACGAAGGCTTCGACGAGATGGTTGCCCTGGCGGTACACGAGCGCGGCGACCGGGCGACCGTCGAGGTAATCGACGCGGCCGCCGAGGAGGACCGAGCCGGCGACCGTGAGCGCGCGCACCGGCGGCGAGAAGTCGAGCCGCGACGAGAGATACGGCTTGACGACGTGGTGATCGGACGACGTGACGTCGACGAGGTGCTGCGTCTGCGTCGCCGCGCGTGTGGCTGCGCGACGACCTCGTCGCGCAGCCTCTCGTCGTGCCAGCGCGACGAGAGGGCGAGGTTCACGCCGACGGCTGCGAGCACGACGAGAGTGAGGGCCGACGCGAGCGGGCGCCAGGCGAGCCAGCGGCGCACGGCGTCGCCGACGCGCGAGTCCACCGCGCTCTTCGATGGCGTCGTCGGCACCGACGATCCGGCAATCGTCGCGCGCAGCGACGCCAACGCCGCGTGATAGTCGGCTTGATCACGCACGCTCTCGCGCAGCCGGCGCAGCACATCGACACGGGCGCGCAGCGCGCCGTCCGCGGCGACACGCGCCTCGATTTCAACGTGGCGCGTTAGCGCGAGCTCGCCGTCGACGAATGCGTCGAGCTCATGCGGGCCGAGGTCGGCGCTCAGCGCTTCGTTCCTTCCTGCAGCGGCGGCACCGAGCGCAGCACCGGGCGCGTCGCCTCGGGCGCGAGCGCGTCGCGCATCAGCGCGCAGGCGCGCGACAGGCGCGACATCACCGTGCCGATCGGCGCGTCGACGATGCGTGCGATGTCCTTGTAGGCGAGGTCCTCGAGCTCGCGCAGCACGAGCACTTCGCGAAAGGCGATCGGCAGCGCGGCGAGCGCCTGGTTGACGCGCAGTCACGGCCGGATCTGGTCGCCGCGGAACGAGCCGAAGTAGCGCATCGCCCTGAGCATCGCGTCCTGCACGACGTCCTCGGCGTCGGCGTCACTGCCGGTGAACCAGCGCGCGAGGTTGTACGCCGCGTCCAGGTGCGGCAGCGCCGGGGTCTCGAAGCGGTGGCGGTCATCGTCGGCGGTCACGCGCGATCCTCTCTCTCCCGGGCGGTACCGGCAAGGCGCGCGTTTTATTCCCGACGGCGAGAATCGCCGGATGCAGCTCGCGTCGATGACCACGCTCGTCAGCAGGCGCGACCTGCGCCTGGCGTCGGGCCCGACGCTCTTCGTCTACGTCGCGCTCCATCCGCATCGAGCACGTGTCGATGTGCGGCGGCCGGGCGCGCTGCTCGAGCTCGTCGCGCAGGACTGGAGGGTGGTCGGCGAGGCAGTCGAGAAGCGACAGGGCGAGCGAGTTGCGCGAGGCATCGTCGGCGACGCGCCACGCGGCGCGCGTCGAGGCCAGCAGCGAGCCCTTCGTCGTCCCATCGGGCGGGCAGGCGGCGAACGCCGCCGCAGCGACCATCGCGACGATCGCGCCCGAGCAGATCCTGCAGGCTGCCTTCAACTCGCCCCTTGACCGCGGTCTCCGCGACCAGATGATGCAGCACCGCCGCGCTACGATGCCACGTTGTCGCGGGCCGTCGCCTGCGCGTTGCCGGGGTTCTCGCATGCTCAGCCGAATCGTCGTCGCCCTCGCCGGATCGATCTTCGCCGTCACGCTCACGTTCGCGCAGGACGCACCCTCGCGCCTCGACGCGGTGCAGAAGAGCGGCAAGCTGCGCGTCTGCACGCCCGGCGACTACACGCCGTTCGCCCTCGCCAAGGACGGTTCGTACGAAGGCCTCGACGTCGACCTCGTGCGCACGGCCGCCAAGGCGCTCGGCGCCGAAGCGGTGTTCGTGAAGTCCGGCTGGCCGACGCTCATGAAGGACTTCGTCGAGCAGTGCGACGTCGCCGTCGGCGGCATCTCGGTGACGCTCGAGCGGCAGAAGACGGCGTTCTTCTCGCAGGCCTACATGGTCAATGGCAAGGCGCCGATCACGCGCTGCGAGAACGTCGCCAAGTTCCAGACCGTGGCCGACATCGACAAGCCGACCGTCACCGTGATCGAGAACCCGGGCGGCAGCAACGAGCGCTTCGCGCGCGCCAACTTCAAGAGCGCGAAGATCGTGATCTACAACGACAACACGACGATCTTCGACGAGATCCTGAAGGGCAACGCCGACGTCATGATCTCGGAGTCGGCCGAGACGATCGTGCAGCAGCGACTCCGGCCGGGCCTGTGCGCCGTCAACCCCGACAAGCCGCTGCAGTACGGCGAGATGGCGTGGCTGCTGCCGCGCGGCGACGTCGCCTTCAAAGCCTGGGTCGACCAGTGGTTTCACCTGGCCAAGTCGACCGGCGACTACGACCGGATCGCGGCGCGCTGGCTGCGCTAGCGAGCGCCCTCGCGTCGCGCGTCGCGCGTCGCGCTCAGCGCGCCGTCGCGCGGCGCTCGAACGGCGCGCGGTCGGGCCGACTCATCTCGACAGCGACGAATTCCGCGGCGGCTTCCGGCGACATGGCCCGCGTTCGCTCGAACGCATAGACGTCCTTCGCGAGGCGCTCGGCCTCGGCCCGGGACAAGTCTTGATCGATCTCGGCGATCCGTTGCGCGCAGCGGTTGCGCCAGTCGGCGGAGTGGAGTGTGTCCAAGGTTTGCATGCCTCCAAGGCTAGTGCGGGGGTCTCGACTGCGTTGTCCGTCGTCGGCTCGACGGCGTGTCAGGCGCCTCCCACAATACTCTCGACCGCTCACCCGGAAAAGCCCCAGCCATGTCGACTATTGCCGAACGGACCTTGCCGAAACCCTAGGCACGTTCCAGCTGGGGGGCATCGCCGTCGGCTTGGTGATCTCTGAAGAATATTTCGGCTGGAGCCAAGGCTGGGCGTCGGCGGGAAACGCTCGGCTTTCTGGTCACCTCTGGCTTCGTCGCGCTGATGTACGCGACCTTCATCTTCAGCTTCACCGAGCTCACGACCGCCATTGGCGTCGTCGCGCCGGCGTTCTCGGTCGCGCACTTCGTCAAGGTCGGCACGGAGCCGGGGCTGGTCCGGCCGTTCGCGGCGCCGGTGTATCCGTGGTTTCTGGCGTTCGCGCTTGGCGCGGCGGTGATCTGCCTGGGGACGATGGCGTGGTTCAACCGCCTCGTCGCCGCAGTCTTCGTCGCCTCGACCGCGCTGCCGCCGGCGCAGTCGTAGGGCCCGCCGGCGACGACGGCAACGCCCGACACGTCCTGCGAGAACGCGACCGCGAACTGGGCTGCATGAAGCCGCCCGACGACAGGCCCGACACCAAGACCTTCGCGTCGACGCCGAGCGAAGGCAGCGCCGGCGCTGCGGCTGCCGAAGCGATCAGGGCGACGAAGGCGACGATCGCGGCGAAGCAACCGCTCCAGAAACTGCGAGCTGACATCAACGCCTCCGAAGTGACGGCGTCTTGACGGTCGCAAGCATCGTGCCCCGGTGGCTGCGTGCGTCGCTGTTGCAGACCGCGCCTTTCGCTTGCGAACCGCAACGCCTTGGCACACATCGACCTCGGCTTGCGTGAACTTCACCCAACGGTTCGCGCCGGTACAAACCGTTGCAGCGTGCAAAGCCGCACATCCGTCGATGCGTCCTTAGGATCGGCGCGAGCAGAAGGAGCAAGCCCATGGCGTTCGTGATGATTGCCACCGGCGCGACCAGCCGGTCGCGCGTCAGGACCGTGCCGGTGCGGCCATTGATCGCGCTCGCCGGCGCGGCGGCGCTCGCGCTGCTGGCATCGGGTGGCGCGATCGGCTACTGGATCGCCGAGCCTGGCGTTTCGCCGCCGCTGTCCGTGCCCGTCGCCGCCGAGGCTGCTGCGCCGGCACCGTTCACGCTCGAGCAGATCGGCGCGATCTCGGGACGCCTGTTCCGCCTCGAGAGCGAGGCCGCACAGCTAAGCAGGCGGATCGGCTCGACGGCCTCCGACGCGGCGCCGAACCGTGTCGTCGGGACGCGACCCGAGCCGGCGTCAGTCGCGCCAGTCGCGCCCGTCGAGCCCGTCGGGCCCAGCGGCGGGCCGATGCTGGCGCCGCGCGCCGAGCCTGCCGACCTCGGCGCGCTCGACGCGCAGATCGGCCGCGTCGAGCGCCAGATCGCGACGCTCACGGGTGCGGCGGCGCAGCAGTCGCTCGCGCTGATGCGCCTGCCCTCGCGCCTGCCGATCGCCGGGGCCGAGCTGACCTCGTCGTTCGGCAACCGGCTCGATCCCTTCGTCCACTCCCATGCCTTCCACGCCGGCCTCGATTTCGCCGCCCGCACTGGCACGGCGATCGCGTCGGCGGCCGGCGGCGTCGTCGCCTTCGCCGGATTCAAGCGCGACTTCGGCGGCGTCGTCGAGATCGACCACGGCAACGGCCTGGTGACGCGCTACGCCCACGCCTCCGAGCTGCTGGTCCACGCCGGCCAGGTCGTGACGCCGGGAGAGCGCATCGCCAGCGTCGGCTCGACCGGCCGCTCGACCGGGCCGCACCTGCACTTCGAGGTGCTGCGCGCCGGCGGCCAGGTCGATCCGAAGCGCTATCTCGCCGGCATGTGAGCGGCACCTTGTCGATGGCGATCGGATTCGGGCCCACGGCCTCGCAGCGGCTGAGCCATGTCGGCCTGGTCGTCGCGCCGCGGCGGCGCGCGCGATGGTGGCTCGGTGCCGCCGTCGTCGCAGCCGCCTGCGCGTCGGGCATCGCCGGCGGCTTTCTCTGGCGCGAGAGCGCGATCCCGCCGGCGCAGCCGCCGGCCGCGTCGCCGGCCGAGGTGCGCGCGCTGCGCGATCAGGTCGAGCAGGGCCGCCTCGCGCTGCGCCTGTCGGATGCGCGCAGCCGCGAGCTCGAGCACCAGATCGACACCCTCAACCAGCAACTCGCCGAATCGCAGGAGCAGCTCACGTTCTTCCGCAAGTCGCGCGAGGGCAGGCGTTAGACACGCCGCATCAGGAGAACCGGTCATGTTCACGAGCTCGAAGAAGCGTCCCTTCATCAAGATGGCGGCGCTGTCGACGCTGATCGCCGACGGCGTCGAGATCACCGGCGACCTCGCCTTCGCGAGCGGCATGCGCATCGACGGCCGGGTCCGCGGCGATGTCACCGGAGCCGCGGCCGACGCCGGCGCGCCGACACTGCTCGTCCTCTCCGCGAACGGTCGCATCGAAGGCAGCGTGCGCTGCGGCGACGCCGTGATCAACGGCACCGTCGTCGGCGATCTCGACATCGAGCATCGCCTCGAATTGCAGTCGGACGCGCGCGTCACCGGCACGATCCGCTATCGCCAGCTGCAGATGGACGTCGGCGCGACGGTGCAGGGGCATCTCGTCCGGGTCGAGCCCGAGCCGGTCGTGGACAACGTGGTGGCGCTGGGGGCGGACAAGGCCGGAGCCGGCGCAGACCGGCGCTGACCGGACGCGCGCGTCCCCCGAAGTCCGGGATCGGTTTTCGGGCCAGATTCACGGAGAGAGGTCGGCGATGGTGGTAGGGTCTCGGCCATGACAGTCTCCGAGTCGCGGCAACGACCGGACATTCCGACCCTCACCGAATCGCTGCCGCTCAGCGAAGCCGAGCTGGACGCGGCGCTCGATCGTGCCCGTGCGACGCTGCCGGCCGATCCCGTGCGGTCCGCTCTGGGCGCGGCGTTGCCGGCGGCCACCGCGGCGCCGCTGGCGAACGTCGACATCGAGCTGCCGTTCAAGGTCCGAGCCGACGATGCGACGCGTCGCCGCGACGCTGCTGCGGCTGCCGCGGCGCGGGCGTCGGCGCCGCAGATCGCGACGCCCTTCGCGCCGCTCCTCGATCGGCTGCTCGACGCCGGCCACGGCCCCTTCGGTCTGCAGGTCGACGTGAAGCACGACCATCGCGTCGTCGGCAGCTGG
>Ga0123338_10001523_pt1 | contig 22432 bp, 21 predicted proteins | sample grotaG_FD_89793 | JGI IMG/M metagenome (GOLD analysis project Ga0123338, IMG submission 89793) | Glacier valley bacterial and archeal communities from Borup Fiord, Nunavut, Canada, to study Microbial Dark Matter (Phase II) -... | ecosystem: Environmental > Aquatic > Freshwater > Ice > Glacier ...
AACGTGCCCTTCAACTTGATTGTGCCGGTGGTCATATCCACGTTGTTATCGATAAACGTCAATACTCCCGTTTCGACCGCAGTGGGATCATCTTGCGGCACCGCCATGACGGGAAGCTTCCCGTCAGCCATGTAGCGTTTAATTTCGCTTAATTGGGCTTCTGGCACGGAGAAGGTCACGTAGATGGGCTGCACCTGATTAATGGTCATTAAATCCATGCTGTTAGCAGTAACAATGTTGCCCTGTTTGACATTGATGCTGCCAGTGCGCCCATCGATGGGAGATCTGATCTCTGTATAACCGAACTGTACTTGCATGGTTTCGACAGTGGCTTTTTGGGCGGCAATTTCGGCGCGGGCGCTTTCAATCGCCGCCTGATCCGCCGCGATAGCCTGAGAGGAAGCATCCGCCGCACTGCGCAACTGCTCAGTCTGATCTTTGGAGACGATGCCTTCCTTCTGAAGATCGGCATACCGATTTGCCTGATCGCGGCTATACTTCGCCTGCGCCTGATCGCGTGCCAAATTGGCTTGAGCCTGGCTCAACAGAGCTTGATCGCGAGCCAGAGTAGCCAGAGCCTGCTGCACCTGGGCCTTCATTGCCCGGGGATCGATGCTGAACAGAGGAGCACCCTTGCGCACATAATCGCCCTCCTGGAAATAAGCCTTGGTCAGTTCTCCGGAAACCTGTGCTTTCAAAGCAATCGCGGAATATGCTTCTACATTGCCGATAACCTGCAACTCCACAGGCACATCCCGGGTTGCAACTGTCGTGACCGTTACCGGGACATCGCCGCTGCCCTTTTTTGAACTTTTGGAGGAGGCAGCGTCTTTACTGGCGCAGCCAAGCATTACAACCAGAAGGGTAGCGAGTGCCGTGAATGCAGCAGGATCTAGCCTTGAACTTACACGTTTTATCAATCGATTCCTTCGCTCGTTCAAAATATCACTTCCACCCTCGTGAATGGGCGGCAGGGCATAGCTGACAGGAGAGCCAAGCAAGGGCTACCTTACATGGTTGGCGTCGCAAACACGGCGAAGGTTACCAATTTACTTCTTTCGGAAAGTACTCGGCAATTAGATCGGTGTAGTACGGCTTCAGCGTTTTCGGGTCAGGGCGGGACGCGGCTTTCGAATACAAGTCATACGGATTGAACTTGCGCACCCAGCTGAACATTTCACGGTCGTGATCGTTCAAAAGGTGATCGTAGGCGTTTTCGCGGTGGCCGGGATAGAAAGAATGGTACCGGATCATGTACAACGCTTCCTCTGGAAGAAAATTCTTGGTGACCTGATAAAGGTACTCGTCGTGGCCCCAGGAAAGGTGTACATCATGCATACCGCAATGCGGCTCATAGATGCCTAGTTCCGTTTGATACTTCGGAACCTTGGAATCCGCGTTGGCTTCAAAGAATTCCGGATAAACAATTTTGTCAGAGTGGCGGCAGCCTACAGGGAACGTGTCGCCCACCACCGCCCATTGCGGCTCGCCTTCAAAGCACAACATTTTACCCAAGTCATGGATTAACCCGGTCAACACAAACCAGCGCGGATGCCCATCGGCGCGAATCGCCTCAGAAGTCTGCATAGCGTGCTCAATTTGCGATAGATCGGTATCGGGGTCGCTATCGTCCACCAGTGTGTTCAAATGCTCCAGCGCATCCCAGACGCCCATGCGGTTTTTCTTTAGCAAGCCATACTCGGCTTTCTTGCGAAGAACGAAATCGAGTGTCTGATGAGCGTGGTTCTGGCGGTAAAATTCTTCGACCCCTGGATTTGCGCCAGCGCGATAATTGCGAAACTCATCTTTCTCTTTATCGGCGCGGTACCGGGATTTTACAAAATCGTCCCACTGTTCGAGAGACTCCAGAGGGCCGTTCAGGACGTCTTGCATACCTGTATTATGACCGATTGCGAAATCTGCGTTTCAGAATGAGCCTTCGCAAACCAGCCATACAAATCAATCCCACTGCGAAGCCGATACGGCCTCCCTCTGATCGAAGCGGCGTTATCAGCAGTCCCGCGGTAAAGGCCACCGTCATGGACCAGATTCGCCACGTGACGATCGCGGCCTGTTCCGGGTGCTCTTCGGTATCCGTCAGGCCCTTTTTCTGTGCGTACATCCAGTGCGCCAAAAGCAGCAGTGCCAGAACCAGTTGGTTCCCGAAGTAAAAAAGCTGCGAAACAATGTTGGCCGGCAAAATGTCCCAGCAGCCCTGCAGAGAAGGGGAGTAGCGATACAAACATCAGGAAGAATAAATTAATCCAACAGAGCACCTGATTCATGTGTTTGACGAAATGAAATGTCAGGTGATGCAAGAACCAGAACGTACCCGAAATCATGAACGTGATGAAAAACGTGAGAAACGAGGGGCGCAGTTTTGCCAGCGCGGCCAGCAGTTCGTCATTCGTTGCATGGTGCGACAGCTCTGGAACTTTCAATTCCAACACTAGGAGCGTCATTGCAATGGAGAAGACGCCGTCGCTCAAAGCTTCAATCCGGCCTTTCCCGAGTTTCAATAGCGCAGCCAACTCATCATCTTAGCCGTTGGCCCACCCCGCGCGGATTAACGCGGTATGCAAGAATAAAAACGTAATTCCCCCCATGCCCAATCAACAATCTGTGGACCGCGAGGCGGAAGTTTCGTCCTTTGGCGATGTCCTCAAAGAATTCGAACAAACCCAACCCCGTAAACCGGCCACCGGAGAAGGCCGCGAAGGCACCGTGCTTGCCGTTTCGGGAGATCTGATATTTCTCGATCTCGGGATGAAAGAAGAAGGCGCACTGCCCGCTGCCAGTTTGCGTGAGCCGAATGGCGAACTGAATGTGAAGCCGGGCGACAAGATTCAGGTAGCCATCTCTGGCCACGATCCGGAAGGCTACTTCAACCTTTCTCTAATCAAGTTCGAGCGGCCGAAAGATTTCAGTGCACTCGAGAAAGCGTTTGCCGATAAAGCGACCGTAGGTGGCCGGGTAACGGGGGCCGTAAAAGGCGGAGTGACGGTGGACGTGGGCTTCCGCGCATTCATGCCCGCATCGCGCAGTGGTGCCAAAGACGCCGCTGAACTCGAGAAGCTAGTTGGTCAGGACATCACCTGCCGCATTATCAAACTCGATGTTGCCGAAGAAGACGTGGTAGTGGATCGCCGCGTTGTACTGGAAGAAGAAGATAAGAGCAAGCGCGAGCAGATGTTGGGCGAACTGCGTGAAGGCATGGTTGTGCATGGCACTGTGCGCAGCCTGACTGATTACGGAGCCTTCATCGATATCGGCGGCGTGGATGGCATGCTGCACGTGGCTGAAATTTCATGGGGACGCGTCAACAAACCTTCCGACGTCCTGACCGTGGGCCAGCAGGTAGATGTTCAGATTCTGAAAGTCGATCCGAAGAAGCGCCGCATCTCGCTCGGGATGAAGCAACTGCAGCCAGACCCCTGGACGAAGGCGCAGGATAAGTTTCATGTTGGCGACCGCGTGAAGGGAACAGTCTCTCGCGTAACGGATTTCGGCGCATTCGTTGAGCTTGAGCCTGGGCTTGATGGCCTGGTGCATTTATCGGAAATGAGCTGGTCGAAGAAGGTGCGCAAACCTTCCGACCTGGTAAAGCCGGGTGATCTTGTGGATGTTGTGATCCTGGGTGTCAATTTATCGGAACACCGGGTTTCTTTGGGGCTGAAGCAAGCTTTGGGCGATCCTTGGGAGGACACGGAGACTCGTTTCGCTGTGGGAACCGTCGTTGATGCTCCCATCACCAGCCTCACCAAATTCGGCGCTTTCGTGCAGCTTGCCGAAGACGTGGAAGGCATGATTCATGTCGGCGACATCACGAATGAAAAGCGCCTCAACCAACCTCAAGATGTTTTAAAAGTCGGCCAGACTGTCAAAGCTGTCGTGCTAGAGATCGATAAAGCCAAACGCCGTATCCGGCTGGGGATGAAACAGTTGATCCCCACTTCAGTGGATGAATACATCACGGAACACAAAGAAGGCGATACCGTCACCGGCCGCATCGCTGAAATGTCGCGCGGCCGTGTAAGCGTGGAACTTGGGGAAGGCGTGTTTGCATCCTGTACAATGCCCGGAGAAGCAAAGGAAGAACATCGTAGCGAATCGAAAGCCGATGTCTCCTCGCTCAGCAGTATGCTGGCAAGCAAATGGAAAACAGGCGCGGGCGATACTTCGCAACCCGCGCGCAAAGAAACTGCACGCGAAGGCCAAGTGCGCAGTTTCCGCATCACCAAACTGGATGCAGACAAAAAGAAGATTGAGGTGGAGCTAGCCAGCTAGTGATCGATATCGAAGATTTGGTCGGGAGCGAATGGGCCGAATGGTACCGGATGACTCCTGCGGAGCGTTGGGCGGAGAGCGAAAAGCTGTGGCACACCTATCTTGCTTTAGGCGGGAGCCTTGACCCTGAGCCCGATACTGAGAGCCCTTTCTACGATCCGGACGAGTGGCGTGAGAACGCTTCTGATGGGCGGCCAAGCTTGCATATTTTACGGCGCAGCGGAGTTTAGCCGTGACCTGGATTTGCTAGTCCTTGCAGATCCTGATAACCTCCATCGCCTCCGTGTAGCTTTAGAGCAGCTGCAAGCCGTATCCATCGCCGTTCCTCCTTTTGACGCGGAGTACCTCGCCAGAGGGCATGCGATTCACTTTCGATGTGCTCGCCAGGATGTTGATCGGCTTCGAATCGATATCATGTCGAACTTGCGCGGTGTAGACAACTTCGAAAGACTTTGGCAAAGGCGATCTACCCTCCTGTCCGAAGACATTGAGGTGGATCTGATGGGCCTCGAAGATTTAGTTCTGGCTAAGAAGACGCAACGAAACAAAGACTGGCCAATGATCCAAAGGCTTGTCGAGAGGCACTATACCGAAAACCATCTTTCCGCGTCAGATCAAATGGTGATGTTCTGGCTTCGCGAACTACGAACACCTGAACTGCTGCGTGAGGTGATTACGAAGTATCCCGGTTTAGCAACGGCGGCGTCTGCTACTCGGCCAGCTTTGAACGAGCCCTTGGAACAATCACTTAGGACCGAAGAAGATTTGGAACGAATGAGCGATCGTGAATACTGGAAGCCTTTGCGTGCTGAGTTGGAACAGATGCGTTTTAAACAAAAAAGCCCGGCACCTGAATGATCAGGGCCGGGCTTTTGTTGCTTGGTTTACTGATTAGGTCTTCAGCTTTTCGCGCTGCTCTTTCAGAACCGCTTTCCGGCTGAGCTTAATTTTGTTGCCCTCAAGCGCCAGCACCTTAACCAGGATCTGATCGCCTTCCTTTAACTCATCACGCACGTCTTTTACACGGGCCTCAGCAATTTCGCTGATGTGCAGAAGACCATCCGTACCGGGGAAGATCTCGACAAATGCGCCGAAATCCACTAGCCGGACCACTTTGCCGAGATACGTTTTGTTGATCTCCGCAACCGCCGTGATATCGCCGATAATCTGCAGCGCTTTCTTAGCCGCTGCCTGATCGCTCGACGCCACGTTGATGGTTCCATCGTCCTCGACATCGATCTTCACGCCTGTCTGTTCGATGATGCCGCGGATCACTTTGCCGCCCGGTCCAATGACATCACGAATTTTATCCACTGGAATCTTAAGAGTGTAGATTCGCGGGGCATACTCGGACATCTGGGTGCGGGGCTGCGCGAGCGCCTCGTTCATCTTGTCCAGAATGAACAAACGGCCCCGGCGCGCCTGCTCTAGCGCTTCCTTCATGATGCTGGTAGTGATGTTGGGAACCTTGATATCCATCTGCATCGCAGTGATACCTACGGCTGTTCCGGCTACCTTGAAATCCATGTCGCCGTAGTGATCTTCAGCGCCGGCGATATCGGTCAGGATGGCGTAATCATCACCTTCCTTCACCAAGCCCATCGCCACGCCGGAAACCGCGGCCAGCAGCGGCACGCCGGCGTCCATCATGGAAAGACTCGCACCACAAACGCTCGCCATGGAACTGGAGCCGTTCGATTCCAGAATGTCGCTGACGCAGCGAAGTGTGTACGGGAAAACGGAAGCGTCAGGAAGCACGGCGGAAAGCGCGCGTTCTGCCAACGCGCCATGTCCGATTTCGCGGCGGCCCGCGCCACGCATGAAGCCCACTTCACCCACGCTGAATGGCGGGAAATTGTAGTGCAGCATGAAGCGTTTTGAAACCTCACCCGGTTCCAACAGTTCAATGCGCTGCTCGTCATCTTTCGTTCCGAGCGTGGTGGTGACCAACGCCTGTGTTTCGCCGCGTGTAAACACGCAGGAACCATGAGTGCGGGGCAGTGCGCTGGTTTCAATCCAGATGGGGCGGACTTCGTCGAACTGCCGGCCATCCGGGCGGCGGCGCTTCTTCAGCATTTCATCGCGGAAGATGCGCTCTTTCAGAGCATCCAGAGCCTTCACGCCTTGCTCCACATGTTCCGGCTCAAATGCTTCTTTCACTTTGGCCTTGATGCCAGAGATGAGGGCGTAGCTTTCGAGCTTAGGATGTTTGTGAGTATCAAGCGCGTCTGTCAGACCTGCAAGCGCAATGCCCGAAACCTTCGCCGCAATCTCTGGAGCAATCACCGGCGAATTGTAAACCCTCTTGGTCTTGCCTAACTGCTTGACCATGGTCTCAATCACTGCGGATACTTTCTTACAGCACTCGTGGCCGAATTCGATGCATTCCAGCACTTCCGCTTCGCTGGCCTGGGTGGCGGAAGCTTCCACCATCACAATGCCGCCTTCGGTGCCGACAACCACAATATTTAACTTCGATGCGCGGCCCTGTGAGTAAGAAGGGTTCGCCGTCGGCTTTCCATCCACGAAACCGACGCGCACTGCGCCGACCAGGTGATGGAAGGGAATATCGGAAATGGCAAGGGAGGCAGCGGCGCCGATGATGCCGAGAACCGCCGGGTCCTGTTCCGGGTCAGCCGAAAGCACCATAGCGATAATCTGCGTTTCGCACATGAAGCCTTCCGGGAAGAGAGGCCGCATGGGACGGTCGATAAAACGGCTGGTGAGGATTTCTTTTTCAGATGGACGGCCTTCGCGCTTGATGAAGCCGCCAGGAAAGCGCCCTGCAGCATACGTGTACTCGCGGTAATCGACCGTGAGCGGGAAAAAAGCCTGGCCGGGTTTAGGGTTTTCATTCGCGCAGGCAGTGACCAGCACCACCGAATCGCCGGAACGAACAACTACCGAACCGTTGGCTTGCTTGGCGAGCTTGCCGGTTTCGATGGTAATCTTGCGACCGCTTAATTCAATTTCAAATGTGTGTTCCATAGTTCGACGGGAGAGGTACGTTCCTCTCCACAAGTCCTTTGTGGGGTCCGGAAAACCGGTAGTAATTAGCTAGAAAACCAGGTAGAAAAACGAGGGAGGGGAAAAGCAGGAGGGAACGGGCACCGGGGAATACCGGATGAGTCGCGTTCAGCGGGTTGTTTCCCGTCCACCGGGACGGGGCAGCGGATTCTGCCAATGTTGCAGCAATGCGCCGGGAGTGAAAACTGTTAGTGGCGGATTCCAAGCTTCACAAGAACATTCTTGTACCGCTCGGGATCATTATTCTTCAGATAGGTCAGCAGTTTGCGACGCTTCGAGACCATCGTAAGCAACCCTCTACGGGAAGAATGGTCTTTCTTATGCATTTCGAAATGCCCTTTCAGCTGCTGCAAGCGGCCGCTTAAAATTGCAATCTGCACTTCCGGAGAACCGGTATCGCTGGTGTGAACCTGATTTTTTGCGACAATTTGCCGCTTTATGTCTGTTGCTAACGCCATTACAGAATTACTGCTCCTGGTCTTCTCTTTCTCTCGTTTTCGTACACCAGTAGAGTAACACACTCGAAATGGACGCGCTAAGTGTCAGCCGCCGCCGAGCCATTCAGCGAGCGCGGGATCATCAAAATCCGGCACGGTAAGCACGGTGCCCGGCAGTTCACGATGCAGGGTCTGAACCCCGATTACCTGCATCCCCGCCGCGACACCCGCAGCCACGCCAGCGTAGGAATCTTCAAACACGACACACTTTGAAGGATCCACTTCTAACAGCCTTGCGGCAAGCAGATAAATTTCCGGATGGGGCTTGGCGTGTTGCACCTGATGCCCATCGACTACGAAGCGGAACAGCGGGCGCAAGCCCGTTTCACCCAGCACAAATTCCGCGTTCTCCCCCTCCGCATTTGTGGCGAGGGCAACCGGCAAATACTGGTGGCGTACCAGAAACTCACGAATGCCTGGGACCAACACCTGGTTCACCTTAGGCCCAATCATCTCCCGGTAAAGCGCCTCTTTATTCGCTCCGTGGGCGAAGGCCTCTTCGCTCGTCAGATGAGTGCCAAAAAAGTCGCGCACAATTTCATCGTTGCGCTTGCCATACATGCGCCCCAGCATCGCTTCCGTGGTTGCAATTCCGTGCCGCCGATTGAACTCAATCCAGGCATCGCGGTGCACGTCGTTTGAATTCACCACCACGCCGTCCATGTCGAAGATGAGGGCCAAGGGTCCGGTGCGAAGCACTATCGCTCGCCCATCCAGGCCAGGTATTCGGGCAACCCATCTGCAATCCGAATGCTAATAATCTCAGGCAGTTCGTAAGAGTGTTGCGCTCGCAAGATATCCCTTATCTCAGGAAAGCGGTCTTCGGTGGTCTTGATCAGCAGAAGCGTCTCTTTTGAATCCTGAACCTCGCCCTTCCAAAGAAAAATGCTCTGGACGGGTCCGACGATGTTGACGCAGGCGGCAAGCTTTCTATCCACCAGCATGCGTCCTAATCGGGAAGCCTCTTCGTCTGAGCCGCATGCGCTGAATACTACAATTCCGCCGGTCAACCCAAAATTATCGCTCACCCTGCAAAGCACCGTGAATGTTACACTGGCCCAAAGTACATGGCCATGAAGTTATCCCTTTTAAAGATCGGCTATGCGGTAGTGTTGGTGGTTGGCGTGGTCTATGGCTTCGCTGAAATGCGGGGGCCCAACGGCCTCGGGCGGCTGATGGAAAAACGCCAGGACATCCGCAACCTGGAACAGCAGAACGAAGCGCTTCACAAAGAGATTGAAGCAAAGAAGAGCCGGATCGGGCGCTTAGCCGATAGTCCGGAAGAGCAGGAGCTCGAGATTCGTAAGCGTCTGAAACTCGTCAAGGAACACGAAAAGACCTACATTCTGGGAGATCAGCAATCCGCCCCGAAATAGGGCATTAGTTCTTCGGGTACCAATCGAGTTTGCGCACTTCGATCCCGGTGCCTTCCAAACCTTTCTCGAACACCGACAGATCGCTACCCCCGTAGTGATACGGAATCACAATCGCCGGGTGGAACGCCTTGACTGCGGCTGCCGCTTCTTCCGGCGGCATAGTGTACGGCAGGTTCATACAGACAAAAGCAACATCGATATTTTTCAATGCGCGCATTTCGGGAATGCCTTCCGTATCTCCTGAGATGTAAAAGCGTTTGCCTCCGTAGGTGACGACGTAGCCATTCCCGCGACCCTTATCGTGATAGAGTTTGCCTTCCGAAGGCCCGCGCTTCTGGTTATACATAGGCACTGCGTCAACACTGAAACCATTCCAGGTCTTTGTATCCCCATTGGCGATGGTGCTTGCGGCTGTAATCGTCTTCGAAACCGCTTCAGGTGCCCAGATGACAGTGCCTGGCTTGCTGACGGAAGCGATAGAGGCGGCATCCATGTGGTCGCCGTGAATATCGGTAAGCAGGATCAGGTCGGCCTTGGGAAGTCCATCGAACTTGGCGGGCTTCGCAGGATCCACATAGATAACCTTGCCACCGGCTTCCATCAGGAAACTGGCGTGAAGAATAGGAGTGATCTTTACTGGACCCGCCGAGGTAGCGAAGGTCTGAACCTGACCGTTCAGGAGAGCGAAACTCAAAACGGCTGCAAGGGCAAGAAGCTTCATGCCCCTGATTCTAGCGTGATATAAAAGAAGAGTTCCCTGCCTGAAGCGTTAGCCACCCTAGCTCAGTTGGTAGAGCGACTGATTCGTAATCAGTAGGTCGCCAGTTCGATTCTGGCGGGTGGCTCCAGTTATTTCATGACGGAAACGAAAGGTTGCAGTCCAGAAAGGATGCTATGCGCACCCTGGACTCACTCGAAGTTCAGGTAGTGGTGCGTTCTTGCGGGTCGGTCGCAAGAAACCTTGCCCAAATGAAGTGCGCAAAGCCGCTATAAGTCTATGAAAAGTTTTGGTGGACCTGAAGGGATTCGAACCCTTGACCTCTTCCATGCCATGGAAGCGCGCTCCCAACTGCGCCACAGGCCCATATAAAGTGGCTTACCCTTTTAGCTTAGCACTTCATCTTAGAATGAAATAGATGGGTCTCGCGAACCGCTCTCGAGCGGTAGTTTTTATTGTCGCAGTAGCTGTCGTGCTAAGTTCCTGCACGTCTCGGCTCAGGACCATCGTCCGGTCCGCACACCCTACTGCGCAGACGCTACTCACCGCCACCAAGGCGGAACTGGTTCAACGGATAGCCGATAATTATGCGGCCGTTCAGAGCTTTAGTGCCACGGTGGATTTGACGTCATCCGTCGGCAGCGTGAACAAAGGGAAAATCAAAGACTACACAGACATCACCGCGTATATCGATTTCCGCAAGCCCGGTGATATTCGCGTAGTGGGAATCCTGCCGGTTGTACACACCACGGCGTTTCACATGGTGTCCGATGGCCAGGACTTCCGGGTCAGCATTCCTTTAAGAAGTAAATTCATTGAGGGGCGGGACGATGCTCCCGCCACCTCTCAAAACAAATTCGAAAATGTCCGGCCCCAAACTTTTATTTCCGGCATGCTGGTTAGACCCGTCGACCGGAGCGTGGATATGGTTCTGCTGGCTGACGATACAACAGAGACCTCGGCGTCCTATCAGCTCGAAATTATACGGAAGGTCGGTAACGACATCGCAATTTTCAGGCTCATCACTTTCGACCGCGTGAATCTTCAGATCATTGAGCAACGCGAGTACGACGAGAATGGCTTAATTATCAGTCTTTCTAAGTATGACGATTTCAAGGTCTATGACAACGTCCGTTTTCCTTCACACATCGAAATTAGCCGGCCAAAAGACGAGTATGGAATCGTGCTGGTGGTGATGAAGATGGATATCAACAACAAGATTGACGCAGCTCGATTTGTTCTGGCACGGCCGGAAAATTCAGAACTCCAGGTGATCGGCACCACGCCGGTTCCGCCGCCCGTCAATCAGGTTCCGACGGTACCCAAGTGATTACGAAATTAATGATGGAGAATGTGCGGCACCGGCCCATGCCGACGCTGCTCAGCATATTCCTGATAGGCGTTCCCGTCACGCTCATCCTGATACTGGTCGGGCTGAGCGATGGCCTCATCAATGATTCGAAGAAGCGGGCCAATGGTGTGGGTGCCGACATTATCGTCCGCCCCCCCAATAGCAACATCATGAGCTTTACCGGCTCGACAATTCCCGAACAGCTTGTCCCAAAACTGGCTGCTTACCCGCATGTAGCCTTTGCGACAGGCACAATGAACCAGAGCGCGGGCGGCCTGTTCGAAACGATTACCGGAATCGATTACGCCGCTTTCAAGAAGATGAGCGGCGGCTTCGATTTCATTGAGGGGCATGAATTTACAGGCCCCGGTGACTTGATTGTGGATAGCTACTACGCCGATCAAAAACGTTGGCATGCGGGCATGACCGTCCGTCTGATCAATCGGGACTGGAATCTTGTAGGCGTGGTTCAGCCAGGCAAACTCTCTCACGTCTTTGTGGAGATCGGGGTATTGCAGGAACTCTACGGCGCGCCCCACATGTTGAGCCAGATTTATCTGAAGGTGGACGATGAGCGGAATATTAAGCCGGTGATTGCCCACTTGAACGAGACGCTGAATGGGTACCCGGTCTTTTCCATCAAGGAATTTGTCGCGCTAACCTCAGTCAGCAATGTTCCCGCGTTGAATACTTTCATCTCAGTAATTATCGGAATTGCGGTGCTGATTGCGTTCGCCGTAGTCTGCTTGTCCATGTATATGGCTGTGCTGCAGCGGACACGGGAAATTGGCATTCTCAAAGCCATCGGCGCTTCGAAGGGCTTCGTACTCCAAACCATTCTGGCTGAGGCTTTTGTGATGGGCCTCGGTGGGACACTACTCGGAATCCTGCTGAGTTTCGGATCGCGCTGGGTGTTGCAGAAGTTTGTGCCCTCTTCATTGCCTCAGGCGATTGTGGTCGGCTGGTGGGCCAGAGCTGGACTGATTGCGCTCGGGGCGGCGTTGCTCGGCGCTCTGTATCCCGGGCTGTCCGCCGCACGGCAGGATCCCATTAAGTCGCTTTCCTATGACTGAGCCAGGAACTGCTGGACAGAGCTCGTCTGAACGGAGCACCGCTGAACAGGGAGTGCCGGAACCGATTATCTCCATACGCGCCTTGCGTAAGCTGTTCCGAATTGGCCAAGTCAACGTCGAGGCATTGCGCGGCGTGGATCTGGACGTTCCACAAGGCGAATTCTTGAGCGTAGTTGGACCATCCGGTTCCGGAAAATCGACGCTGTTTCATATCGTGGGCGCCCTGACGCCGCCCACTTCCGGGACCGTTCACATTGCCGGTAAAGATCTAAGCTCGCTGTCCGATTCTGAGCGCACCAAACTGCGGCAGACCACGGTCGGGTTTGTGTTTCAGAAGTTCAATTTGCTACCTACCCTGACAGCGCATGACAACATCGCTATGGCGCGCGCGCTAGCCGGTAGTTCAGTGAATCGCACCCCGGAGGACGAGGCCGAGTTTGCCAAGATTTTGGAGCTTCTCGGCATTTCGCACCGGCTCCATCACAAGCCGAATGCCCTTTCTGGGGGCGAGCAACAACGGGTGGCGCTGGCCCGGGCGCTGGTGAACAAACCCGCGATCCTGTTAGCTGACGAGCCTACCGGCAATCTGGATTCGAAGAACTCCGATGCCGTTCTCCACCTGCTACGCGATGTGAACCGGCGCTTGGGGCAGACAATTCTGATGATCACGCACAACCCGGAAGCGGCGGCATTTGCCGACCGGACCGTTATGATGCGCGACGGCCGGATTGAGAGTTAGGCTGCGCGTTTTGTCGGGTGAAGCAAATTGTGAACTCGTGCCATCGGCGCGGCCTCGAGCCTCCGTCACAATCTGCTTTCCTACTCCCGACTGGTTGTCTATCGGCAGTGCCGTGGCAAAACTTCACGGTTTCGCCAAGATTAATTTCGGTATTCTTAGGACATGCGAACTTTTCTCCTGGCATCGATCGCCGGTGCCATACTAGCGGGTGCCATGCCTGCCGCCAGCCCGCTCTACAATTTCAAGGTGGATTCCATCGACAGTAAGCCCGTCACCCTCAGCGAATACCAGGGGAAAGTGCTGCTGATGGTGAACGTAGCCAGCCAGTGCGGATATACGCCGCAATATACCGGTCTTGAATCGCTTTACGAAAAATACCGCGATAAGGGTTTGGTTGTGCTGGGTTTCCCCGCCAATAATTTTGGCGCGCAAGAGCCGGGCTCGAACCAGGAGATCAAGACTTTCTGCTCTCGCAAGTTCGACGTCAAGTTCCCGATGTTTTCGAAGATGTCCGTCAAAGGTTCTGACGAATCGCCGCTCTACCAGTACCTGACCAAGCAGGCCAACCCGGCAATGTCTGGCGATATCAAGTGGAACTTCACGAAGTTTCTTGTAGACCGTTCGGGTAAAGTGATTGCTCGCTTCGAACCGAACGTTACGCCCGATTCACCCGAAGTGATCTCCGCGGTTGAAAAAGCGCTTTCGGCGAAGTAGATCTGCTGAATTAAATCTACTAACTCGGACTTTGGTTGCCGGTAGCACCGTAAAGCTCGCCCGTCACAAACAGAGATTTATTCGAGGCAGGGAACCGTCCTTTGGCACACTGCCGCTCTGCCAACTCCTCGGTCTTTTTTCCGGAATGATGGCACAGATTCGTTATGAACGGGACGTGGTGAGCGCGGTAGGAATCGAACCTACAACCTAGTGATTAAGAGTCACTTGCTCTGCCAATTGAGCTACGCGCCCTTGAGGGGAACGCCATCAGTGTAACACCACGCACCCGCAAGATTCTACAATAGATCCGGATGGCGCGTGTTCAGTAATCAACATCGAAAAGCTAAGCTGCTGTTCGGGCTTTCCGATATCCTGCTGGCCGCCATTGCCTTTGAAGCCGCCTACCAAACCCGGCTGGCGCTCTCGCTCGAAAACACGTTCTATTTCTCCGGCGAAAGGAAAGCCCTTGTGCTCGGGCTTTGCGTCCTCACCTTGGTGCTTACCGGCTATTGGCTGCAGGTCTACGGGCGGCTCGGCACCGGTGAACGGAAAGTGGTGCTCAGCGATTCCCTGCGGCAGTGCGGCTATGGCGCAGTTGGCCTGATTTTCTGCGAGTTCGCGTTGCGGCTGGATCTGAGCCGGCCCTTCCTGTTCTTTTACATTGCATACGCCTGGGTGCTGCTCATCACGTTCCGTCTGGGCGCGAACCGGCTGGTGGGCGTCATCCGGCGCGAGTTCGGGTCGCTTCGCTATGTGATGGTGGTTGGTGTCAGCGAACGCGCTCTGCGGTTGGGGCGAGCGCTCGAAGCCGCGCACGATCAGGGAGTTCGGCTGCGGGGGTTCTTAAGTGAATTGCCGCTCCCGCCCGGCAACGTGCAGTTGACTGCCCAGTACCCGGTTCGTCCGCTCGCGGACCTGCCCGTACTCCTCCGCCGCGTAGTGATCGATGAGGTCATATTCGCAGTGGAAAGCGAGGCGTTGGGTTCACTGGAACCGGTGTTTCTGCAGTGCGATGAAGAGGGCGTTCGCACGCGCGTTGCGGTTGACTTTTTCCCGCATGTCAACAGCGAGATGCACCTGGATAGGCTGGGTGTCACTCCCCTGCTTACGTTCTCTGCCGCGCCCGACGATGAGATCCGCTTGCTGATGAAGCGCGGCATCGACATTCTGATTGCAATTACCGCGCTGATCATTACAATGCCTTTCTTGCTCGTGGTCGCCTTGGCCATTCGTCTGGATTCCCGGGGTCCTGTAATATTCCGGCAACAGCGCTGTGGCTTGAACGGACGGCTGTTTACTTTCTATAAGTTCCGTTCCATGTGCGAAGACGCCGAAGAGCGCAAGGCCGACTATATACACCTGAGCCAGCGCGATTTGGCGACGAAAATTCCAAACGATCCGCGCCTGACTCCCCTGGGGCGTTACCTGCGCCGGTTCTCCATCGATGAAATGCCTCAGCTGTTCAACATCCTGCGAGGGGACATGTCGCTAGTAGGCCCGCGTCCCGCAATTCCAAGTGAGGTGGCGCAGTATCAGGTCTGGCAGCGTCGGCGGCTGCGCATGCGCCCCGGTTTAACCTGTTTATGGGCGTTGAATGGCCGCGATCAGGTAGATTTCGAAACCTGGATGAAACTGGATATGCAGTACATTGATAACTGGTCTTTGAGCCTGGATTGGAAAATTTTGTTCCAGACCATCCCGCAGGTGGTTCTGGGCAAAGGGGCGCATTAGCCGCGCACGGCATTTCGCAAAACCATGCATCTGTTACCTACACCGGAAGAAGTGGTCGGCATCCTCCGCGAGACCGGGGCGTTGCGCGACGGGCATTTCGAATACCCCGACGGCTTGCGCTCCAACCAATACCTGCAAGTCCCTCTGGTGATGCGGCATTACCAGCATGCACGCATGCTGAGTGTGGGCTTGAGCCGTCTGCTGCGCTCTAACCCGGAAATTCGCGCCAATATTTCAGAACTTTCGATCGTTGCGCCCGCGACAGGAGGTCTCCCCGTTGCATATGGGATTTGCGAAGCGTTGCGCGCCAAACAGGTTTACTGGGCGGAGCGGGACGCCGAAGATAAGCCCATGCGCTTTCGCCAGTTCCTGGCACCGGAGCCCGGCGAACAGGTGATTCTGGTGGACGATATACTGCGCAGTGGGCACAAACTAAGTGAAATGCGCTCTTTGCTGGAACAACATGGTGCCAAAGTGCTGGCCTTGGCGGTTCTGGTTTATCAGCCAACGCCTCATACGCGTGATTTCGGCAAGCTGCCTTTTTATTATCTAGCCAAGCTCGATTCCCGCTTTTCCGCGAGCCAGGACGCGAGCGACTTGGAAAAAATGGGTCTTCCAGTACAAAAAGTTTGGATCTAATGCCATCCCAGGTGATCACAATCAACGACTTAGCTCGCTGTAGCGGAGATGCTGAACTGAAGGGCACTTTGTCACAGGACAATTACAGGCAAGGGCTTGGAGCTTTCCACAGAGCTCTTACTCACAGGGTTATCCACAAATCGGTGGATTCCTAGGAGCCCAATGAAGCTAGGCGTAATCGATTGGGTCGTAGTAGCGGCATATTTCCTCTTCAACATCGCGATCGGGCTCTACTATCGCGCGCGCGCCGGGAAGAACATGTCAGAGTTCTTCCTGGGTGGCCGCAATGTTCCGTGGTGGCTCGCCGGTACTTCCATGGTGGCAACCACCTTCGGTGCCGATACGCCGCTTGCCGTAACCGGAATGGTGGCGCGCAACGGAGTCGCAGGGAACTGGCTCTGGTGGAATTTTGTCGCAAGCGGCATGTTGACGGTGTTCCTGTTTGCCCGGCTCTGGCGCCGCGCCGGCGTGATGACCGATGTAGAATTTGCAGAGTTGCGCTATTCCGGAAAACCTGCGGCTTTCCTGCGTGGCTTCCGCGCCCTCTACTTGGGAATTCCCATCAACTGCATCATCCTCGGATGGGTAAATCTGGCGATGGTGAAGATTCTGATGTTGGTGCTCGATATCGGCAAAGATGAATCGCTGCTGATTGTGGTTGGCATCATTGCCTTGACTGCGGCCATCAGCGTTCTCTCCGGCTTGTGGGGAGTTTTGGTTACCGACATGTTCCAGTTTGTCGTCAAAATGACGATGGTGATTGTGCTGGCCGTGGCAGCGGTCAACGCGGTAGGCGGCATTGGCGAGATGAAGCTCAAGCTGGCCGCAATCGATCATGCCAAGGGCCTTGCCACCGGCACCGCCGGTTCCGCGCTGAGCTTTGTGCCGGATTTGAATTCCGCCTGGATGCCCATGATCACCTTTCTGGTTTACATCTCCGTGAACTGGTGGGCCACATGGTACCCGGGAGCGGAACCGGGGGGCGGCGGCTATATCGCGCAACGTATGTTCAGCGCGAAAGACGAGCGGAATTCTCTTCTAGCCACGCTTTGGTTCAACATCGCTCATTACGCCTTGCGGCCGTGGCCGTGGATTCTGGTCGGGCTTGCCTCAGTCATTCTGTATCCGAACCTGGCTGACCCGGAGACCGGCTATGTGCGTGTGATGATCGATTACCTGCCGCCTTACCTCCGCGGGCTCATGGTGGCGGCGTTCATGGCGGCGTTCATGTCCACTATTGGCACCCAATTGAATTGGGGTGCAAGCTATCTGGTCAATGATTTTTATAAGCGTTTTTGGAAACCCAGTGAAACCGACCGGCATTATGTGATCGCCGCCCAGCTCGCTACAGTGCTGCTCACGGTTTGCTCCGCAATCATCACGCGCTATATGGATTCCATCAGCGGCGCGTGGAAATTGTTGTTGCTCACCGGCGCCGGAACAGGAACTGTCCTGATCTTGCGATGGTACTGGTGGCGGATCAACGCCTGGAGCGAAGTTTCGGCCATGATCAGCGCGTTTGTGGTCTCTATCGTTTTGCAGGCGGTGTTCGGCCTGAACAGCGACGACCCCGTACAGTTTGCTCACATCATGCTGATTACCGTCGCGATCACGACAGTGGTCTGGTTAGGGGTGACATTCGCCACCGCGCCCGAACCAGCGGCGAAGTTAGAGGCGTTCTACCGCCGCGTGCGGCCTAGCGAACTTGGTTGGAAGCCGATCGCGAAACTGGCTTCCGATGTTCCTCCCGCGCGCGATTTCGGTTGGAATCTTGTGGATTGGCTCTGTGGCTGTGCGATGATTTACGGCGCGCTATTCGGCACCGGTAAAATCATATTGCAGGAAACTATGACTGGTATTGCCTTTCTGCTGGTTGCCCTGGCCGCTAGCTTAGTCATCTATTTCGACCTGTCCAGGCGCGGATGGAAAACGGTGGCCGAATGAGAGGTATCGGCTGCGTTTTTCTTTTGCTCGGCATGGCGGCCGCGCAGGAACACACTGCTGCAGTCGAGAAGCTTGCTCCTTACTATCCGACGCCCGAAACCATCGTGGACAAAATGCTCGAGATGGGCGGTCTGCGCGCTGGCGAGAAAATGTACGACCTGGGAAGCGGGGACGGCCGCATCGTCATCCTGGCGGCCCGCAAATATCACGCGAACGCTGTGGGGGTGGAATACGACAAAGATCTGGTGCGGCAAAGCGATGCTCAAATTCGCAAGTTAAACCTGCAGGGAAGCGCCAAGATTATCCACGGCGACATCTTTGCTCAAAATTATGGAAGCGCTGATCTGATCACGGTGTATCTGCTGCCGACGTCGAACGATAAAGTGCGCCCCATGCTGGAGCGCCAATTGAAAAAAGGCGCGCGCGTAGTGGCTCACGACTTTGAATTTCGCGGCTGGGTGCCCACCAGAACGGAAACCATAGATGATGACGGCGAAGGCCGCAGCCACACTCTCTTTCTGTATCAGCGCTAGTTTCTGCACGGTCGCCTGCGGCCGTTACGCGGAATTTGCGCTTCCCCCTCTGCCGAATGCAGCGGCTGCCAAGCCCGTAAACTTCCACTTCCGTTCCGAGCCTGTCCTAACGAAGGGCGATTGGGATTCCGGCGACGTGCTGAACCCCTCCGTCGCATGGTTCCGCGGAGAGTATTACAACTTGTACTCCGGCTTCGATGGGCACACCTGGCACACGGGTCTGGCGACCTCTGCCGATGGCGTGAATTGGCGGAAGCAGGGCCAGGTCCTGTCCCCGGACTCCGCAACCTGGGAAGGTACCTATATTGCGGCAAACGGGTCGGCCCTCGCTGTGGGTCAGGAGCTTTGGTATTGGTATCAGGCAGGTAGACGCGAGAACCCGCGCATCGGGCTGGCTAGATCTTCAGATGGAAGAAAATGGCGCAAAGACCCGCGGCCGGTGCTCAATCCTGGTCCATATATGAGCTGGGATGAGCGCGCGGTGGGGGACCCTTTCGTGTTCCAGAAAAATGGCTGGTTCTATCTCTACTATTTAGGTCAAAACCGTGCCAATCAGCAGCAGCTGGGGCTGGCGCGGTCTCGCGATGGTGTCGCCTGGGTCAAGCTGCGCAGCAATCCGGTCGTAAACATTCCGCTTCCCGGTGCTGGAGCAGCCTCAGAGAGCGGCTTGGGCGAGCCTGCGGTTTGGGAGCGTAGCGGCGCCTATTGGATGCTTTACACCGGCCGCGATTCGCGCGAAAATCGCACGCTGGCGCTCATGCGTTCCGGCGATGGCGTGCATTGGTCCGCGGTTGGCTCGCCAATTCGGGGTCAGGATCCATGGGATTCGAAAGTCCTCTGCGATCCCGCGGTTCTTGGCAATCGCTTCTGGTTTGGGGGCGGCGATCTTGCCTCCCCCGATGAAAACCTGCACGGCCAGATTGGAACGGGAGAACTCAAGTGAAGATCGGAATTACCTGCTATCCCACCTACGGCGGCAGCGGGATCGTCGCAACGGAGCTGGGCCTGGAACTCGCCACCCGCGGCCATGAGGTTCACTTCATCACCTACGCAAACCCCATCCGGCTCGATACCAGGCTGCCCAACATCTTCTATCACGAGGTGGCGGTCTCAGAGTATCCACTTTTCCAGTACCCGCCCTACTGCCTGGCGCTCGCTTCACGCATGGCGGAAGTTGCGGAGGAACGCGGGCTGGACATTTTGCACGTCCACTATGCAATTCCGCATTCTATTTCCGCGCTTCTGGCCCAGCAGATGGTGTCGCAAAGCCGCAAGCTACCCTTTATAACCACTTTGCACGGCACGGACATCACGTTAGTAGGCGTGGATAAATCTTACTTCCCCATCACTAAGTTCTCGATTGAAAAATCAGATGGCATCACGGCCATTAGCAACGACTTGCGTGAGCAAACGGTGCGGGTGTTCGGGATCACGAATGAGATCCGCGTGATTCACAACTTCGTGAACTGCAAAACTTACCAGCCCGATCATGAGAAAGAGGGAGCGCGGGAGTTTGCACCGGACGGTGAGAAGTTGATCCTTCACCTTTCTAACTTCCGGCCTGTGAAGCGCGTGCTGGATTGTATCCGTGTGTTTGCCGAGGTGCGAAAGCAGGTACCGGCGCGGTTATTAATGGCTGGAGACGGTCCAGAACGCGCCCCGGCAGAGCAATTGGCGCGTGAACTGAAGCTAGCGGATCACGTCACATTCTTAGGCAAGCGCGATCATGTAGAGCGCCTGATTCCGCTGGCGCACGTATTGCTGATGCCCAGCGAAATGGAGAGCTTCGGGCTGGCGGCATTAGAAGCGATGGCCTGCGGTGTGCCTCCGGTGGCCACGCGCGTGGGCGGCGTTCCGGAACTGATCACCCACGGCGTAGATGGTTACCTCGAAGCCGTGGGCGATATCCATTCGCAGGCAAATCGCGTGGTGGCACTGCTCACTGACGGCGATTTATTCGCAGAGATCGCATCAGCCGCCCGGGAAACAGCGTTGGCGCGATTCTGCACAGAGAAGATCATCCCGCAGTACGAAACGTACTATCAGGATCTTATTTAGAAAGTAAAGCGCGCCGACAACCGCAAATTGCGTGCCAGTTGAAATAATTGTGGCTGGCCGTAACGGCTCGCCAGTGTCACTGGAGTTTGGAAGCCCGCAAACGCACCTTTGCCGTTCAAAGCGTCAATGTAGTTGTAGCCATTCATCACCTTGGCCCAATCTACTTGCGGGTCACCTGAGAAACGCGATGCGCGGGTAGGATTAATCAACTGTCCCGATCCGCCAATCACAATCTCGTTGTAGCCTACGGCCGACCGCTGGTTCAACGCATTGTTGACATTCACGTCGAATACCAGCCGCATCGATTCGCGGACGTGGATCTCATGCCGCACGGACAAATCGGTTTGGAAGTAATTGTCGCTGCGCGCATCGTGCACCACTCCGCCGCTAACGATGTCACCATTCGAAGCACGGCTGAGCTTCACGAAATTTCCGCGGCCCTCCGCCCACTGGCAAGCCGATGAGGTGCCTACAACTGAGAGGCACGTGCTGATAGGCGTACCCTGGAAAGCCGATTGGAACACGCCAAAATCAGTTTCCATGCCTAACCACTTCTGGCGGTAGTAAGCGTAAATTTTGCCGGTGTTGGGACGATCGGTTCCAAGCGGGCCGTCATCGATCTTGCCATTCGGCAGATAAGTCTGTGTCGGCAGATCGAACGCGCGCCCATTGTTCGGAGCATGCCGGCCGCCGCCGCCGTCCGTGGTATCGGTGTCAGTCAAACCAGAATAGTTTCCAGTTAGGCGGCTATAGGTGTAAGAAGCGGACCCAAACCATTTCCCGGTTCCGCGGTTTGAGAGGCGGAACTCCAATCCGTCATAACGGCGAATCGCAGGCACCACTCCCGGGCACTCGGCACAGAAGGGCACCGTGGTGAGATAGTTGTTCCCGTTGTCATTCGGAATGCTTACCGGCCGGTGCAGGAAATCTGCAAACTTGGAACCGGGGTTACCGATATAGAAACCCAGATTGTCGGTAATCGACATGTCTTCTATGGCGCGGTCCAGACGCTTGCGCGTGTAACGGCTCTCCAAGCTCCACGCGGAGTTGATGGCCCAATCGACCCCGAAGGCCGATTCGTGCTGTAACATCGGCTTTAGGCTGGAATCGATAGCGGGATCGCGAGGGTCTGCCTTCGTTGCACGGAAGTCTACATTTTCAATAAATCTACCTGTATTCACACCAGGTGAGGGACCGCTGGCAGGGCAGCCGCCACCTTGAGGATAGCTGGGAGTAATGGAGGTGTAGCTCGCATCGTCGAGAGCGTATACACAGTTGTGCCAGTAATCGCTGCCGAAAGATCCACGGGCCAAGCCCAACTTCATAATGTCGTAGAACTTGCCGTAGCTGGCGTATGCCTTTAACTTCCCGTTGTGGAGAACATCATAAGCACCACCCAAGCGGGGAGCAATCTTGTCGCCCCAGCCAAACTTGACAGTCGGGAATCGTTTCGGGTCGTAAGGAGGCTGCGTTTCTTCATCGAAGCGTAAGCCGAGATTCAAAGTCAGGCCGTGGCCTACATTCCATGCGTCCTGGAAGTAGACAGCTTGAGCGGATTGATTATCCGTACCGGTGTTGGTAACGCCCGTCCCAACGACGAAATAGCCGAACTGGCCTTGACATACGGATTGACCGAACTTTGTGGCGTTTTGTGATTTCACGCCGTCGCAAGCCGTCGTGCTGGTGACAGGGCTGTAGGATTGCCCGGGGAACAGATCGACACGGCCACCCTGAAAGTTGGTAAG
>Ga0123338_10001525_pt1 | contig 22408 bp, 15 predicted proteins | sample grotaG_FD_89793 | JGI IMG/M metagenome (GOLD analysis project Ga0123338, IMG submission 89793) | Glacier valley bacterial and archeal communities from Borup Fiord, Nunavut, Canada, to study Microbial Dark Matter (Phase II) -... | ecosystem: Environmental > Aquatic > Freshwater > Ice > Glacier ...
CATGGAAGCGAGGAATACCCCAACAACGCCCCCAATGAGCGAGACGATCACCGCTTCGGTAAGAATAATTCCCAGAATCACTCCGCGTGTAAATCCGAGCACTTTCAGCACTCCCACTTCGCGAACGCGCTCGCGGACAGACATGGCAATGGTGTTGGCACTTACCAGCAGAATGGTGAACATCACCGCGGCGCAGACTACCAGCAGGAACACCTTGATATTGCCCAGAAAGGAAACAAAGCTAAGCGAAAATGCACTCTCGCTTTCGGTTTTCGTCTGGGTGGGTGAATTACGGAACTCTTCGTCCACTGCCTTCTCAATGCGAGGAACGTCCTCCACCGTGTTCGCCAGAATTAGGAAAATTCCCGCGTTCCCCCGGCGGCGTTCCGGCATGGACTGCTCCAGATACTCGCGATTGAAATACAGAATGTCGGTGTTCTGTTCCGAATCGAAAATACCGCGCACAATCAGTTCGAGCGACCCCGGATAGATATCGCCCTTCAGAATAATCTTGTCTCCTAGCTTGAGCTTCTGCTTTTCCGCAATTGGCCTGCCGACGATACAGGCGGTGCGCTCCCGGATGAAGGCCGCTTTCTGATCTTCGGGAATTTTGATCTCCGAGCGGACGATAAAAATCTTGTCAGGGTCCGTCGCGAAGCGCGCGAACTGGTGTTCGGCTTTGTCGTCAATGTACTGGCCGCCATACCAATCTTCCACCGCAAGATCGCGCACGCCGGGAATGCGCTTGATTTTGTCGCGATAGGCCTGAGGCATGGGGCGCACCAGCGAAATGCTGTTGCGCGTGACCAGCCGCAGGGCTTGCTCCGGCGTAGGATCGCTGAAATAGAACGCGTGATAAATTGCCAGCAGAACTCCCAACAGGCAAAGTGAAACGCCGATGCTTAGAACAGTAAGGATGGTACGCCTGCGATTCCGCCAAACGTTTTTCAGAATCATGGGCAAATGCTTCATGCGGCACTCCTCGGGACTAGTTCATTCTAAGATAACCATGACCTGATGCACGAAATTTGGATGCGAGAGGCGCTAAACCTTGCCCGAAAGGCCGGAATCGCGGACGAAGTGCCGGTCGGCGCGGTGGTGGTGCGGGACGGCAAAGTAATCGGTGCCGGGTGGAATTCGCCGGTTGGCGGTGCGGACCCAACGGCCCATGCTGAGATTCAGGCCTTGCGGGAAGCCGCGCTGGCAGCAGGCAATTACAGGCTGTTGGACGCCGACCTGTATTGCACATTGGAGCCCTGCCCCATGTGCGCGGGAGCGCTGGTATCAGCCCGCATCCGGCGGCTGATTTTCGGCGCGCGCGACCTGAAAGCCGGCGGCGTACGCAGTAAGTTTCAGATCGCAGATTCGCCGCTGTTGAATCATCAGGTGGAAGTGATTGAAGGCATTCTGGGTGCTGAATGCGCGGAACTGCTGCGTGATTTCTTCCTTAAGCGAAGGTAAATACGCTACTTGCTGAGTCTTCTGAAGTACTCCGCGACGGCATTACCATAACCGGGAGGAACGGCTTGCGGAGTGGTCGCATGCGGATTCGAAGCGGAATCCGTCTTGCGCCGCAGGGTGAGTTCAATCTGCTGCGCATCGCCTAATACCTGCGCGATCAACCGTTGAAGCAGTTCGGGATTATTCTGATTTGCTCGTGGATTCAACCCGCGCAATTCGTTCCCCAGCGCTTGTAGCTGTTTCGAAATTTCCGGATTATCTCGCGCAGCCTGCTGCAATCGCCCGAAATCCCGCATGGCTTCGTTATAGCTGTCTCCGATGGTGGGTCCGCCACCACCCGGCTGGCTGCCAGCGGACTCACTCTGGCTGCGCTGACCACCCTGCCCGCCCTGTTGTGAGCCGGCTTGCTCACCGCTCTGCTGCCCACCAGGCTGCTGTCCACCGGGCTGCTGTCCACCGGGCTGCTGCCCGGGCTGTGAACCGGCCTGTTGTCCGCTCTGCCCAGGTTGGCCCTGCTGCTGGCCCTGTTGCCCCTGCTGACCACGGGCCTGCTGCTGACCCTGCTGTCCTTTGCCTTGTTCGAACGCCTGCGCCATCTGTTCAATCTGCTGCCGTAACTTCTCGGCCTGAGCGACCGCCTGTGCATCGCCTTGGCCGGACTTGCCATCCTTACCCTTTCCTAGCGCAGCTTGAGCTTTGCGCAGATCGTCTGCAACCTGGCTTAGAGCCTGCGTGACAGGAGCTTCGCGCATCACTGCGTAGCCACCCATGCCGCGCTTCAGTGCTTCCGCAGTCCACTTCATGCGGCTCTGCACCTCATCTTGTTGCATGCGGCCCAAGCCTTCGCGTAACTTGCCGCTAGCTTCAGGTTGCGTCTGCGCCATGTCGCGCGCGGCACGCTGCATCTGCTGCTCCAGGCGATTCAGGTCATCAATCATGCCCTGCTTTTCCTGCGACATTTGCGCGCCCAATTGCTGCTTCGAAGGCTCGCTGCCTTGGCCGCCCCCGAAATTCTTGCGAAGCCGGTCAGAGAACCCTTCCTGTTGCTTCGCCAACCGTTCCGCGTCGCGCACCAGGTTTCCCATCTGATCACCCGATTGCTGCTGGCGCATGGCGCTCAACATCTGCTGAGCTTCCTGCAGGCGCTCCGCCGCGCGTCGCGCATCGGCTTGGCCCTTGCTCTGTTCAGCCTGTGCTCCGGGCTGCCCTTTTTCACCTTGTTGCTGCGCTCGGGATTGTGCCGAAGCCGAACTGCTCATATCCCGTGTGGCTTCCGTCAAGCGGCCGAGAGCCTGTTCCAACTGGCGCTGCTGTGCGCCACTCATCTGATTTCCTCGCTGCATTCCCTGTCGCGAACCCTGCTGAGCTTGAGACTGCTTGCCGCCCTGAGCCTGTCCTTGCTGGCCCGATTGTCCCTGCTGGCCTTGCTGACCTGATTGTCCCTGCTGTCCCTGTTGCCCTTGCTGGCCTTGTTGCCCCTGTTGCCCTTGCTGACCTTGCTGGCCTTGTTCTCCCTGCTGCCCTTGTTGACCTTGCTGACCTTGCTGCTGTTCTTCGCCCTTCTCTCCGCGGGCTAACTGCTCCATTTCACGGCGAAGTTGCTCGGCTTCGCGACGTAGCATCTCTTGTTGCCAGCGCTGCTGTGCGGTCTGCTGCTTCCCTTGTTGCTGCGCCAGTTCCTGCTGCCGTCGCGCCAGTTCTTTTAATCGCGCCAGTGCATCATCCACTGCTTTCTGCTGTTTCTCGGCGCTCGATTGCTGCCCATTCTCGTATTGGTTCTTCTCCGTATCCAGCTCGAGATCGAACATGTTTTCCAGGTCGCGGCTGGCACCACCGCCTCCGCCGCCACCGCCGCCCTGCTTACCGAACGCCACCTGGATCTGCCGGAATGTGGCCTCGGCCCGCAGCAAATATTGCAGGGCCTTCTGCTCTGGAGTGAGCGCGCTCTTGAACTGCTGGCTCCTCAACTGGTCCGCCGCGGGGCCCATCGCCTCCACGGCTTTTTCCATATCTTCCGTGAAGCTCTTGAACGCTGGATTGTTCTCAGAAAGCTGTCGCGCTTTCATACGGGCTGCAAGCGACTTCGCCTGGTCCCGCAGCTTGCCCTGCACCTCGGAAAGATACTTCGCGTTATCGGCGGTGGGCGCCTTCTCTTTGCCTTTTAGCTGGTTCCACGTAGCGGCAATTACTTCCTTCTGCCGTTCGGAAATTTTCTGCTCTTCCTCACCTTGGCCCCCGCCCCCGCCTCCACCCGCCTGCGATTGGGAATATTCTTTCTCAAAAGGCTGCGCTTCAATAAAATAGATATCGGACCGCGCCGTCGTCCGTGCATCCCGTGCGCTGGCGTATAGGCTTACCACGTCGCCAGGCACCAACTTATAGTCCTCCAGAAAAAGGGTGGTACTGCCGTCAGCTTCCTTACGCCCCTTGCCATTCAGCACAGAAACGGTCTTCTCATCGCCACCATTCACGGAATAGTGCAGATCCAGGCCCTGCAGCCCAAAGTCATCCTTGCCCTGAATATTGATGGAGACTTCCTCGATCGGGCTCACTTTTGTGTCCTTGCCAGGATGTAAAATTGTCACGGTAGGCGGTGAATCGCGCCGCGCTTCAATGAAGTAGTTTTCGGTCAGGCGCACCATCTCACCTGAATCCAGTGTGGCGACGTGGTACATGTCGTCTTTCTGAATCGGAACACGCGCGGTAAGCTTTCCATTCGCACCGGCGGCAAGCTCGATCTTTATTCCGCTATCCAGCATCAGGGTGCCCTGCGCCAGCGGCTTATCGGTTTCAATTTCAACTTCGGCTTCCGTACCCTCCACCGCGCGAAGATCCCCACCGGGGTTCTCCACCTCGTTTTTCATGCCCAGGAACGAAGGATAGTGGTACGTCACCTTAATATTCTTGACAGCCGGCAAATCCACTACCGTGAACCGGTAGCTATTCGATTTCACGCCGCCCGCTTCCACGTAATACTCGACATCTTCCGGCACGCCGGCAAACAGAAATTCGTAGTCCGCCGAATGCGTTTTCGCCAGCATGGGAGCTTCTTCCCATTTGGGCGAGCTGGCATATTTCGCGAAAACGCTCACCTTGGTGGCAGTGAACCCATTCAGAGTGGCGGTAACGGATTGATCACTCCGGCGGCGAATCCGATGCGTACCAGGTTCCACGCGGATACCGTAAATGGGCTTACGTTCCGCGCGAGGCACACCTCCCCACAACAAAGCCGTTCCATAGCCTAGAAAGCCCGGTCCCGAAATCCCTAGCCACAGCAACACCGTAACCGCAATGGCGGCAACAGAACCGAAACTTACAATCCAGTAACGCGGCACCAGAGGCTCGGAAGCGCGCTTTTCCGCAACGCTCAGCGCGTCGGCAGCCAATAGCGACAGGAATGGATCGTTCGCGTTCTCCTTCTCTTTTTCGGTGAACGTGAGTAGCCGCTGGTTGAACTCCGGGTAACGAGCTTCGGCCTTGTTGGCTGCGCGCTTTCTATTCAGGCGCAGTAAAGGCACAATCAGCCCCGCGCAAAGCGCTCCCGCTATTGCAAAAAACAGGAGCACGCGCGACCAGAAAACACTGGGTGCGGAGAACGAGAATTGGTTTGCCGCCAGTACCAGGGCAACGGTCATCACCAGCGCCGCCGTGCCAAGAATGGCAGCGCCCCGGGTAACCGACAAAATGCGGAGGTTGCGTTCCAACTTCCGCAGATACGAATCCAATTGCAACAGCGGGTTCATGAGGCCTCTTTCTCTTGTGACAGATGCCGATTGCCAACGATGGATTCGGCGATAGCTAATAATAGCGCCACCAGAAGTACGTACCACCACAGGTCAATCCGGGCGGGTTCTGATGAATCTGGAAGGCCGGATTTTGCGGCTCCAGGTTTGCCGCTGGTGGCGCCCGTGTTCTGCCAGAGTTCCACCGTTTCCGTAGGCATAGGCTCCAGGTTCGATTCTTTCCGATCGGGGTTAACTGCAGCCAGTTCACGCGTGCCGTTCGGGCGGCGCACATCGTAAAAACCTTCCTCAGCCAGTGTGAGGCCCTGAGCCTTTGCGGCTTCAGAAAGCGAAAGAGCCCGCTGCCCGTTCGGCGCAATCACCTCCACTCCGCCCCGCGCCTGCGCTTGATTCGGCTGTGCGCTGCGCAAATCCAAGTACGCTCCCGCCGTATAAGTGGACGAGCGTTCATCAATGCCGCCCAGATAGTGAGTGATCTGTTCGACGAACGGCACAAAGATCGCATTCAAAGGTAGATCGTTCGCGATGTTATCGAGCGGCGAAGTGAACACCAGCACCCGCCCATCTCCTGACGTGCGCTCCAGCAAAAGCGGGGAGCCGGAAGAGAGCTTCGCGATCACACGCGCGGTTCCAGGCTCCACCGGAACAGTCTGATAAAACTTGATCGCGTTCCACTGCGCGGCGCGCCTGAGGATGGGGTGCGTGTTATCGAGCGATGTTACCGTTTGAAACCGGCCACCTTCGGGCGATTCGAAACGAGCACTCGAGAGCGGCAAATCCGTCAGTGCCACCGTGCCGCGCCCTCCCGATTCGCGCCCTAGCAACTCCAGCACAGAGCCACCACCACGGACATAATCGCGCAAGTTGCTCTCGAAACCTCGCGACAGAGGCGGTATATCGGACAGCACAACGAACGCGTACTTTGAAGGCGTGAGATTCGCTGCTTGTTCAGGTGTCGCCGCCGTTAGCGCGAATGCGGGCTCGGTTGAACTTTCGAGGGCCGTGCGGAAATACAGGAAAGCACGTGTGTCGCGGGAATCGTGCACGAATAAAGCGGGTCGCGGGTCGGAACGCTCCGTGGAAAAGTAGAAGTGATCGTCATTCTTAAACGTATCGGCGGAATCGATACGGATCTCCCCCCGAGTGAGGCCGTAAGGCGCTTCGAAGCCCGTAAACTCTAGCGCCACCCGGCCGTTCGCGGGAACATCGGCATCGCGGTACCCCGCTGATTTTCCATTCAGATACAGAGTTGCGTGCAGGCGCTTAGCAGGCGTGTTGTAGCCCGCGATGGTCGCTTGAATACGCGAGCGCTTGGGGTCATAAATGTGCCGCGGCGCAATTACGCCATCTACTGCGAAATTCGGTTCACCCTTGGCTGCCACGGGGTGTGGCTTGAGCTGGATATTCGGCGCAAGCTCCAGATCGGAAAAGCTAGCGGGCATGCTGGTGCGCTGCATGTCGCTGAACAAATGTACTTCAACAGGCCCGCGAACAGGTTGAGCCAGTACGCGCAATTGCCTGGTCAGGTCGGCGAACGAACTTGCGGCATCGGTCGGCTCCGCCGAATCGAGAGCGGTACGCACCTTCGTGCGGTCTTGTGTCAGTTCGGTCAGCACGCTGGTTTGCGAAGCGAACGTTACGAACTGCACACGGTCCGAACCACGCATGCTTTCGAGCAGCTTGCGCGCTTCCGATTTGGCTGTCGCGAACCGCGTGCCATCACGCATACTGAAGCTGTTGTCGAGCGCGATAATTACGGCCCGATTGCCGGCGGCGCTCGCGACCGCTGTGGAACGCAGATACGGCTTGGCAAACGCGAGCACCAGCAGCGCTAGCAACAACATGCGAAGCGCGAACAGTAAAAGATACTGAAGACGCCGGTGCTTGACCGAACTTTGGGTTCGTTTTTCGAAAAACATCAGCGAGCTGAAGGGCAGCGGAGTAGTCTTGTGCCGCTTCAACAAGTGAATGTAGACAGGAAGCGCAAGCGCGGCCAGCGCAGCGAAAAAGGCTGGTGTGAGAAACGCCATCTAGTCGCGTCTCTGCCGTAACGAGAGATATTCGCGCAAGCCTTCATCCAAAGGGCGCGACGTATTCATTAGAAAATAATCCAGGCCGGAAGACTGTGCGGCACTCTTCAACTCCGCCAGATGATTCTTCATTTTCTTGCGGTATTCATTCTTACTGTACTCAGGAGTCACTTCCATGGACGACTTCGTTTCCATATCGATCAGCAGCGTGGAATCACGGAAGGAGGGTTCAATCTCCTGCTGATCCAGAATGTGAAACAAGATCACTTCATTGCCGTGATAGCGCAGCGGTTCAACAGCTTTCACAATCGTGGCCGGCTTTTCATAAAAATCGGAAATGACCGCGACGATGCCGCGTCTGCGCAAAAATTGCTGAAAGTGCAAGAACGGCTTCGCAAAATCAGTATGCGTGCCCACCACGGAGTTTTCAATGGCATGGAGCAGGCGCGTGAGCTGCCCCTGGCGCGTGGAAGGCGGAATGTAATTGGTCACGTCATCATCGAAGATGATGAGCCCGGTGGCATCGCGTTGTAAGTTGCCCATATAGGCAAGCGAGGCTGCCAGAAAGCGCGCGTAGTCCAGCTTAGGCATGGGGAGATCGCCGAAGCCCATACTGGCGCTGGTATCGAGCAGCAAGAGCAATTGAGAATTCGTTTCGCCCCGATAGCGCTTGAGAAACGCCTTTTCTGTTCGCGCGAAGACATTCCAATCCACATGGCGCAGATCATCGCCAGGAGTATAAGCGCGATACTCCGCAAATTCCTGACTAAACCCGAAGTCAGGCGAGCGATGCAAACCGGCCACGAAGCCATCCACCACAGTCTTCGCGACAAGGTCCAGCGAAGAGATAGTGGATAGCGTTTTAGGATCTAAAAATCGCTGCATCTAACCCACAAGTCTCCCAGCATTTTTCACCAATCGGATTAGGTAGCACCGGCCCATGGCCGGGAAAGAGAGAAAAGTCAGACGAAGTCCACCTTATTTGTCGCTCTCTGAATACCCCCGCAGACTGCCGCACAAACACGCGTTCGGCGGCGAACTCTTTGTCACATGGACGCTCGCAAGCGTAGTCCCAATCTGCAAGAGCGCAATCGGAACTAACAGCCAAGGGAAGATTTTCGCGGCGACCTACAAAATTCTGGATCAGACCCAAACGGGCCCACTCTGGTTGAAAGAACCCCGGATCGCAGAAATAGTTCGCGACGTTCACCTCTTCGGCAAAGATTGCGGAGACCACACTCTGGATACCAGGGTCATCATGCCCAATCACGTTTACATGATTGTGGAACCGGTACGTCCACTCTGGGCCGTCATGCGCGAAATTAAATCCAACTCGGCGCGTATGGCTAACCGAATCCTTAATAGCCAAGGCGAACACTTTTAGCAGCGCTAATACTACGACCGCGTTATTCGCAACGCGGCTGAACAAGCGCGCGTGCCCGCATACATCGAACATAATCCCGTTCGCGCCGGGTTGTGTCGAGATCCCGAATCCTGGACATTTGGTAGCGCTCATGAATTTTCAGGGCACCGGCAATGGGTCGGCGCTACGCTGGCGGAACCTTCAAATTTAATACCTGTTGCAATACATCATCCGGCCTTAACTTGTCGCTCTCTGCATGAAAATTGAGCAGCACCCTGTGCCGCAGCACCGGAATATAGAGAGCACGCACGTCTTCGTAACTTACGTGATAGCGCCCCTTCATCAACGCACGGCATTTAGCCGATAGCACCAGAAACTGCGCGGCGCGCACGCTGCCGCCATAGTTGATGTACTTCTTCACAACCTCCAGTGCGGCTACATCGCGCGGCCTGGTGGCACGCACTAAGTCGATCGCGTAACGCGCTACCGATTCCCCGATTGGCACCATGCGCACCAACTGCTGAAAATCAAGTATCTCCTCCGCCGTGGTTACCGGGTCCGCCGACGCCACATGCGTTGTCGTCGTTAAATCCACTACCTTCAATTCCTGGTCGGCCGACAAGTAATCCAGCAGCACGTTAAACAGGAAGCGGTCCAACTGCGCTTCCGGCAACGGGTAAGTGCCTTCCAACTCGATGGGATTCTGCGTCGCCAAAACAAAGAACGGATTCGGCAGCTTGTAATTCGTTCCGCGCACGGTGCAGGCGCGCTCCTGCATCGCCTCCAGCAGCGCCGATTGCGTCTTCGGCGGTGTACGGTTAATCTCGTCAGCCAGCAGCACGTTCGCGAAGATCGGCCCTTCGATAAACGTCCAGGTTCGCCGCCCGTTCGTCGGGTCTTCCTCGATGATGTCAGTACCCGTAATGTCCGAAGGCATCAGATCCGGCGTAAACTGTATGCGCTTGAAAATTAACCCAAGCGTTTGCGCCATAGTGCGCACAAGCAGGGTTTTGGCGGTTCCTGGCAGCCCTGTAATCAGGCAATGACCGCCGACAAACAACGCAATCATCACCTGTTCCAACACCTCTTCCTGACCGATGATGACGCGGCGCACTTGCCCGGTAATCTTTGCTTCTACTTCACGAAAGCGCGCGACACGCGCCTGAAGAACATCTGGTGTAGGTGTCATGTATGAATTAATCGGATGCGCCGCTGGAAAGCTGGAGCAGTAATTTTTGCGCCGGTTTGAAACTGGGTGCCGCCTCAAGCGACGTCTCTACTTCTTCGCGGGCCCTGGCATCCTGCTTGGCAGCATGATAAGCGCGCGCCAGATCGTAATGAGCGCCCGCCTGATCCAGCGGTTTCGTTGCCACCACAGCGGCAAATTCGCGAATTGCCCCGGGCGTATTGTTTAGCCCCAGTAGCAGTGCCCCCAAGCGTTTATGCAAGTCGGGATCCTGCGGAACAATATAGTTCAGCCGTTCCAGCGCAGCCGCCGCGTCCTTCGGACGGTTCGCGGCCTCCAGCAGCTTCGCAAGACGTTTTACCGTCTCCGGATCGCGCCCGCCTTCCCGCGAATACTTTTCAAGTTGCGTCAGAGCTGCGGCATTATCGCCTTTCGCGATATAGGCATCCGCCAGCGAGACATAAACATTTCCGGTCTCCACAAAATCCGGATACAGATCGCGGATTCTCAAACCGATTCGAATTACGTCATCGTGCCGCTTGGCGATGGCCGCTTCCCGCAATACTTTAAACTGTTCGCGCCATTCGGCGTAGTGCTCAACCGTGTACTTCGTGTGCGTATCGAGCCATGCAAGAAACTGTTTGTCGAATTCCGCTGGTGCCACGCCGAGCTGCTTCTGAATCACGGATTCCGTCGTATTCGTAGTCTGCGCGAAAGCATGAATCATATCCAGCAGTTTGTGCTCGCCATACTTTTCCGCAATATAGTCGCAGATTTTGCCGGCTTGGAAATAAGACACCACCACTTGTGCCGGATACGCTGGGTGGATAAATCCGCGGTCGATCTCCGCCACGGGCAATAACTTCTTCGTCTTAATTGCCTGAATCACATCTGGAGTCATGCGGTCGCCCCAATCCGGTGCCGCCGCAGTTTCCTCATGCACCGCAACACCCTCTGTGAACCAGCGCGGAACCCGGAACTTGGTCGCCGTCAAAACGTAAACATGGCTCATCTCATGCCACAGCGTGGACGCCCAGTGAAAGTCGCCAGGACGCCGGCCGCTCGGGCTATCCATCGCCACTACATCGCCGAACGTGACACCCAGCGCACCCAGCCCGGGCATGCCCATGGTGCGCACCGCGAAATCTTCATGGTCAGGGTACACCTCCAGTTGCACTGGACGGCCCAGATGCATCTCATATTTTTTGTCGTAAGCAGCCATGGCCCGCTTCATTTCCGCCTCGAAATACGGGTGCAGCACAGCGGCTTCTTTCTTCTGTAGACGAAGAATCGTGGTACTGGTCTTGAACGTTTCAAAATTCTTGTAACTGTCCATCAGGCGAAGCGAGTTCACGGTCGCATCGTCTTTCCAGCCATGATTAAACGCAGTTTCGAGCGCTTGGCGCGCTTCTGCTTCACGGCCCATGCGCATTAAATTGATACCCAGGTTGGAGTAGGCCGAATCCAAATTAGGGTCTGCCGCCACCGCATTCTTGTAGTAATCGATCCCCTCGTCATACCGACGGTTTAACACCAGGAAGTGCGCAATAGTTTCATAGCCGCGTCCATAGTGCGGATCCTCGGCCACTATCTTCGCCACCCACGTCTGCGGCGAACGGTCGGCCAGCAGTTCCACCGCCGCACGAAGCGCGAGCGCGTCTTTCGCTCCGGGCAAAAGCTGCAGCGCTGCATCCGCTTCCACCACTGCGCCCTTCGGATCGCTGTCCTCCAGCTTCAGGCGCCCCATAAACTCGCGCGCCTCTACAAGTTTCGGGTCTGCTTCCAAGGCCTTCTGTGCCAGCGAAAGCGATTTTCCCTCATACGTCTCATTCGCTACCAGGGCCAGCCCCAACAATGCCGAAGCATACGTGGGCTTAATCTGCAGCGCCTCCGAGAACAAATCGGCAGCGTCTTTTTTGTTGTAGCGCTCCAAAAACAACCGCCCCCAACGCACGCGCAGTTCAGGGTCTTTTGGCGATGCCGCCACTGCCTGCTTGAACGCCTGGTTTGCACCTTTATAATCATGGGCGCGCCACAACTGTTCCGCGCGTTGCAACGTCTGCGCGTGAGCTGTCACCGCGATGCAGAGCATCAGCCAAATCGATCTCACTTGTCCAACTCCTCCTGTACGCGCGCAAGTTCCAGCAAAAGCTTCGAAAGTTGCGAGCGGTAAGTTTCCGGAGCCAGCAAGGACTTCTGGTATTTCAATTGATCGATCTGCGCTTCCACCTGGTCACGCTTAGCTTGTAAGGCACGCTTCGCCGGGTTTGCCGAAGCGCTCTCCGCGTTCAGCTTCAGCACTGTGAAGCTCATCGCCAACTGGCCCGCGCTTCCCCCCTTTACCGAATCTTCAATCACCGCATGTTCTGTAGACAGGCGCTTCTGTTCTTCGTAGAAGCTTTTCGTTTTGCGTTCGGCAAATCGAAATGCTTCCATCGCCGAAATCGATCCGTTCTTGTCCGTATCGGCCGATGGATCGCCCAGCGCTTCCACCCAATAGCGCGCAAACACCGTGGCATTCTTTTCCGAACCAGTTTTTGTCGCGCTAATCAGGATCCTGTTCGCGTGACGAAGCGCCTCATTCCCTCCACCGCTGGCGCTGCTGGTATTCACCACCAGTTGCCGCCCCGCTGGAATCTTGTCGAGCAGTGCCGCCAATTCCGCAGCGCTCAAATCGGGACCGGGCAGGTTGAACTTATAACCATTCTCAAACGTCCCGTGCCCAATCAGAAGCACCACCAGGGCGTCCTGCGGTTTCGCCATTTGCGCGATCCGCCCCAAAGCGGCACGAATGTTCTCGCGCGTGGCATTGGCACCCTTGAAGGTCTCAACCGAGGCTTCGGGAGCATGCGCCTTCAACGTTTTCTCCGTCTCGGTTGCCAGCAATGCGAACCTTTGTTCGTAATCGGGCTCACCGCCCAGACCAGCCACAGTGACATAGAAAGTATTCGCCCGCGCCCCAATTGCAAGCGCGAACAAGCCAATCATCAAGCGCATCTACACCACGCTCCACTTGCGCCGCAGAAGCCATTCCGTTGCACGCAGACTCAGCGCCAGCAGAAAGACAATCGGCATGTCCCACAAATCCAAGGTCTGGCTCGTCGTAATACCCGCATCGGAAAAGTTGATCTGCTCGGCAATGCGCCGCGCCTCCGATGCCGTGTAATATTTCCCGCCAGTCTGCTCTGACAGTTTCTGAAGCAGTTCCTTGTTCTGCGTGGTGCGAAACGTCTCTGCCGTTCCATCTTCCCGCCGGAACATCACCACATCGCTCCCCGCCGCCCCTCCGGATATTTCAGCCAGATAACTTCCCTGCTTCTCCGCTGTGTAGTCCGCCGTGTACACACCTTCTTCGGATGTCACCGGCGAAAGCATCACCATATCGGATAGATTCTCAGGACCCACGATGTGCGCCTCAATCCGCGCATTCGCCACCGGCTGAAAAGTCTTATCGCGCACTTCTACCCGAAGCCTCACCTTGGTCTCATCGCTCAGCACCTGACGTGGAGTAGACGCCAGTACCGGCCCGGGCGTTTCCGTAACCAGCCACCGCAGCAGTTGCCTCCAATAGATCTCATGCGTCATGTCCGCTACAGGCTGCGACATTTGCCAGCGCCATGTTCCGGCACTCGCCAGCACGGCACTCCGGCCCCGGCCGAAGTTTTCCGTCACCAGCAACGGCAGCCTGTGGCTCCCCGGAGCGAGCACCTCCATCAAAGTTACAGCACCGGGCTTAGCGTCGCCCAGCACCTGATAATTCGCCATCTGGGGCATTTTCTTCCAGCGTTCCGCGCTCCGCTCACGTCCTTCCTCAAGCCGGCAGATTACGCTCTCCCGGCCGGCGCGCGTCAGGTCCGCCGAAACATAATCGCGATGAAACGTTTGCTGCCCTGACGTCAGGCGCACCGGCAGAATCTCCGCAATCGGCGACTTTGCGTATCCACCTTCATTAAAAGCGAATCGCCCCGCCAGAAACAGCACGCCCCCTCCCCGCCGGTCGGCAAACTGACGAATCAGGTCCTGTTGTACAGGAGTGAAGTAATTCGCTTCCACACTGCCGATAATCAGCCCGTCGTATGTGAATAGTTCCTCGGCCTTTGAAGGAAAGCCGCTCTCCAATTCATTTGCTCCCGCCACGCCCTGGCGGTAAATTTTATTGGGCGTGGTGCGCAGCATGCTGACAATTTCCAGGCTGCCGTCATCCTCCACCGCACGCCGCAGGAACTTGTACTCCCATCGCGGCTCGCCTTCCACATACAGAATGCGGGCCTTGCGACCGGACACATTCACCAAACGGGTGAGTGTGTTGTTCGCGGTGTTCTCTTCGCCCCCCACCGGATCCACTGTAATCTGCACGGCGCGCGGCCCCGCAGCCCCGGCGTTAAACACCACATTCTCCGTTTGCGATACGCCGTCGGGACCAAGCGTCACTTCCTGTGAGGAGATCACCTTTCCTGCATCGTGGACGGAGATATGCGTCTTACGGCCCGCGAAACCAAACTGCCGGAACGTAACTTGGGCGCTCAACCTGGATTGCTGAAGTGCACGCGTCGGAAGCGATACGTCTCCTATCTCAAGATCGTTCACGGGCGTTTCGCGACCGAAGCCAACTGTGTAAATAGGAACGCGCGCCTGCCGTATGTGCGCGATGGTTTCGGCATCCACTCCGCCTGAATTATCGGAACCATCGGTCATCAACACGACGGCACCCACGGGCAGATTCGAAGCCTCAGTAGCAACTTGATTCAACGTGTCCCCAATGTGGGTAGCGGGCGAATCGGGCTGCAACTTTGCCGGATCGGCTACGCGCTCAAGCTGTTTGCCAAACTCATAAGCCCGCACCTGAAACCGGCTGGTCAGCGGCTGGGCCAGTGAATCGCGCCATACCTTCTGGGCCTGCGCAAGGCGTGTCGGGCCACCCTGATCGGTCAGTGCCATCGATCGCGAATGATCGAACAGCACCGTCACCACATTCTGCTGCGGGCGAAGTGTCGCGACGCTCAATGCCGGATGCCAGAGAAGAAGAAGCAACAACGCGACAAGAGCCGTCTGCAAAAACCAGATTGCCAGCGGCCGCAAACCCGCTAAAAACCCTCGATTTGTCCGGATATGCCAATAAAGCAGGCCGGCGGCAGCTACAACCCCCAAGGCGAGAAAATAGACTGGCCAGGGTGTCAACAGAACAATATGACCCTTGGCAAACGCAGAGGCGGGATATTTAAAGAACCATTCAAACATGCCCGGAATGAGCCCGTGGCCTCAGTGTAGCAGCACCTCTGAACCACTGAAATACGTAACCAATTTCCCTGTCACAAATGGAATGATCCCGGTTTCCTTCGCGTTGTCCAACGTGAAAATCACGGCCACATATCGCGCACCACCCGGCAGTTCCACATAGGTGGCGTCGTGCCGGGTTGTGGAAGTCCAACCAGCCTTGGCCCAAAACTTCGTTTCGGCAGGCAGCGCCGAACCGGAGAACCCGTATGCCTGATTGTCGGGGTCCGTCACAGGTCCGGTCACATCCCGATGCAGCAAGCTCATCATCTCTTCGGAGCGAGCCGCTGTTACCGCTTTCTTCGTCACAATCGTCTGCATCAAGCGCGCGGTAGCGTCCGTCGTGAGGCGGTTGTTATTTTCAAATTGCGGACCCCTGCCTTGGCGCTCCCGGCCATACGGGCCCTCCGCAAAAGTTTTCTGGTTCACGTTGATCCCCGTATAGCCAAGACCGGAAAAATAGCGATTCATCCAGTTTCGCTTCTCCAGCCAGGCAGTAAGCTCCGCTTGGGGCAGCTCAGGGCCGCCTGTTGTGCCGGTCAAAGAATCGACTATCAGACCCGTCGCATCGTTGCTGGAATCCACAATCATGTCCCGCAACGCTCGCCGAAGTTCAGGCGTATCCCGCAGCTTGCCCGCCTCCATCTGCTGATGCGCGGCCACAAGATAAAACAGCTTCACCACGCTCGCGGGATAAACGGGAACATTGCCCCGATAAGAAGCCTGCTCTCCGGTTCCCAGATTGATGGCGGTCAAGGCGATTTTGTCCGCGGTCAGGCCCTTTGGCTGGAACTTCTCAACCGCCTCCTGCGCGATTCGATGGACCGCAACCTCCAGTGTTTCCGCAGTGAGGGAAACGGTTGCGGCGAATACTAAGAGGCCAAAGCGCATAGTTCCGATCTTAAAACGATCCACACCGCTTAAGACGCGGAGTCGTCCACAACTGCCTCAACCATCACCGAGGAACCACGCCTGAACGCAGCTTCGGCAAGCGCGAACGGAACCGCCGCAAGCGTAATTGCCAGGTACAGCATGCTCTTGAAAATCCGGCCCACGCGGGTCTCGCGAACGCCGGTCAACCTGCGTGCCATCGGGTCTAATCGCGGGGCCAGACTGGTTGCGAAACCGGCCGGATTATCGCGAAGGTTAAAATACTTCACACGCTCCACGCGGAAGCCGCACCGGTGAAGAAGTTTCACCAGATCGCGCGTCCGGTAGTTCACCAGGTGCCGCGGAACATCGATTCCGTTCCAGCGCTTCCCAAACAATCGAAACTGCCAGCAGTCGGCATTGGGAACCTGCACCACCAACCGGCCATTCTGCCTTAATAGCTGACGGGCGGCCAGCAGATCTCTAACGGGATCTGCCAAATGTTCGACGACATGAAACATCGTGATCACCGAACAAGAGCCCTCCGCCAGAGGCGCGTGCTCCAGTGTGCCGCATGCTGCCGGCACTGATTGCACCCTCCACGTGCTGGCGGCTGCTTGTTCGGAAACGTCCATGCCAAACCCGCGCACTCGGTAGCGCGCCAGCATCCCCAGCAGTAAACCACCGCCGCACCCCACATCGAGCAGGATACCGTTCGCACCAGCCCTGCCGTATGCGGCCAGAGTAAACCGTATATGGTCTCTGAGCACGAACCGCCGGTACGCATCTTCAAGCAAGGAGAACGCATCGGGAACGAACCAATACTTAGCCGGGTAATACAGAGGCAAACGGTCCTTCGCTATCGGAGGTGTGAGCCGGATCAAACCGCACCTGCCGCACCGGACAACTAGAAAGTTGTCGCTGGTAGTTCGATAGAGCGCGTCTGAAGATCGAAACAGCGGAAGATAAGTTAGTTCATCACACGCGGGGCACTGCCCTCGCGATGCGTCAAAGTTCCAGGAAGCTATCCCGGCGTAAGGTTCAACAGTCAACTTCAATACTGCAACAGCGCCGCGGGCTTTTCAATCGGAGACAGGCTCAGAGGTTGCTCCAGCGTTGCTCCAGAATGTCCAGGAAGATGCGAATCTGATCGTCCCAAAAATCCCACGTGTGCGCGCGAGGTGAAATTTCCCGGTACTCATAGGGAATCTTGCGTAGCGCCAGTTCAGCCACAAATTGCCGGTTGCTCTTCACAAGGCCGTCTTCCCCGCCGCAGGCAATATAGATGAGCGGAAGTTGCTGCCCGGGCTGCAGTTTCTCGAGCAATGCAAACGGATCGCGATCCTTCGCTTCGGGGCTGCCGGGCAAGCCTACCAGCTTTGTAAACTCCTTCAGGCGATCCGGATTGGTTGGAGCCTCGTGGGCAATCGCCAAGGCCCCGCTGAATGATCCGAGGGCTGTGTATCGGTTTGGGTACTTTAGGCCCAGATAGGCTGCACCGAACCCACCCATGGAGAGGCCCGCGATAGCTCGCGCGCGAGGCAGCGGAATCGTCCGGTAATGCGTATCTGTATAGGCCACCAGCTCTTTTGAAATGAAATCCTCAAATCGGGCTTTCGGCTCGCCGGCGCTATTCAGATAGAAGCTTTTCGCACCATCGGGCATCACGATGATGACGTTGTGGTGGGCCGCATACCCGGAAAGGTTGGTCATGTACGACCAGGCACTCTGATCGTCGCCATAGCCGTGAAGCAGGTAAAGCACCGGGTATCGCGCGGTAGAACGTTCGTAATCCAGAGGAAGAAGAACAGCGGCTTTGCGCTCTTCGCCCATCGCTTCACTGTGAACCGCGACAGTTGAAATGGTCCGGGCCACAGTACCCGTTTTTACTTCCGCGGCTTGCATGCGAAAGGTACAGAAGGTGGCGAAAACAATCAGGAGCGGCAAGACTAGGCGCATAGTATCGGACTTACTATACAACCAATTCGGCCGCGACCGCGGTATGAAGCGCTTGCGCCAGAAACTGTAACTCCTCTTCCGAGCCGATGGTGATGCGAACACAGCAGGGCAGACCCCATGCAGCAAGAGGCCGTACGATCACACCTTGTTCCAGCAACGCCTGGGTAACGTGCCGCGCCTCATCGGCATTCGGCCATACCGTCATCACAAAGTTGGCGTAAGAAGGGATGAAGCGAATATTCTGCTCCGTTAGAATACGCCGAAGCTGCGCCATGCCGCGTGCGTTTGCCTCCAGCGAACGGTGCAGAAAAGGGCGGTCCTGAAGGGCGGCGATCCCGGCAGCCTGAGCGAGCGTACCCGGCTCAAACGGAAGTTTAACCTTTAACAGATTGGCGATCAGCTCTTCATGAGCGAAGCCGTAGCCAATGCGCGCTCCCGCTAACCCGTAGACCTTCGAAAAGGTACGTAGCGTGATTACATTATCGTGGCGGTAATTCATGGAATCCGGATAACGGGGGTTGTCCTTCGCGTACTCAAAATAAGCCTCATCCAAAATGATGAGGACCCGCTCGGGGACGTGCCGGTAAAATTCTTCGAACTCCTGTTTGCTGAAAATCGTGCCGGTCGGGTTATTGGGATTTGCCAGATAGATGATCTTGGTATGTGAAGTGATTGCATTCGCGATCGCCGCAAGATCGTACGAGTAGCCGCCCGTCAGCGGTACGGTCCGGTAATGAGCACCGCGCGATTTGGCAAGCAGTTGAAAACCGATGAACGCAGCTTCGGTCGTGAGAATCTCATCGTCATCGCAAAGAAACGTCCGGATGATGTTTGCAATCAGCGCCTCGGATCCACTTCCTGCAATTACATTTTCGACCTTGGTATCGTATTCCCGCGCCAGCGTCTGCCGAAGCGCGAAGCCACCATCAGGATACGTGTTCAGGTGGGCGATGTTAGCGCGAATGGCCTCAAGCGCTGCAGGGGCCGCGCCAATGGGATTCTCGTTCGAAGCAAGTTTGACAACGTGAGATAGGCCGTAGGTGCGGGCAACCTCTTGCACACTCCGCCCCGCCTCATAGGGCCGCAGAGCAGCAATGTAATCGGGGACCAGTGGCATGAATTTAGAATAACAGCACGAGTGAGTGGTGGTGTACGCTCGACCGCTGAATCACGCGAAGTATACCGTGTCGCCGTCACGCACTATTAGTCCGCGTAGACTGAAGGTCAGATGAGTTACACCAAGGTTCAGGAAATTGAATCTGCTATCGAAAGCCTGACGCCTGGAGAATTGCGGCAGCTGTACTCTTGGCTCGACCAGCAAGGTCCGCAACCGATTTATGCACATATGGAATCAGATCTTTCCGCCGGGCTCTTCGATAACGCAATTGAAAGAGCATTACAAGCAGAAAAAAGCGACGATCTCCGGTCGTTATAGTTTAGGTGCGACACCGCGCGAGAGCGGAGTTTTGGCGGGAGTAAGAACAGCTTCGCTTCGAGATCCTATCGCGTGCCGATAAGCAATTTTTGCGGTTGAAAATCGACCTGGGTCACGCTTCGCTCCAGTTCAAAAAGATCGCGGTTCGTCACAGCCAAGAAGTGTGGTCTGCTCGGATTACACTTAGTTACCGCACCGCAGTTATCAAAAGAGTTGACGGATTTCTATGGTTCTGGATTGGCGATCACGAGACCTCTAATCATTTGACCTCTTAGGCTGCAGGAACACCGACGTTTATTTACGATTCAGAAACTCTAACGCGGGTATACTCTTCTGATGCCAACTTAGTAACCTTAACAAAAAAGCCGGGCAGGAGAGAAACTCCCGCCTAGCCCTTTGTCTTACCGTAATGACGCTGAGTGACTCGGCCAGCATACCTCCGCCCAAGCCCTCCGACAACCCGCCGGTATACTGAATCCGGGCTTCGTCATCCTACCCGGGAATGGAATCAAGAGTTTGCTTTACCACCACGTCTTCGCCCGCGCGCGCCGAAATCGGCCACAATGTAGATCGGGTTCAGATAATGGCCGGTGCCCGCGTCCTGATCCATTGCGGAATGCATCTCATCTGAAACGCGCTCGGGACCTTGCTCCAGATTTCGATGATCTTGTTGTAGCGTTGGCCCGCGGTAATTGCGCCGGCCTGATACTGCGATGCCACCGCGATCACGTCCTTCTCCGCATCCCGCACCAGCTTCGGCTTTGACGCGGGATCAGTGCTCGTCCCCGTTCCTCAAAACTTCTTTAAGTACACTAAGGCCATGACTTCCGCGCGCATTGCTTCGTACCTTCGCCCTGAGATCTTCGGCCTGGAGCAAACTCCTTTTTACGGAACGGCAGTGCCGTGAACGTTCACCAGCTCAAACATCAGTATGCAGTGCGTAATGCGCAAACCATCGCTGCCCGGCTGAAACGGCTTTTCTCTCCGCCCGCACCGCTGATTCACAACCCCAGCGAACCTCGCTTCCCGCTAGGCAATCACAACCTTTATCTGGGCGGTGCCGGACGCCAAGTACATGGCTACATCAACCTCGACATCGTTGCCATGCCGGGTGTCGACGTCGCCGCCGATGCCCACTCTCTTCCATTTCAGGATGGCCAGTTCCAATCCATCGAGTGCGATGCAGTGCTAGAACATGTTCACAACCCGCAAAAAGTTATGGTTGAACTGGAACGCGTGCTCGCGCCTGGCGGTTATCTCCACATTGTCGCTCCGTTCTGCCACCCTTTCCACGAGTACCCCAACGACTACCGCAGGTTTACCCTGGACGGCATTAAAGCGCTAAGCCTGAATCTGGAAGTAGTAGCGGAAGGGTGGCGAACGGGGCCCACTGCCACGTTGCTCGTTTTCATCCTCGAGTACGCCAAGATCTGGACAGAAAACCGGCACCTCCGCGCGGTGATTCATGGCCTGCTCGGCTGGATGCTCTCGCCTCTTCGCTACCTTGACCTGCTCCTCTTCCGCTCCTCGCGAGTAGCTGTTTTGGGCAACCACTTCTATATCTGGTTACGGAAACCCACTCAGTTAAGTTACAACGCTCCGGCAAACGACCAAGCCGCGCAAGCTGTCCCCACGCGAGGTTGTGCCTAAAGACCTCGGGATTCATACTGGATGGCTTCCTCTTTCAAGGGTAAAGGGGCGGCCACATGATCCTGCTGAGAAAGGATCCTTAAGGCCAGAGTCGTGGTCCCCGGATCACAAAGGGTCAGGGCTCAATGACAGTTCAACTAATTCAACAGATTCTTGTTTTGGGGCCGGGTCGCCAGCGGCTACACAATCATCAATGTAAGCCTCAGTAGCCTCGCGGATGTTTCGGATCGCTTCGTGGCGTGCATCTCCCTGAGAGACGCAACCCGGCAAAACTGGAACGGAAGCAAAGTAGGCTCCATCCGGCTCGCGCTGGAGCACCAGAGTGTAGCTCATAACGCTCAGCGTACACGAACGCTTGGCCCAGAGAAAGTCCTACAGCAAGTTAGGCGGCGTACCGTCGAACGCGGAATTTAAGGGCCTATCTCAGGTGCGTGCGGCGAGGCTTATATTTTTCACCTCAATTGAAACTTGCTCTCTCCAGAGACAAAAAAGGCCGGAAGGAGACTTGACTCCTTCCGGCCTTCACTTACCACCTCGTCGCGAATTTACTCGGCGATCGTACCCTCGCCCAGGTCTTCCGATAACCCGCCCGTATATTGAATCCGGGCTTCGTCGTCGTAGCCAGGAATGGAGTCAAGCGTCGGCTCCACCACCGGTTCTTCCACCACGTCTTCGCCCGCAATCTTCACGCGGCGATAGTATTCCATGCCGGTTCCGGCCGGAACTAACCGCCCCATGATGACATTTTCTTTCAGGCCGCGCAGGTAATCCACCTTGCCGTTAATGGCGGCTTCGGTGAGCACGCGCGTGGTTTCCTGGAAGCTCGCCGCACTGATGAAACTATCAGTGGAAAGCGACGCCTTCGTAATTCCGAGGAGTACCGCTTTGCCCTCGGCCGGACGCCCGCCCGCTTCCAGAACACGCTGATTTTCCGCACGGAACTTGAAGCGATCCACCACCTCTTCCGGCAGAAATTCCGTGTCCCCGATGTCTTCCACCTTGATCCAGCGCATCATCTGACGGCTGATTACTTCGAGGTGCTTATCGTTGATGTTGACGCCCTGCAGACGGTACACTTCCTGGATTTCGTTCACCAGATACTTCTGCAGTTCCTTCTCGCCGAGCACCGCCAGAATATCATGCGGGTTGCGTGGACCATCCATCAGCGGGTCGCCTGCCTTCAGGCGCTCGCCTTCCTGAACGTTGATGTGTACGCCGCGCGGAATCGAATATTCCCGCTCCTCGCCATCGTCGCCGACCACATAGATGCGGCGCTGTCCCTTCACCACTTCGCCGAAGCGGACAATGCCGTTGATCTCCGCCATGATCGCGTGGTCACGCGGCTTGCGCGCTTCGAATAGTTCCACCACGCGCGGCAGACCGCCGGTGATGTCCTTGGTCTTGGTGGTTTCCCGCGGAATCTTCGCCAGAACATCG
>Ga0123338_10001527_pt1 | contig 22391 bp, 17 predicted proteins | sample grotaG_FD_89793 | JGI IMG/M metagenome (GOLD analysis project Ga0123338, IMG submission 89793) | Glacier valley bacterial and archeal communities from Borup Fiord, Nunavut, Canada, to study Microbial Dark Matter (Phase II) -... | ecosystem: Environmental > Aquatic > Freshwater > Ice > Glacier ...
AAACTTCCAAATGCTTGAAATGCCCTATGGAAGCGGGAAATATTCCATGCTGGTATTTTTACCTGAAACCGGAAAGACTACTGGTGATGTAATTTCACTGCTGAACCCCGAAAACATAAACGAGTGGTTACAGAAAATGACAGAGCAAAAGAAGGTAGTGTACCTGCCTAAATTCGAGTTTGCATTTGACAACAGCCTTGTGGATGAACTTTCAGCTTTGGGAATGACCGATGCTTTTGATGATGCCAAAGCCAATCTAACTGGTATTTCAGAGGAGGCCAGGTTGGTTATTTCTGAGGTGATGCACAAAGCATACATCAAAGTGGACGAACGGGGTACAGAAGCTGCCGCTGTAACCGGAATTACAATTGGTGTCACTTCTGCCGGACCTGATAATTCATTCAGGGCTGATCATCCCTTTGTATTTGCCATTCGCGATAAGGATACGCAAGCCATTTTATTTATTGGCAAAGTGATGAATCCAATTCAAAAATAAACATATTAAAAATAAACATATACAAACATATTTCACATAGAAATGTTTAAACTATGTGTTCTATGTGCCTATGTTTTTAATGCTTAAAACCTATGAAACAACTATTAATTGGAACCTGTAACTTTTCTTCGTTGGGTAAGAAAAAAGAATTATCCTTACAGCTTCACCAATACAGAGAAGAAAGATCATATTGAACAATCGGTGAGAGATGCTGGAGCAAGCTTAGGTATTACCCAATAAATCATAATAAACTGGTATCCCGTATGGAAATAATTTGGTTACATACCAACTTTTAAAACTTTGTACTATTTTTGAAACCTAATAATAAAAAACTACGCAGTGTATTGATTTGCCCTGTGGGAATAAAAAAGAAAACGTTCTTTGACAGATTGATTTATACAGCGATAATTCGCTTTTTGAAAAGTAAGTATTATCTTTGCAACTGTAATCTTTAATACAGAGCAATTATGAATACTGTAGAGTTAGAAACTAAACGGATGAGTATTCTTCGCCGCCTCATTAACTTAGAAGATGAACTGTTATTGGACAAAATAGAAAACCTGCTTAGGGAAGAAAAGCAAGTATGCTCTATCGAAAATTACTCCAAAGAAACATTGATAAATGCCGTGTTTCGTTCAAAGGAAGATATTGAAAACGGGAACATTTATACACAGGAACAATTAAGGGAAAGACATCCAAGGATATGAAACTCATTTGGACAGCTTTTGCAGCAGGACAATTAGAAAATATATACCGTTTTCTTATTAACAAAAACAAAACGGCGGCTGTCGCTGTCTACAATGACATTCTTGATGATACAGAAGCTTTGTTGCATTTTGCAGGAATGGCACCCATAGAACCTTTGTTGTCAGAATTCTCAGAACTATACCGTTCCTTAGTCATACGCAAAACCTACAAGGTGGTCTATTATATAGCGGATGACATCATTTTTATCGTTGCGGTGTTCGATTGCCGCCAAAATCCCGGAAAACTGAAGAAAGACATTCGGAAAATATAAAAAACAAAATAAAAAAGGGAAGTATCCATTGTATTTTACGGAATAATAAAAACATTAAATATAAAATAGTTTTTAGCCTTGGTATAACGAATTAAAAAGCGTGTTAATTAATAATGGGTGCAAGATGACTTTAAGTTCATCTGGTCAGGGGGTTTAATAACGTGTGTTCGATATAAGAGCAGAACACGCGATTACTTTCATAAAACATATTTTCATACTAACACAAATAACTGAAATTACATAAGACCATTGATCTGACAGAGCCTAGGACTCGGGATCAGTAGCAATAAAATCGTCACGTAACTTGAAACTTTATATTTTAAACTCTTTCAAATTATTTAAAGCAAAGGTGTAATTCTGACCATTTGATTGTTACTTATTTTACATCTTTTATGACAAGCGTATTAATAATTGTTTGACCTATCAAGTTTTAGTTGTATATTTAAGTTTAAATTAAATAACACACGTATGATCAAATTCAGATTACTCCTGATCATTGCCCTTGTGCAGGTATCATGGATAGGTTTCAGCCAGGTTGATTTTAATATGCCAGTCCCAGTTGATCCTGCATGCCGGATAGGGAGGCTCGAAAATGGGATCACTTACTATATTCGTCACAACGAAGAACCCAAAGACAGGGCCAGTTTTTACATGATTCAAAACGTGGGCGCTTTGCTCGAAAACGATGACCAGAATGGCCTGGCACACTTTCTGGAACACATGGCCTTTAACGGCACTAAACACTTCCCCGGCAAAGGGATTATCAACACACTGGAGAAGCATGGGGTGCAATTTGGCCGCAACATCAATGCCTACACCAGTTTTGGTGAAACGGTCTACAACCTGAGCGATATTCCGGTAAAACATGAAGGATTGATTGATACCTGCCTGCTGGTATTAAATGACTGGGCGGATTATTTACTTCTTACCGATGAAGAAATTGATGCTGAGCGTGGTGTCATCAGCGAAGAATGGAGAACCCGCAGAACGGCTGATTTCAGAATGCAACGCCAGTTTCTGCCCGTATTGCTGAACGGTTCAAAGTACATGAACCGTGATGTGATAGGGGATCTGAATGTAATTAAAAACTTCAAATACGAAACGCTCCGTAAATTCTACACTGAATGGTACAGGACCGACCTTCAAGCGATTGCAATTGTTGGGGATATTGACGTCGATGCCGTTGAACAAAAGGTAAAAGCTCTTTTTTCAACCATAGAACCGATCACTAATCCACTGAAACGTGAATCCTACGAGGTCCCCGATCATGCAGAACCACTTTATATACTGGCCACCGACAAAGAGGCAGACAGCTATTCTGTGGATCTTTACATCAAGCACAAAGCGCCTGCTACATCTGATAAAAACGAGAACTATCTAAGGGAACAAACCATTCAATCGCTTTTTGGGATGATGACCAGGGACCGCATCACCGAATTACTTCAAAAAGGAGTTCCGCCCTTCGTGATGGGAAGCATCGGGTATGGCGGCCTGGTGACAGGATATGAAATACTCTCCATATCAGCAACACCTAAACCCGATCAGGATGCCGTAGCTTTTAAGTCAATTTATACGGAAGCAAAAAGAATTTACCAGCATGGCTTTACTCCGGGCGAACTAGACCGGGCAAAAACAAATCTTCTCACTTCTTACGAAAGCCGGTATAAACAGCGTGATAAAATCAATAACGATCAGTTTGCACGTGATTTTAAAGCTTACTACATTGATGGTGAACCACTCACTTCCATTGACTTCGACTGGGAATTTGTTCAGAAAGTAGTGCCTACCATCTCGGTGGAAGATATTTCGGCCAGGGCCAAACAATGGATGACCAAAGAAAACCGTGTAATTGTAGTAATGGGGCCCGATAAGCCCCAGGCAAAATACCTGTCCAAAGAACAGGCACTGGCAATGATGGACAGTATTGACAATAGCAGCGTTGAACCGTACAACGATCAGGCAGTGTCGGCCGATCTTATCAGCAAGAAACTGAAAGGCTCGAAAGTAAAGAGCACCAAAAAACTTCCTGATTTCGAGGCCGTTGAATGGACTTTGGGCAATGACACCAAGGTGGTTTTCCGTCATGCCGATTATGAAAAAGACCAGGTCTCGCTTATCGCCATGAGCAATGGAGGAAGCTCAAAGGAAAGCGATGACAAAATGGCGTCGGCCATGATGCTTAATCAGTTTGTGGGAGCCTTCGGCATAGGCAATTACAATGCCACCGACTTAAAAAAGGCGCTGACGGGAAAAAAAGTCAGCATGAATGTTTCACTTTCTGACCTGAACGAATCCTTTAACGGATCGAGCACGCCCAAAGATTTTGAAACAATGATGCAATTGCTGTATCTGCAATTTGAAAGCCCGCGTTTCGATCAGGAAGCTTATGAAGCTTTACTGGGCCGCTACAAAGCCTATATTGCAAACATGGCAAACAATCCGCAAAAAATAATGAACGACTCTCTGGAGCTGATCTTGACCAGCAAAAGTCCGAGAACTAAATTGATGACGCCTGAAGTGTTCGATGAAATTTCACTCGAACAAATGAAAGATATCTACAATGACCGCTTCGTTGACGCGGGCGATTTTACTTATTTCATTGTTGGCAATATTGATGAGCCAACAGCGAAAACCATGGCTGAAAAATACATTGGTTCACTGACCAACCTGCCAAGAAAAGAAACATGGATGGATCGGAATATAGAAGGCCCTAAAGGTAAAACAGAGCGTGAAATTGTAATTCCGGTTGAAGTGAAGAAATCAACCGTGTCGGTGAATTTTGATGCAAAAATGGAATATTTACCTGAACAAAATCTATTGCTAAGCTTGTTCCGCGATATCCTTAACTTACGTTACATCGAAACAATTCGTGAAAAGGAAGGCGGATCATATGGGGTGCGTGTGTCGTCCAGTTACAGCAAGTTTCCCAAAGAAGAGAAAAGCCTTGGTTTGATGTTTGATACCGACCCCGAAAAAGCTCAACAGATGAAATCAATTCTCTACCGCGAAATTGATAAGATAGCTGCAGAGGGTCCAACTTCAGAGGACCTGAACAAGGTGGTGAAAAATCTCCAGAAGAACAGGGAACAATCCAAACTGCACAACAGCTATTGGATGCAGGCATTGACCACTTATTATATTTATTCAATCAATCCGGCTGCCCCTGAGAACTTCGAGAATATTCTTGAAAAAGTTACCCCTGCTATGGTACAGGAATTTGTAAAAACCTTTTTATCAAAAGCCGACGTGGTAGATATCATTTTCAAGCCAATGCCTGAATCGGAAAAACTATAGGTTTAAATTATATGACTCACTTTACGCAAAGAGCAATCGGGGTCTCTTTGCCCCTTTACCCCTTTGCGTAAGGTGAGTTAAATAAGTGGATTATGAAATAAGCCCTGACTTTCATTAATGCTATAGATTCTGTAAACCCTAAAAATTAAAAATCTCCCCACCCCATTTCCGTTTCAGCCAACTATTTCGTATTTTGTGGGCCTATAAAATATTCATTGACGATGCTCTTTTCAGGAACAATTATAAAGATGCGGTCTGAATTTGCAGATCCGGTACAATATTTTCTCCAGGTGGGAGAAAATGAACTTCCCATGAATGAACTGATTGGTAGAAATATACAACTTACATTTACGGGACAAATCAATTGTATTGCCTGCGGGAAACGTACCAAAACCTCTTTTGCCCAAGGTTTTTGCTTCAGTTGTTTACAGACGGCTCCCGAAGCCAGTGAAACCATTATGCGGCCTGAATTGTCGAAAGCTCACCTGGGCATAGCGCGCGACATGGATTGGGCACGCGAACACGATCTGATTGATCATTACGTTTACCTGGCTGTTTCAGGAGAGTTAAAAGTGGGCGTTACCCGCCATCACCAGATACCTACCCGCTGGATCGACCAGGGCGCCACCGAGGCCATCATTCTGGCCTGTACACCGAACCGCCACATTTCAGGGGTCATCGAGGTATTCCTGAAGACTTACTTTTCCGATAAAACCAACTGGCGCTTGATGCTTCAGAATAAAACCCATATACCGGTTAACCTTGAGGAAGAAAAAATAAACGCTTTTCAGTTGCTGCCAGCTGAATTGCAACAATATTTATATGCCGGCAATCGAATCTGGAAAGTCAACTATCCCGTAATCGCTTTTCCTGAAAAGATTAAAAGTGTTACCTTTGATAAAGACCCGGTAATCTCAGGAATGCTCAATGGTATCAAGGGGCAATACCTGATTTTCGCGGATGGCCGTGTATTGAACATACGAAAGCACAACGGCTACTTCCTTGAAATTAGCACTGGGGACTGAAAAGAGAAATTTCAAGCCTGAAATCATAATCCTTTTCATAGTTGCTTTTTTTTTCGTTATTTTATGGTTCTTTAAATATCCTTGATAATTACTTTTATGGAAAATATAGATTGGAGCAATCTGGCATTCGGTTATATGAAGACCGATTACAATATACGCTGTAAATACAGCAATGGAGCCTGGGGCGAACTGGAAGTGTCGGACAGTGAATACCTCAACCTGCACATGGCAGCCACCTGCCTGCATTACGGACAGGAGGCCTTCGAAGGGCTGAAAGCCTTTAAGGGCAAAGACGGCCAAATACGCATCTTCCGCATGGATGAGAATGCCAAACGACTTCAGGAATCATGTGAAGGAACGATGATGGCCGAACTGCCCATCGAAAAATTTAAAGAAGCTGTTGTGCAAGCGGTCAAATTGAACCAACGATTTGTACCTCCTTACGAATCGGGAGCTTCGCTATATATCCGTCCTTTTTTATTTGGAACAAGCGCCCAGGTAGGTGTAAATCCATCGTCAGAATATATGTTTATATTGTTTGTGAGCCCTGTAGGCCCCTATTTTAAAGGTGGCTTTCAGACTACGCCATTTGTTATCATGCGTGAATTCGACCGCTCGGCGCCGCTTGGGATGGGGAAATATAAAGTGGGCGGCAATTACGCCGCCAGCCTGGTAGCAGGAGCAAAAGCCCACGATCTGGGTTATTCAAACGTATTTTATCTTGATGCGGTTGAGAAAAAGTACATTGACGAATGTGGTGCAGCCAATTTCTTCGGAATAAAAAACAACACCTACGTCACTCCAAAATCAAGTTCTATTCTGCCCTCGATCACCAACAAAAGCCTGATGGTTTTGGCTGAAGATATGGGAATGAAAGTCGAACGGCGTAAGGTCCCGGTGGAAGAACTGGCCACTTTTGAAGAAGCCGGCGCCTGCGGAACAGCAGCAGTGATCAGTCCCATTGAACGCATCGATGATTACGATAAGAAAATCTCTTATGTATTCTCAAAGGATGGAAAACCAGGAGCAGTAAGCGAAAAACTATACCATAAGCTGCGTGGCATCCAATATGGCGACGAACCAGATGACTATGGCTGGGTAACAATCGTCGAATAAGAAATGCTTCCGTAACCAGAAATTAAAAAGCCCTGCAAGAGATCTTATATTTGTAGGGCTTTTAAAAATGAGATTGAATCATGAATGAAGAGTAAGTAAAGGAATTACACAATAAAATAAATAAAGGTGTTGAATTGGCCTACCAAAGGTTATTAATAGCCAAAGCGAAGGACGATGCTGAACTTGTATTTTCACGCAATGGAAAGATTGTCATGATAAAAGCCAGAGATTTGCTGAATGAAAAATAGTTTCAAATCAGTTGTCATAAATTCACCAATTAATCAGAGGAGTCTTTTTATAAGAATGTCAATCCCACCTTTTTATTAAGCCCTTTTTCGAAAATCCGCATCAGTGTTAATAATTGAATATTGCCTCTCCCATTTTCAATCTTTGAAATGTAGCTTTTCTTCGTCCCTGCTTTTATAGCCAGTTGTTCCTGAGTGAGATTCGCTGATTTTCTGGCTTCCTTCAACATCTCGCTCACGATGAACATTTGAGCTTTTTCTTCATATTCATTCCAGCTGTCAGTACCAATTTCACCATACTCCTCTTCGATGAGTTCATCAAATGTCTTAATCCCTATATTTTCAGTCATGCCTTTATTTACTTTATATGTAGCATTTTATAAAATCCCATGAAGTAGTCTCCATGAAATATTATCTATCTTGGCATTGCAATAAGTTATCTTCAAAGATAACAAACATTTATTAATTCCTAAAATCTTATTACAACTAACAATAGCTGAATCGAAGGTTCGTATGTCTTCACAAAGCCGGCAAGCCAGGCCCGGTACCATAAACATTGGTGATTGGGTCGCCAGATTATTTCTTTTTAATCCATATCCCTACTCAGTTTGTCGCAGTAGTTCCTTCTACAAATATCTTAATTTCCTTCTACAATTATATTACCTTTGTCTTACCTCTGTCTTATTTCTGTTTTACCATTGTTTTGTTTAATTCATAACAAACTCATAACAAATTCTAATCAAATACATATCTTATTCGTATAAATGCGTATTTGTTATATATTTGTTATCAATTTGTTATGAATTAAACAAAACAGAGATAAAACAGAAGTAAAATAGAGGTAAAATAGAAGTAAAGCAATAATAAGCGCTGAATCTTTTTCAGACACCGCGAGAAATGATAACATTACAGTTTAAGGGGTTCACTTCAGGTGAGTGAAATTTATTTACCCATCAATTCTGCAATGAATATTACAAAGTAATGGAGGGATAAGGAATTTCTCTTATAGGAAGAATTAGGACTATATATGAATGGGCCCAAACAATCTAAATTGATTTAAATAACAAATTATCAATGTATTATCTCACATTAAAACAGATTTTTCACAGCGGACTCATGTTAATTATCAAAAGCCTTCAGGTCGTCTGATGAGTTGCCCGGATAAAAGCTTCAGCAATGATTAAATCGGTTGGAGTGGTGATTTTGATATTCTGTGGGTTACCTTCAACGAGGTGAATTTTATAACCTGCTCTTTGAACGACAGTGGCATCGTCGGTAAAGCCTGGTTCATAATGCTGTAAGTAAGATTGCAAGATCTGAACAGAGCGGAAAGTTTGGGGAGTTTGAACACTGAAGTACAAGCTTCGGTCAACAGAGGTGTTTTGATCTCCATCAAGTTTGCGCAACGATTCGGTTATGGGCAAAACCGGGATTGCATTACCAAATTCCTCAGCCATTACGCAACACCTTTCGAGTGTTTGCTGACTCACCAATGGCCTGACTCCATCGTGAATAAAAACAATTCCTTCACCCTGAATAAGTTTTAGTCCGTTCAGCACAGAATGAAAACGGGTTTCGCCACCGGAAGCAATCTTATGAGGCATCAAGAATGAATGTTTCAGGCATAGTTGAGCCCACAATTCCTGATGTGCAATGGGCAGGACAAGAATCAATTCACAGTGTGGATCGAAATCAACAAAGCATTGAATGGTATGCATCAAAACAGGCTTTGCATACAATTCAAGAAACTGCTTGGGCAGTTCGGTCCCCATGCGCAATCCTGATCCACCGGCCACAATAATTACAAACTTTTTCATAGCTCAAACGTTCAATGCAAAAGTACAATTTCAAAATAACTTTTTTTTCATATATTGTCAATGTTGATAAAATTGCTTAACATTACTATAAATTCTTAAAAAAGTTGTACCTTTTGCGGAATGTTTAAAACAGGATCAATATGCAAGAAGTACTCAACTTTCTTTCAGAACTGAAGGAAAATAACAATAGGGAATGGTTTGACATCAACCGTGAACGATACCAGGAATGTCGAAAAAAAATGATCTTTTTAACAGAGTTACTCACTCACGAGGTTGTTAAATTTGATGCTGAAATAGGCATTCAGGATGCGAAGCACGCTGTCTTCAGGATCTTCCGTGATGTTCGGTTTTCGAATGATAAGACACCCTATAAAACCAATATGGGCAGTTTTATTGCCAAAGGCGGTCGTAAAAGTATTCATGCAGGTTATTATTTGCACATTGAGCCGGGAGCTTCCTTTGTAGGTGGAGGTTCATATACCCCGCCTGCTGATGCTTTAAAAGCATTCAGAACTGAAATATTTGATCAGCCCGAAGAGTTTAAACACCTAATTTATGCTGAATCGTTCCGTAAAGTTTATCCTGAAATGTATAACGACCAACTAAAAACTGCCCCAAAAGGGTTTCCTAAAGATTTTCCGGATATAGGTTTATTAAAATACAAATCATTCGTGTTTGTATCACCGATCAGCGATTCGATTGTGGCAAGTGATGGTTTTGTGGATAAAATAGTGAATTCAATGAAGGAATTATATCCTGTAAACCGGTTTTTAAACAGTGCTTTGGACAAGTGGTTATAAATAATTACAAGATTGAAATGACCGTTCATGTGTTAAAATGATCATTTCGCTATGGAATCAGGCCATTTCATGAAATATCCTGGAATCGGGGCTGCCCGTTGAACAATAGGCTAACTAATTGTTTCTGCGAGTAGTAAATTTGACCTATCCACCGTTTCTATAACAAACCTACAAAAGAAAAGAGCCATTCGATAACGTCTGGCTCTTTTTCTTTTACATCAATACGTTTGGTGAATCGAAACGGACAAGGATATTGCTTTGCATGACATAATCGCCGCTGATTTATTTTATCTATAAGTTACTAATTTACGTTACGCAAGAACCCTAAAAAAGGGACACAGTGTCACACAGAGTGTACACAGTGTCACACAGAGTATTACACCGTGCGACACTGTGTAATACTCTGTGTGACACTGTGTCCCTTTTTTTATTTTTATTTACAGAGTTTTACACAGTATACCTTTTTCTTGTTTCTTATAAATCTGTTTTCTTTTTTATTATATATCCATGTTCATACGTAAGGTGAGTTAATAACACACTTCTGGACCTTTCAATTAATTATGTAAATATTAAAGATGCCACGAATATTTAATTTATCTCCCACCATTTAAGAAACGACCTGATTTTCTTTGCCATCTGGCTTGAGCCGACGGACATGCTCCATACTCATTTTAATTACAAACTTGTGGCTATACGCATAACACGGGTCACTGCATCTTCCACCTGTTCAATGGATACCATTCCGATGGTCATGCAGTCAACGTTCTTACTTCCAATTACATATTTCAGCGATTTCTCCCTTTGGCTTTCCTCCGCCAGTTTCCCTTCGCCAAATATTTTCATCCCAATGATTCCTTTTCCGCTGTCGTGTGCCTTTTTCAGAACCGCCATGACTTCATCGGCACTGGCATCCATGATCACGCCTTCTGGATTGATACGGGCCAGGATAACATCCACCCAGGGATCTTCGACCGCTAATTTCAGGGCCTCGAAACTGTGGCATGAGACACCAACGCTCTTCAATATGCCTTTTTGTTTGGCTTCTGAAAGGGCTTCGATGTAAGGTTTCTTTTCTTCCTGCCACTTTGGGTTGGTCATACAATGCAGCAGCATAATATCAAAATACTCTGACCCTGTTTCTTTTCTGAACCGGTCAATGGTTTTAATGGGTGAATCCGGATTCCAGTTTTCGGGACGGGTCCATATCTTGGAAAGCACGGTGGCTTTTTCTCTTGGAACTTCTTTCAGTATGGCTTTTACATTCTGGTGCGAGCCATACAAATCGGCAGCATCATAAAATGTGACTCCCCTTTCATGGGCATACCGGGCAATTTTCATCCAATTATCAATGCCCATGCGGGTCATATCTGAGGACTGGCCTCCCCCATGCGTACCGGTTCCCATTGCCAGGCGTGGAACCATGAACCCGGTATTGCCCAGTTTTACCCGATCGATCTGAGAAATCTTTGCGCTGGTATATACAGTATTAGAAAAGCCCGTAGTGATTGCCGCAGCGCCAATAAGCCCGGCTTGAATAAAATGTCGTCTTGAAATGGGTTTCATATCGGATTGTTTAAATGGATAAATAAAATAAATAGACACTTTAAGAGAAAATCAATCTCTATATGGAACAATTTCTAAATGGTTTTAGACGATGAAGATAAGAAAAAATTGTAGAATACGACAATTTGGATTGCTTAAGAGCTGTTTTTCAGACTAAATTGCTGTTAAGAAACTGTTGGTAACAAATTCAATAGTCAAAAAGTTCATTCATGAATCTCAAAAGGTTTTTTAACTATTTTTGGCCATCATTTACACTTACAACTTAAAGATTAGATCATGAAGAAATTAGTTCTTATTTTATTCGTTTGTTTGCTTACTCTTGGCACATTTGCACAAAATGTCCAGACACATTACGACCTGGGCAAAGGTCGCGAATACCTGACTACCACAGTTGAAATGTTCAGGCCTGATAAATTTGGAAGCACCTTCTTTTTTATTGACATGAATTACGGTGATGCAGGAGTCAAAGGAGTTAGTTTAGCCTATTGGGAAATTGCACGTGCATTCACTTTTGGTAAATGCCCAATTGCCTTACACGTGGAATACAATGGTGGGTTTGGACAATTCAAAAATCAACTAGGCAATGCACTTGCCTACCAGATTAATGATGCTTACCTCGGGGGTTTAGAATATTCATTGCTAGCGAAAGATTTCTCCAGAGGCTTTACTATTCAGACTTTGTTTAAAAGTATTCGCGGGAAAAACGAAGCTTCATTTCAGTTGACCGGGGTGTGGTATATGAATTTACTTAACAACAAGGTGAGCTTCAATGGTTTTGCTGATTTCTGGAAAGAAGATAGTGATTTTAACTTTGATGGAAAAACAGATGCAGAATTTACTTTTCTTGCTGAACCTCAATTGTGGTACAATTGCTGCAAAAAATTCGCTGTGGGTGGTGAAGTTGAATTAAGCAACAACTTTGGCGGACATGAAGGATTTATGGTTAATCCAACCGTTGCAATGAAATACACTTTTTAATCTGACCCCACATGAATTTTATTACCAAATTCTTTAAGCTACAGGAGAATAAAACGACTGTACGCACCGAAATCATTGCGGGTATCACTACTTTCATGACCATGGCATACATTCTATTCCTTAATCCGAATATTCTTTCAGCTACCGGAATGGATAAGAATGCTGTTTTCTTTGCCACGGCCATTGCTGCAGGTTTTGTAACCATCGCCATGGGATTGGTTGCCAATTTCCCGATCGCCCTGGCTCCTGGAATGGGCCTAAACGCTTTCTTTGCCACCGTTGCATTGGCAGGTGTAGGAATGCCCTGGCAAATTGCTTTAGGTGCAGTATTCATTTCAGGGTTAATATTTATTTTACTTACTGTTACCAAAGTTCGCCAGATTCTGGTAGTGGCAGTCCCGGGTTCGTTGAAATTAGCGATTACTGTTGGTATCGGACTTTTCATAACGATCATTGGTTTAAAATTGTCAGAAATTATGGTTGCTTCCACCAATGTCATTCCTCCTACAATGGACGCGATGAAGGCCACAGGCGGAAAAGTCAACCTGATGTTCTTCGAATGGAATATTGGCTTTGGAAGCCTTAAAAATCCGTCCATGTTGTTATGTTTGATCGGACTGACCATCACGGCTTCACTCATGGCGCTTAAAACGAAAGGTTCATTGCTGATCGGTATCATTGTTACCACTATTATTGGAATCCCCATGGGAGTTACCAAAATAGCAGACGGATTTTCACCCTTTGCACTTCCTGATTTTTCAAATCTGGCTGTGGGAGCACTCGATATCAGAGGTGCTTTGAGCATGGGGATCTGGACCGTGGTGTTTACATTCACCTTTGTTGAATTGTTTGATACCTTCGGAACACTTGTTGGTACAGCCCAAAAAGCCGGCTTGATTGACAAGGATGGCAAGTCTCCCAAAATCGGGAAAGCCATGTTGGTTGATGCATTTGGTGTTTCATTCGGAGCCCTGATGGGAACCAGTACCGTGACGGCTTATGTTGAAAGTGCTGCCGGAATTGGTGAAGGTGGGCGCACTGGCCTTACTGCCGTTACCACCGGTATCCTTTTTCTTTGTGCCATAGTTTTGTCACCATTGGCTCTTATGATCCCCAGTGCAGCTACTGCACCGGCATTGATCATTGTTGGCCTGCTGATGGTTTCAGCCATTCGGGACATCGACTTTGATGATTTTACAGAAGGATTTCCTGCCTTTATGTGTATTATCATGATGCCATTTACTTACAGCATTGCCAACGGAATTGCTGCGGGTATCATTTTCTATACCCTTCTGAAAGTATTGACAGGCAATTATAAAAAAATACATTGGATGATGTACATCTTATTTGCACTGGTTGTCGTGCGGTATGTTTTCCTTACGGAAGCCGCCTGATAAAAGCTTTAAAAATAAGTATAAAAAAGCTCCCCGGAAACGGGGAGCTTTTTTGTTATATCACGGATAGGCTGGGTTATTAATGTGAGTTCGATATAAGCATTACTCTAAAAAAACCATTATCCAATAGTGGGTTTGGCAAGATTCGCTTCCATGCTTTCTGCAAAAAGCACTTAATTCTGGATAGATAGAATCCCTGATATACTCCTGCTTCATTTTCAACATGGCCGCCAAGACCGCCAAACCGCCAAGACCGTCACTTTTCGTTTTTATCTTGCGAAGGAGTGAAATTATTATTAAAATGACAAGTGGCGGTTTGGCGGTTTGGCGGCCATGTCGAAAAATAGGAGGCCAGTGTCACAGCCTATGATTAAAATCTGATTTATGAATGTACTTGATTAATTTAGGCTTAGATCGAAATCAAGTTAGTATCTCACCTTACGCAAAGGGGCTAATAGACAATTGCGTAACGTGGGTTAATAATATCAGGGTGCATAATTTAAGGTCAGTTATTTAGTGTCCAAATCGAGGTAGGTTCCGCTGGTTACGCTGGTTACGCTGGTTCCGCTGCTTTGTCTTTTTAAATAAAACCTGTACAATCCTGGATTTTGCAGTACATTTCTGTTAATCTTATTTTTCATGGTTAATACGAAAAGGAAGAAGAGAAAAAGGAGGTATGGTCAAGGGGTAAAATGCCAAAGCAGCGAGATCAGCGGAACCAGCGGAACCGAACCCCGATTTAAACACTAAAAAATAGGTCTTCCCTTCTCCTTTTTCATTTTTTCATGGTTCATGCGTAAGGTGAGTTAATATATCAAAATAGCCAATAGCTAAGCGAAGCAGCCTATTCAAATGGATAGATATATGAACATGCCCCCTCTGCACAAGGACTTGAATAAGGACTATATATCCCTGGGTCAACGTTTCATCGAAAAAATGGTAGTTCCGATGTTATTTCCATCAGCAAAAATATCAACCGTATAATCGCCTGGCAGAAACTCTGCGCCTTCATTGTCCCAAAAAACATTAACAGGTAAAGCATTTCCTTCGTAGGTCACTTCACGTTTGGACGAATAAGGAATTTTGAGGTCTTCGAATGCGAATACATCATCGGGCGATTTTTGAAACAATACCTGATTGGGTTTCTGAATACGGGCGTATATTATTTTGTTTCCTCTAGGAGCAGTGACATTTTTGCCTAACACAAAACTAATTTTTATTTGCGTAGCCCTTCTGGCACTTTCAGCTTCCTTCCCCCTTAGGTTAGTCCCCATTGCCATCAATTCAGCGGCTTCAAGTTGTCCGGCCATTTTAATTTTTTCCTGAAGATGCCCTTTCTCTTCTTCAAGTTGTTGATTTTTTGATTCCGACTGAGCGAACTCCTGCTTAACCTGACTATTTTCAGCCATCAGCATTATATTGCGGCTATTGAGTGAATCGACCTGAACGATATAATTCTTCATGATGTTTCGCATGGTCGTCACTTCCTGCCGGTATTGGGCAATTTGACCATAGCTGACTTTTTTAATCTGCCCCACCTCATCAATCATATCTTTCACTTTGGTTTGTGCAATTGAGACTTCCGACTGAAGGGATTCATTGTTGGTATGAATCGAATCGTAATTGGCCATCATAGAAGTCAATTCGGTTTGAATCGATACCTTCTCCAGGTTCATGGCATTTAAAATCTTCTTATTCTCATTGTGCTGCATAAAGAAAAACACCACCACAATCAACAATACAACTGATAAGAATATAATAATTAGATTATTTCTTCTCTCTTTATCCGTTTCTCCCAAGGAGAAACCTTTCTTCTGTGTATCAAATTCATTCATCTTAACGGAAGTTTTGAATTATTAAACGCAGGCAAAAATAACATTATTTTACGTGCTTCCATTTAAAAACATCCATCAAAAGCACTTCAACTTCAGATTCTGACAAACTGAACTATCCATTCCTGAACAATTAACACATAATATATGTTACGGTTTATTCCTAAATAGCAATCAATTTTATGACACTTAATTAACCATTGAAAAGCTTTATTGTTGCGGGTTCTATCAAAAATAGCAGGGAGAGGAGGTGAGAAAATAAGAAGGTGAGAAAATTAAAATATGGATGCATAGTTTTGGCGCCGTATCAACCAAATATAGACGCATCAGGCATTTGCAATAAGGTTAGGAATGAATTTTATTTCTAAACTTGCGACAAAGAGACAAGAGACAATTCAATCATTTGACAGAATTATTCTTTTCTCACGCTCGCTATTTGGGCTTTTTGAAACCTAATGGGAATTAAAATGCCAAAATGCCAATTGATAAATTTGTCTCTTGTCTCTTTGTTAATTTAATATCCATGGTGTCTCGTTTTTCCAATAGTAGACCCAGGATGCGTCAATTTATAATAGTTGACGCTACAGTAGTGATATACGAACGCTGTGTGAGAAAGATTTTCTGGTAATGATTTAATTTGCTTTTATTAAAGTACTTGCTTATCTTTAGCTTTCTTAATTTTCAATATTAAATGAAACGATCGTCTTCTATTATACTAGGTGCAGTGTTGATTGCAGCCATTGGGTCATGTACAAATCAACCTCAGGAAAAAGATGAATGGATTACCGGAGCTGATAAGAATGGCAGAACCCGTGATACGGTGATCAACAATCAGCCATATCGTCATTACGGTGTGGGTTGGTTTCTGCTGGCCAATGCTATGATCAATCCCGGAAGGTTTCAGCCCTCTTCTATCAGTCAGATCCGCACTCCCGGCCATGTTCCGGCTCACATTCGTACAGGGGGCTTTGGATCAAGCGGAAGAGGCTATTCAGCAGGTAGTTAGAAGAATTATAAACTCATGAAAAATTAACACATAGATACATAGGACACATAGTTTAAATATTTCTATGTGAACTGTGTATCTATGTGTTTAATCCTATACAAAATGAAGCGAATCGAATTTGCACCGCGCAACAATTGGCAAAACACCATTGAGCAGCAAGGTTTTTTATTTAACGAGGGAGGTAATTACTGGAAAGAAAATGCTGCCTATTGTTTTACTGAACCAGAAGTGCTCTCGATAGAGAAAGCAACCAACGAAATCTTTTCAATGTGCTGCGAGGCAGTTGAATATGTCATCAAGCGTGAATGGTTCGATCGTTTTCATATTGACCGTAAATATGCAGATTTAATCCGCTGGTCGTGGAAGGAAGATCAACCTTCATTGTATGGACGGATGGATTTGTCGGTCAACAAGGACAATATCAAATTGCTTGAATTCAATGCCGATACCCCCACTTCGCTGCTCGAATCGTCAGTTATTCAATGGTATTGGATGAAAGATGTGAAGCCAATGGCCGATCAGTTCAATTCGATCCATGAAAAGATGATGGCCCATTACAAAGTAATCCGGGGCTGGATGAAATCAAACCGGATGCATTTTTGCTGCAATGAAGATAGCCTGGAAGATCTGATGACTGTAAAGTACATGGAGGACGTGGCACAGCAAGCCGGATTAGACACCCGATTTTTATACATGAACCAGCTGGCTTTTGACACCCAACGGCAATGTTTTACTGACGAGCAGTTTGGCCCCATTGAAACAATCTTTAAACTGTATCCTTATGAATGGATGCTGGCAGAAGAATTCGGACCTGAACTGATTACCACCCGGGAACAATGCTGGTGGATTGAACCCGCCTGGAAAATGATACTCTCCAATAAAATGATCCTGTGTGTGCTGCACGACCTTTTCCCGCGGTCACCTTACATTTTGCCTTGTAAAACTACCCGCCCATTCTCTGGCGATTATGTTGAAAAGCCAATCTATTCGCGAGAAGGTGCCAATGTAGATATCTGGGCAAATGGTAAGTCAATGGAGAAAACAGGTGGTGAATATGGCAGCGAAGGATATGTTTATCAGCAATATGCAGCATTGCCCAACTTTGAGGGCAATTACCCCGTGGTGGGCAGCTGGGTGATAGGTGGAGAAGCCGCTGGTATGGGTATCCGCGAATCTGATGGTCTGATTACAGGCAATACCAGCCGTTTTGTGCCCCACTATTTTGAGTAAAAACAAATAGGTTAATGATTGTGGATGGTTAAATGGTTAGATAGTGTAAGATTATTGCTGATCCGGGTGCAACTGTTTCAGAGTCATCAAGATGAATTTTTGCAGATGCCACCATTTAACCATCCAACCATCCAACCATTTAGGCATTTGATGTTTCAACCGATTGTGATTGAGCATAAGCCGCGGCAAAATAAGGAGCAAAAGTCTCCAGCTTGGTCTTTCCGAAATTTAATGGAGGATGTACTTTGTAATCAGAAGCCATTTCTCCACTGCGCATTGCAGCACCCATTTCAGTATAATTTATGGCGATTTCTTCAGACATACCAGCTTGTATCATACCATTAAAGGTATCTGAGTCAGCGAAATTTACCCATGGAAGCTCTGGTCTTCCAATGGCTTTCCCAAAAATGGCAGCCACTTCGCTGGTTGTTTTTTCATCGCTCACAACATACCGGATATTTTTGCCTTTGAATAATAGGTCTTCCAGTTCTCTAGCAGCCACATCTGCAATATCCTCGGGATGTACCAAAGTTAGTTTGGTTTTTTCGCCATAATTGCCCCCCATAATGCCCGTATTTTTGATCATATCAATCTGCATCAAAAAATTGGTGTAGAAAAACCCGGCACGAAGATGTAATACATTAACGCCATCCAGGTCATTCAAGGCTTCTTCTACATAGTGCAAACCACTAACAGGCCCGCAACCCTGAGGCATGTGAGCGCCAATACTGCTTAAGTTAACCACATTTTTTACCCCTGCGGATTTAATGGCATAGGCCAAATTTTTACCTGTTAGGGCAATGTACTGCTTCCAATTGCTTGCCTCAAAATAAGGTGGGACCATGGTATAAACTGCATTGGCGCCATTGAAAGTTTTGGTTAAAAACACTACATCTTCAACCGAACCAATGGCTGGTATGGCGCCCATTGCTATAATTTGTTCACCTTTTTCAGCTTTGCTGCTCACAATAGTTACCGAGTGTCCGGCAGCAATTAATTTTTCAGCAAGTGGCTTGCTAATATTTCCTAATGATCCTATTACTACGTATTTCATCATTTTTGTTTTAAATTGTTCGCTAGTAAAACATTGGCAAGTAGTAAAAGTTCATGATAAAATAATTCATTTAGTAGTCTTACATTTAGTATCCATCACCATTTTTTCTTGCCTTTTGGAATTGCCGGGAATAGAAGGTCTCGACGTACAATGGCTTTTCTAAAAAATTCTGCCAGTTTATTTCTCTCCGACTTTTTCAATTCAAGATAAATATCTTCTTTCATACTATAAAAATAGCAACGTATTTTCTTTGAATGTATAAACGAAACCCAAAGGTTTTCAGGGATGATAAACTCGCCATCCCTTTTCTGATCTCTGGAAGCTATCTTAATTATTTCGTCATCCAAATTATAAAATAGTACCGAATCCAGGTTATTGGAATGGGAGGAAGGTAAAATCCTGAAGTTAACAGTTATTTCGGGACGCCCGTTTTCCTTTTCTTCAAATAAGTAAGTTGAAGTAACATTAAAATACGACCGTCCTTTTACGGGGCTTTTTTTCCCCAAAGAATAAGCATCAGGAGTTTGAATCAATTTGAAACTCTTGATTTTATCATTGGGATCGTCCTTCTTGATGATCCGGTTTGGAATAGAACAGGATACTAAAATGGAGACATACAAAAGCAGGATAATAGATTTTCCCATAATCAGATCGTTATTAAATTCAGGCCTTAATTTCAAACAAATATAATTCCATTTAGATCATGAACCGCACTATTCAAATATTGTTTGTTCAACAAATCTTTTACAAACATTAACAACTTTTTTAATTGGCCCTTTAAACTTTCCAGATTTAACCATGTCTGAACTGGTATGGATTTTAAAACAAACAACTATTGAAGATGAAGAATTTATTGATTTTGCTGCTTTTAATCTTTTTAACAATAGCCCCGTCCTTTTCGCAATTACCTCCTGCCAATTCAGGTGGAATGGGCAACATGCCCAGAAATGGAGTAATAAAAGGGAAAATTATTGATGCTGATACCAAAACGCCCATGGAATATGCCAATGTAGCAATATACAATAAACGGGACTCGAAACTGGTTACAGGTGGAATTGCAAATGCGGAAGGTGTATTCCAAATCACTGAATTACCTTTGGGAATATATTATGTGGAGGCTAATTTCATAGGGTTCAAAAAAACCTCGGTCAACGATATTAAAATCGTCCCTAATTCAACTACCTTTGACATGGGAACCATTGAGCTGGAAGTTTCTGCACAGAAAATTGAAGGCGTTGATGTAGTGGCCGACCGTAACCGGATCGAGTATAAAATTGATAAAAAAGTGATCAATGTAAGCCAGGATGTCAATGCTGCCGGTGGAACTGCTGTTACCGTACTTGAAAATACACCTTCGGTTGAAGTTGACATTGACGGCAACGTGAGCTTACGGGGATCAACAAGTTTTACTGTTTTGATTGACGGGCGCCCCAGTGTGCTTACAGGAAGCGATGCATTGAAACAGATACCATCTTCGGCCATCGAAAATATTGAAATCATTACCAATCCATCCGTCAAATATGATCCTGACGGCCAGGCAGGAATCATCAATATAGTGATGAAGAAAAATATCCTTTCAGGATTTAACGGGATCATAAACGCCAATATCGGAACAGGTGAAAAGTACGGATCCGATTTAACAATGAACTATAAAACAAAAAAATACAACCTTTTCTTCGGTGCCAACTGGAACGACAATACGGATAAGGGAAGCATGAAATCATCCCGCGAAACTTATCTGAATGACACCACTACTTTTCTGAATACTGAAGGAAAACGCGATCAGACAAGAGGTGGACAACGCCTGAAGGGAGGGTTCGATTACTTTTTGTCGGACAAAACTTCAGTAACCGTTTCATCAGAAGTGGGAAAATATAATTTTAATAGTGAAGGTGGCGGCAACCTTCATAAATACCAACAACCAGAAATTATCAATATGGATATTTATTCGATACAGGCAAATAATTCTTTCCGTAAAGGCGAATTTGTGGAAGCAAATACCAGTTTCCTGACAAAATTCAATGATTCGGGCTTGCACAAGCTGGAAGGTTCTTTTGAGTACCAAAACAGAAAGGGCCATTCAGAAGATAACATTGGTGAATTTCTTTCGGATGCAAATTACCTTCAGATGATAAATAACCTGTCAAGTGTGGTTACTAAGGAAGTAGAAGAATCGAATGATTACCGGATGAAAATGGATTATACCTTACCTTTGAAGTCGGGAAGTAAATTTGAAGCCGGAGTGCAAAGCCGGATGGAGCGGGAAACAGAAATTTTTAGCTTCTCAAACTTTGGCATAAATGACCCAAAATATACTAGCGACATGGATTTTAAGGAAGACATTCATTCCATCTATTCAACTTTCTCGGGAAGTTTAAAACCCATTAAATATCAGTTGGGTATGCGGGGAGAATATACCAAACGTTCCATCGCCCATTCCACTGTGGCCAATCCGTATACACTCGACCGGTTTGATTATTTCCCATCAGCTCATTTTTCGTATGATATATCTGAGAATAATCAATTGATGACCAGCTACTCGCGTCGTATCAATCGTCCAGGTGGGCGCGATCTTGATCCTTTCCCCAGCTACATGAATCAATATACCATCCGTTTGGGTAATCCTGACCTGAAACCTGAATACACAGATTCTTATGAACTCAGTTTCTTGCGCAAGTTTGGAAGTTCCTTTATTTCCCTCGAAACGTTTTACCGTACAACCAGCGATAAAATAGAACGAAGCACCATGGTAAGAAACGACACCTCATTTATGACATCGCTTAATTTTGAGCGTGACCATTCTTTGGGAGGCGAGCTGATGGGAAACATTAACATTACAAAATGGTTGTTGATAAATACAAGTTTTTCCCTTTACAGGTATAAGATGAATGGCGAATTGTTGGGTAAATTGATTGACAGACAAAGCACCAATTACTCGGGAAGGTTGAATACTACCATTAAGTTCAGTTCAGACAGTCGGTTACAAATTACTGCAAATTACCGTGGCCCTTCGGTATCGGGACAAGGTGATCAGAAAAGCATGATGTTTACCAACTTGTCTTACCGTCATGAATTCATGAAGAAGAAACTAACCGCCACACTGAGCGTGCGCGATGTGCTGGGGACAGCAAAATTTGAAGGAACCTCCTTTGGCGATGGTTTCAAATCGTCCTTCAGAATGCAACGCGAACCACGCGTCGTGATGCTGACCTTAAGTTATAAAATCAACAATTACAAAATGGACAAACAAGCTGCTCCTTCGGAACAGCCGAGCCAGGGTGGGGATGATATGTTCTAAACAGGTGTTTTTAAACTTGGCAGCCAGGCTCCTTAACAAAGTAGGCTGTCCGCAAACTTACGGACAGCCCATTTGTATAATATTTATTTTAGGGACAATTACAAAGTAGCCTCTCCCGGCACCCAATTACAAGGTGTTAATTCGCCGGTTTGCAAAGCATCCAGGATACGAATTGTTTCAATCACATTTCTGCCAACATTCAATCCGTTAACAGCGACATGCTGA
>Ga0123338_10001529_pt1 | contig 22381 bp, 17 predicted proteins | sample grotaG_FD_89793 | JGI IMG/M metagenome (GOLD analysis project Ga0123338, IMG submission 89793) | Glacier valley bacterial and archeal communities from Borup Fiord, Nunavut, Canada, to study Microbial Dark Matter (Phase II) -... | ecosystem: Environmental > Aquatic > Freshwater > Ice > Glacier ...
CTACTTCCTGTTCCAGTTGGCGCTGAACGTCGGGTTCGGCGTGTTCATCACCGCCGGGCTGTTTGCGCTGGGCCTGCCCAGCCCGGTGCTGTGGGGCATCGTCGCCGCCCTGATGCGCTTCGTGCCCTACATCGGCAGCGTCATCGCCGTGGTGCTCCCGTTCCTGGTGGCCCTCGCGGTGGCGCCGGGCTGGTCCCTGGCGCTGCTCGTGCTGGGGCTGTTCCTGCTGGCCGACGTCATCATGGGCCAGATCATCGAACCCCTGCTGTACGGCCACAGCACCGGCCTGTCCCCCATCGCCGTCATCCTGTCTGCGGCGTTCTGGGTCTTCATGTGGGGGCCGGTTGGCCTGCTGATCGCAACCCCGCTGACCGTCTGCCTCGTCGTCGCCGGGCGCTACGTCCCGCCGCTCGCGTTCCTCGACGTCATGCTCGGCGACAGCCCGCCGCTGACCCCGCCCGAAACCTTCTACCAGCGCGCGCTGGAGGGCAGCGCCGCCGACCTGGCTGCCCAGGCCGAGCGGACGCTCGCCGGCACCGGCGGACGCCGGGGCGCAACGGGTGGCGCAACGGGTGGCGCTACCCTGGCCGAGTACTACGACCGCGTCGCCCTGCGCGGCCTGGCGCTGGCCCAGGCCGACCTGTCCCGCGACGCCCTGGCGTTCGAGCGGCTGGAAGCCATCCACATCCAGATCGAGGCGCTGCTGCGCCAACTGGCCCGCCGCCAAGACGCCGCACCCCCCGCAGTTGCATCTCCCGCTGCCACATCCACGGGCGCACCACCCGCCGCAGTGCCACACCCGGCCTGGCAGGTGCCAGGCGCCGTCGTCTGCATCCCGGCGCGCGGCCAGTTGGACGACCTTGCGGCGACCATGGCGCTACAGGTCCTGCAAGGCGCCGGCTTCGGCGCCCGGCAGGAGGGCAACGCGGTGCTGGGCGCCGGCCAAGCGTCCGCAGCGGACCCCGGGGCGGACCCCGGAGCGGACCCTGGGTTGGACCTGGGCGCCGTGCGCCTGTGCTGCCTGTCCGTGCTGGACCAGGGCAGCACCGCGTCCGGCCTGCAATACCTGCTGCGCCGCATCCACCGCCGGATGCCCGGCGCCGTCGTCGTCGTCGGCCTCTGGCACGCCGCAGGCAGCAGCGCCCTGCTGTCCGCGCTGCGGGCCGAGGGCAGCGAGGAAACCATCGTGCTGTCCCTCGGTGAGCTGGTCGCGCTGGCCCGCGCCGTCGCGGCGCGCGCGCCTGCGGCGGCCCTGCCAGCCTGACGCGCCACTCCCGGCGCGCCAACCCTAGACCACGTTCGGTGCGGATAGACGCACCGAACATGGTCTAGCCTTTGTTTTTACGAGCATCTTTATCGGAACGTGTACACGTTTGATCCGATGATGCTCTAATGCGCGAGACCTGGCGCGCCCGACTTAACGCGCCGACTTAACGCGCCGGCCCGACGCGCCCGGCCTGACGCACCCGGCCTGACGCGTCCGGCCTAAAACACCGCACCTGACGCACCGCACCCGACACGCCGGACCTGACGCACCAACACCGACGCACCATACGGAACGCCATGGCGTGCCCGGCGTAGATGAGGCTCGCAGGACGCGGGCTTCCGTGAACCCCAACCAGCCCGGCAGCGGCAAGCTGGGAAGCTTCTCCTGATTTCATCTGCGCGTAGATCGCACCAAGCCGCTGAAGGGCCAGGACTGATGGACATGCCAGACCAGCACCCCCGCCCGCGCGGCCTCGCCGCCCGCGTCACCAGCGGGCGCGGCCTCGGCACGCTGGCCGGCGTGCTGCTCGCCATCGGCATCGTCGCCACCATCTGGACCCTCGCCGCCGCGCAGGCCACCCGCACCGACATCGCCGTGCAGAACCGTGCGCTGGTTGCGGCGGAGCGGCTGCTGTCCACCCTCAAGGACCTGGAAACCGGGGAGCGCGGCTACGCCCTGACCGGCGTGGAATCCTACCTCGAACCCTATGACGCCGCCCTGGCCAACCTGGATGGGGAGGTGCAGGCCGTGGTGCGCGCCGGCGGCGGTGCCGGCCTGGTGCGGCTGGTGCAAGCGAAGCGCGACTTCGCGGGCACGGTGGTCGCGGCGCGGCGGGCGTCCGGGCTGGACGCGGCCGTGAAGGTGCTCCTGACCGGAACGGACAAGGCGTCCATGGACGGCGTGCGCGATGCCGTCGCCGGCCTGCAGGACGCCGCCCGCGCCCGCATCGCCGCGCACGAGCGGGAGGAGGGCGGATGGGGCATCCTGAGCCAGGCGGTCGCAGCGGTCTCCACCCTGGCCGCCTTCGCGGCGCTGCTCGCCCTGCTGATCCTCCGCCGCCGGAGCGAGCGCGCCAGCGCCGCCTTGCTGGCCAGCGTCATGGACAACGCCCCGGTCGGGCTGGGCCTGCTGGACGCCGGCCTGCGGGTGCAGCACATGAACCGGTCCCTCTCCGAAATGAGCGAGCGCGCCCTGGAGGCCGATATCGGCCGCAGCCTGTGGGAGGTCATCCCCGACGCCCGCGCCGCGCTGGAGCCGCGCCTGCAGGAAGTCCTGAACCGAGGCCGGACCATCACCCAGGTCGAGGTGGAAACCCAAAGCCTCGTCAACCCGGCGCAGACCCGCAGCTTCCAGTTCGGCTTCTTCCCCCTGCCCGCCGCGGACGGCAGCGCGCAACCGCCCGGGGCCGGCGTGGTCGTGACCGACGTCACCTACCGCAAGCGGGCCGAGCGCCGGCTGAAGGACAGCGAGGAGCGCTACCGCACCCTGATCGAAACCAGCGCCAGCATCATCTGGATCACCAGCGCCAGTGGCGAGCTGACGCCGCCGCAGCCCGGCTGGACCGCCTTCACCGGCCAGGCCCAGGCCGAGTACGCCGGCGCCGGCTGGCTGCAAGCCGTCCACCCCGAAGACCGGGACGCGACCATGCTGGCCTGGGCCGACGCCGTCCGGGACCACACCCTGTACTCCATCGAGCACCGCCTGCGCCGCGCCGACGGCGAGTGGCGCACCATGGCCGTGCGCGGCGTCCCCCTGCTGGAGGACGGCGCGGTGCGCGAGTGGGCCGGCACCCACACCGACATCACCGAGCGCAAGCTCGCCGAGGCCGAGTTGAACGCCGCCAAGGACGCCGCCGAGGCCGCCAACCGCGCGAAGAGCCAGTTCCTCGCCAACATGAGCCACGAGCTTCGCACGCCGCTGTCCGCCGTCATCGGCTACAGCGAGATGCTGGAGGAGGAGATGGAGGACGCCGGCGACCCCGCCATGCTCGCCGATATCAGGAAGATACAGTCCAACGCCCGCCACCTGCTCAGCCTCATCAACGACGTGCTCGACCTCTCGAAGATCGAGGCCGACCGCATGACCGCCTACGCGGAAGACATCGAGGTCGAGGCGCTGGTCCAGGACGTCGCCTCCACCGTCAGCACCTTGGTGGAGCAGAAGGGCAACACCCTCGTGCTCGACCTGCAGCCCGGCCTGGGCACCATGCACTCGGACCTTACCAAGCTGCGGCAGTGCCTGTTCAACCTCGTCAGCAACGCCGCGAAGTTCACGGAGGCCGGGCAGATCACCCTGCACGCCCGGCGCGACGGGGCCCGCTGCGACGGGGCCCGCTGTGACGGGGACTGGCTGGTGTTCGGCGTCACCGACACCGGCATCGGCATGACGCCGGAGCAGGTGGGCCATCTGTTCCAGCGCTTCACCCAAGCCGACGTGTCCACCACCCGCCGCTTCGGCGGCACCGGGCTGGGCCTGGCGCTGACCCGCGCCTTCTGCCGGCTGCTGGGCGGTGACGTGGAGGTCGCCAGCACCCCTGGCGCCGGCTCCACGTTCACCATGCGCCTGCCCGCTGCCATGCCGGAGCAGCCCGCGCCGGAGGAGGATGCGCCCGCCGGCGCGTCGCCGCCGGCCAGCAAGCACCTGGTGCTGGTGGTGGACGACGACCCGGCCCAGCGCGACCTCCTGACCCGCTTCCTGGAGCGCGAGGGCTTCGCCGTCCGCACCGCCCCGGACGGGCGCGCAGGCATCGAGCTGGCGCGCACCCTGCACCCGCGCGCCATCCTGCTCGACGTCATGATGCCGCAGATGGACGGCTGGTCCGTGCTGGGTGCGCTCAAGGCCGACCCGGCGCTGGCGCCGATCCCCGTGGTGATGGTCACGTTCGTGAACGAACCTGCGCTGAGCGAGTCGCTCGGCGCCGCCGACACCGTGCTGAAACCGGTCGAGTGGGACCATCTGAAGGGCGTGATGGAGAGGTTCCGCGGTGACGCCGGGGACATCCTGGTCGTGGACGACGACCCCGACGCCCGCGCCCGGCTGCGCCAGGTGCTGACCCGCAACGGTTGGACGGTGACGGAGGCCGGCAACGGCCAGGAGGCGCTGGACGTGGTGGTGCACGCGCCGCCGCAACTCATCCTGCTGGACCTGACGATGCCGGTCATGGACGGCTTCACCTTCCTGCACGAGTTGCGGGCGCGTCCAGGCTGCCGCGACATCCCGGTCGTGGTGCTGACCGCCCGGGACCTCGACGCCGCCGAGCGCCGCCGCCTGGCCGGCGCCAGCCGCGTGCTGAGCAAGGGCGGCACCGACCTCCGCCAGCTCGCCGGTGAGCTTCGCACGCTGGCCCCGCCCCACCACGCCGCACAGGATGGCGCCGGCCTGGCTCCCGGCCCAGCCCACGGTCCAGACCCCAGCCCGGAACCCAACGCAGCCCACGGCCCGGAACCCAGCGCAGCCTCCGACCCAGGCTCCAGCTTGGCCCCAGCCCCCACCGTCCCTACTTCCCCGCCCGACCCCGCTGCAAGGACCCCATGATGCGTGTGCTGCTGGTCGAGGACCACGAGGAGATCTGGGACTTCCTCTCCCGCCGCCTGAAGCGGCGCGGCTACGAGGTCATGGTGGCGACCGACGGCCAAGCCGGGCTGGACCGGGCGCGGGCGGACCGCCCGGATATCGTGTTGCTGGACATGAACCTGCCGGTGCTCGATGGCTGGTCGGCAGCCCGGCAACTGAAAGCCGACCCTGGCACCGCCGGTATCCCGATCATCGCACTGACGGCGCACGCCATGGCAGGCGACAAGGAAAAGACGGTCGCCGCCGGCTGCGACGACTACCATCCCAAGCCCGTGGACTTCTCCAAGCTGCTGCAGCAGATCGAAGCCCTAGTCCCCGGAGCAGCCATTAAAGCCTAAGACACGCTCCCTTCTCCCTCTCCCTACGGGAGAGGGCCGGGGTGAGGGGGGCTTGCTTCCGGCGCGGGACATGGATTGCGCAGGCTATACACGGTCCGGCACCGGGCCATCCCCGAAGGTCTCTCACCCCTCCGGCAAAAAGACCGGGGTCAACCTCCTTAATCGCCCCGCAACGTCAGCTCCCCGGCCTCGAACCGGTAGCTGCTCAGCTTGGCCATGAACGACTGCCCCAGCAGGCTGATCCCGAGCTTGCCCGGCCGCAGCACCCAAGCCGGTACGTTCCGCCGGGTGATGTCGCCGACCCGTAGCGTGTCCAGCACGATCAGCGCCGCCTCCGTGTCGCCGTTCGCCGTGCCGATGGAGACGCTGTAGGACAATGTCGTGACGGGCACGCCGGCGCGCGCCGCATCCTCCGACCGCAGCACCACCATTCCGGCGCCGGTGTCGAACACCATGCGGACGGGCACGCTGCCCACCGTCGTATCGAAGTAGAACTGCCCGTCCTCCGACCGCCGGGCGGCGGCCTGCCGCGGCGGTGCCGGCAGCATCCGCGATGGGGCCGGCACCACGGCCGCCGCGCGCGTGGGTGGCGCCACCACTGCCTGCGCGGTGGGCTTGCGGACCTGCCATATCGCGGCTTTCGCGCCGACCACGCGGTAGGTCAGCACCAGCATGACCACGGCAGAGACGATGCCAGCCCCAACCAGCAAGGCCAGCATCAGGGTCCGTGCAGCTTCTGCGGCGGCGAAGTGTCGGCTATGCTGTGACATGGCCAGTGCGGTCGGCTCCGGTGCGGGTTGCTGCTGCGTGCGGCGTCGCGCGGGTACGATGCAGACTATCCGCACGGCGCAGCCCCGCCCATACCCAATTTCGATCATACCCGCATTTCAACGTGATATTCCCCAACATTCCGTTACCGCCTTCAGCCCGGCGCATGCTCCGCCTCCCCCAGCGAGCGGCGCAGCCGGCCTTCCTCGTAGTCGAACTCCTCCTCGATGGCGTGCAGCAGCTCGGCGTCCATCCCGTCCGCCTGGTCCAGCACGGTGCGGCGCGCGGCGTGCATGGCGTCCAGCTCCAGCCGCAGCCGGGCGGCGCGGCGGCGCCCCGCCAGCGCCGGCCCGGCCTCCAGCCCCCGCGCGTCGGCGGCCCGGCGCCGGTACTCCCGCAGCATGTCGCCGTCCGGCATCCCCAGCTCCCGCCCGGCGAACACCCGGGCCTCGACGACTTGCAGGGCCGACTCGGCGGCTGCGCGCCTCACCGCCGCCTGCGCCTGGTGGGCGGCCGCCTCCGGCACTTCCACCACGCGCAGCCGGGCGATGACCCAGCCCAGCGTCGTGCCCTGCAACACCAGCGTCACCAGGATGGCGCAGAACGCCAGGAAGATGATGAGGTCGCGTTGCGGGAAGCCGGTCGGCAGCGCCAGCGACGCCGCCAGGCTGACCACGCCGCGCATCCCGGCCCAACTGACGACGACTTGGTGGCTGGCCGGCATCGCCCCGTCCCGTAGCCGGAGCCGGCGCGGCAGCAACGCCGCCGCCGCCGCCGTCCCAAAGACCCATGCGAATCGGCTGGCGACCACCGCGCCCGGCACCGCCAAGCCCAGCAGCAACAGCTCCACCGTGCTGTAGGCGCCCAGCCGGCCCAGCACGTCGCGCAGTTGCAAGCCGATCAGGATGAACACCAGGCTGGTCAGCATGAACTCCAGGAAGCCCCAGACCGCCGTGCTCTCCACCCGGGTGCGCGCCGACAGCGCCTCGTGCTGGCCGCGCCCGATCACCAGCCCGCAGGCGACCGCCGCCAGCACGCCGGACAGGTTCAGCAACTCCGCCCCGATGTAGCTGACGAAGCCGGCGAGCACGATCGCCGTGATCTCCAGCAAGGTGTCGTCCAGCGCCCGCGCCGCCAGGATCACCAGCCGCCCCACCGCCCAACCCGCCAGCGCCCCACCGAGCGAGGACCACACGAAGGCCACCCCCGCATCCCCCAGGTTGACGCTGCCCGCCGCCGTGGCCGCCACCGCAAACCGGTACAGGATCAACGACGACGCGTCGTTCAGCAGGCTCTCGCCTTCCAGGATGGTCACGATCTGCCTGGGCAGGCGCATGGTCTTCAGCACGGCGGTCGCGGCGACGGCATCGGGCGGCGCAACGATGGCGCCCAGCGCCACGGCGGCGCCCCAGGGCATCTCCGGCACCATCAGCTTGGCCGTGACCGCCACCGCCCCGGCGGTGAACAGCACCGCGCCCAGCGCCAGCAGCAGGATCGGGCGCAGGTGCAGCCGGAACGCCTCCCAGTCCGTGCGGTAGGCGCTGGCCTGCAGCAGCGGCGGCAGGAACAGCGCCAGCGCGATGTGCGGGTCAAGGTCCACCCCCGGCACGCCCGGTACCAGCGCCACCGCCATCCCGCCCAGCACGAGCGCCACGGCGGACGGAACCCTGGCCGCGCGCGCCGCCAGCGCCAGCCCGACACAGGCGGCCGTCAGTCCCACAAGCGTCTCAACCGGCGACATGCCCTGCCCACTCCTGTCCGGCTTGGGGTTTCAACCAACCGCCCTTTACACCCGCACGCCGCTGCGAGGCGCGTAAACCCCCCCGCGATTGCGAAGCGCACGACCTACCCGCGATTGCGAGGCACGTGACTTACCCGCCACAGCGAGGAACGTGACTCTCCCTCGTTATCACGAAGGGCGTGACCCGCCCGCCGTTGCAAGGCGCGTACCTTCCATCCGTCATTGCGAGGCGCGTAGCGCCGTGGCAATCCAAGGGCCGCCAAGGGAGTCCTTGCAGCCCAAGGGTCTCCGCGCCGCAAGCACAGTCTCTGCACGCACAGCCTCTGCACGCACGGCCTCTGACAGCAACGATAGCAACGGCGGGGTATCCACAGGCCAGCCCCAATGCCGCCCGGTACAAGTCCAGCCCTGGACTGTCCGCAGTTTGCCCGCGCCGTGCAACCTTGCTGGCCCAGAGCAGCTTTGCAGGGGATGACCAAGCTGCAGCCTGCCGTTCGGCACCCCCATCCAAGGCCGGCGCCGGGCGCGGCGCAGCCGTGACCCAGCCGCAGGTGGCGCTGTCCGCCATCCTCGCGGCCGTGCTGGTCCTGCTGGCGTGGGGCCGCTGGCGGCATGACCTCGTCGCGGTCACGGCACTGGTCGCCGCATCCGCCGCCGGGCTGGTGCCGCCGGACGGCGTGCTGGACGGCTTCGCGAACCCGGCGGTGGGCACGTTCGTGGCGCTGCTGATCCTGGCGGCGGGGGTCCGCAACGCGGGAGTCCTCCTGGCGCCAGTGCGGCTGCTGAGGCCGTGGCTCGGACGGGCGGCGGTGCAGGCGCCCGTGCTCGGCGCCATCGCGGCAGCAGCAGCGGCGGCGCTGGGCAGCCAAGGCGCGGCGGCGGCGTTCGCGCCCGTGCCGGGACAGGTGCTGCGCCGGTCCGGGCGGTGGCCGTCCCAGGCCGCGCACGCGGTCAGCCTCGCGTTCATCCTCGGCGGCCTCCTGACCCTGATGGGCAGCCTGCCCAACCTGCTGGTCTCCGGCCAGCGCCGGCAGGTGGCGGGAACCGGCTACGGCATGTTCGACTTCGCCCCGGTCGGCCTCCCCGCCGCCGCCGCCGGGCTGCTGCTGTTGGCCCTGGCCTGGCGCCTGCTGCCGCGCCCACCTGTCACCACCGCCCCTGCACCCGCCCACGCCGCCCCCGCCAACGCCGCTCCTGCCGACGCCGCTCCTGCCGACGCCACACCCGCCAACACCACACCCGCCGCGGCCGGCATCGAGCGCTACACCAGCGAGGCCGTGGTCCCCCCCGATTCGCCAGCCGTAGGCCGCGACATCGCCGGGCTGGAGGCACGGGGAGACGGCGCCCTGCAAATCCTTGCCGTGATCCGCGAAGGCTTCCGCCGCCTCGCCCCCCGCCCCGGCCTGCAGGTGGCGGCCGGCGACATACTGGTGCTCGCCTGCAACCTGGACACCCTGCAGCGCTTCACCGGCCGGCTGCGCCTGCAGATCACCCCAGGGGGCGAAGTGGCCGACCCCGAGCGCATCGGCGTCATCGAGGCCGTCGTCTCCCCCGGCTCCCGCCTCTCCGGGCAGTCCTGTGCCGAGGCCGGGCTGGCCGCCCGCGCCACCCTGCTGGGCATCGGCCGCGCCGGCCCGGCGCTCATGCGCCTGCACCGCATCAAGCTGCAAGCCGGCGACGTGCTGGTCCTGCAAGGTGAGCGCGCCGCCATGCCCGCCGTCCTGGCCGAGTTCGGCTGCCTGCTCCTGGCCGAGCGCCGTCTCCGCCTGGGCCGCCGGCAGCAGGCGTTGGCGCCGGGCCTGCTGCTGGCGGCGGCCCTGGGCCTGGCGGCCACCGGCGTGCTGCCCCTGGTGGTGGCGCTGCTGGGCGCCGCCGCGCTGCTCGTGCTGCTGCGCGTGCTGAGCCTGAACGAGGCCTATGCCAGCGTGGACTGGTCCGTGGTCGTCCTGGCCGGCGCGTTGCTGCCGCTGGCGTCGGCGCTGGACCGGACCGGGCTGGCCGCGCTGGCCGCTGACGGCCTGGCCGGGCTGCTGGGCGGGCGGGCGCCGGCGATGGTGGCCCTTGTCCTGGCGGCGTCCCTGGTGGCGGCCTCAGCCTTCGGCGGCGTCCCGGCGGCGCTGCTGCTGGGGCCGGTCGCAGCGGCGCTGGCAGCGCGCCTGGGCGCGGCGCTGGACCCGTTCCTGATGGCGGTGGCGTTGGGCGCGTCCTGCCCCATGCGGCCCTCCGCGCTGCCGCTGCCGGCGGCGCAGGGTTGGGACGGCGGGGCAGGGCGCTGGCGCATCGCCCTGCCGCTGGCCGTGCTGGTCTTCATGGCCGGCCTGCCGCTGATCCTGCTAGCCTGGCCGCCGCAGCCCGGCGCCGCGCCCGGCACCGGACCATGACGGTGCCCTCGCTGGCCGGACGCGTCCGGGACGCGCTGCGCCGGATCGGCCTCCGGCTGCCGGATGCCGCCCCGCCAAGGGTGGCAGCCGACGCCGCACCCAGCCTGGACGACGCCCCGCTGGACGTGCTGGCCGCCAAGGTCATGTTCAGCCACCTCCGCAACCGCCAGCAGAAGCTCGGCCCGCCGCCCACCGCCTTCGGCCACCTCGACGCGCCGCAGACCGAGTTGCTGATCCGCGCCATGGTCGCCGCCGTCAACGCCGAAGGCCCGATGGACGACGCCGGCGAGCGCGGCCTGCGCGCCGCCCTGGCCAGCTTCGGCTTGCAGGCCGAAGCGCACGGCTTCGTCGCCGGCGCCATGGCCCATCCCGTGCCGCTGGAAGGCCTGCTGCGCCAGGTCCGCGACCCGCACGTCGCGTCCCTGTTCTACGCCGCCTCCCTCGCGGCTGCGAACAAGCACGGGGACGTCAGCCGGGCCTACCTCGCCTACCTCGCCGCCCGCCTGCGCCTGCCCGAGCACACGCTGGCCCGGCTCCACAGCCAATTCGGCTTCGGGGCGGGGTAGGGAGCATGGGCCTGAGCATACCTTTGAAGGTTTGCGCACAGACGAAAACCTAAGCAGGCTTACGCGGCCTGGCTCCGCTGACGTTCATGTGCGTAGTACCAACCGGCGCTGGCATTGACCTGTGGGCGCTTCGTCATTGCGAGCCGCGCTTGCGGCGTGGCAATCCAGGGGCCGGCAGAACCGGGCTGACCGCTCCTGGACTGCCATGGGGCTGCGCACCTCGCAACGACAGGTCAGAGGCAACGCTGGTTCGTACAGCACGCCGCCTAAGCCTGCCCGGATTTGCACAACGGACCGCCGTCGCTCATCCCGCCGTCCGCCGCCCCGCACCCACCCGCAGCAACGCCAGCCCCGCCCCCACGATCACCGCCGCTCCCAGCAGCGTCAGCCCGTCCGGCACATCCCCAAAAGCCAGCCAGCCGAACAGCACCCCCCACAGGATCAGCGTGTACTGGAACGGCACCACCACCGACGCCGGCGCCAGCCGCAGCGCCCGGTTGACGCACAAATTGCCCCCCAGCGACCCTGCGCCCAGCACCACCATCAACGCCCCGTCCCGCCACCCCAGCGGCGCCCAGCCCTGCCACGCCACCAGCGCCGCGCCGAACACCCCCGCCGCCGCCAACTGCCCCGCCATCAGCACCGTGCCCGGCGTCCCCGCCAGCTTGCGCGTCGCCACCAGGAACGCCGCGTAGCACAGGCTCCCACCCACCGCGCACAGCGCCGGCACGGTCAACGTCTCCGGCGACGGCCGCAGCGCCAGCAGCACCCCCGCAAACCCCGCCGCCACCAGCACCCACCGCCGCGCCCCCACGCGCTCCCCAAGCACCAGCGGCGACAGCAGCGCCACGTACACCGGACCGGCCATGTAGTAGGTCATGCCCTCCGCTAGCGGCAGCCCGGCCAGCGCCCAAAAGAACAGCGCCGTCTCCAGCGTGCTCAGCCCGACCCGCAGCAGTTGCAGCCCCGGCCGCGGCGCACGGCGGAAGCGGCGCAGCCCGGCCCGCCAGATCAGCGGCGACAGGATCGCCAGCCCGGCGATGCTCCGCACCAGCACCAACTGCCCGACGGAGTAGCCGCCGACCAGCCACTTCCCCAACGTGTCGTTGGACGCGAACAGCAGGATGCCCAGCAGCATCATGGCAATTCCCGCGCCCGTGCCGCCACCGCGCACCACGGCCGGGGGCGTCAACCGCCGAGCTTGAAGCAGCGGGTCAACGGACTCGTTCGACCCAAGGCTCCGCGCTCTCCATCAGCAAGCTGGTGTCCCGAACCGGAGGTCCGCCGGGGTGGCGCACAGCCCCAGGTCACCATCCCGTTTGTCTCCAGCGTGCCAACCGGTCAAAAGCCCGCCGGCAAGGGCCGACGAACCTTTGATCCAGCACACTAGGGCGCGGGTGGTGCGACGACCTCCGCCGGTCATGCCCGGGCCAGCACGGCCCGCAAGGTGCGGGCGGAGATGTCCAGCACCGTGGGGTCCCCACCCACCATCATGGCGGCGATGGCGCCGTCCATCACCAGCAGGACCTGCCGGGCCACGATGCCCGGCTCGTCGTACGCGCCTTCCGCCGCCAACCCGGCCAGGAAGGCCAGGATGGCCCCGTGGTGCTCCCGCGTCAGTTCGCGCAACCAGGGCGCCGAGTCGTCGCCGCCCTTGGCATGCTCGGCAGCGGCGTTCATGAAGGCGCAACCATAGAACCGCCCGCCCAGGAACCACGTCCGCAATGCCGGGATGACGCCGTGCAGGCGCATCGCCGGGTCCGGCCCGGCCGCCAGCACGTCGGCAAAGAAGGCGTCCCGCCAGGACGCGCCCTCCAGCACCAGCACCTCCCGCAGCAGCGCCTCCTTGGAGCCGAACCGGCTATACAGGGTCATCTTGGACGCCCCGGCCTCCTGCAGGATGCGGTCAATCCCGGTCGCGTGGATGCCATCGCGGCAGAACAGGTCGCGTGCCGCCAGCAGGATGCGCTCGTGCGGCGGCAGGGTGCCCACGTCCGGGCCGGTGGTGTCCGCCCGCGGCGCAGATACGGGAAAGTATGGCATCCCTGGCGATCCTTGTTTGCCTAAGCTTAAGGCGTCGTGTGGCGGTTTCGTACGCAGCAGGCGCGCGCAGTTGGGCTAGTGTCGGGCCGTCCCCAGCGTAGGTCAAACGTTTGCGCCAGGGGTGGCCTGGCACAGCCATTGCAACGCTCGTTCTGCAAGACTGACCGTTCTGTTTCGGTCGGACAAAGGAGACACCGGGATGAACGTCACCCTGAAGCAGACCCCCACTGCCATGACGGGCTGCCTCGCCCCCATAGACAAGGGCGGCCTGGACGAGCTGATCGCCAAGGGCCGCGCCAACCCGCAGGCCATCAAGACCCTCAAGTGCCGCACCATCGCCGAGGGCCGCTTCCGCCACCTCAACATGATCCGCGACCTGCCCCCATACATCGTGGACGAGCCGCCGGGCCTGCTGGGTGACGACACCGCCCCGAACCCGTCCGAGGCCTCCCTGGCCGCCCTAGGCTCCTGCCTCGCCGTCGGCATCCACGCCAACGCCGTCGCGCGCAACATCACCGTCCGCAAGCTGGAGATCGAGCTTGAGGCCGACATCAACATCACCGCGGTCTGGGGCACCGGCGACACCTCGCCCAAGCCCGTCGGCTTCGACGCCGTGCGCGCCAAGGTCCACCTGGAGGCCGATGCCCCCAAGGAGGAGCTGGACGCCCTGATCGCCCACGCCAAGACCTGGTCGCCAGTCGCCAACACCTTCACCAAGCCGGTGCCGGTGGACGTGACGCCGGTCTGATTGATCACATGGGGACGCCAGCATGAGTGAAGCCGCACGCCTTGACGCCCCGGCGTCCCTCAACCCTAACGCCCCGTCGCTCGACCACCTGCGCGCCGTCGTCGCCGCGGAACTCGCGCCGATCACCCACGAAATAGACCACGGCGGCCTCTACCCCGCCCAGGCCATGCGCGCCCTCGGCGCCGCCGGCCTCTACAGCCACCATCTGCACGCCACCGCCGCCCAGCCCAGCATCGGCGCCGCCATCGAGGCGATGTCCGCCGTCAGCGAAACCTGCATGAGCGCCGGCTTCTGCACCTGGTGCCAGGACGCCAGCGGCTGGTACTTGGAGCAGTCCGACAACACCGCGCTTCGGGACGCCCTTCAACCCGGCCTCGCCAGCGGCGTCCAGATGGGCGGCACCGGCCTGTCCAACCCGATGAAGTCCCTCTCCGGCATCGAGAACTTCAAGCTCCGCGGCACCCGCGTGCCCGGCGGCTACGAGGTCTCCGGCGTCCTGCCCTGGGTCAGCAACCTCGGCGAGGGCCACCTGTTCGGCACCGTCTTCCAGGTGGACGACACCCACCGCGTCATGGCCATGATCCGCTGCGGCCAGCCCGGCGTCTCCCTCAAGCAGAACGCCCACTTCGTCGCACTCGAAGGCACCGGCACCTACAGCGTGCTGTTCCGCCGCGCCTTCATCGCCGACGAATCGCTGCTCGCCGATCCCCTCGGCGGCATGGTCAAGCGCATCAAGGCCGGCTTCATCCTGCTGCAAACCGGCATGGGCCTGGGCGTCACCCAGGCCTGCGTGGACCTGATGCGGGACGCCAACGTCACCCACGGCCACACCAACAAGTACCTGCCGCGCCAGGCCGGAAACTTCGCCGACGACCTCGCCACCCTCCGCGCCGACATCGCCCACCTGGCCCAAACCCCGCTGGAACAGGCGCCGGAGTACCTGCGCGCCGTCCTGCAAGCCCGGTTGCGCGTCAGCGAGTTGACGCTGGAGGCCGGGCAGTCCGCCCTGATGCACGCCGGCGCCCGCGGCTACATCGAAGGCTCACCCGTCAACCGCCGCATCCGGGAGGGGCACTTCGTCGCCATCATCACCCCCTCCATCCGCCACCTGCGCCAGGAACTCAGCAAGCCCGAACTCCACCCCGTCGCCGGGACCGTCCACTGATGCCGCACGCCATCGTCAGCGGCCCCGCCGGGGACACGGTGCTGACGGGGCGCATCGGCGAGACCGTCATGCGCCTGGCCCGTGCCGCCGGCCTGCCCGTGCTGGGTGAATGCGAGGGGTCGCTGGCTTGCGCGACCTGCCATGTCGTCGTGGACCCCGCCTGGGCAGACCGCCTGCCACCCGTCGGCGATGAGGAGGAGGCGATGCTCGACACCGTCTTCGACCTGAAACCCACCAGCAGGCTCAGTTGCCAGATTTCCTTGACCGATGCGCTGGATGGCCTGCGCGTCAGCCTCCCCGCCTAAACCCGCCCCCCGCCTTAACTTGCCCAATGCTTCCCCAATCCAAAGGAGCCCAGACATGACCGACAAGGTTTTGGTGACGCCAACCGAGTTGCAGGCGATGATGGGTCCGGACGTGGTCGTGATAGACACCCGCTCCCCCGACGCCTACGCCGCCGGCCACATCCCCGGCGCCGTGAACGTCCACGAGATCTTCACCTACCTGGCCATGAGCACCCCGGAGGGTATGTCCGAGTTGCGCGGCAAGTTCGCCGCCGCCTTCGGTGCCGCCGGCCTAAGCGGCGCGGAAACCGCTGTCTGCTACGAGGAGAGCATGAACAGCGGCTTCGGCCAGTCCTGCCGCGGCTACTTCCTGCTGAGCTGGCTCGGCTACGCCAAGGCCAAGGTGCTGCACGGCGGCTTCCACGCCTGGAAGGCCGCCGGGCTGCCGGCGACGACCGAGCCAACGGTGGCCCACGGCAAGACCTTCCCGTTGTCCGACGCCGGCAGCAGCATGATGATTGACCGCGACGCCATGCTGGCCGCAGTCGGCGACAGCGCCATCGTCAAGCTGGACGTACGCGACGTGGACGAGTGGTTGGGCACCAGCAGCAGCCCCTACGGGCCGGACTTCTGCCCCCGCAAGGGCCGCATTCCCGGGGCGACCTGGCTGGAGTGGTACCGCATGATGAAGCCGACCGCCGCCGGCCCGATGTTCAAGACCCCCGACGAGATCAAGGCCGAGGCCCACACCGCCGGCATCAGCGCCGAAACGCCGGTCTATCTCTACTGCTTCAAGGGCGCCCGCGCCTCCAACACGCTTGTCGCCCTCAAGGAAGCCGGCGTCCGCGACGTCCGGATGTACTTCGGCTCCTGGAACGAGTGGAGCCGCGACGAGTCCCTCCCCATCGAAAGCGGCCCCCCCTACGCCCAAGCCGCCGAGTAGCTTCCTCCTAACCCCCCTCTCCCTCCGGAAGAGGGTTGGGGTGAGGGGGGTCTTCCAGCACAAAGTTCGGCCCGCAACAGCCCTGGTCCCTCTACGCCAGCGTTGCCCCGCGTCGCCACCAGAACCCTCTAACCCCAACCCTGTCCCGCAGGAGAGGGAGCAAGGCAGCCCCCCAACGCACTCCGCACCGCTTTGACAACTCCCGCCGCCGGGCGCTACGGCACCCCCATGGACCAAGCCCCCAACGCCCGCCCCGTCACCGCCGTGCTGCTGGCCGCCGGGCTGGGCACGCGCATGAAGTCCGCCCTGCCCAAGGCCCTGCACCGCATCGCTGGCAAGCCCATGCTGCAACACCTCATGGACAGTTGCGCCGACGCCTTCAACCAGGTCGTGATCGTAGCCGGCCCCGGCATGGACGCCCTGGCCACCGCCGCCGCCCCGCACCCCACGGTGGTACAGGCCGACCGCCTCGGCACCGCCCACGCCGCCCTGCAAGCCGCCGCCCACTTCGGCACCGGCGACGTCGCAATCCTCTATGCCGACAACCCCCTGATCCGCCCGGACACCCTCCGCCGCCTCGCCGCCGCCCGCCAAGGCGCCGGCCTCGCCCTCCTCGCCATGCGCCCCGCCGACCCCGGCCGCTACGGCCGAGTCGTCACCGGCCCAGACGGTACCGTGGACCGCATCGTCGAGTGGGCCGACGCCACCGAGGCCGAGCGCGCCATCCCCCTCTGCAACGCCGGCGTCCTCTGCGCCGACGCCCAGGACTTCCTCCGCTGGCTCCAAGCCGTGCAGCCCAGCCCAGCCAAGGGCGAGTACTACCTAACGGACTGCGTAGCCCTAGCCCGGGCCGAAGGCGCCCGCGTCGTCGCCGTCGAAGCCCCGGAAGCCGAGCTGCGCGGCGTCAACTCCCGCGCCGAACTGGCGGAGGCCGAAGCCACCGTGCAGGACTGGCTCCGCCGCGCCGCCATGGACGGGGGCGCAACCCTGCAAGCCCCCCACACCGTCTTCCTCCAGTCTGACACCCGCCTCGCCCCCGACGTCGTGGTCGGCCCCCACGTCGTCTTCGGCCCCGGCGTCACCGTCGGCGAAGGCACCGAAATCCTCGCCTTCTCCCACCTGGAAGGCTGCGACGTCGCCCCTGGCGCCCGCATCGGCCCCTACGCCCGCCTGCGCCCCGGCACCCACGTCGGTCCCGGCGCCCACGTCGGCAACTTCGTGGAACTCAAGGCGGCCCGGCTGGAGGCCGGGGTGAAGGTCAACCACCTCACCTACCTCGGCGACTGCTCGGTCGGCGCCCGCACCAACGTCGGCGCCGGCACCATCACCTGCAACTACGACGGCGTGCTGAAGCACCGCACCACCATCGGCGCCGACGTGTTCGTCGGCACCAACGCCACCCTGGTCGCACCCCTGTCCCTGGGCGACGGAGCCTTCGTGGCCGCCGGCAGCACCGTCACGCGGGACGTCGGCGCCGGGGACCTGGTGTTCGGCCGCGCCGCCCAAGTGGACAAGCCCGGCCGCGCCCCCCGCCGCCCGCCCCGGGCCTGACCCGGTGCTGCCCGCCATCCTGGGCCTGCTCCTGGCCGGTGCGCTGCTGCTGCTGGTCGGCGGCTACGCCTACGGCAACGCGACGCAACTGGACCTGGGCCAACTCGCCCCGGCCCTCGCCACCTCGGTTCGCCACCAACGCCGGTTCTACGTGGCGTGCATGGCGGCGGCCGGGCTGGGCGTGCTGGCGCTGGGCGGAGCCATCGCCGCCTACAACATTCTGGGCGGCACACCAGACTGGCCTGTGCTGGCCGGGGCAGGGGCCTACGCCGCGGTCGGCGCGGTCGCGGCCGTGTGCGGGACGCTGCGCCTGCTGGGATGAGCGAAAGCAGCCGGCGCGGAGGGCAGCACGTTCGGCTTGCATAGGCTGCAGACCAGCGTCGGCACGGTGCTGGCCGTCCACAAGGCATGTGGCAGAGATGCTGGAAGGCATGGGGCCAATGGCAGGGCTGCCCCACCCGCCGTGCCCTGTGCTAGCCTCTCCATGTGTCCGATCCCGTTCTCTCCGCGTTGGTGAATGACGCGGCCACTCTTGCTGAGCGGTCGTGTAGGAGTGCAATCCTAGACCGGGCCAACCCGTGGCTCTGCATCCTATGCAGGGAGACGGAGAAGGGCAGGCCGCACGGCATGGATGGTCGCACAATCGGCGGAGGACATTGTCATGAGCGGTAAGGAGCGGGCTGACCCCGGCGAAGGCGGCGCCATGCTGGCCCGGGTATTCGATTGCTTGCGGGGAATGCGGGAGGAGCAGCGCCGCAACAGCAAGCAGCTTGAAAAGGTCACGAGCTTGCTGTTGGGGCTGACGGACCAAGTGCGTCGAATGGACCGGCGCCTAGGAGAGGTGGACCGTTGGATCGGGGACATGGACCGGCACCTGGGGAAGCAGACAGACGACCTGGATCTGATGCTCAAGGCAGAGCTGCTGGGCCAGTTTGGGATGCTGCGGGCCGAGATGGGCCATCGCCAAAACCCAGTTCGTAGTCATGTCCGGCCACAGGCTCACCGCAACCTGAGACGGTCAACAACCAGACCCCTCACACGAAATTCCTGACAGGCTCAGCGGGATCATCGCTGCGGATTGGGACAGCATTCCCTGCAACGACCCCGGCAGGCCCGCGTCACGATGCCGTCCTACCCCAGGACGCTCTGCTTTGACGTGCATACGCCGTAGGGAAGGCGCGCTTTGCCCTGACTTTCCATGTCGGCGATGACGGATAGGAACTGTCCGTCGTCGGCCTGGATGGAGGCCAGGATGTCGCGGGCGCACATCCGCATGTAGTGCTGGGACCGCTGGGCCATGGACATGAAGGCCGACAGGTGGGCGATGCTTTCGGGAAAGTCCTCGCACAGGGCTGAAGCGATGCCATAGTCGAAAACCCTTCGGATATTGGAAAGGTCCACATATTTGGCCTCGCGGGAGAAGCACTGGAAGCAGGTCTCAATGAAGGTTCCTGGCGCAGTCTCATCGCCCTCCAGTCTTCTCCTAGCCGTCTCGTCGCGCTCCAGTTCCTCCATGATTTCCACAATTATCTTCTCGGACGACCCCTCGAAATATCGTCCCTTTCCGATTCTCGCCCCATATGTGAGTCGCATAGACAGGGCATCTATCCAGGTTGGGGCAATGATGGACCAAATGTAATATGTTTCCTTGTAAGGCGTTCTTTCAACGATCATGCCCTCCAAGAAGTGCTTCGGGTCTGCCTTCAGACATTCGCCAGTCTTGCAGAAAACAGTTTGCTTGAACTTGCGCTTCAAGCCTTTTGCGATGTCGTTTGAGGTCGAGGAGGCCATGATATCCCTTCATTGAGCCTGTGGCAGCGACGGTGTCACGCTCCGGTCTGCGCCTCACCAAACCGGCCGATGCACAACTACGATTGTAGCCCCCGCGCCGGACCGAGTCGCCTGGCTTCACAGGGTTCGTGCTGTGGCAGCGTGCGTGCGACTGCGCCTTGGCCTGACCCGGCCTCTACACCCTCGCAACCCACCCCCACCCCGCCCATGTCTCCTTCAACGCCACCCCGGAGGACGCCATGCTCAACCAAGCCACCACCCTGCCTCTCCGCGACCCCAGCCTGCTCCGCCAGGCCTGCTGCGTGGACGGCCGCTGGATCGAGGCCGATGACGGCGCCACCCTAACCGTCCGCAACCCGGCCACCGCCGAACCCATCGGCACCGTCCCCGCCCTAGGGGCCGCCGAAACCCGCCGCGCCATCGAAGCCGCCGCCCGCGCCCTCCCGGCCTGGCGCCGCATGCTCGCCAAGGACCGCGCCGCCATCCTCCGCCGCCTCTTCGCCCTCATGATCGAGAACACCGACGACCTCGCCGTCATCATGACCGCCGAGCAAGGCAAGCCCCTCGCCGAGTCCCGCGGCGAGATCGCCTACGCCGCCAGCTTCATCGAGTGGTTCGCCGAGGAGGGGAAGCGCATCTACGGCGACACCATCCCCACCAACGCCCACGGCCGCCGCATCATCGTCACCAAGGACCCCATCGGCGTCTTCGCCGCCATCACCCCCTGGAACTTCCCCGCGGCCATGATCACCCGCAAGGTCGGCCCCGGCTGGGCCGCCGGCTGCACCGGCGTCGTCCGCCCCGCCAGCCAAACCCCGTTCTCCGCCCTCGCCATCGCCGTCCTGGCCGAGCGCGCCGGCATGCCCCCCGGCGTCTGCAACGTCATCACCGGCCCCTCCGGCCCCATCGGCGCAGAACTCACGTCCAATCCCACCGTCCGCAAGCTGACCTTCACCGGCAGCACCGAGGTCGGCGCCAAGCTGCTCGCCCAGTGCGCCCCCACCATCAAGAAGACCAGCATGGAGCTTGGCGGCAACGCCCCCTTCATCGTCTTCGACGACGCCGACCTGGACGCCGCCGTCACCGGCGCCATCGCCAGCAAGTACCGCAACGCCGGGCAAACCTGCGTCTGCGCCAACCGCCTCCTGGTGCAGGACAGCGTGTACGATGCCTTCACCGCCAAGCTCCGCACCGCGGTCGAGGCCCTGCACGTCGGCAACGGCATGGACCCCGGCGTCACCCAAGGTCCCATGATCAACATGGCCGCCGTGGAAAAAGTCGAGGCCCACATCGAGGACGCCCTCGCCCGCGGCGCCCAGCTCGTCACCGGCGGCGCCCGCCACCCCCTCGGCGGCACCTTCTTCCAGCCCACCATCCTGACCGGGGTCCCCCGCACCGCCGACATCTTCCGCGAGGAGACCTTCGGCCCGGCCGCCGCCCTGTTCCGCTTCCATGACGAGGCCGAAGCGGTCGAGATGGCCAACGACACCGAGTTCGGCCTCGCCGCCTACTTCTACGCCCGCGATATCGGCCGCATCTTCCGCGTCGCCGAAGCCCTGGAATACGGCATCATCGGCATCAACGAGGGCATCATCTCGACCGAAGTCGCGCCCTTCGGCGGCATGAAGAGCAGCGGCCTGGGCCGGGAAGGCTCCAAGTACGGGATCGAGGACTACCTGGAGGTCAAGTACCTGGCCCTGGGTGGCCTCGGCGCCTGACACCGTTCGCTGCTCTCTTTTGACGGCAGGGGGCGCAGCATCGGGTCAAACGGCCTCGTTTGACCCGATGCCGCCTCATTTCTTGTCGTCGTGACTCGCAAACGGGTTGTGGTCGCTCAGGAAAGACTCGACCCCGTGCAGCGCCTCGCCTGCGGCGTGGGTCGCTGCGTCCTTCCCCTTGGCCACGGTCCGCCACCCCTCCTGCAACGACTTCTCCTGGCCTTGCAGCATGTGCTCCAAGCCGTCCGTCGCCGCCCGGACAGCGCCGCTGCGCTCCGCGACCTCGTTGGCGATAACGCTCCCGGCCACGCCGCCGACGAAACCGATCGCGCCGCCAATGAGAGTTCCAGCGCCAGGGACGATGCTGCCCAACGCCGCGCCGAGCGCCGCGCCCGAAGCGCCTGCCGCCATCGCCTCCCCGCCCTTCACCACCACGTCGGCAGTGGCGTGGGCTGCCGTCATCTTGTGGTCGCGCACCTTGTCCGAGTCGTTCCAGACCGCCGTCCCCGCGCCGATCACCCCGGCGATTGCCCCGGCACCCTTGGCTGCCGTCGCCGGCGATAGGATGTGGCGCTCCGCCTCCGTTGCAAAAGCTCCAGCCTCCGACGCGACGGCCTTGCCGGCGCCGCTCACGATGGCCTGTTCCACCGCACCTGCCTGCTCCGCCGCGCTGCCCACGGCGCTGCGCACAAGGTTCACGGCTTTGGACTTCGCTGCGTTCATGGCAAGGCTTTTCGCGTCGCTCGTCGCCGTGCTGGCCGTGCGCTGCGCGACCTCGGTCAACCCGTCGGGTGCCCCGGCCCCGGCCCCGGCAGAGCCTATCCCCGCATGGTGGCTGCCGCGTTCCCCCACCACAAGCCCAGCCGCCGCACCCAACGGCCCTGCCAGCATGGCGCCTCCCAAGGCGGCGCGCATGTCCGTGCCCAACATCTTCTGTATCCAGTCGTGGTGCGCGTCGGTCGCCCTGGCGCCCTTGGCCCCAACTGCCCCGCCAGCCCTGCCGCCCAGCGCCGCCCCGGCCATCATGCCGAGCGGCCCGCCCACCAAGCCCATCGCCGCCCCGGCCGCTGCGCCCATCGCTCCCGCCGGGTCCGCCTTGGCATGCACAGCCGCATGGCCCACCGCCCCACCGACGGCATGGGCGGCGTTGCCCACAGCCGCGCCGGCCCCGTGCAGCGCATGGCCTGCCGCGTCGCCAACTGCATGGGCTGCGCCGCCCACGGCATGACCCGCCTTGTCCCCTAGTGCCGCCCCAGCCATCATGCCGAGCGGGCCGCCAACCACCCCCAGCGCCGCACCGGCCATGGCGCCCATCGTTCCCGCCGGGTCCGCCTTGGCGTGGGCCGCCGCGCTGCCCACCGCGCCACCCACGGCATGGGCGGCGTTGCCCACAGCCGCGCCGGCCCCGTGCAGCGCACCAGTTGCTGCGCCACCGATAGCATGGGCCGCGTTGCCAACAGCGCTACCGACGGCATGGGCTGCGCCGCCCACGGCATGACCCGCC
>Ga0123338_10001530_pt1 | contig 22368 bp, 18 predicted proteins | sample grotaG_FD_89793 | JGI IMG/M metagenome (GOLD analysis project Ga0123338, IMG submission 89793) | Glacier valley bacterial and archeal communities from Borup Fiord, Nunavut, Canada, to study Microbial Dark Matter (Phase II) -... | ecosystem: Environmental > Aquatic > Freshwater > Ice > Glacier ...
CTGCGGTGCCCCGTGACCGGCGGCGATCTGCGGTGGCTGGTCAGCTGGCCTGATAGCGCTGGAGCAGCCCGGTGATTTCCAGCACTCGCTGAGCAGCCCCGCTCACTCCTTGGATCAGTAGCTGGCCGCCGCGTGCTGACAGCTTGTTGCCAGCCACGACAATCGTTCGAAGCCCGGTGGAATCCATGAAACTGACGTCAGCAGCATCGAGCGTCACAAGGGTCGCACCTTTGCTGATGATTGCATCCAGATGCGCTGCAAGCACAGCGGCGTTGTCCAGATCGAGTTCACCCTTGACGGTGACGCGATAGGCATGCGGTGGCGCTTCATCCGCCGGTTGATCGACTGTTTCGACCGCCAGCCCGGGATCGCTCATCGCCGGGCCGCAGACGATTCGGTTGCTTCTGGGTCTGCGTGCGACGGTGACCGCTCGTACGTTGCCATGTGGGTGGTCTCCTCCGTCGTTGTCAACGCTTGTTTTCCCTGTCGTCTTCGCTTCTAAACGCGCCACTCCTCGTCCCGGTGGTTGACTCCGAGGATGCGAATCGTCAGCCTCGTCCCCTCGATGACCGAGACGCTGTTGGCGTGGGGGATCGTGCCATCTGCGTGCACCCGCTTCTGTGAACAGCCGACCATCGCCCATGTCGGCGGAACCAAGGATCCCGACATCGCCGCCATCGTAACGATGGCACCCGATCTGGTGATCGTCGATGCCGAGGAGAACCGTCGCCAAGACCATGATGCGCTGGTGGCGGCCGGTCTCGATGTGCACGTACTGCGCATCCGCAGCATCGCCGACGTCGCCGAGCAGTTGGTTCTGCTCGCCGCACGCCTCGGAGTCGTCTGGTCCCTACCGGCCCGCCGTCTCGATCTGGCGGCGGCGTCATCGTCCCGGTGGAGCGCGGCAACCTCGATACAGCAGCCGATCGCCTTCGTGCCGATCTGGAAGCGTCCGTGGATGGCGCTCGGTACACCCACGTACGGGTCGTCGCTGCTCGCCGAACTCGGCATCGCCAATGCCGTCGACGGGCTCGGGGCCTACCCGGAAGTCACACTCGAACAGGCTTCTGAGCTCGGAACGACGATGGTGATCGCGCCGTCCGAACCGTACCCGTTCACCGAACGACACCGCGGCGTGCTCGAAGCCGTTGCGCCGACGTATTTCATCGACGGACGCGACCTGTTGTGGTGGGGAGCCCGAACCGGCCCAGCGCTCCAACGCCTCGCCATCGTCCTGCGCCATGGGTGACGGTGCACTCACGACTCACGACTCACGACTCACGACTCACGACTCACGACTCACGACTCACGACTCACGACTCACGACTCACGACTCACGAAATATCGCAGTCTCTGCGAGATCTCGTGACTCGGGGCTGATGTGTTTCACGCAGCTGCCCGTACCGCCATTCGAATTTGCTCGGCGACCCAGCGAGGGCGATACATGACGTCCTCGTAGGTGAAGGTCAGCACGACGAGGCCGCGCACCGTCAGCTCCGTATTGCGCCGAGCATCAATCTGGCGCTGCTGGCGAGTTGCATGCGCTCCGTGGCCGGAGACTTCGATGACGAGGTTGCCCGGAAAGAATGCGTCGACGCGGGCGACGGTGCGCGTTCGGTCTCGAAAGATCTTCTGCGTCATCGGTCTGGCGATCGATGCACCCCGAAGCAGAGCGAGCAGTCGTCGTTCGAGCTGGCTCTGGCCGCCGGTGTCGACCAGCGTTTCGAGCAGCATCGAGTTGCCGTTGAGACGCTGGTGATGCTGGGCGATGACCTGCGTGCGTAGACGCTGCTCCGATACGAGCCGCAGGCGGATCGCCGAGTCGACCGCATTCTTTGTCTCCTCCCTGCTGAACCCGAAAAGCAGCGAATCGAGCAGAGTTCGCAGAGCACCGGTGATGCGGAAGCCGTTCACCGTCACGATGTCGCCAGGCAGGAACGGCCGGTTCGTCGAACGCACGACGACGATGCTCCGGCGGTTGCGGTGCTGCCTCGGCGTGATCAGTTCCGGAGCCGATTCGCCGAATCCGTCGAGCCGATGCAGCCTCGATGCTGAACGCCCGGCGACCAATCCCGCGCCGTCGAGGTCCGCCACCGCAGCGGCCAGCGACCGGGCCCAAGTCGGCTCGCCACTCGGACAGCAGAACGATCGGGGACCGAGGCGCTCCAGCAGGTGACCGGCGAGCCACTGATGGCGCAGCGACGAGCCGACACCGAACGCATCCAGGTCAGAGGTCGAAATGACGCCGTGATGAGATGCGGTCCATTGGGCAACTCGAAGGAATCGTTCGTTCATACCTCGGCATCATGCGCCAGGGGTGTGACGGTGATCGAAAGGCCCTCCCCGAGTCACGAGATATCGCAGCGCCTGCGATATTCGGTGACTCGGGCGGAGGTGCACGACGTACCGTTCGCGTCCGGCCTCCCACGGCCTCTCGGCCTGACCGAACGCCCAGCTGCGAACGTGACAACCGAAAACGACACACTGGGGAACGTGAGAACTGCGAACGACACAGCGCCGAACGAGACAGCGCCGAACGACACAGCACCGCATTCCGGACCGAACATCGCCACGATGTGGGAGGCGATCGCCGACGCCCAGCCGGAGGCACCGGCGCTTGTACGTGGCTCGATCCGGCGTTCCTGGTCGGAGTTCGATCGGCGCTGCGATGGGGTCGCCGAGACGCTCTTGTCGTACGGCGTGCAGCGACAGGACAAGGTCGCTCAGTACCTGCGTTCATGCCCCGAGTACGTCGAGGCACTGTTCGCCTGCTTCAAGGCCGGCCTCGTTCCGGTGAACACGAACTATCGCTACGTGGACGGCGAGCTCGAGAGTCTGTGGTCGAACGCCGACGTCGTCGTTGTCGTCTTCGGCGCCGAATTCTCCGAGGTCTGCAATCGCCTGCGCCAGACGCTGCCGCAGGTCCGTACGTGGATGTGGGTCGGCTCCGCAGATGAACGGTGTCCGGAGTGGGCGTTGCGTTGGGAAGACGCCGCAGCCGTCGGTAGCAGCAGGGTCGAGGCGCCGTGGGGCCGTAGCGGCGACGATCTGCTGCTGATGTACACGGGCGGGACGACGGGCATGCCGAAGGGCGTGATGTGGCCGCAGCGCGAGTTGATCGGCGCACTGGAACAGACGCGAAAATCACGGCTACCGCCTGCGTCTGCAGCGGGTCCGCCCCCACCACCGGTTCACCTTCCGGGTGCGCCGTTGATGCACGGCACCGGGCAGTTCAACGCCATCAACAACCTCCTCGCCGGTGGGTCGGTGGTCACGACGCCGTCGCGCTCGTTCGATCCTGCTGAGGTGCTCGATGCGATCGACGTCAACGGCGTGACGACGATGTCGATCGTCGGAGACGTCTTTGCCCGCCCGATCGTCGACTGCCTGGCGGCGAACCCTGGTCGTTGGAATCTGTCGTCGTTGCAGGTGGTGGTGTCGAGTGGCGTGATGTGGAGTGCCGACGTCAAGGAATCGCTGATGGTGCACATGCCGGGCGTGCGGCTCGTCGACTCGCTCGGATCCAGCGAGGCGATCGGCATGGCGAGCAGTATCACCTCGTCGACTGTGCTGTCGCCGACGGCGACGTTCACCGCAGCCGCACATACGCAGGTCATCGATGACGACGGGTCGGAGATCGTCGCCGGCTCCGGCATGGCAGGGCGTGTGGCGCTCAGCGGCTTCATGCCGAGCGGGTATTACAAGGATCCGCAGGCGACTGCCAAGACGTTCGTCGTCGTCGAAGGCGTCCGCCGCAGCCTGCCGGGAGACTGGGCGACGGTCGCTTCCGACGGCACGATCGAGTTCCTCGGTCGCGGTAGCCAGTGCATCAACACCGGTGGTGAAAAGGTCTATCCGGAGGAGGTCGAGGAAATCCTCAAGTTGCACCCGGGTGTCTTCGATGCTGCTGTGATCGGGATGCCTGACGAACGTTTCGGGCAGTCGATCCTGGCTCTCGTCGAGTTACGCCTCGACGCGACGGCATCACAGACCGAGCTGATCACCCACGTCCGCAGGCACGTCGCGGCGTACAAGTCACCGCGCCGCATCGTCATCGTCCCCAGCCTCGGTCGTGCCGCCAACGGCAAGCTCGATTATCAGTTCCTCAACCGGCTGGGGTCTTCGGCAGTTCCTTCTTGAGGATCTTGCCGGTTGCGCCCTTCGGCAACGAGTCGAGGAATTCGAGCGAGCGCGGATACTTATAGGCTGCGACACGTTCGCGCACGAAGGCGATCAGTTCCTCGGCGGTTGCTGTCTGGCCGGCTTTCAACGCCACGAACGCTTTGATCTCCTCGCCCATCTTGGCGTCCGGTACCCCGACGACGGCCGCCTCGGCGACGGACGGATGGGCGTACAGCACTTCTTCGACTTCCCGAGGGTAGACGTTGTAACCGCCACGGATGATCAGCTCCTTGAGGCGGTCGACGATGAACAGGAAGCCGTCCTCGTCCAGGTAGCCGAGGTCGCCGGAGTGGAACCAGCCGCCGGCGAACGCCTCTGCAGTCGCTTCTGGATTGGCGAAGTACCCGTTCATCACGTTGAACCCGCGGATGACGACCTCTCCGACATGGTCTTTGCCGGCCGGTTGGACGTTGTGGTTCTTGTCCCAGATCTGTATGTCAACGCCCCAGATCGGCTTGCCGACGCTATAGACCTTGCGCTCGGCGGCACTGACGTTGAATGTCGTCGTCGAGGCCGTTTCCGACAGGCCGTAGCCCTCGAGGATGACGACACCGAACTTCTTCTCGAAGGTGTCGATCACCTCAGCCGGAATCGCGGCGCCGCCCGACACGGCGATGCGCAGCGATGAGAGGTCGGAGGTGTCGGCGTCGGGGTGCCCGAGCAAGCCGAAGTACATCGTCGGCACGCCTTCGAACACCGTCACCTTGTCGCGGGCGATGACCTCCAACGCCTTGGCCGCATCGAAGCGCAACATCAGCGTCATCGTCGCCCCGCCGAGCACGCAGAGGTTCATGATGCTCGACAGCCCGAAAACATGGAACAGCGGGAGGGCGGTGAGTACGACGTCGTTCTCCTGCAGATCGAACAGCCTGCCGGGGATCTCGGCGTTCATGTACAGCGTGAAGTGCGACAGTTCTGCACCCTTCGGCCTGCCCGTCGTCCCGGATGTGTAGATGATCACAGCCGTGTCCTGCGGCGAGCGGGAAACGAGCTGCGGGCCATGGTCTTCGCCACTCAGCAGCGTGTCGAACGGTGTCAGTTCCGGCGCTTCGACGAGGCCCGGAATGTTCACGGAATAGATGGCGGAGACGCCCGCATCGGCTGCGCCCTTGGACGCCTCGGCGGCAACACCGGCGAAGGTGATGAACATCTTCGCCTTCGAGTTGCTGAGGTAGAAGGCGATCTCCGGCGCTTTGAGCAGCACGTTCATCGGCACGACGACGGCACCGGCCTTGAGGATTCCGAAGTAGGCAACGATGAATTGCGGCAGGTTCGGCAATTGCAGCCCGACGGTGTCGCCAGGCCCGATGCCGACCGCAGTGAGGTTGGCGGCAACTCGGTTCGACAACTCGTCGAGTTCGGCATAGGTCAGGCGGACATCGTCGAGGATCGCGACCGGTTTGTCCGGGACCCGTTTCGCTGATTCCTGCAACATGATCGCCAGGTTGAAGTCCATGGTTCGCTCCCGTCGGTAGTCGTGCGACACAGTATGGACCGGATCGACGTTTCGCAATCGGGCCACGTTCGATGTGACGAAGCGATCCACGATCGACAGGAGACAGCCAGATGAGTGACCACGAAGCGGATGGGCATCGTTCGGACAAAAACGGCCAGCCCGGTGATGTGCTGATCGTCGACAATCCCCGCCCGCACGTCAGACGCCTGACGCTCAATCGTCCGCACAAGCGCAACGCGCTGAACGACGCACTCCGTCTCGCCCTCTTCGAGGCGTTGCGTGAGGGCGACTGCGACCGCGACGTGTCGGTGATGATCGTCAGGGGTGGCGGCACGTGCTTCTCCGCCGGCTACGACCTCGGCTCGACGAATCACGATGTCGAACGCTCGATCGCCAAGGTCGACGGCTGGTGGTCGCGGCATGTTGTGAACAACTGGTTCGAGATGTGGGACATGGCGACGCCGATCATCGCCCAGGTACACGGATACTGCCTTGCAGGCGGAACGGAACTGGCGACGGCCTGCGACCTCGTCTACGTCGCAGAGGACGCGGCCATCGGCTACCCGCCGGTGCGGCTGATGTCGCCACCGGATATGCAATGGCAGACGTGGATGATGGGTCTGCGCAGAGGTATGGAGGCGCTGCTGACCGGTGACTCGATGAGCGGCGTCGAAGCGGTGTCGTCAGGTTTCGCCAATCGTGCCTACCCGCTCGCCGACTTGGACGGGTCGGTGCTGGCGATCGCCGAGCGCATCGCCAAGATTCCCTGCGACCTGCTAGCGCTGAACAAGCGCTCCGCTCACCGGGCGATGGAGGCAATGGGTATCCGCACCGGCATGCGGGCAACCGCTGAGATCCAGGCACTCGGCTTCCACCAGGCCGCCTCTCGGGAGTACCTCGCGTCATTCGCCGCAAAAGGCGTCAGCGCGGCGCTCAGCGACCGCGACCGCCAATTCGGCGACTACCGTGAACGCGACGCCCCCGCTCCCGGCACTCCATAGCCCCCCCGCATTTCGTCGCCCGATATCGCGACGGGAACACTGAGGTGCCTACAGTTCGGGGATGGGGATTGATGATGACAATTACGAAGACCTAACGGAATGCGCGCTCACGCCGGAGCTCGAGAAGCAATTGGTGGATGCGCAGAGTGAATGCGTGTTCATGTGGACGAACCGCGCCGGCGAGGCGTTCGGCGTGGTGATGTCGTACCTGCCGAAGGACGGCCGCATCTGGCTGACCGCAGCCGAGAAGCGGGCGAGGATCAGCGCAGTCCGCCGATTCCCACGTGCCTCGATCTGCATCAACGGGACGGGCACGCCGAATGGCCGCGGTAAGACGGTGACCTACAAGGGCAACTGCATCGTGCACGCCGACCGGGAGACCAAGGGCTGGTTCTACCCTGAGTTCTCCCGGCGACTGCGGCCGGAGGAGCCGGCGGCAACCGTGTTCGAGAAGTTCCTCGACTCGCCCCACCGGGTGATCATCGAGTTCGTTCCCGACTACACGCTGAGCTTCGACGGCGCAGTGATGTGGCAGCGCTCCCCGGAGGTCGCCAAGTAACGGTGCACGGCGTGCATGGCGCCGCGACAGAGGTCGGCACTGCGGGCGGGTACCGTTCGATCGTGGAGTTCGATGCAAGCGTCGTGGCCGAGTATCGCCAACGGGCGGAGCCGTACATCGATATGTGGCGCGATGCTGCGCCATCGTGGCTCGACGAGCTGGAACTCGCCCCGGCTCCGCCGTACAACCGGATGGGGACGCACTCACTCATGTTCGAGGACTGGTTCCAGATCGACGAACGGCAGGAGTACGAGCGCTCGTTACGACTCCGTCTCGTCGACGAGCGCAGGGATGACGTGTTCGCCGTGCTACCGACGGCGGAGGATGCAGCGATCGAGGTGTTCGAGCTGGTGCTCGGCTGGGCAACCGCCCGAGGACTGATCGGCCCCAGCACCGTCGTCGGCGGCGGTCGGCATCCGCTCGTCGAGGCAGGCCTGCTCGTCCAGGACGACCTGTGCATCATGAACCAGCGAGACGGGCATTGGCGGCTCGACGGGGCGTTCGTGTGCTTCCCATCTGTTTGGCGGCTCCACGAGAAGCTCGGTCTGGGGATGGCGGCGATCCATCAGCCGATCGGTCACCACGACGAACTGGAGAGCCGGATCGTCCGCCTCTTCGATCGCATGCGAGTCGGGAACCCGGTCTGGCGGCGCAACATGTCGCTCAAGCCGACACACGCGCTGTTCTTGCCGATATCGAAGGCGATGATGACGTCGGACACCTTGTCCGCCGCCTTGTCCGCCGCCTTGTCGGCCACGGTGCCGATCGGTGAGGACGGTTCGCCGTACTGGATCCGCAGTGAGCGTCAGACGCTGACGAAGCTCCCTCGGACCGGGGCGATTCTGTTCGCCATCCGCACACAGATCGCCCCAGTGTCGGTGCTGCTGCGACGCCCAGACATCGCCGAAGGCATCGTCACGATGTACGAGTCGTGGGATGAGGAGATGATGGCGTTCAAAATGGCGGACCCGAACGTCAGAACAAGCTTGCTGCCCTGGCTACGGACCGTGGCGACCGGGAAACCGATGAGCTGATGGGGTCGACAGCACACCACGCTGCCCAACCGGCCGAGAACGGCGGTCAGGACTCGCGGATTTTCTGGGGGTCAGTTGCTGCGGGGTAGGTTGAGTCCGTCGGTCCGTGTCGTGGGCTGGTGAGCTCGAGGAGGGCAGATGGCCGAAGCACCGCCACTTCGTTTCCGGGTACCTGAGCCGCTCGCCCGCCCGGGCGAGCAGCCCGACTTCTCCTACGTGCAGATCTCCGATCCTGGTGCGGTCCAACGTCCTGATGTCGCGGCCGCCGCAGCGGAACTGCGCGACCTGTCGTACTCGTTGATTCGTGTACTGGGCGACGATGGTGTCGCAGTCGGCCAGTGGGCACCCGAGATCCGCGCCGAGGCGTTGATCGTCGGGCTGCGGGCGATGATGACGACCCGCGCCTACGACGCCAGGATGCTTCGGGCGCAACGCCAGGGCAAGACCTCGTTCTACATCGCCTCGACCGGCGAGGAGGCGATCGCCGTCGGTCAGGCGCTCGAACTCGGCCAGCGCGACATGTTCTTCCCGACCTACCGGCAGCAGGGATGGCTCGTCGCCAGAGGCTGGCCGCTTGTGCAGATGATGTGCCAGGTGTTCTCCAACGAACAGGACCGCCTGCGCGGCCGGCAGATGCCGATCATGTATTCGGCCAAGGACGTCGGGTTCTTCTCGATCTCCGGCAACCTCGGAACGCAGTACATCCAGGCGGTCGGTTGGGCGATGGCTTCGGCGATCAAGGGCGATACCGCTATCGCCTCCGGTGTCGTCGGTGAGGGCGCGACGGCGGAAGCCGACTTCCATCATGCGCTGACGTTCGCCTCGACCTATGACGCGCCGGTGATCCTCAACGTCGTCAACAACCAGTGGGCGATCTCGTCGTTCCAGGGCATCGCCGGTGGCGAAGGACCATCGTTCGCTGCCCGGGCGATCGGCTACGGGATTCCCGGGCTGCGGGTCGACGGCAACGACTACCTGGCCGTCGTCGCCGCAACACGATGGGCAGCAGAGCGGGCGCGATCGAACCACGGCCCGACGGTCATCGAATGGGTGACGTATCGCGCCGCTGCACACTCGACGTCCGACGATCCTTCGAAGTACAGGCCGAAAGACGAATGGAAATCATGGCCGTTGGGTGACCCGATCGACCGCCTGCAGCGGCACCTGATCGCCAGTGGTGCCTGGTCGCACGAGCAGCACGCAGACCTTCATGCCGACATCGAACGACTCGTGCTCGAGGCGGCGAAGGAGGCAGAGAGCTACGGAACCCTGCTCGATGGACGGGTGGCCAGTTCGAAGAGCATCTTCGACGACGTCTTCGAAGTGATGCCGCCGCACCTACGCCGGCAGCAGCGAGAGTTGGAAGGGTGAGATGGCCGCCACGCAGATCACATCCGACAATGACACGGTCGACAACGACACGGCCGACAATGACACAGCCGACAACGACGACACAGACGAGATGAGCATGACGAGCGGGATGACGAACGAGCAAGCAGGTGAACTGACCAGTCGCCCGATGGCGATGAATATCGCCATCCGCTCGGCGCTCGACGTGATGCTCGGGCGCGACGAAGACGTCGTGACCTTCGGGGAGGATGTCGGCTACTTCGGTGGAGTGTTCCGGTGCACTGACGGACTGCAGCAGAAGTACGGGGTGCATCGGGTCTTCGACACGCCGATCGCCGAGGGCGGGATCATCGGTGTCGCCGTCGGCATGGCAGCGTACGGTCTGCGGCCGGTTCCCGAGATCCAGTTCGCCGACTACGTCTATCCCGGACTCGACCAGTTGATCTCCGAGGCAGCCAGGCTGCGTTACCGGTCCGGAGCCGAATTCACTGCGGCAATGACGGTGCGGATGCCATGCGGTGGAGGCATTCACGGTGGCCAGACGCATAGCCAGAGCCCGGAGAGCATCTTCACCCACGTCTGCGGCTTGAAGACGGTGATGCCGTCGAATCCCTACGACGCCAAGGGTCTGCTGATCGCGGCGATCGAGGACAACGATCCGGTGATCTTCCTCGAGCCGAAGCGGATCTACAACGGTCCGTTCGACGGGCACTACGAACGGCCGGTCGTGCCGTGGTCGAGTCATCCACTCGGCGTCGTGCCGGACGGCTACTACCGCATACCGCTCGGTCGTGCCGCCATCCGCCGATCCGGCAACGACCTGACTGTGCTGACGTACGGAACGATGGTGCATGTCTGCGAGGTCGCCGCCCAGGAAAGTGGTGTCGACGCCGAAGTGATCGACCTGCGCACACTGCTGCCACTCGACACGGACACGATCGAGGCGTCAGTTGCCAAAACCGGCCGCTGTGTGATCGTCCACGAGGCAACGCTGACGAGTGGTTTCGGTGCGGAGTTGGCAGCGACAGTTCAGGCCAGTTGCTTCTACTCGTTGGAGGCCCCGATCGAGCGAGTAACCGGCTGGGATACGCCCTATCCGCATGCCCAGGAGTGGGACTACTTCCCCGGCCCGGCGCGCGTCGGAGCGGCGTTCAAAAGAGTGGTCGCGGCCTGAGATGAGCAGCTATGTGATCAAACTGCCAGACGTCGGAGAGGGCATCGCCGAGGCGGAGATCGTTGCCTGGCACGTCAACGTCGGCGACACGATCGGCGAAGACGATCCGATCGTCGAGGTGATGACCGACAAGGCGACCGTCGAATTGCCGTCGCCCGTGTCCGGAAAGATCGTCAGACTCGGTGCCGAGATCGGCGATCTCGTGCCGGTCGGTTCCGACCTCATCTGGATCGATCTCGCAGACCACAACGCTGATCAGAGTGCAGCCGAGAACCCGGACGACAACGGCGACGCATCGGGTGGCGGTGCGCCGGCCGCGCTGCCGGAGGGCGTCGTCGCGCTGGCTTCGGAGTCGCACCTCGCCGCCGACATGCAGCCCGATGTAGCGAGCGAGCGGCCGACCGCTCGGGTCGTGTCTGCCGGAGGGCTGCCGACGCCGACAGCGCCGCGTACAACCCCGTCCAGCGCAACCCCGTCGACTGGGCCAGCCGTATCCCAACCTCGTCCGGCTCGGTCCACGAAGCTGGGCGCAGCGACGTCGAAGCCGCTTGCTGCGCCAGCCGTCCGCAGGCGGGCGCAGGCACTCGACATCAACCTCGGCGAGATTGTCGGAAGCGGACCGGATGGCCGAGTCGAGCACGCCGACCTCGATACCCATCTCACGAGCGCCGTGGCTGTGTACCGATCGGTTCATGGCTCTACGGTGGTCGATGCGGCAGCCGCTGCTGACGAGGTACAGGCGGTCAAGATCGTCGGTCTGCGCCGCAATATCGCCCAGCGGATGAAGATCGCCAAGGATCGCATCCCGCATTTCACGTACGTCGACGAAATCGACATGACCGAACTCGAACGACTTCGCGCCCAACTCAACGACGACCGTGCTGCCGGTCTGCCGAAGCTGACGATGCTGCCGTTCCTGATGCGCGCCGTCATCGTCGCCGTCGTCGACTTCCCGCAGATGAACGCCCGCTTCGACGACGAGGCCGGCGTGGTGCAGCGCTACCGCGCCGTACACCTCGGCGTCGCCGCGCAAACCCCCAAGGGGCTGATGGTGCCGGTGCTCGAACATGCGGAATCGCACGATCTGTGGAGTTCGGCGACGGAGGTCGCGAGGCTCGCTGCCGGAGCGCGGGACGGGACGATCAAACTCGCCGAATTGAGCGGCTCGACGATCACCATCAGCAGCCTCGGCGCCGTTGGCGGCATCGTCTCGACACCGATCATCAACTATCCGGAGGTAGCGATCATCGGCGTCAACAAGATGGTCCAGCGACCTGTTTACGCCGACGGCCAGTGGGTGCCCCGCCAGATGATGAACCTCTCGTCGTCGTTCGACCACCGCGTGGTCGATGGCTTCGACGCCGCCCAGTTCATCCAGAGAATCCGCGAACTGTTGGAGACCCCTGCGTTGCTCTTCATGTCGTAACAGCGGCCCGAGTCACGAGATATCGCAGATGCTGCGGGATTCGGTGACGCGGGCGGCACACGAGGCGTCCGGCGGCGTCATTTCAGCGCGCACGACCAAGCGAGATGACCTGACAGTGTCCCACCGCTGCTGGAGATCATGTCCGAGAATTGCAGGTTGTCGCCCGACGAATCGACGGTGAGGCTGGCGTTCGGCGATTCGCCAACCAGCGCCCACAACTGTGATCGGGCTCCGTTGTCCACTTCGGCGGTCAACTGCAGTTCCGGCGGGCTGTGTACTCCCTGTCCACCGCTGCCCGGCGGCAGCGAGATCGTCATGGTGAACGAAGAACCGTCGACAAGCTTCGTCCTGAACACCCACGCAGTCTTGGAGACCTGCTTGTCGCACGTGCCACGGAAGACGAACGGTGCTCCGTCGAGCACGGCGTGCAGTTGGCTCGCCTGCAATTCACCCTGCAGATCGAGCGGTCCGCCGAACTCCGGATGCCTGAGCGAGGGGAACACCTTGACGACGGCGCTGTGCAGCGAATTGTTCAACCCGGCGCCGATGAACACCACGATGGCAAGGGCAACGAACAGCGTGACGAGGCGACCGATCCACCGCCCGACGTGAAGGCGCCGCCCGAGTGTTGCGGGGACCGGTTGGTTGATTTGCCGGTGGGACGAGAGCTCGGCGATCATCGACTGCACGGCTGCCGCTGCTCCCTCGACGCCGCCCAGTTGCTGCGGGTCGATGTCGTCGATGCGGATCACCCGCCAGCCACTCCCGGCGCTCATCGCCGCACCGCAGAAACGGCACGAGCCGGTGCTGGCATCGAGCGAAGCACCACAGTTGTGACAGCGCTCGCCCTGGGCGGCATGCATGGTAAGAGATCCGGAGAGGCGCTGGAAGCACCAGTGCTGATCCCGGCGGTCGACGTCCGGATCGTCGTGGCCGTCGTGCGGTTGCCGCTGTCCCGTCGGGCCAGGCGTGGCGACCGGTCTCCAGGTCGAGGTGAAGTGAACCACTGCGGTGTCGTCGAAGGCATCGCTCGATAGCGACATCAGGCGACCGGACGAAGCGTCATCCGGCGCTGGGGCGATGATCTTGCCGTGTTGGCACGCTTCGGTGATCTCGGTCTGCTCGCGAGCTGTCAGATCTGCCGAGAGCACCGCACGGCACAGTTCGGGCGTGCACTCGGCATGCGCTCGGCCGACGAGCCAGAATGCTTGCTGCGCCTCGGCAAGGAACAGGTCGAGGTCGAAGGCTGCGTCGCGTAACTTGATCGCGGCAATCGCCGCATCGACGCTGTATGGGTCTGGCGGTGGCGGTGGTGGCGGTTGGGAGATCGGCGGAGGTGGCGTCGGCATGGGTGTCGTGTCTCTGGGTGCTGGTGTGTTCTGACGATCAGGTCGTCGCAACGACGATCGGTGGAAGCAGGTCGAGGTCGGCGATCTCGAAGTCGAAGCGGTCGAGTTCACTGGGGGTTGTGTTGCGCCAGTTGTACCAGCACGTGTTGATGCCGTAATTCGTACCGCCCTGGATGTCCGAGCTGAGGCTGTCGCCGACCATCAACGACGACGCCTTGGACGGATTGCGGAGTCGTTCGAAAGCGATATCGAAGATCGCAGTGAACGGCTTCGAGCAACCGACTTCGGCGGAGATCACCACAGCCTGGAAGTACCGGGCGATGCCGAGACGCTCGATCCGCGCTCGTTGAATATCGCTGAGCCCGTTGGTGACGAGGCCGAGTGACGCATGCTCGGCGACGGCCTCGAGCATCTCCAACGCTCCGGGATAGAGCTCTCCGTGCTGGCCGAGGCCGAGAGCGAAGCCGTCACTCAGCTGCGCTGGATCTGCGTCCAATCCGGCCTCGGCGATCAGTTGTTCGAACCGGGTGGTGCGTACCTGTCCAGGTGTGATCTCCTGTCGTTCGACTGCATGCCAGAGCGCCGTGTTGATGCGGTCGTACGCCGGCAGGTGACGGTGCGGTTCGTCGACGCCGGCTGCTCGCAGCGCCTGCTCGAACGCCAATGCTTCGGAGGCATCGGAGTCCAGCAGCGTATGGTCGAGGTCGAACAGCACAGTCGTGAACCTCGCCTGCTTCATTTGCCAACTCCTGCCGTGCTCGATGTCGGAACAGCAAGCTACCGCGCCTGCGCCGCCTGAGTGTCCTACCTGCGCAACGCCACCGCCACGCCGCCGTGCTCCTTCGTCGCCGTAGTCGTGCCGCCGGGCAGATGCGAGAACCGATCACGACACGATCACCGGCGACGCTCGCACGTTGCGGCAACCGATTCGGCATCGGCGAGCCGTCCGAGTAGCCGTGGCTCCGTCGTGGCTCAGTCGCGACCCTGCCAGGTCGCGATATCGACCTTGTTGCCTTGAGCGTCGGCGAGCGTCCACCATGCCGGCGAGTGGGCGTCGGAGACCAGCGTTCCGCCAGCATCGAGTGCTGCTCCGATCCGAGCCGATGCAACGTCAGCGGGTACGTCGATGTCGATGTGGAAACGCTGCTTCGGCGGTTCGTGAGCGTCGGTCTGCTGGAGGAACAGGCCCGGTGTATGACCATCGGAGTCGAAGAGGAAATCATCGAATCCAGCTTCCGGCTCGAGGCCGAGCACGGCCTGCCAGAACGGTCTGATCTCGTCCGAATCGGTGGTGTCGAGCGCCAGCGTGACGACCTGGAGCTCTGCGGTCAGTGGCGTCGCACGGAGCCCATCGGCAAACTGGCTGACGAGGCGTGCGAGACGCACGTCTCGTCGCGTGATACCCCCGACATCGTGGCTGCGCAACGTGATGTCGAGGTGGCTGTAGCGAAGATCGACGTCAGGGTGATGATCGGCGCTGTCTGCCTCCGCAGCGATCTGCCCGAGTAACGACATCCCGATATCGAATGTGCGGGTCTGGAATCGAGCGCGGAGTTTGCCGGCCAGGTACCGCCAATCATCGAGGTGTTCGTCGACGAGTTCGCCTGGCGTCAGCGTCTGCCTATCGGCTGGAGTTATTGGGCTCATGGCAACCACCTGTCAGTTCTCGACCCGTAGCGACTGCGATGACGGTAGCAGTGCAGTGCCGACGACGGCTTCCAACTCTGCGTTCTCGTCGCACGACGATTCGTCGTAGGTGATGTCGTCCACGAAGAACTCGAGATAGACGAAGTCCCCTGTTGCCTCGCTCCGGCACCAGCGGGCCGCGCCCGTTGCGCCGATACGACGCTTGCCGAATTGGCGATACCCGCTGATCGGCGTCGACCATCGTTCGGGGGTGAACACCTTGCCGTCGGCCGAGGAGCTGTAACGGTCGTCGGAAACGAAGTCGACGAGTTGTTGTGCTTCGTCGAAGACGAGGACGGCCTGAACGGTGTGTCTCCCGTTGGTGAAGGTGGCTTCGGTGTGATGTTCGTCGATCGTCTTCCATGCGATGGGGGCGTCGACGAGCGCTGCCGGCGAGAGCACGCACAGATCGTTGAGCAGCGTGACCGTCTCTGCCTGGTCCATCTCGGGTCCACTGGCGTCGACCATCGTGATCGCCGAGCAGGCTTTGACGCGCATCGTCGCCGACGTTCCGGAATATTCATGGAGTACGTCGACCGGAATTCCGGCCATCGTCGCGTCCATCGAGAACAGCCTGCTCGGCGCTCTGCCGTACGTGTTGACCTGTTCGCCCGTGCAGTGCATCCATGGTTTGTCGGCTGCCGGGCGAATTCGTCCATGGAAAAGGGCGCAAAAGCCGTGAACTCGGGGCTGCCCGACGGCACCGCTTGCCGCAACGTAGCGGGCAACGCTCGCAGGAAGACGGGCGAGGTCACCTTCAGTGACGAGCGGAGCGGTTGCGCCGACCACGGCCGGCCGTCTTAGGGCGGCGAGTTGGCGGTACCTGGAGCGGAGGCTCGACGGTCCTTCAGCGAGGAAACCGTGTAGAGCAGCGAGCAACAGGATCGCGTTGGCAATCGATCCAGCCTTGGCATCTCGCCATGACGTGACGATCACGGCTTGGGAGGCGACGGCCCCGACGGCACCGATGATCCACCACCACCGGACCCCGAAGGCAAGGAGAGCAGCTGAGCAGACGACGAGTATCGCCGCCACCAGCCAGGCGAACGCCGCAGCCGTGCCGATCGGCTCCTTCAGCGCAGAGACGTCGATCCAGCCGAATCCTTTCGCTGCTCCCATGAGATGAACGAGCCCATGGACGAGGACAATCCCGATGGCGATGAAACGAACGGCTCGTCTCATCGCCTTGACGGCTCGTGACGCAGGACCCGGTGTCCTCCATCGAGGCTCGCTCCCGCCGCTGGGCGCGGCGGCGTCACATCGCGAGCGGCGACCTCGAGGCCGGCGTCCCAACCCGGGGCCCGACCATCGTCGGGAGGGTGGATTCCGGTGACGTCGATGCCGGCGCTGCGAAGCAGCCAGGCGGTGACGGAATTCGAGTTCCACATCTCCCCGGCGGCGAGTTCGTCTCGCCCCCACACCGGCGTCGGCACAGCCGAGACGAGCGCAAGGACTCGTTCGACGTGCACCGGGTCGACGCTCATCGTGACGACGGAACGGGCCTCGGCGAGGTCGGGTATCGCGCCGTCGAACCAGGAGCGGATCTCGTAGCGGAACACTCGAAATCGACCCAACCATCGAACACCGACCGACCCATGAGCCACCACCCCGCGTCGCTCAGGGTGGGCATCGACGGTCGGTGCCATCTCGATGACCCAACGTCCTCTGCAACTGGTGACGACAAGCGCAGAGTGGTAGAGATCGTGCCGCCGTCGCCGCTGGATCGAGGCGCAGATCGTCTCGTAGAGCTTGCCGCTCGAGCGCACGACACGCTGACCCGCTCCGAGTGGGATCCAGATGAGCGTCACGGTCTCCGTCGCAACACTCGTGCCGCCAGTCCGATGGTTCTGCGGTGACGTGATGTCCATGGAACCATCTCAGACGGCGCCGAGGTACTGCGCCTAGGGTCGAAGGTCCCGGAGTATCGGCGGGATGCTAATCGGACGTGACGTGATTGTCGGCCGGTAGGTTCGATTATATGAACAGTGTTCGGATGGAGCAGTCGCGTACATTCCCGGTGACCGTGGAACGCGCATACGACGTCGTGTTGCCAGCACCGTTGACCGATATCTTCAGCCGGCGTTATGGCCTGATCGCGCCGATTGCGGACGTCGAAGGTCAACAGGGCGTGTGGGGGACCGCCGTCGGTCGGACCCGCACGATTCGACTCAGCGATGGTGGCACGATGCTCGAGACACTGACGGTTCTCGACCGTCCACATCGATTCGGTTACACGATCGCCAACATCACCGGAATGATGAAAGCGCTCGTTGTCTCCGTCGACGGAACGTGGACATTCGATCCGGCGGGCAGCGGTGTACGGATCACGTGGGCATGGGATGTCACCCCGACTGCGAGAGCCGGCCGTGCAGCGATGCCGCTGTTTTCGAAGCTTTGGGCCGGCTACGCCCGTCAGGCAATGGAGCAGATCGAACACATCCTCGTTCCCTGAACGACGCGATGTGGCATGCCGGAACGACTGTCGCCTCGTTCGGTGATCGTCGCGCGGCCGTCCTGATCGACGTTCTCCAGCAGTCACCGACGAATGAGTCATCCGGCGTCGCCGGGGATGATGCGGTCGGGTATGGTCGCGTCGGGGACGGAAGGCTGGCCTTCCACGAGTGAAACGAGGACCATGAATGGTCGACAAGAGCTTGCCTGTGCTTCCGGGGCGCCTCGGTGACCCGGGAATGTCCTTGAAGGACGATCCACGCGCCGACCCGCGCATGATCGCAGCGATGGAACCGTTCGGACTCGGCGACATCCCACCACCGTCCCCGGTCGCTTTCGACTCGCCCCGCGATGCACTCCTCGAGTACATCGACGCCGCCGAGCAAGGTTTCGAAGGTCTGTTCGCCATTCTCGGCGCTTCGATGGGACCGATGCCCGAGGTGAGCCGCAGTGTCGAGATCATCCGAGGAATCGACGGCAACGACGTCACGTTGTTTATCCACCGGCCAGAGGGATCCAGCGGTCCGCTCCCCGGCGTGCTGCACATCCACGGCGGTGGCATGGTCCTGCTCGAAGCGGCCGGGGCGGGCTACGCGCGTTGGCGAGACGAACTGGCCGCGACGGGCATGGTCGTGGTCGGCGTCGAGTTCCGCAACGGTGGCGGCAAGCACGGCCCGCATCCGTTTCCGGCCGGGCTCAACGATTGCAGCTCGGCGCTGCAATGGATCGGTGACAACAGGGACAAACTCGGCATAGCGAAGCTGATCCTGTCCGGCGAATCCGGCGGCGGCAACCTGACACTCGCAACGACGCTCGCAGCCAAGCGCAACGGCAATCTCGATCTCATCGACGGCGTCTATGCACAGTGCCCGTACATCTCCGGCGTCTACGGCGCGCCGATTCCGGAACTCGCATCACTGTGCGAGAACGACGGCTATTTCCTTGCATGCGATCAGATGGGCGCAATGGTCAAGGTCTACGATCCGGCGAACGACCACGCCCACAATCCGCTGGCCTGGCCGTACTTCGCCGAACCGGACGACCTCGCAGGACTTCCACCGCACGTCATCTCCGTCAACCAGTTGGATCCGCTCCGCGATGAAGGGCTCGTCTACTTCCGCAAGCTGCTCGATGCCGGGGTTTCGGCGGTCAGCCGGACGGTCAACGGCACCTGCCATGCCGGCGACTGCATCTTCCGTGAAGCGATGCCAGACGTCTACCTGGCAACGATCCGCGACATCAGAGGGTTTGCCGCCTCCTTGTAGCACGCTCGGGGGGATCGGGACGTCTCGCTCGGAGCTGGAACGAGACGGTGACAGTTTTCGGTTGCGAACCACTGGGCTGTCGCGCACTTGGGACGAACGGCTCTATCGGCTGGAGCTGAAAGCCGAGAGGATTGCCAGGGTATGACACACCTCACCGATCCCGGTTGCCGAGTCGTCGTGGACGGCAACGAGGCCGCTGCCCGAGTCGCCCACCTGCTCTCGGAAGTGATCGCCATCTACCCGATCACTCCGGCCTCGCCGATGGGTGAACTCGCCGATGATTGGAGTGCGAAGGGCCGGCAGAATCTGTGGGGCGTGGTTCCCGAAGTGATCGAGATGCAGAGTGAGGCCGGAGCTGCCGGCGTTCTGCACGGTGCGGTCACGAGGGGGGCGCTGGCGACGACGTTCACGGCGAGCCAGGGCTTGCTGCTGATGCTGCCGAACATGTTCAAGATCGCCGGCGAGCTGACCCCTGCGGTGATCCACGTGGCAGCACGCGCCCTTGCCACGCATGCGCTGAGCATCTTCGGCGATCACAGCGATGTGATGGCAGCGAGGACCACTGGGTTCGTGATGCTCTGTTCGAGCAACGTCCAGGAGGCAGGCGATTTTGCTGCCGTTTCGCATGCTTCGACATTGGAGTCGCGGGTGCCGTTCCTGCACTTCTTCGACGGATCCCGTACCAGTCACGAGCTGAACACCATTGAACAGACCACGTCGGCACAGATCGCCTCGATGCTCGACGACTCCTGCCTCAGCGGCCATCGCGGTCGAGGACTGGATCCCGATCGGCCGGTGCTGCGCGGCAGTGCACAGAATCCTGACGTCTTCTTCCAGGCGCGTGAAGCCTGCAGCCCGTTCTATGCGGCGGTGCCCCGAATCGTGCAGGCGAAGATGGACAGGCTGGCAGAACTCACAGGCCGCAGCTACCACCTCGTCGACTACCACGGCGCACTCGATGCAGAGCGGGTCATCGTGCTGATGGGCTCTGGCGCCGGCGCGACACGCGAAACCGTCGACGCGCTGTGCGCCGCCGGCGAACGCGTCGGCGTCGTCATCGTTCGGCTCTTCCGCCCGTTCCCGACCGAACAGTTGCTGGCAGCGCTCCCGCCGACCACCCGCACGGTCGTTGTCCTCGACAGGACCAAGGAGCCCGGCGCACCGTTCGAGCCGCTCCACAGTGACGTCCTCTCGGCACTCTGGCACAGCCCGCCGCAGGCGTGGCCGGACGGTCGCCTTCCGCGGGTGATCGGCGGCCGGTACGGCTTGGGCAGCAAGGAGTTCACGCCGGCAATGGCGAAGGCGGTATTCGACGAGGCGGCGCGTGACGAGCCGCGCAACAGCTTCACGATCGGCATCATCGACGATGTCAGCCACAGCAGCCTCGCGTGGGATCCGACGTTCCGCACCGACGCGGCGCGCGTCCGTGCGGTGTTCTACGGCCTGGGCGCCGACGGTACGGTCGGAGCGAACAAGAACACGGCGAAGATCGTCGGTGACAACACCGACCTCAATGTCCAGGCCTACTTCGTCTACGACTCGAAGAAGTCGGGCTCGATGACCGTGAGCCACCTCCGGTTCGATCCGCAGCCGATCGAGAGCACCTACCTGATCGACCAAGCGACGTTCGTCGGTGTTCACCAGTGGAGCTTCCTCGACCGCCTGGACGTACTGACCGTCGCGGCGCCTAGCGCCACTGTGCTGATCAACAGCCCGTACCCTGCTGAGCAGCTGTGGGACCGGCTCCCGATCGAAGTGCAGGACGCCGTGCTGTCCAAGGGGCTCCAACTGCATGCGATCGACGCAGGCGCCGTCGCCCAAGCTGCTGGCCTCGGCGGACGCGTCAACACCGTGATGCAGACCTGCTTCTTCGCGCTGTCCGGCATTCTCCCGGCCGATGAGGCCACCGCCGAGCTGAAGAGAGCGATCTCCAAGACCTACGGCAAACGGGGTGAGGCGGTCGTCGAGCGCAACACCGCTGCCGTCGACACTGCACTCGCACACTTGCATCGCGTCCCCGTTCCGGAGTCGATTACGGCGACCCGCCACCGTCGCCCGGCTGTCGCTGCAGGCGCCGACGACTTCGTGCAACGCGTGACCGCGCGGATGCTGGCCGGCGAGGGAGATCTGCTCCCGGTGAGCGCCCTTCCACCCGACGGGACGTTCCCGACGGGAACGTCGAAGGTGGAGAAGCGCACCATCGCCATCGAGATCCCGGTGTGGGAGCCGGATCTGTGCATCGACTGCGGCAAGTGCGCCATCGTCTGCCCCCACGCCGCAATCAGGATGAAGGTCTACGATCCGTCGGCGCTCGACGGGGCCGGCCCCGATTTCAAGACCAAGTCGTTCCGCAGTCGCGAAGTTCCCGGTCTCTCGCTCACCGTGCAGGTCGCCCCCGACGACTGCACCGGATGCGGGCTCTGCGTAACAGCCTGCCCCGCTCATGACAAGTCCGAAGTGAAACGGAAGAGCATCAACCTCCGCCCGATCGACGAGCACCTCGAAGTGGAGCGCATCGCCTGGGACACGTTCGTCGATCTGCAAGAGGCCGACCCCGCCCAGTGGGACCCCGCTTCGGTCAAGACGAGTCAGCTGCGCCAACCGCTCTTCGAGTTCAGCGGTGCGTGTGCAGGATGCGGCGAAACGCCGTACCTCAAGCTGCTGACCCAGTTGTTCGGCGACCATCTCCTGATCGCCAACGCCACCGGCTGCAGCAGTATCTACGGCGGCAATTTGCCGACGACGCCGTATACGGTCAACGCCGAAGGCCGCGGTCCGGCGTGGAGCAACAGCCTGTTCGAGGACAACGCCGAGTTCGGCCTCGGGATCCGGCTCGGGTTCGAGGCCCAGCGGCGTGCTGCGCTGGACGTGCTCGCCCGGCTCGCCGCCAAATTCTCGACGGAGATCGATGGCCGGTTGGTCGCGGCGATCGTCGCCGGAGTCGAAGATGCGGACGACCTCGGTATCCGTGCTCAACGCGCACGTGTCGCCGAGTTGCGCAACGCTGTCGCCGGTCTCACCGACCCGGACGCGTTGCACCTCGCAGACCTCGCCGGAACACTCGTGCGCAAGAGCACCTGGATCGTCGGCGGCGACGGATGGGCCTACGACATCGGCGCCGGCGGCCTCGACCATGTGCTCGCCAGCGGCCGTAACGTGAATATCCTCGTGCTCGATACCGAGGTCTACTCGAACACCGGCGGCCAGGCCTCCAAGGCAACCCCGCGTGGCGCTGTGGCGAAGTTCGCCGCTGGTGGCAAGTCGACCGGCAAGAAGGATCTCGGACTCGAAGCGATGAGCTACGGGGATGTTTACGTCGCCCACATCGCCATGGGCGCGAGCGAGATCCAAACCGTCAAAGCTCTGCTCGAGGCCGAAGCGTGGCCAGGCGTTTCCCTGGTCATCGCCTACAGCACGTGCATCGCCCACGGTTTC
>Ga0123338_10001533_pt1 | contig 22344 bp, 20 predicted proteins | sample grotaG_FD_89793 | JGI IMG/M metagenome (GOLD analysis project Ga0123338, IMG submission 89793) | Glacier valley bacterial and archeal communities from Borup Fiord, Nunavut, Canada, to study Microbial Dark Matter (Phase II) -... | ecosystem: Environmental > Aquatic > Freshwater > Ice > Glacier ...
AAAAACGTGCGGGCCAATAGTCTCGCAAAAAACGTGCGAGCCATTGGAAATATTAGAATGAATTCCAGTGGAAATTCATTCTAATATTTCTGGGTTTTATAAAAGACAATTAAGAATATAAGAACATAACGCAGTGGAAATTCATACTAATATCTTTGGTTTTTGTATAATATTTGGAAGGACAGGAGGGATTCATATGAGTAAATATGTAATTACAATAGCAAGAGGATATGGCAGTGGTGGAAGAACAATTGGAAAGATGCTTTCAGAGGTTCTCGGTATTCCGTATTATGACAGAGATTTGCTACGCTTTGCCTCCGATGACAGTGGCATCAACGAAAAGCTATTTGCGCAAGCGGATGAAAAACTAAAGAAAAGCTTATTGTTTAAGATAGCACGTAATGTATATAAGGGTGAGCTGATTCTACCAGATAGCGATGAATTTGTTTCTAATGACAATCTCTTTAATTATCAGGCGAAAATCATCAAGGAACTGGCTCAAACCGAATCCTGTATTATCATTGGACGTTGTGCTGATTTCGTGCTGAAGGACTATGATAATGTGGCTAAGGTTTTTGTCCATGCTCCACTTCCTGACTGCATTCAAACCTTGAAGGAAATGACTGGTAATCCGGAAAAAGAAATTGAAAAACAAATTATCGACATCGATAAACACAGAGCAGAATATTATAAATATTACACCGGTAGAAACTGGGGAGATGCCAAGAATTATGATTTATGCCTCAACAGTCGCCAGTTGGGCTTTGAAAAATGCGTAGAAATAGTAAAAGCATATATGGATATTCGATTCCGCTAAGGGTAAATATATAATATTGAGGCTGCAACAAGATGCGTACACGAGCAGCTTGCTGCGGCCCATTTTAAAAGCCAAAACACAGCATAAATTGAGATTGTAAATAATTTACACAATCGCTAAAATTTAGAATAGTATTGATATGGACACAATTGTATGTTATACTTTCACCAAAAATTAACTGTAGGCTTTAGCCAGAAAAGAGGATACACGATGATTTCAGAGAAGATGATTGGATTAGTGAAAAACAGCTCGGTAATTCGGGCGATGTTTGAAGAAGGAAAGCGTCTGGCAGGAATTTACGGTGCAGAAAATGTCTATGATTTCAGTTTGGGTAATCCGAGTGTAGAACCACCAGTTGAGATAAAGAAAGCTCTTCTTCAGGTAATTAATGAGGAAAAGCCGAACCTCGTGCATGGATATATGAACAATTCCGGTTATGAGGATGTAAGAGAAAAAATTGCAGAGTCCATTAACAAGAATTTTGGAACTGCATTTGACTATAATAATATTATTATGACAGTTGGCGCGGCAGGCGGGTTAAATGTTATCTTGAAGACATTAATAAATCCCGGCGATGAGGTACTTACCTTTGCACCTTTCTTTGGCGAATACCGCAACTATGTAAGTAATTTTGATGGTCAATTAGTTGTTGTATCTCCGAATACGGTAGATTTCCAACCAAATCTAGCAGAGTTTGAGCAGAAAATTTCTAAGAATACAAAAGCAGTTATTATCAATACCCCAAATAATCCGACTGGTGTAATATATTCGGAGAAAACAATAATTGATCTAGCTCAGATTTTAAATAAAAAACAAAAGGAATACGGCTCCTCTATTTATCTAATTGCAGATGAACCTTATCGTGAACTGGCATATGACGGTGCATGGGTTCCATATCTTACGAAATATTATGATAATACGATTGTTGGCTATTCCTTTAGCAAATCGCTGTCTCTTCCGGGAGAAAGAATTGGGTATCTGGTAATCCCGAAGGAAGTGGATGACTATGAAGATATGATTGCAGCTGCCAATGTGGCAAATCGTATTTTGGGGTATGTCAATGCACCCTCACTCATCCAGAGAGCAGTTGCAAAATGCCTTGATGCTAAGGTTGATATAGAATTATATAACCGTAACAGAGAGCTTTTATATAATAGTCTAGTTTCTTATGGTTATCAATGCGTGAAACCTCAGGGCGCTTTCTATCTTTTTGTGAAAGCACTGGGAGAAGATGATAAAGAATTTGCACAAGCTGCGAAAAAACATAATATTCTTATTGTACCCGGTTCCGCTTTCGGCTGTCCAGGGTATTGCAGAATTGCTTATTGTGTGGATTATTCCATGATAGAGCGGGCTCTTCTGGGATTTTTGAAGTTGGCAGGAGAATATGGAGTGAAATAAAGGAAGCATAGTATTAGCAGTATTAGTTAAAATGGAATATCCATGTTTACACTTATCTATTTAATAAAGTAATATGAAAGGATAATGCAGAATGGGACCAATCGGTTTCCTTATGTAAGAATATAGTATGAAGCTATGGGAAAAGAATATTAGGAGAGTCGTACCCTATGTTCCGGGAGAACAACCAAATAATCCAAATATGGTGAAACTGAATACGAACGAAAATCCATATCCTCCGGCACCAGGGGTGGAGAAGGTGCTAAAAGGAATGGATACCAAAAGGTTAAGACTTTATCCTGATCCTACAATTAAGTTATTAGTTGAGAGTTTGGCTCAGTTCTACCATTTGGGCAACGATCAGGTTTTTGTTGGTGTGGGCTCCGATGACGTACTCGCCATGGCTTTTATGACCTTCTATAATTCCGAAAAGAAGATTCTTTTTCCTGATGTCACCTATTCTTTTTATCCAGTGTGGAGCAAGTTGTTTCAGATTCCTTATGATACACCGGCACTTGACAAGGATTTTCGTATAGTGAAAGAGGATTACTATAAAGATAATGGTGGAGTAGTGATTGCAAATCCGAATGCACCAACTTCTATTTATGAAGATCTGTCTGTAATTGAAGATATCATAATGAATAATCCCGATGTGATTGTGATTATCGATGAAGCCTATATTGATTTTGCAGGAAGATCTGCAGTAGAGTTAATTTCTAGGTATGATAACCTGCTTGTGGTTCAAACTTTTTCCAAATCCCGCTCCATGGCCGGTATGCGAATCGGATATGCCATGGGTCAACCTCAATTAATTAAAGCATTGAATGATGTTAAATATTCTTTTAATTCCTATACAATGAACCTGACTGCGATTGAATGCGGTGTTGAGGCCGTAAAGGATACAGAGTATTTTAAACAAGGAATACAAAAAATTATTGCAACCAGGGAGAAATCGGAGGAAAAGTTAAAAGCATTAGGTTTTTCCTTCTTAAAATCCGGTACGAACTTTATCTTTGCTACTCATTGCAAAGTTCCTGCAAAGGCGATTTTTGAAGCCCTACGCAGCAACAATATCTACGTACGTTACTTTAATTTACCCCGTATCGATAAATATTTAAGGATTACGATTGGTACGGAGGAAGAAATGAATCGATTAATCAAGTTTTTGCAAACTTTTTTACCTTGAGTATAATTACAAATAAATAAGTAATATTTTCCACCATTCCTGCGCATGTTTTTTGTGCATCAGAAGTTTGTGCTGAGGATTACGCAGGCACAAACTTCGTGAGTGAAAGATTGAAAAATCTTTCACTCTTCACCCTATTAAATTATCAGATTTTCTTATATTATAGTAATATAATATAAGTTTTGAAAGGGATGTAAAATGAGAATATTAATTGCTGAAGATGATTTTGCCAGCAGAAAGTTCATGCTAAGATTTTTATCGAAGTATGGAGAGTGTGATGTGACTGTAGATGGGGAAGAGGTTGTAGAGGCATTCGCCATGGCATTAGAATCTCATGAAGGCTATGATTTGGTGTGTTTGGATATTATGATGCCAAATTTAGACGGATATCAAGCATTAGAGAAGATAAGAGAAATTGAGAAAGATAAAGAGATTCCGGAAGACAAATTAGCTAAGATTATTATGACAACTGCTTTAAATGAGGGAAAAAACGTGGCAAAGGCTTTTGACCTTGGATGCACAGCTTATGCCGGAAAACCAATTGATCAAAAAAAGTTTGAAAAAATATTAGAAAAATTGAATCTAATTTAGGGGATGCAAATCATGAATTATCAAAAGGAGTTGGACAAGCTAACCCAGATGCTTGCCACTATGGGAAGCCGTCCGAAACTGTTGATTCATAGCTGTTGCGCACCTTGTAGCAGCTATGTTTTAGAATATTTGACTAATTATTTTGAGATAACAGTCTTTTACTATAATCCGAATATCTATCCGGAGGAAGAATATATTAGAAGAGTAGAGGAACAGCAAAACTTATTAAATGCAATGCCATTTAATTTCCCGATTAAGTTTATTCAAGGAGAATTCGACCCCGTGGAGTACTATCAAACGATAAAGGGTTATGAATCGGAACCTGAGGGCGGAGAAAGGTGCTTTCTGTGCTACGAAATGCGACTAAGGGAAGCGGCAAAACATGCACAGGACGGGGGTTATCAATTCTTTACAACTACACTCTCCATAAGCCCCTATAAAAATGCGGAGAAGCTGAATGAAATAGGTAATAGACTAGCAGGAGAATATAATACCCGGTATCTACCCTCAGACTTTAAAAAAAAGAATGGCTTTCTGCGTTCCATAGAATTGTCGAAGGAATATGGATTGTATAGGCAGGATTACTGTGGGTGTATCTACTCTATGAAAGCCAGGGAGCCTAGCAAGGAAAATTAACTTAGCTACAGAAACTTTTCAAAGATACTTATATCTAATTAGTCAAACGTTATATTAAAGTTTCAATAAGATACGTAGGAGGTACTTTTATGAAATGTCCATCATGTGGAAGTGATTATTGTAATATTGTAGAGGAATCGGAAACACATACGAAGGGGTATGGAATCTTCAAAGGATGTTGCGGGTATCTCATATTGGGACCGATTGGATGGCTTTGCGGGCTCTGTGGTATGGGAGAGGGTCATACCTTTAGAAAAGCTTATTGGGTATGCAACCATTGTGGTAGAAAATTCAAAGTATAAACATTAATTATGATATATGAAATACGTAAGCAATACCAAAAGCAGTAAAGCTTGATAGACATGAATAGGAGAACTTTGATGAATGACCCTCAGATAAAGGACCCTCAGATAAAGGGAAATAAGAAATATCGTTTTTGGAAGAAATGGATGGAGTTGGGAGAGAAAACCGGATGCCATCAAAAAGCGGGCCGTAGCCTTTTTATTAAAGGTTACCAAATGCCGGTATGTTCCAGATGTTTCGGTGTGATTATCGGATATACGATTGCTATTTTAAGTTTTTTCCTGATGGGGATTAATAAGTTTTTATCCATCGGAGGGTGTTTGACAATGCTTATCGATTGGTTTATTCAGGCGATAGGAATACGAAAATCAACGAACAGCAGAAGGCTTATAACCGGTATTCTAGGCGGTTTTGGGATTATGTCATTACAATTACATTTTATAAAGCAAATATTTATAAAGGTCCAAAGATTATAAAATAAACCGAAGGATAACTGCATTGCAGTATATCTTCCGGTTATTTTTCTGGTCATGAAGGAGCTTTCCAATTCTCCTCCCAATTTTCACATATAAAATTTACGCCTTCCGAGGTTGACAAATATACAAAAGATGATTATAATGTAATAGAAAATGATAATTAATATCATTTAGAGATACATATACATTAGGCTGCTACTTTATAAGGGACAGAGAGGATGCAAAAAATGACATTACAGAATGCGAGAATAGGTAGCATGTATACAGTGAATTCCTTGGAGCTCGATATAGTTACCATGCGAAGATTAGAAGCCTTGGGACTCACAAAGGGGACGCAGATTAAAATATTAAATCGCAACCGGAGTGGCTCTGTTATATTAATGGTAAGAGGAAGCAGGTTGGCTCTTGGAAAAGATATTTCAAAATCAATTCAAATGAGGGAGGCTTCGTGATGCGAGAAGAACTACAGGTAGGTTTTGTCGGCAATCCAAACTGTGGAAAAACAACTCTATTTAATGCATATACCGGAGCAAATTTGAAAGTAGCCAATTGGCCTGGGGTAACGGTAGAAAAAAAAGAGGGGGCTTTTAAGTATCACGATTTGAGATTTAAACTAGTGGATTTACCTGGTATTTACAGCCTTACTTCCTATACGATGGAGGAAAGACTGACTAGAGAATTTATTCTAAATTCCAATGTTGATGTCATTATCGATGTCGTAGACGCTTCCAGTTTGGAACGTAATCTGTACTTAACTCTGCAACTGATTGAGCTAGGCAAACCTGTGATTGTAGCCTTGAATATGATGGATATTGTGGAAGAACGTGGCATGGAGATAGACCTTCACCGTCTTCCGGAGATGCTGGGGGTACCGGTAATTCCTGTTTCGGCTAGAAAAAAGACCGGACTTGATATCCTGATGCACACCGTAGCACATCATAAGGATAAGTGCTTAGCTTATAACTTAGAACATCATCATAAAATGCCAAAGGAAAGAGGCACAGGACATAAACACGAGCATCATAGCGAATATCCAGTAGTTTATAGTGATATCATTGAGGATAAGATAGATGAAGTAAGCGATTTGCTTCGGAAAAAGTATGGAACGATCGTAAATATAAGATACTATGCTATTAAGCTGTTAGAGATGGATGAGGCAGTATCCAAAAAGTATCCGCTAGATTTAAGTGGAATCGTTAAACGGAGCTATGAAGGAGAAATCATCAATCAAAAGTATGATTTTATTGAGGAAATCATAGAAGAAGTATTAGTGAATAAAAGCAGTAAGGCAGCAGCTACCGATAAAGTGGATAAAATACTTACAAATCGATATCTGGGGCTACCGATTTTCCTAGCAATTATGGCTTTTGTCTTTTTCCTTACCTTCCAAATTGGAGATGCAATCAAGGGTCTATTAGTGGGAGGGTTTGATGCATTTTCGCAGGGGGTATACCATTTTCTAACCAGCATCGGTGCAGGAGATTTTGTGACATCTCTTGTGGTTAATGGAATAATAGCAGGAGTTGGAGGAATACTAACTTTTCTACCAAACATTTTTATTTTGTTCTTAGCATTGGCATATCTGGAGGATAGTGGATATATGGCCAGGGTTGCTTATGTCATGGATGGAATTATGGGCAAGCTTGGGCTGTCAGGGAGAGCATTTATCCCCATGCTGCTGGGTTTTGGATGCACCGTACCGGCAATTATGGCTTCCAGATCCTTAGAAAACATGTCAGACCGAAGAAAAACGATTCTGGTCACACCCTTTATGTCCTGCAGTGCAAGGCTTCCGATCTATATCCTCTTTTCTGAGATGTTCTTTGGCAAGAATGCCATGTTTGTAGCATTTAGCATGTACCTAATCGGTATTGCTGTGGCAATCATCGTAGCATTTGCTATGAATAATAAAAAAGACAATAAAGTCTCAAATACTTTATTGATTGAGCTTCCGGAATATAAGGCGCCAAATTTTCGAACTATTTTTATCTATACCTGGGAAAAAATAAAAGAATATCTTACGAAAGCGGGTACCACCATATTTGCGGCATCTGTATTAGTCTGGTTCATTCTAAACTTTGGCCCTACGGGGATGGTGACAGATTTGTCACTAAGCTTTGGATCCATTGTGGGCAAGGCAATAGCACCGATTTTGGCGCCGGCAGGTCTTGGAATGTGGCAGGTAGTGGTAGCATTAATTTCCGGCGTCGCAGCGAAGGAAGTTGTAGTTTCAAGCTTTAGTGTATTATTTAATATCAGCAATATCACCTCGGCAGAAGGCATGTCAGGATTGGCACAAATATTATCGGGATATGGTTTTGGAGCTTTGAATGCGTATTCCTTAATGGCATTTTGCCTTCTATATATTCCGTGTGCAGCAACCATCGGTGTAATTCATAGAGAAATGCGCTCTACAAAATGGACCGTATTTACGATTTTGTTCCAACTGGGTGTAGCTTGGTTGGTTTCTACATTAATCTACCAAATCGGTAGCCTGTTTTAAAGCCCTGCAAAAGAGTAAAAATTATTTCGTTGCAGGAAGGAAGGAGTAATTATTATGGCAGCATATATTATTGGAGCACTAATCATAAGTTATACGGCATTTATCCTTTATAAAAAGACAAAGGATCTGAAAGCAGGGAAATCCTGCTGCTCTGGCTGTTCCTCATGCCCTTCGAAAGGAAAATGTAAATTATAATTGACTTTTAGGGCTCTTGTAGAACGAAATGCATAAGAACAACCTTATAAAAGTCATTTATCAAATGATAAAATAAAAGATAAATCTGATTTTTATAAAGATGCTACTTAGGTGATTCGTTATATAAGGGCTCTTTTTTATATTTATAAAAAGTTATTCGTAAAAGTGTGAAAATAGTTTCGTAAAAATCAAGCTAGTAGCACTTTTACACTGAGGTTTGCGTTCTGATAAGGAATGCAAGCACTCATTCTCAGAACTTGGGGGCAAATTATGAAAATTTAAATAATAAAAAAGGAAATAGGTACTCCTTGTAGAATATTAGTAGTATGATTGTTAATTCGCCTTATGAATATAAACAGGTTGGTTTTGGGAATAATCTATCACTGAACTTCCATAATCATTCATAACAAGTGAGGTTGATAAGCCTATCCAAACGAATAGGCTGCAAATTCATCTTGTATAGGAAGGAGAACTGGTGTGGGACAAGATTTGAATATTAGACAGAAACTCGAGATTAGGGAACATAAGATATTAAGTCCTTATGCTGCATTTTCGGATGGCTCAAAAGGCCGCGATGTCTGGGAAGAACCCTGTGACATTCGACCAATTTACCAAAGGGATCGGGATAGGATATTGCATTCCAAAGCTTTTCGGAGATTGAAGCATAAAACTCAGGTTTTTTTGGCACCGGAGGGTGATCATTATCGAACAAGATTAACTCATACGTTAGAGGTAGCCCAGATTGCACGAACAATTGCAAAATCCTTACTGTTAAATGAGGATTTGACGGAAGCAATAGCATTAGGTCACGATTTGGGACATACACCATTTGGACATGCAGGTGAGCGGGCTTTGAACCGTATTTGTCCGAACGGTTTTGAACATCATCTACAAAGCATTCGCGTGGTAGAATTTCTCGAAAATCACGGAAAAGGTTTGAACCTGGCGAAAGAAGTCAGAAACGGTATTAAAAACCATCAGACGGAAGGAAATCCTTCCACGTTGGAAGGAAAAATCGTAAGGGTATGTGACAAAATTGCATACATCAACCATGATATCGATGATGCTATCAGAGGACAGATTATAACGGAAGAGGAAATACCTAGGGAATATACCGATGTTCTCGGCCATAGTCTGGGAAAGCGGTTGGATACACTAATCCATAATATTGTAACCAACAGTGAGGATCAGAATGATATTATCATGTCGCCTGATATTGAGGTAGCAATGCATCGTTTGCGTGAGTTCATGTTTACAAGTGTTTACACGAACAAAAAGGCAAAGGGGCAGGAAGAACAGGCAGAACGGCTTTTGGAACAATTGTTTCTATATTATGAAAAACACTTAGAGTTATTACCTGACGAATACCTTTTTAGGATGGAACAAAAAAATGAATCCGCCTGTCTTATGGTATGCGATTATATAGCTGGTATGACGGATCGTTATGCAGTGACCAAGTTTAAGGAATTAATGATCCCGTCTGCTTGGAGTGTTTATTGACTTAAGTTAATTGGTGGGAGGAATACACTTTGTTATATCCGGATGAGTTGCTAGAAGAAATCAGAAGTAGAAATGATATCGTTAGTGTAATAGGCGCCTACATAAGATTACAGAAAAAAGGAAGCAATCATATGGGCTTATGCCCATTTCACAATGAAAAAACACCATCCTTTTCGGTTAGTGCTTCAAAGCAGATGTATTACTGCTTCGGTTGCGGAGTAGGAGGGAATGTTGTTACCTTTATCATGGAATATGAAAACTATTCTTTTGTGGAAGCGTTAAAATATTTAGCAGAGCGGGCTGGTATAGCGCTGCCAGAGCAAGAGTATTCAGAGGAAGCAAGGAGACAAGCTGATTTTAAGAGTAGGTTGCTGGAGATTAATAAACAAGCTGCAAAGTATTTCTTCTATCAATTTAAGTCCTCTGGTGGACAGGCTGCTTATCAGTATTTAGTAGATAGAGGGTTAACCCAGGAAACGATTAAGCATTTTGGATTAGGCTACTCCAATAGAAGTAGTGATGATCTATATCGGTATCTAAAAAATTCTGGTTATGATGACGAATTTTTATCCCAGTCGGGACTTGTTTCAATTGATGAAAGAATAGGCGGCCGTGATAAGTTTAGAGACAGAGTTATGTTTCCGATTATGGATTCTAACCATAGGGTCATCGGCTTCGGGGGACGTATCATGGGAGAGGCAGGTAATGACATACCAAAATATTTAAATTCTCCTGAAACAAGAATATTTGAAAAAAGCAGAAACCTATATGGACTAAATTTTGCTAAAACCTCAAGAAAATCCAATTTCTTGATTTGTGAAGGTTATATGGATGTTATTGCATTGCATCAAGCAGGCTTTATCAATTCAGTTGCCGCACTCGGAACAGCATTTACCGGGTTCCATGCGAATTTGTTAAAGCGATATACAAGTGAAGTATTATTAACCTTTGATAGTGACAAAGCGGGTACGCAGGCGTCTCTTCGCTCGATGCCAATCCTAAAGGAAGCAGGCCTTACGATTAAGGTAATTAATATGAAACCCTATAAGGATCCGGATGAATTTATAAAAGCAGTTGGGAGTGAGGAATTCCAAGAAAGGATTTCAGAGGCCAAGAGTAGCTTTTTCTTTGAAATTGAAGTATTACAAAAGGAATATGACTTGGGTGATCCGGAACAAAAAACAAGATTCTTTCATGAGACGGCTAAAAAGTTGCTAAACTTTAGCGAAGAATTGGAGCGAAATTTCTATATCGATGCGGTTGCAAAGACCTATCAAATTGATGTGGAGCAGCTTCGAAAGTTAGTAAATCGGTTTGGATCTCAAATGGTGGGGAGACCGATGGAGCCCAAAGAATATCAAAATGATGTTAGTAAGAATAAGAAAGGTCCTGAGAATGGGATAATGAAATCCCAAAAGTTAATGTTGACCTGGTTGATAGAGGATAACACCTTATTTGAAAAAATAAATGGGCTTCTAGGACCGGAGGATTTTACGGAGGGTATCTATTGCGAAGTCGCAGGACTTGTATTCGATCAATATGAAAAGGAGCATACAGTAATCCCTGCGCGGATTATTAACTGTTTTCAAAGTAAGGAAGAACAATCCGAAGTAGCAGCTCTCTTTTCTGCAGGGATCAGAGGCGATATGAATGAAGCCGGATGGCAAAAGGCATTGTCAGATACGGTATTTCGTATAAAAGAAAATAGCTTGGACGAGCTAAGCCAGAAAGCAATTGAGATAAATGATACCGCACTACTACAGAAGATTATAGCCGAGAAACAGGAGCTTAAGAAACGTACACTAGCATTTGGTAATTGACAAATCGATAGGAGAGGAGGCACAGCAATAGCCCCTACTAGCAAAAATTGCATATTTCATCAAATGATGGTTAAAATATAAAAAGAGTTTAAGAAGGAAGGATTATCTATGGACGAGAATATTATTAAATTTACGGAAAAGCTGAAGGAATTACTTGCTTATGCCGAAAAGAAGAAAAATGTCCTGGAATTTCAGGAAGTAAATGATTTTTTCGCAGATATGGAATTAGATGCTCAGCGTATCGAGAAAATATATGATTACCTTGATAAGCATAATGTAGATGTTCTGAGAATTTCCGAGGTAGAAGAGGAAGAAGAGGAAGACATCATCATTGATGAAGAAGAGGAAATAGAACCCATAGATTTAACCGTTCCTGAAGGTATCAATATCGAGGACCCTGTTCGCATGTATTTAAAGGAAATTGGTAAGGTACCACTCTTGAATGCAGATGAAGAGATTGAATTGGCTAAGAAAATGGAAGAAGGCGATGATTATTCCAAAAAGAGACTTGCAGAAGCAAATCTTCGTCTTGTTGTCAGCATAGCAAAGCGTTATGTGGGACGTGGCATGTTGTTCCTGGATTTGATTCAGGAAGGTAATTTAGGTTTAATTAAGGCAGTTGAAAAGTTTGACTATCGAAAGGGTTATAAGTTCAGTACTTATGCTACCTGGTGGATCAGACAAGCAATCACCAGAGCGATTGCGGACCAGGCTAGAACTATTCGTATTCCGGTGCATATGGTAGAAACCATTAACAAATTAACCCGTGTTCAACGACAGCTATTACAAGAACTGGGAAGAGAACCTACGCCGGAGGAAATATCCGAGGTTATGAATATGCCGGTTGAGAGGGTAAGGGAAATCCAGAAGATATCCCAAGAGCCTGTTTCCTTAGAAACACCGATCGGCGAGGAAGAGGACAGCCATCTCGGTGACTTTATCCAGGATGAAAATGTTCCGGTACCTGCTGACGCAGCAGCATTTACCTTACTGAAGGAGCAGCTGGTGGAAGTACTGGGAACACTGACAGAACGTGAACAAAAAGTATTACGTCTTCGGTTCGGATTAGATGATGGACGAGCCCGCACGCTAGAAGAGGTGGGTAAGGAATTCAATGTCACCAGGGAGCGGATCCGCCAGATTGAAGCAAAAGCCCTACGTAAGCTGAGACACCCCAGCCGGAGCCGTAAGTTGAAGGACTATTTGGAATAAATTATATACTTTTGCAGTTTTAAACATTTACTTAAGTTGAGGATTAGGGTTCCTCTTTTGGTGAAATTAATACTGCAAAAAATGGCTTGTGTCTGCTAATGACAAGCCCCCAGCTTAATGAAAAAGTGGGGGCTTGTCTTTTGTTAGATAAAAACTTCAGCAAAGGCTTTATAATAATCATAATACATTTCATCAAATGCTGAAAATAAATATCTAGCTATTATGGTTGAAACGTTGTAACCTTGTTTATTTAGATAATCGATATGAGGCCTAAAATCATCGGTTGATGGATTACTATAACCAACCTTTAATACAAAGGAGACATAGGTTGCATTTTTATCCTTCTCCCATAATATTGGATGATTATCTAAAGTAGGCACAGCGAGTCCTGCTTCAATACTGTCAATTTCTGTATGATATAAGAGTATATTTTGGTATTGATCCTTTATATATACCGACCAAGCTTGTGTGTCATCAATAGAAAATTTATAAATTTCATTATAATCCGGAGTTTCCTCTTGATATTGGCTTTCGCAGAGGTTTTTAAATTCTGCGATATGCTGTTTTTTCCTATTGATATATTCTTTTGCAGTATATAGCTCTTCTAATTGACTGTCCAAACTGTGGTCAAGAGCGATGAGTGAATCTGCCAACTCTTGAGGCGATAATTGTGGCAGTTTTTTCATTTCCTGTAATGACATTCTAAGGCAGCGGTAATGAGCCAAATCAGAAATAGTATACACGGTGCTCGGGTCATATTTTCTGTAATTATTTAGATCATCACGGGACATTTGAATAAGACCCATGCTTTCCCAATAGCGAAGAGTGGATTTTGGGATTCCTAACAATTCAGATATTTCACCTATTAAAAATTTGTTTTTCAATTTAAACACCACCTTGATAATATAGTATTATGTGTAAATATATCATAATTTGATGTAATCCTCCAACGTTATGCTAAAAAGCTTTGTATGAGTCAATTCTTTTTCTAAAATAAAGCCTGCTTTTTCAAAAGCTTTGATGGATCTGGTATTTTCAGGGCTGATTTTTGCAATAATACGAGGTATTCTCCACTCAAAAAAAGCAAGATTTAATCCTTCATAAATTGCCTTGGTGCCTAATCCACGCCCCCAATTTTTTCTGTCTCCGATCACAACGACCATCTCTGCTTCACTCCCCTTGTGTACAAGCTTTAAGAACCCAACGGGATTATTTTCTCCGGTGCATATGACAAAGAAGCTACCGTTTCTGTTAAACAGGTGTGTCATAATAAACATATTAACACGGCTAATAGCCTGATTTATTTCTGACGAAATATTAGAAATCTCATTTAAATACTTAGTTACTTCATGATCTTCCATAAAATTCATAATCGCAATTGCGTCATTACGTGTTACCTCTTGCTTTAGGTTTACCTGTAATGCTCTCATTATATCATTTCCTTTCGTAATATAATAAAAGCCCTTCATAGATTGAGTAAATACGATTGAAACTATGACGGTTCTTCAAATTTGTATACTGTTTATTTGTACCTCTTGATATTGTAAAGGTTAAAGTAACTTCAATGTCAATAGGGTATTTTCTTGTAAAATTACTTTGAAACAAATACCACTAATTTCAATCATGCCGATTAAATCATCAAGATACAAACAAGATACAAACAAGATATAGGCAAACTTATCTTGTTTGCATCATGATAGTTCCTGTGGTAAATTATATAAAAATATGGTAATATGATAAAAAATGGTGCGTATGTACATAATACTAGCACTCAAGTTCAAACTTAAAAACGGAGATTTATAATGCAACTTTCAAAACGTTTACACGCAGTAGCAAGTTTGGTGACACCTAATAACAGGGTGGCAGATGTGGGGTGCGATCACGCATATACCTCTATCTATTTGGTAGAGAATAACATATCGCCCCTTGTAATTGCCATGGATGTTAATCAGGGCCCAATTGACCGGGCAAGGGCGAATGTATCAAATTTCGGCTATGAAGACCGAATTGAGGTAAGAAAATCAGATGGATTAGAAAAATTGGAGAAAAATGAAGCGGATACCATACTAATTGCCGGCATGGGAGGAGGGCTGACAATCCAAATTCTCTCTCAACGCATGGAGGTAGTAGAGACTGTCCGCGAACTGGTACTTCAGCCGCAATCAGAAATTCACCTGGTAAGAAGAATGCTTTACAAGAACAACTTTTTGATTACGATGGAGAATATGATTAAGGAAGACGGCAAATATTATGTTATGATGAGAGCCGAGGCTAGGCTTCTGATTATGGACCAAGAAGCTTATGACTTGACGAAGGAAGAACACTTTTCTTTTGGAAGACTTTTGTTAGAAGAACAGCATCCAATTCTGTCGGAATTTCTTCTCAGGGAACTAGGTTTATATGAGAATCTATATCGTACATTGGTTGCTGAGCCATCAAAACATTCACTAATAAGGCAAAAAGAAATTACGAAAAAAATAGAACTTATTGAGCAAGGGCTTAGGTACTTTATTCATAACAAGTGAAATTGTTAATTCTATTTGACGGATTATGTTGACGATTCATCTTGTACACAAGGAGAGGTAATGTAAATGAAAACAATCATAAAGGTTGAGATTAACAAAACGATATATGAATATCCAAAGAACACCTCATTATTGGAAATCAGTAAGAATTTTCAAAAGAATTTTGAGAACGATATCATTTTAGCGTTTGTGAATAATAAATTGCGGGAATTATTTAAAACTGTAAATGAGGATTGCACGGTACGGTTTGTCACAACAGCAGATGATACAGGCCACAAAACTTACAATCGTGGAATGATTTTGGTAATGCTTAAGGCTTTCTACGCAGAATTTGGTTCAGATAACGTAGAGAAGGTCACAGTTGATTATACTATTGGAAATGGACTATATTGCGAGTATGTTGGTAAGGTACCCTTAACGAAGGAGCGTATTCAGGCAGTGAAGGAACGCATGATGAATATTGTCAAGATGGATATCCCATTTATGAAACGTAGCATTGGAACGGATGATGCAATTGAACTTTTCCGCCACTATCATATGTTTGATAAGGAAAAATTATTCCGTTACCGCAGAGTCTCAAAAGCGAATATATACAACTTAGATGGTTTTGAAGATTATTATTACGGCTATATGCCCACTAGTTCGGTTATGTTGAAATATTTTAATTTAATGGAATATGATGAAGGCTTCTTACTTATATTACCGTCCATAAAAACACCGACCGTAGTGGATCCATTTATTCCTCAAAAGAAACTGTACTATACCTTAAAGGAATCCAATCAATGGGCTAAGATGATGAATATTGAAAATGTTGGTGCCCTAAATGATATCAACGCACAAGGTAAGATGAATGAATTAATTTTGGTAGCAGAAGCTCTCCAGGAAAAAAAGGTGAGTGATATAGCCGAGGCTATTAAGAACGCCGGTAGAAAGAAGTTCATTATGATTGCAGGACCGTCTTCTTCCGGTAAGACAACATTTTCTTACCGCCTTAGCATTCAATTAAAGGCACACGGTCTCAAACCTCATCCGATTGCAGTAGATAATTATTTTGTTGACAGGGAAAAGACACCGAAGGATGAAAACGGAAATTTCAACTTTGAATGTCTAGGTGCTATTGATATCGAACAATTCAACCTAGATATGACTGATTTGCTCAATGGTAAAACAGTTGATATACCGCACTTTAATTTTATTTCAGGGAGAAGAGAATATAAAGGAAACTATACAACCTTAGGACCAGATGATATCCTGGTCATTGAAGGAATTCATGGCTTAAATGATGCATTATCATATTCCTTACCCAGGGAGAGTAAATATAAAATCTATATCAGCGCTCTGACACAATTAAATATTGATGAGCATAACCGAATTTCGACGACTGATGGAAGACTTCTCAGAAGAATGGTGAGGGACGCAAGGACGAGAGGTGCTTCTGCACAGACTACGATTTCAATGTGGCCTTCCGTACGCAGGGGAGAGGAAGAAAATATATTCCCGTTCCAAGAGGAAGCGGATATTATGTTTAATTCGGCTTTAATATATGAACTGGCAGTATTAAAACAGTACGCTGAACCGATTCTATTTGGAATAGACAGAAATTGCGAGGAATATATAGAGGCAAAAAGACTTTTGAAGTTTTTGGATTATTTCATTGGAACTCCTAGCGAGGCAGTTCCCAAGAACTCTATATTAAAGGAGTTTGTGGGAGAAAGTTGTTTTAATGTATGAGAAGTAAGTACGCATAATTAGTTTGTGTAGTATTAAAACGTTTTACTCTCATTTTTCTTTCATACGAAAGGATTTGTCAATTTGATTTAAGGGGTGTAATATGCATTATAGGAAAAGTTCAAGAAAAAGGAATTTAATCAGCAGGAAAGTAGTAAAATACGTGATCATATTTTTCCTGCTGCAACTGGTACTATGTAGTATATGCATATTTAGACTTAGTTTTCTTCAAAATACATTAGCAAATGAAATAATTGAAAATTATTCCGACTTAGAAGCAACCTCTATAATAAATATGGTTGAAAAAATAGAATTATATTCGATGTTTACAAAGGTTATTGTAGGGTATAGTATTGCGATAGGTATCATACAGTTACTATTGACAGCTCATTTGGTAACAAAAGAAACATTAGCTATTTCTGGGGATGGAAGTAACGATTTTTCATCTGCAGAGAATGAGATTAGTAATGATACCTCAGCAGAACTGTTTTCAGAGTTTATTAATAGTACAGAGAGTCTAACCCCTACCGAACGATTAATTTTTGATCAATATCTGGAAGGAAAATCGGGGAAAGAAGTTTCTGAAGTTTTAGGCATCACAATCAATACCTTGAAAGTACATAATAATCATATTTATAAAAAACTTAAAATCTCATCAAAGGAAGAACTATCACTTTATATTTATTTAATTACTAAAAGTGGGATGCTCTCGGAAATAGTAAAATAGTAAAGTGGGTTTTACTTGAAATAATCATAATGGATTAATAATAAAATGCAATATAATACATAGTATTATATTGCATTTTATTAATTTTTGGTAAAATTCACTCTGGGGGTGATATACAAAATAGTATTACTAAGTGATAATGGACACGTGAAGTTTGTAAAAATATTAATTGGAGGTAAGTTCATGAAAAGAGGAAAAATTTTCTGCTACATTTATATTGCACTTATGTGTATGGCTTTTTTAGCATTTTTACCACAAGGGACGAAAAAAGCTTCTGCTACAGGGGATATGGTTCTTAATATGAAGTTTGATGGAGATTTAGCGGATTCATCAGGAAATGCTTTTAACGGAGAGTGTACTTCTGGAAAGATAACTTATGAAGAAGGCGTTTTGGGAAACTGTGCTGTTTTTGACGGTAGAAGTTATGTTGAAGTACAAGATACGGATGCATTAGACTTAAAAGATAGTTTTACGATTTCGCTTTGGGCATATAAAGAGAAAATGAAGGATGATTATGTCCCGTTTGTCTATAAAGAAGAAGACCAGGAATCATGGGCTACCCCTTATAGCTTATATGAGCATTGGAAAAATTCACCTGGAATTTATTTGCATGATGGTGGCGCCGGATCTGAACTAGATCAATTTTATTTGGACAGCGGTGCAATTGATATCCGAAAGTGGTTTTTGCTTACTGCAACCTATGATGGAACTGAAGTTAGACTGTATCATAATAACCTTTTAACGAAGAGGTATAGTGTAACAGGAGTTCCAGGGGCTACAACAGGTAATTTGTATATAGGAATGCTTGAAGGTTCTTTATATTTCAAGGGGAAAATGGATGACCTGCGTATCTATAGCCGTGCATTATCAGCAAATGAAGTAGATACAAGATATAATGAAGGTGTTGAAAGTAATCCTTATTTTTTGGCACAAACAAATGCTTTAGTGGCACATTACAAATTTGAAAATGATTTCAAGGATGCCACAGACTTTGACAATGATGCAGTAAAAGTTACTGGAGCAGGCACGATTAAATTTGTTGATGCCATCAATGGCAAAGGAGCAAAATTCGCTAAAGGCAGTTACCTTGAGGTAGAGGATGACGATAGCATAAATTTTGATGAAGGTTTTTCGGTAACAGGCTGGGTTTGTGTTAGCAAGAGTGATGTTGCCATGACAGTTCTAAACAGATTAGGAGCAAGTGCAGGAGAGACTTCAAATGACCCGGCGTATGGCTTCTATGCTTATGATAACTTGTGTCAATTTCAATATACTCCATTTATTGATAATTATACTCCTGAAAATTCCTATAATTCCTTCGACAGTAGTTTAAAAAATAAATGGTATCATTTCGGCGTAACCTTTAGTGGAGACGAAATTCGATGGTATAAAAATGGCGTGTTAGTGAATAAAGAAGAAATTGATGAAATAAAAATAGCACATGCCAGTGGGAATTTAATGATTGGATCGGATGGAGAATATTTCCTTGAAGGAACAATGGATGAGCTAAAACTTTATAATTATCCATTATCGGACGATGAGGTAAAGGCAGATGCTAATAGAAAAGATAGTTTATCCATCAGTAGAGCAAATCTAGATATGCTGAAGACTTTAAAGGAAAAAGGTACGGTTAAATTGACCGCCAGCAGAAAATATATTGAAAGTGGAAGCAGTATGGTACTTTCCTCTGGGGTGACCTTTAAATCTTCAAATTCAAAGATATTTAAGGTTAGTAAAGATGGAGTAATAACAGCTATCAAAAAGGGGAGTGCGAAGCTGACTATTACTCATGGAGGTATCAGTAAAACTTATACGATAAAAATAAAGTAACACGCAAGCCATAGAGCTTCAAAAATAACCCGGTTTATTGTTTGCTAATTATACAGAACCCAAAAAAACACCCGCAAAATGCGAGTGTTATGGGTAAATTGTATGAGCAGCACGATAAGCCGGGTTCTGTCTTGAATGGTCATCTATCTTGACCACATGTTACCATATGGCTCAAGCAAAAGCTTACGCCTTTGCTACGCGACCTACCCTAAAGCACGGCGGGCAACCGTATCGCTTTATGTTCGGTCTTACTTCGGGTGGGGTTTACATTTGCCCCTTCTGTTACCAGAAGGGCGGTGGTCTCTTAAGCCACCTTTCCATCCTTACCAAAGTGTTTTATTCATAACAAGTGATATCATAAAATCTATTCGAACAAATAGGTTGCCAATTATTTGTCATGAATAAAACACTTTGGCGGTATATTTCTGTTGCACTAGCCTTGGAGTCGCCTCCACCGGACGTTATCCGGCACCCTGCCCTGTGAAGCCCGGACTTTCCTCACCTTTATAAAGGCGCGACCATCTGTACTACTCACAGCTAGTATTCTACCATGCTTAAACTTAGTTGTAAATGATATTCTGTTTCCAAATAGAGTTGATTTTACAAATCAAACAATTATTACGTAGAAAAAAGGTTTTAATGAGTTTAATAAAATATGTGTTGAACTACCTAATATTTAAGAAAAAAGTAAAGATTTAAATAAAATTTATGTTAAAATAGAATAAGAGATTGAATAGTAAACAGATTCTTTCCTATAAGGAGGGTTTGAAAGTGGAACAGATCGGTATATTAGTTGTGGATGATGATAAGGAAATCGCTGATCTGGTGGAGATACATTTGGTGAGCGAGGGATATTTAGTTAAGAAAGCGAACAGTGCAAGGGAAGGCCTTCAAATTTTCGACACAGCGGATATCCAACTTGTTATTTTGGATATTATGATGCCTGGAATGGATGGTCTTACAATGTGTAATAAAATTCGTGAAACAAGTACTGTTCCAATTATAATGCTTAGCGCCAGATCAGCGGACCTAGATAAAATTATTGGTCTTGGTACCGGCGCGGACGATTATGTGACGAAACCCTTTAATCCACTCGAACTTACAGCCAGAGTAAAATCCCAATTAAGGAGATACACTAAATTTAATCCTGGTTCCCATGAGGAGAAACAAGACAAGGAAATTGTGCTTGACCATTTGGTAATTAACAAGGAGAACCATAAGGTGAGCGCTTATGGGAGAGATGCAAAGTTGACTCCAATTGAATTTGATATTCTATATCTTCTGTCAAGCAATGTTGGAAGAGTATTTTCCACAGATGAAATATTCGAACGTGTTTGGAATGAGAAGATGTATGAAGCTAACAATACGGTTATGGTTCATATCCGGAGGATAAGGGAAAAGATTGAGATGGATTCACGTGATTCTCAAATCATAAAAACGGTATGGGGAGTGGGATATAAAATTGAACAATAATATTTTTAAAAGCTTTCGATTTGAAATAGTCTTATATAGTCTGCTCAGCCTACTCTATTCATTATTAACTATAGCTATGGTACATATTGGATTTTATATTGGATTTTATATTATATTTCGTGGCTTAAATAGTAAGTTTTCAGGATTATCAACCGCTATTATTACAACTTTTACCATAGTGGGTGGCGTTGTATTATTTATTACATACTTTCTATTATTAACAAAAAAGTTTGTATCTTATATAAGAAAAATATCCGAGGGAATTAATGAAATTTCCCTGGGTAATCTAGATAACCGTATAGCGATTAAAAACGAAGATGAATTTGCGCTGATTGCAGATAAACTTAACCAAATGGCGGAGGACATTAAAGAAATCATGGAAAATGAACGCAGGAGCGAATATGCCAAAAACGAGTTAATTACAAGCGTTGCACATGATCTTCGCACTCCCCTTACTTCAATCATTGGTTATCTGGATTTGGTATCCTCCAAAGAACTGCCTCTTGATACGCAAAAAAAATATATTGAAATTGCATACAGCAAATCGAAACGTCTGGAAAATCTGATAGAGGATTTATTCACTTTTACAAAATTTAATTTTGGAGAGGTAAAGGCAACTTACACTGAGGTAGATATGGTGAAATTAATTAATCAGCTATTAGATGAATTTTATCCGAGCTTTGCTGAAAACCAATTAAAGTTCAACTTTACAACTCATCATCCGGCAGTAATGATTAAGGCAGATGGAGACTTGCTAGCAAGAGCCTTTGCTAATTTGATCAGCAATGCAATCAAGTATGGCAGGGACGGGAAGGAGGTTTTATTTGACCTTATTAGAAATGAAGAGAGTGTAATGGTTTCCGTCACAAATTATGGGGAAATCATACCCGCGAAAGACTTAAATCAAATATTTAGACGTTTCTATCGTGTGGAGACATCGAGGTCTTGTGAAACCGGAGGGAGTGGCTTGGGACTAGCGATTGCACACAGTATCGTGGAAATGCATGGAGGAACTATAACGGCAAAGAGTGATACAAACGGTACCGTGTTTACTATTGAATTAAAAAATGAACCGAAAACAAATTGAGCCACAGGTCATCTTGTTACCAAACTAGTACATTCCGAATGTACTATAACGCTTGCAAGAACTCACCTATGGCTCAATTTGATAAACTTTGGAACGGAAGAAGAAAAAATATAAATTCATTATATCACATAATAAAAATAAAGGTAGTCTTTTTTAAAAATTTAAAATGTTGTTAACATTTAAGACATAAGTAAATTATACCCATTTGGCTTTATGAGCCTGCCTGAAGTCGGGAGATAGTTGCAGTACCGAAGGGATTACTTCCGTTCGCAATGATTATTTATGTGGTTGCGAAACTAGGGAAATTGGGTGGATTTTAGGGATTCCACGTAAGACA
>Ga0123338_10001539_pt1 | contig 22315 bp, 19 predicted proteins | sample grotaG_FD_89793 | JGI IMG/M metagenome (GOLD analysis project Ga0123338, IMG submission 89793) | Glacier valley bacterial and archeal communities from Borup Fiord, Nunavut, Canada, to study Microbial Dark Matter (Phase II) -... | ecosystem: Environmental > Aquatic > Freshwater > Ice > Glacier ...
AACCACCAGGGAATACTGCTTCAAATCATTGATTATCAGCATGAATATACACGAAGTTAACGCCAATCCGAGGACTCGGGATAAACTTTAAACTCTTAGATAAAATTAGACTTTTCGGAGTAGGCTCAATAACTAAATTCTTTCGAACAGTCAATCAAAAATATGCTACAGATTTGAGCCAATTATTGACTCTGAAATTTCAATTCTTTGAAAATAAAAATGTACTAATTTATCCCGTTTGATGTATAAAACTGCCAACAAGTTTACCTTGCAATGATAAGTTGATGATGCATTTACCCTCTGATGATTAGATTGCTTAGTTTCTGCCAATGACAGGTTTTCGCAACATGTTTATATTTAGGTATTTCAATATTTCCAATAAAGCAGCAATTCACTCCCTGCCATATCCATATTGTGCCCAATAAATTGGGTGAAGACTCTCAATGACGCTCCGATGGTGATTTGCGGATGTCACCAGAGAGTTACATAAGCTGAGATACCAAAGGATAAAAATCGACTTTCCTAATTAGATTCAATATTTAACTTGTAAAATTCTTTCATAAGGGATAAAACTTCCACATTGAAAGATTGTTAAAGTTTTAAGTTTTAATAATTTGAAAGTATTTATCAGGAAATGTAATTATTTTTTTGAAAGAAGTGTCAGAATTGTTATCTTTCGACAAGCAAAGTTAGTGCTATGAAATGAACTGTTTTTTTTGCAAGTTATAAGTGTAAATCCAAGATAATTCTATACAAGATGGACCTGAGCATATTTCGGATAGAAACCAATCATGTGGCTCCGCAAATGGGACATATTCTTATTGCTGAACCTTTTTTAGCTGGAAGTTATTTCAACAGGTCTATTATTATCCTCACTTCATACAGCGAAAAAGGTGCCGTGGGATTTATCCTGAATAAGAAAGTTGATTATCCGGTTGAAGATTTGTTCGTGGATTTTCCCGATTTCGATTCCGTGATTCATATCGGTGGTCCGGTGGGGACAGATTCTGTCTATTTTATTCATACCTTGGGTGATGTAGTTCCGGGCAGCCTTCACATCAAAGAAAATCTATATTGGGGAGGCGATTTTGATGCTTTAAAGAAGCAGATAAAAATGGGATTGGTTCGTCCAAACCAGGTTCGTTTCTTTTTAGGTTATTCAGGTTGGGAAGCTGGACAACTGGAAGAGGAAATTAAGGAAAACTCTTGGTTAGTAGCCGATCTTTCAGAAAAAGAACTGATGACCATCAACGAAAATGAGTTGTGGGTCGAATCTGTCAGGGCTATGGGAGGGAAATATTCAATGTGGGAAAACTTCCCCGAAAACCCATCGCTTAACTAACTAAATTTTTGATAAACAAGTTGTTTATTTTTCGGATTGTGTGGTTAAAATATCGTTTTCCTTCAAATCCAAGTACCCACCGGACACCCTCCATTGCATTTACTAATAAAACTTCCTCAGCTTCATTTAAGTCCGGTTCTGTTATTCCATCAGTTTCGCTGTAGCTGATTTGTAGTTTTTCAAAAATAGTCAGCAGTAACGACTTGGTTATATCAGCATAAGCCCCATGATGGATCGAGGCCCCTCTTACAACTCCGTCTTTTATCAAATAAATATTTGACCGTGGAGTTTCAATAATTTGATCATCATTATTTAACAGGACAAGTTCATTGATGGATGATTCTTTTTGATGAATACTGGCAATATTCCAGTACATCTCTGATCCAAAAGAACAATTCGATAAGGAGGATACGGATTTTCGGATCTCACGGGAAATAGAGATATACAAACCCTTGTTATTCAATTCGTAGCTGGTATGCTCGGTTTTTGTACTTTGTATAGAATATTGAAGTTTTTGTTCAGATAACCAAAATCGGACAGAAAGTATGGATCCTAAAAAGTGTTTATTTTTAGTGAGCGTTCTTCCCATTTGCCTTTTTAATTCTGTTCCCTCGTTTTCTAATAAATCAGGAAACGATTGGTGGAAAATAAGCAATTTGAGTCTAATCATTTCCAGACTTTCGCTGAAAAAAGCAAAGCTTGTTCTTACTGATCTGATTTTTTCTAAAAAAAGTATTGATTCAGATTCTTGTATTGAAATCCGGTAATCAGTTGAAGAAATAAATGAACCGTTTACCAATATGAAATTACCGTTGTTCATCGTAAAATAGTTGAAATAAAAGGAAACATATTTTGATTGGGTGTAATTTTTATTCCATGAACTCCGGCCATAGCAGCGGCTTTCATGTCTGATTCGCTATCGCCGATCATGGTCGATTCCTGCAAATTAAGATTATATTTAGCAATGAGCTTTTCAATCATCAGGGATTTAGGTTTTCGACACAAACATTTTTCTTTTTTGCTGTGATGAGGGCAAAAAAGGATATCGGAAATAATAATTTGATTTTTCCTGAACGTTTCAATCAATTCCTCATGGATTGTCAGTATGTTTTCTTTGGTATACAATCCGCGAGAAATTCCACCCTGGTTGCTTACTATATACAGTTGAAATCCTTTTTGTTGTAACCTCTTCAGGTTATCGAATACCCCATCAATGAATTCTATTTGAGTTGATTCCCATATATAATAATGATGCTGATTGTTGATCAAAACACCATCGCGGTCAAGAAAAATAGCCTTGTTCATTAAATTGAAAAGTTTATTGCTAAATCGTTAATCTTCAATCTTTAATCTTTAATCTTCAATCGTTAATAATTGATCTTCAATCCTTCATCCTTCATTGTTCATTGGATCATATTGAAAAGTTTATTGATAAAGATTTCTAAAAGTTTGGGATTGAGTAAAATAGGAAAAATAAAACCATACAAGGCGCCTAATAAATGGGCGTCATGGGCAACATTGTCATTTTGCTTTTTACCCATCTGGTATGAATAAACCAAGTACAAAACAGCGAAAACGATACCCGGTATGGGAAGAATTCCGAAGAAGTAAATCATGTTCCACGGATCAAAGAATATAGCGGCAAAAAGCACTGCCGACACAGCTCCAGAAGCTCCAACGGAATTGTAAAAATAGTTTTTACGGTGCTTGAAAAGAGCGTATATATTGGAAACCAGAATTCCGCCAAAATACAAAAGGATATAATATATGGAGTGTAAGCTTCCGAAGTTAAGCTTAAAATAAGTTTCAATGGCCAGTCCAAACGAAAATAACACGATCATGTTCACAAACAGATGTTCCCAGCTGGCATGTATAAACGCATGAGTGATGAGCCTGTGAAATTCCTTTTTGTAATAGATCTTACTTGCATTAAACTGTAATTGATCCATTAATTTGGGCGATTTGAATGCCGCGTACGAAACAGCAACCGTAATAACAATTAGAATGATAGTCATGGTAATTTTTTTTTAATGTAAGATGCGGTAAATCATTTCACGCTGCAAATCGGCAGGAGAGGTTGAAACATTCCCCCACCCTTTAGATTTCATGTCGAACTCGCGCAAGATACTAATGATTTCGACCAGTTTTTTAATGTTGTAATTTTTAGCCGCAGCAACATAGGTTTTAACAAAAAACGGATGTACTTGAAGTACGGAAGCCACGTTATTTTGCGATTTATCTTCCAGAAAGTGATAATTCAATATTTTCGAGAAATAAGAAAAGAGTGAAGTAATCACTACCGGAATAGGATTTGATGATGGATTGGCCCCAAAATAATTGACAATACGGTTGGCTCTTAATAAATCACGCTCACCCAATGCATTTTGAAGTTCATAAACATTGAATTCCTTGCTGATGCCAATGTTCTTTTCAATGTGATCGGGAGTAATTTGCGTACTGGCTGGCATCGAAATAATTAATTTATCCAATTCGTTGGCCACTTTACTCAGATCGGCGCCCAAATACTCAGAGAGCATAGCTGCAGCCTGGGGTGCAATGGTATATTGCTGATTTTTAAGATATGAAATGATCCATGCCGGCAACTGATTGTCGTAAATTTTCTTTGCTTCAAACAATATCCCTTTTTGATCAAGCAGTTTAGGGAAGGTTTTTCGTTTATCAAGAGTTTTATACTTGTAGTTGATAACCAGAATGGTCGAATTGAGTGGATTTTTCACATAAGGCTCCAGGTCTTCAATTTTCTTGATATTCTGAGCTTCCCGAATGATAATTACTTGATAATTAGACATCATAGGGAACCTTCTGGCGTTGGCAATGATGCTGTGCGGCTCCGTATCTTTACCATACAGAATGGTTTGATTAAAGCCTTTTTCGGCCGCTGTCAGTACATTATCCGAAATGTAATCGCTGATTTTATCAATGAAATATGTTTCCTCACCCATTAAAAAGTAAATGGGATGGTATATCTTTTTTTTAAGATTGCTGATTATTTCCTCAAAAGTCATTCGCTAATAGAGTATTAAAATTTTAGATGCTTTACCGATTCGCCATTGTTCTTAATTTCAAGTAAGGCGGCAATTCCGATTTCCAAATGTTCCTGCACAAAGTTGTTGGTCACCAGCTGGTCGCTTACATCGGTTTTAACTCCCGTGGAGATCATTGGCTGATCAGACACCAGTAACAACGCTCCGGAAGGAATCTGGTTGCAGAAACCAACCGTAAATATAGTTGCAGTTTCCATGTCGATGGCCATTGCCCTGGATTTCTCAAGATACTTTTTGAAACGTTCATCGTATTCCCATACCCGCTTGTTAGTAGTATAAACGACGCCTGTGTAATAATCGTGTTTACGGTTCCGGATCGCAGTTGAAACGGCTCGCTGAAGGTTGAAAGCCGGGAGAGCCGGTATCTCCGGGGGCAGGTAATCGTTGGAGGTTCCCTCGCTGCGAATGGCTGCTATTGGAAGGATGAAATCGCCCAGTTGGTTTTTAGCTTTCAATCCACCACATTTTCCTAAAAACAGAACAGCCTTGGGATGTATGGCGCTCAGCAGATCCATCATGGTTGCGGCATTGGGACTTCCCATTCCGAAATTGATGATGGTAATTCCTTCAGCGCTTGCATTGGGCATATTTTTATTTTCACCCATAATGGGGACACCAAATTTTTTTGCAAACATATCCACGTACAAGTGAAAATTGGTAAGCAAAATCATTTCGCCAAACTCATTCAATGGTCTTCCGGTATACCTCGGAAGCCAGTTTTGTACTATTTCTTCTTTCGTCTTCATAAAAAAGGTGCCTAAAGTTTAACAAGTACTTAAAGTGCCTAAAGTACTTAAAGTAAACAACCGAAGGCCAAAAGTACTTTAGGCACTTCGAACTTTAGGCACTTTAAGTACTTTTTTGTTTACATTTATCGCCGGAAACAAAAATACAAACTTTGTTGGCTTGATCATGCAAAAATTGAATTTGCCCGAATATTCTTTCAGAATCATAACTAAAAAAGGTAAATTCTACCTTTTCGATGCACTCCGGAAAAAATATGTACGACTAACATCGGAAGAATGGGTACGTCAGAATTTTATTCAGTTTCTCATTGTTGAGAAAAAATTCTCAGTTGCCTTGATTGCCGTTGAGGCTGGGGTAAAAGTAAATAACAATCCCCAAAGGGCTGATTTGGTAGTTTTCGACCGTTCGGGAAACCCTGTTTTAGTGGCCGAGTTTAAAGCTCCGGAGATAAAAATCAGTCAGCAAACTTTTGATCAGATTGTAAGATACAATATGCAGCTGAAAGTTAAATTTTTAATTGTCAGCAATGGCCTTGACCATTTTTGCTGTCAGATCAATTACTTGGATAACTCGTATGTGTATTTGGCTGAGATACCTGATTTTTCTGCACTGCTGATTTAATAACTCACATTACGTATGAACACGGATATCTAATAAAAAAGAAAAAAGGAACACAGATTTAATTGAGAGAGTGCTATAAGTCGAATAAACAAGTTAAACACAAAGACACAAAGCACTGGCATTCAATTATTTTTTCTTTGTGTCTTAGTGTTTAATTTTTCTTTAACATACCATTTGGAGATACAACGCACATCAATAACAATTAACCGATAGTCCACCCTCAGCACGTGTAGTGTCAAATAAGTCTTGATGCATCTTGAATGGTTGTAGCAAAATCCGTGCACGTTGTTCGTTTTACCCCGATTGCTCGGAGCCCCTGTAATCCCGAAAAGATTACTCCAGTTTTTCAGCAGATACTATTTAAATTTTCGACTTCTTTTTAAATCATTTATGCAAATCTCAAATAACTTTGCCTTCTTGAATAATTTTACAAAAATTTTATCTATGTCTGAATTATTAGATTCCTTATAAATAGGCAAAATTTCACGAATTTGAAAAGGATTACACGGATTGGGTTCCCGATCCACCTTCTCACTGTTTTACTGTTTTACTGTTTTACTTTCTCACCTTCCCTCCTTCTCACATGCAGCTACCATAAGTCGCTCTTTGTGAATATGCCCCTTATGGAAAAATGAACTAATTTGCACAATCCGACCTTGAGTTCTCGGGGTTCGTGTTTGCTTTTCTTGTTCGCAACGCAAAGGCTGAAAACTTTTTAGTTACCAGCAATACTGTGCATACCCTATTTAGGGTCTGCTTAAAAACTCACACAGTCAATTTGACCGTAGGGCATCCCGAGCACTCGGGATCAATATAAAAGAGCTATTCGGCCGGTCCATGAATTTCTTTAGGAGAATATTCCTGCACCTTCTTATCTACTTTTCAAAATAAGCAATCGATTCTGAATTTCTCCCTGTTCCTATGGAATGGGTGGATGTTTGGTTTATATCATCTGATACCCATTAGATACTCATCTGATACCTTTCTGTAACCCTACATTACAGAAAGGTATCAGATGAGTATCTAATGGGTATCAGATGATGGATAGTTATCCCTGATATAATAGCATTGGTATAACCGGCGGTTATTTATTTTGATCTTCGGTTCCAAATCCGTGGGTGACTTAGTACCCAAGGTCAAACCACTTTCAGGGTGAAGGCATTTTGGACACTTTCTGATTTTTTTTCCTGTACTTATTACAATGGATATTCCTATAAAAAGCTATTATTCAAAACAATAAAAGTTTTTCAGCAGACCCTAATTACAGTTATGGAGTTTTTTTATAAATGCAACAATGCAACATATATAAATTTATCCCGTTTTTAGCTTAACTACCAGCCATTCAATTCAAACCCAGAACCCCATCCGTGTAATCCGTCTAAATCCGCGTAATTCGTCATTTAATAAAACTTTGAAATCACGATCAGTTCCATTGGTTTTAGGAGTTTGATGGTTCGTCCATTGGTAGAGATAATTCCCTCTTTTTTCAGTTCAGCCAGTAAACGTACCAATGTTTCAACCGCAGTTCCAACCATATTGGCCATATCTTCTCTCGACAAGTGGATTTCGGTGCCCACTGTTTCCTCTCCCTTTTTGAACTTCTCCGCTAAAATTAGCAATGTCAGTGCCAATCGTTCCTTTACCGACATGTGGGCAAATACCCGTACACTATTTACTAGCACCCCAAATTCGTGGCTTAAACTAGATAAAATACCCATCATCAATTCGGCTGACTGGCTGAGAATTCTTAAAAAAGCTTCATTGGGAATAAATCCAAGCTTGCTGGGTTCAAGAGCTACTGCTGAATCCGGATATGTTTCATTGCACAAAAGTGCTGAATAGCCTAATAATTCACCTGTTGAACACAAATACAAAACATGTTCCTTACCATTGTGATCGGTCTTGAATTTCTTGACCATCCCTTCCTTGATATAAAAGATACCAGCTGGATAAGATCCTTCCGTAAAGATGCTTTGCCCTTTTTTGAAAGTTTTGTCTACCATCATACTATCAATGGTTTCAGTGATGACTGGAGGTAATCCTTTGAGGATAGAATCACTTTTAGAGGTGAATTTATCAATTGGGAAATAAATACTTTGAATCATTTTAATACACAATTTAATAACATATCATTTTAATTGAACTGTTTATTGACACAAAATATTCCAATATCCTTTACTGGCGGGTTTTTCCGCAGTAATAACTATGGTAATTTTAACTTATAAAATGCTCATAACGACTGTATTTAAACTCTTGAGCTTGCATTTGAGACTGTTTACTTTCAACTTTGGTCTTATTTCAGCCCCTTAAATACCAGCTCGTCCAGTTTAGTATTTACAAAGATAGCATAGTAATCAAAGAAATACTTGATTACTGTCAGATATTAAATTGACTATACTCAAAATAATATCCACAATTTTACTTTTACTTTGCACTTTATTTTTTTGCCAGAATAAGACGATTTTTATAGTATGATAGGATTTGAAGGATTGGATAATACAGGGTTTCTTTTTAATACTTACGTAGGTATTTTGTTAGTAGGATTATTGGGGATAATCATGGCGCCAGAAAGGTTAAAACCTTTCATGTCGGCATTGATTGTAATTTTAATATCTATCATTACCAGCCTATTGGCTATCAAAGGAATCAACTTAAACGGATTGGAGTTTTTTATATTTGGTGGTTCATTCATAGGAGATATCGCTTTTCGGATTGATGCCCTTTCGGCTTGGTTTATGCTTATCATTAACCTAACAATGATCACTGGAACATTATATGGCATTGGATACCTTCGGGCATACAAGCCGATAAAATCGATCCTTACACTTCATTGGGCGCTCCTTGTGATCTTTCAATCATCAATGTTGTGGGTTTGCATGGTTCAAAACAGCATCGCTTTTCTTATTGCCTGGGAAATCATGTCTCTATCCTCCCTGTTTTTGGTTTTATTCGATCACGCAGATTCCAAAGTGATCAAGGCAGGAATCAATTATATGGTTCAGATGCACCTGAGTGTGATGTTCCTGACGGTAGCTTTTATCTGGGTCTATTTTAAAACCGGAACTTTCGACTTTAAAGGAATCGATTTGTATTTTGGTTCAAATGGAAATATAGGATTGTTTGTAGTTTTCTTTCTTGGATTTGGTTTGAAAGCCGGGTTCATGGGTTTGCATACATGGCTGCCTCATGCCCATCCGGCAGCACCTTCTCATGTTTCAGGAATTATGTCGGGTGTGATTGTTAAAATGGGCATTTACGGTATCTTCCGCATTATTACTTATCTGAAAACAGATTACATCTTGTTGGGCGATATTGTATTGTCATTTTCTGTATCAACTGGCATGTTCGGAATTATGAATGCCGCTGTGCACCGGGATTTCAAGAAAATGTTGGCCTATTGTACGATTGAAAATATAGGACTGATTGGCATTGGCGTCGGAGTAGGACTAATTGGCATGGGTAAAGGTCAGAATGTATTGATCTTTTTGGGCTTTGGGGGTGCACTGCTGCATGTATTGAATCATGCGCTGTTTAAATCGCTGCTATTCTATTCCGCAGGTTCCGTCTATCAGCAAACGCATACCCGCGATATGAACCAGTTGGGGGGATTGATCAAGAAAATGCCACAGACGGCTTTGTTATTTCTGATAGGGGCATTGGCAATCGGCGGTGTTCCTCCTTTTAATGGTTTTATTTCAGAGTTTCTCATATATAGCGGATTACTTGCCGGAATACATTCAGTTGACATAGCCCAGACCACATTGATGGTAATGTCTTTAGCAGGGATGAGCATTATTGGAGGAATTTCGATATTTGCTTTTACCAAAACCTTTGGAACCATCTTTTTAGGGACGGCCAGAACAGAATTGCATCATCAGCCCATGGAAGTCTCAAATATAATGTTGATTCCGCAATACCTGATTGTACTGGTGATGCTTGCAGTGGCCTTCTTTTCAGGATTCTTTCTGAATATTATCCTAACAATTCTGAATGGAGTATTTCATGCAAATATGGATGCTGTAAATTTAGATTATATCCGATACTCATCAGTATTACAGCATATTAGTTTGTATTCATTTCTGTTCCTTGTTGGAATCGGCCTGCTATTAATTATCCGTAGGGTGATTGCCCGGGAAAGGGTTCCCATTTATAATTCAACCTGGTGTTGTGGATATGCAGCTCCAACCAGCCGGATGCAATATTCAGGAAAGTCGTTTACGAAGCCACTGAGTAAGCTTTTTAATTTTGTACTGCTGGAAAAAAAGAGTTATAACGAATTAAAGGCCAATGAAATATTTCCTGTTAGTAGAAAATATTCATCTTCATATCTTGATATATGGGAACAATGGTTAATCAATCCGGCCATCAAATATCTCAATTTATTTATCGAACTGTTTAAGTTTTTCCAGAATGGGCGGATTCAGGCTTATGTCCTCTATGGTATTATTTTTATAATGATTGTGTTAATTGGAACTCTATTTAATTTGTTGCATTGATCTATATTTATTTAGTCATATTATTGTCAGCTATTATAGCTCTTTTGGCCGTTCAATCAACGGTCAAGGGGATCATTGCCGTTTCTATGGTCCTTGTAACCAGCGTGTTTAGTAGCTTCATTGCAATACCTGCATTGGTTGGTCAGGAAACCCAAATTCTATTGGCAGGAACCATTCCTTTTGGGGCGGTTTCAATAAAAATTGATGCACTATCGGCCTGGTTTATTCTGGTCATTAATTTCACCATGATCACTGGTGTGATCTATGGTTATAATTACATGAAAGCATACCTGGAGCAAAGAGCCAATTTGGCCATGCACTGGCTTGCCTATATTTTACTTCATATTTCACTGATTCTAATTTGTGCGGTTCAGAATGCAATGATATTTTTGATTTGCTGGGAATTGATGGCAGTGTCAGCATTTATACTGGTTATTTTTGAGAACTATAAAACTGACACTTTAAAAGCCGGAATCAATTATCTGATCCAATCTCATGTATCTATTCTTTTTTTAATGCTCGGATTTATCTATGTGGCAGTTAAAACGAATAGTTATGATTTTAATGCCATCGCCGAATTTTCTCATCAACAATCAGCAATGTCTGGAACAGTGCTGTTTCTTAGTTTTTTTATTGGATTTGGCATCAAAGCAGGGTTCGTTCCCTTTCATACATGGCTTCCACGTGCCCATCCTGTTGCCCCCTCACATGTATCAGGAGTCATGTCGGGGGTAGTGATAAAGATTGGTATTTATGGCATTCTCAGGATGGTTTTGCTTATCAATGCCGATTATGCCTCTATTGGGTTTATCATTTTGTTTATCTCCCTCTTCTCAGGAGTTTATGGAGTTGCACTTGCCATTATCCAGCACAATTTAAAGAAACTACTGGCCTACCATAGTATCGAAAATATTGGTATCATAGGTATAGGTATTGGCATCGGGTGCATTGGCCTTGGAACTGGCAATGAAGTGATGGCCACCCTGGGTTTTATGGGTGCGCTGTTGCATACGCTCAACCATTCGCTGTTCAAGTCACTGTTGTTTTATAGCGCCGGAAATGTTTATCAGTCAGCGCATACCATGGATATTGAGCGATTAGGTGGCATTGTAAAACAGATGCCGCATACGGCCTTGCTATTTTTGATTGGCTCTCTGGCAATTTGTGGCCTTCCACCCTTAAATGGGTTTATTTCTGAATTTTTAATTTATGGTGGAATTTATAATTGGCTATCTTCAGCAACTCTGGTTTCACTCATTATTGTTACCTTTTCAATCCTTGGACTTGTCATGATTGGAGGGCTGGCCATTTTTTGTTTTACCAAAGCATTCAGCATTGTATTCTTGGGATCAAATCGCAGTACCCCTGCAATTCAAACTGTTGAAAGGAGTTTCTGGCAATTGTTTCCAATATACATGGCTGCCATTTTGATACTATTTATTGGTCTGTTTCCTTCCATATTTTTAAATCTGTTACAACAGCCAGTCGCTCTTTTTACCCGGCATGGTATTATTAATCACACGCTGCCTCCAATGGGAACCATTGATGCTCTGCATACGATCAATTGGGTGAGTGCCGGGTTTATCGTATTTATTTTAGCCATCTGGGGAATCCGCAAACTGGTGAACAGGTCGAAAGTAATCACAACGGCACCCACCTGGGGTTGCGGTTACAGCGTGCCGTCAAACAAAATACAATATACCGCAAATTCCTTTGTTCGTACCTATACCAAGCTGGCCAAACCAATGCTTTTTATTGAAAAAGAGGAAAATGAGATTACGGGAATCTTTCCCTCTGTAAAACATTACGAGACTCATCCTTACGATAATTTGGAACGAATTTTAATAGATTATCCCCTGAAAAAGGTTTCAGCAATAAGGGAATGGTTTGTGTTTTTACAGAATGGTCATTTACAGCGATATATCCTTTATGGCATTGTTTTCATCGCATCAGTAATTATGATTCCCATTTTTATAGATAGTATTTTAACAATTTTACAATTCTTAAACCATTTATAATATGCTAAGTTTGGTGCTCATACTTATCGCAAGCCTTTTCTTTACCGGCATCATCATTCGGGTAAAGAGTATTTCCTCGGGAAGAAAAGGGCCAGGCATCTTTCAGCCTATAAAAGATGTGTGGAGGCTATTTAAAAAAGGTTCTGTCTACAGTGAAACTACCAGTTTTGTATTCCAGATTGCCCCGGTGATTTATTTTTCATCCGTGGTGATGGCAATTTTAGTAGTTCCATTCGGTTCTACCAAAGGGATCATCAGTTTCGATGGTGATTTTATCTTTTTCGCCTATGTACTGGCCATGGGTAAATTCTTCAACATTATTTCAGCCATGGATACCGGAAGCAGTTTCGAAGGCATGGGCGCAAGCCGTGAAGCATTGTATTCGATGTTTGCCGAGCCTGCATTCTTTATATTGTTGGGTTCATTTGCATTGTTGACAGGTCATACTTCTTTCTTTGAGATCTTCTCAACCCTGCATCTGGGGTCGTATATTACTTATGCCCTGGGAATTATGGCCACCTTTGTGCTGGTGATGATTGCCATGATTGAAAATAGCCGTATGCCAATTGATGATCCCAAGACGCATCTTGAACTGACCATGGTTCATGAAGTAATGATACTCGACAACAGTGGATTCGATTTAGGATTGATACTTTCATCGGGCTATCTTAAATTTGCCATGTATGGAACCCTGATTGCCGATTTATACATTGGCGGATTGTCGATGGCATACTCAATTCCCGTATTTTTATTCATCCAGTTTGCCTTTGCCGTTTCAGTCGGATTGATTGAATCGTTCATGGCCAGGTTCAGGATGAGCCACAACCCGCAGTTTATTTTTGCACTTTCATCGGTCAGCCTACTGATCTTTTTGGGCGTATTACTTGTCCTGGGAAAATTTGTTTAATACTTACGAAAATGATAAACGTACTTTTAATAATTTTCATCATCACCCTTCTGTATGTGTCCATCGCCAATAGGATCATCACTTACGTGAAGGTGTTGGCTCTTCAAGGATTTATACTCTTTGGGGTTACTTTCTTGCAATTGCAGGAGATCAATACTTTAAACCTGGTGCTCATTTTACTCGAGACCATCGTTTTTAAAGCCATTGCAGTCCCGTTGTTCCTCGATTACCTAATCAAGCGTAACAACATTACACGTGAAGCGGAACCATACATCCCCAATTTTCTTTCACTGGTGATTACCACCATCATTATTATCGCTACTATTCTTTTGGCCAATTCAGTGAAGGATGATCATCTGGACAAAATATTTTTCATTGTAGCACTCTCGACCCTCTTTACGGGACTTTATTTCATCGCTACCCGCAAAAAAATAATCACCCATGTAATGGGATATCTGATTATTGAAAATGGAGTTTTTGTATTGTCCCTGGCCGTTGGTAATGAAATGCCAATGCTCGTAAACCTGGGTGTGATGCTTGATATTTTCGCGAGCGTCTTGATCCTGGGAATATTTCTAAATAAAATAGGTGACATTTTTAACAATGTTGATGTGGACCAATTAAGCAATTTGAAGGATTATTAAACTACCATTACATGACAGGAATTTATTTGGCAGGAGCCATTCTTATCGTCATTTTGATTTATACAAATCGAAATAATATTATCAACAATGTGTTGCTAATCCTCTTTGGTTTATTGCAATCCATCTTTACCATATACCAATGTTCCAATTTCAGAGGCACTGATCTGGGGTATTTTACTTCCGATTCTTTGGGATTGTTATTTTTAATCACCTTGACTGTGGTAAGCCTGCCGGCTTTAATGCACAGTTACTTGTACATAAAACGCAGTCCCGAATCATCGCGCTCGTCAAGAAGTATTTATTTTGCGGCACTTATTCTGTTAATAACATCAATTAGTGCTGCCTATCTGGCTAACCATATTGCTGTTGTCTGGATTTTTACTGAATTAACTACCCTGAGCGCTTCCGCGTTGATCTACCATCACCGCAACAAGTTGTCACTCGAAGGTACCTGGAAATATGTATTTATTTGTGCCATCAGCATTACCTTTGTATTTATTGGTATCCTATTTATAAGTCTTTCACTCCAGGGAACCGGCTCCAGCGATTTGTCCTATAGTAATTTAATGGCAAAAAGTGATCAGTTAAATCCATTTTGGCTCAGACTTGCATTCTTGTTTATCTTCACCGGATTTACCGCGAAGCTTGGACTGGTGCCTATGTATACCGCCGGAGTTGATGCCAAAGACAAGGCTCCTGCACCCGCTGGTGCTTTATTGTCAAGTGCTTTAATGAACATGGGTTTTATAGGCATATTCAGGTTTTATACCGTCATTGCTCACACTCCATTGCATCACTGGGCCAATATTGTAATTTTCGTTTCGGCGCTACTCTCCATATTTGTAGCCACTGTCTATATGACTAAGGTGGTAAATATCAAGCGCATGTTTGCCTATTCGAGCATCGAGCACATGGGTTTGGTAATGTTGGGCATCGCTGCCGGAGGAATCGGCTATTATGCAGCCATCCTGCACCTTGTGTTACATGCGTTGGTCAAGTCGAGCCTGTTTTTCCAGTTCAACCAACTATACCGCGTTTTTCAAAGTAAAAGTGTTGTCTACGTGGGCAACTATTTTAAATACAATCCAACGGGTGCCATTGTATTGCTCATTGCCTTTATCAGTGCGACCGCCATGCCGCCTTCCGGATTGTTTGTGAGCGAATTTATGATATTCAGGGCTCTTTTCGAAGGGCAGTATATTTTTGTATTATTACTTGTACTTTTGCTTCTGACAATCATTATATGGGCATTTGCAAAAAACATCTTCCAGATTCTATTTACCCCGGTTGAGGGATTTGACGATAGTCATGTTCCTAAAATAAGTCCATGGGAATCATTGACCCAATATGTACTGCTGTTCGCGGCTGTCTGGTTAGGGTTAAATCCTCCTGAAATATTTGTAAAGTTAATCAGGGAAAGTGTCATGATGTTACAAAATTAAATGAGTATATAAACAGATGAAAAATAAACACATAGAAATATAGGACACATAGAATATTTTAGACTATGTGTCCTATGTGTCTATGTGTTTGAAAATATAAACAGATGAACTATACAACGATATTAAACAATCAAACCATTCCGTTTGCTGATATTCCAGAATTGGGTTACAGCGAATTCCTTGAATTGAATACTAATTTTACGTTAAGTTCACCTGAAAGGCATTGTGTGAACTATTTCGGACTTGCGGTTGGAAGTCAGATAAAACTGATTTGCTGTATTGCTGACGACAATACTCACAATATCCACCTCTCGTCCTGTTTGGTGAAATCATCTGACACCCTTGATTCATTCACTGCCAGGCATTTATGTTTTGAGAAATTTGAACGTGAAATACATGAGAACTTTGGCATTGGATACACGGATCATCCTTGGTTAAAGCCAGTGAGGTATGCCAAAAATCGGTTCGATCAATCACAAACCATTGCCAACTACCCATTTTATTCCATCGACAGCGATGAATTGCATGAAGTAGCTGTTGGCCCAATCCATGCCGGAATTATTGAACCCGGCCACTTCCGGTTTATCTGCAATGGTGAGCAAATTCTGCATCTCGAAATTCAAATGGGCTATCAGCACCGTGGAATTGAACAGCAGTTTCTGGTGAAGAAAAAACTGCTTCAACGTGCCACCATTGCTGAATCAATTGCCGGTGATACAGTGGTGGGACATACCACTGCTTTTTCTCAGGTATGGGAAAGCCTTTGCGGAATTCACCCTTCACGTGACATTGAATTTTCCAGAACCCTCGCCCTGGAGTGGGAACGGATGGCCAACCATACAGGCGACCTGAGTGCCATTTGTGGTGACGTTGCCTATCAGTTGGGTAATGCAGTGTTTGGCCGTTTACGTACCCCTCTTATCAATTTCATGCAGGAATGGGGAGGTAACCGGTTGTCCAAAGGATTTATAAGGCCGGGCCGTAACCAGTTTCCTTTTACTCCGGCATTGGGGGAAAGGGTTACTCAAATATTTAATCTTTTCGAACCTGATTTTAAAGAAATGAATGAGCAATTATTTCAATTGCCCAGCGCACTTTCAAGGTTTGAACGCACAGGTGTGATATCGTATGACGATATTTTGTCGATCGGTACCGTTGGAATGGCGGCCCGCATGAGTGGATTAAGCCGCGATATTCGTTCATCGCATCCATACAGCCTTTATCCTGAAATTACCCATGTGCCCATTCTCAAACACCATGGCGATGTATATTCACGCGTGCAGATACGCCGCCAGGAAGTGAAGCAGTCTATGCAGTATGTCAGGAATATGATTGAAAATATTCCTGAAACCATTGAAAAAGAACCATTGGTTGGCAGTCCGAAACCCAATTCTTTTGTACTTTCATTGGTAGAAGGTTGGAGGGGTGAAATTTGCCATTGTGCCATAACAGATGCTGCCGGAGAGTTAATTTTGTATAAAGTGAAGGACCCCTCTTTTCACAATTGGCTGGCTTTGGCAATGGCTGTGCGCAACAACGAGATATCAGATTTCCCGATTTGCAACAAGAGTTTTAGCTTGTCGTATTCAGGCCACGATTTGTAATATTAAACCAAAAGAACATGTTCAATAACTTAAAGATAGTCTATCATCAGGGCAAACAATTTATTCCGAATACTGCCACTGCAAAAGTGCCGGGTATTTTCAGAGGCCGTCCTGTAATTAGTGTTGAAAAGGTAAATGAAGCTGAATTGGTAGATTTATGCCCCTTGGATGCCATTTCTGCCCACCCGGTGACCATCGACCTGGGCAAATGTACTTTCTGTGGCGAATGTGCCAAACAGTTCCCCAATAAAATCAGATTTACGACTGATTATAAAATAGCAACCAATGAACGGGATCGTCTGATTGTCAAAGAAGGGGAGGAAAAACTGGTTGAAGTGAATCCTGAAACAGTCAGAAGCGAAATTCATCGTGTATTTGGAAATTCATTAAAGTTAAGAGAGGTGAGTGCCGGTGGCGATAACAGCGGTGAGTGGGAATTGAATTCTGCAAGCAATGTACAGTTCGACATGGGCCGTTATGGGATTGAATTTGTAGCCTCACCCCGTCATGCCGATGGAATTGTGATTACCGGCCCCATCACTGAGAACATGGCCCAGGCACTTCAGATCTGTTATGATGCCATCCCTGAACCCAAAATAATCGTCTTGGTAGGAACCGATGCCATCAGCGGAGGAATTCACCTGGGCAGTTCAGCCCTCGACCGCAGTTTCCTTGATAAATACACGGTCGATCTTTATATCCCTGGTAATCCGGCCCATCCGCTTACCATCATCAATGGGCTATTGGATTTAACAAGAAAGCGAAAGAACTAAAACCATTTTCAACATCATAATATTGGATGTTATAAGATGAAGGTTTCATGAAATTGAATTTTAGAATGAAAGTGATTGCTTATGGGAGTGAATACAGTGATCAAGTGCAATTCTATCCCAAATAATTGTATGTGATTTTTCTTTTATCATTTAGATAATTCCTTCAGCGCATCTTCATGCGTAACAAATTCTCCTTCTTCAATTCGGGCAACAGCTTCTATTATTTCTTTATTATATGTTTTGCGGGTTACTCGTTTAGCATCTTTATCGATGTTTAAAAAACTTTTGACCATTTCTAAAAGCAATGTTTGCTGCCTGTCAGACAATAGAGGCAAATACTCATTAAATTGTTTTTTTATAGTATTAGTAGTCATATTGTTATACTTTAATTCTTTATACAAATATAAAGGTTTTCTTAGGTGAAAAAGAAATGACTTTAAAATCTTTCTTGAACCTGGTAGTATAATAGACATTATATAGGATAAATTGTTATTGCGTTCTTTTTCATATCTTTACAACCCATAAGCACAGTAATTATGGGATTAAAACTTGACAAGCTCAAAAAGAATCCAGTACAATTCCAGAGTCTCACAGGGTTTTTACCCTTAGAGTTTGATGAATTGGCTACTGAGTTCCGAATTGAATGGGATCAACATTCCAGTCATTTCACCTTAGACGGAAAACAGCGGCAACGAATTGCTTTGCCCCGCAAGACCAATGTTTTACCTGGATACCAGGATAAACTATTGTTTTTAACTGATGTATTTGAAAACATTTCCATTACAGGAATTACAGGCGGCGGCATTTTCTATGTCACAGCCTCAGGCCAACTTTTGGATACACCTTTTAAGCCCAATAGTTCGGAAAACGCTCAAAAGGCTTAGGCAGCTACCTGAACGCAACAGCCAAAAACTGGAATTCATATTAAAAGATTGCCATGATGTTTTGCCGGGGTGGTGTAGAAAGAAGCATTCAACGGCCAGTGGACTCTGATCTGCAAAAAGAGTGCTACAGTGGAAAAAAAAAAGTCCATAGTGTGAAGAATAACATTCTTTCATTACCTGAACGCCGGATCATATTTTTGAGTCAAACCTATTGCGGAAATGTCCATCATAAAAAAATTTGCGATGAACAGCCACTTCATTTGCCTGGGGGGATTACCTTATGGCAAGACACCGGTTTTATCGGACATTGCCCAGATGGGGTTAATATTCAAATGCCAATGAAAAGCCCAAAGGCAAAGATTTGACAGATGAGCAGAAACAGGAAAACCGTGAAATATCCAGGTTTAGGGTACTTGTCGAGCATGCAATCTGTGGAGCCAAGCGTTGTCGGATTGTCAAAGACCGTTTGCGTTGCCACAAGTTTGGGTTCGGGGATCTGGTCATGGAACTCGCTTGTGAGTTACACAATTTTAGAATTACACTGAAAGAATAATGCACTATAAAATTAATCTATATAAAGTCTAAAGGTATAAGCGCTTAGATCGCACGAATTAAATATCTGATTATTAAGGCATAACAGTTGAATAAACATTTATGTTGTGTTGACTAAGTACACTTTTCTGGTCAGGTCAATAAGAAAATAAATATTTTATCATTACAAGTGTCTATATATCAATTGAATAAAAATTTAAATGAATAAAAATAAGTACGATTTAAACGCTTATACCTAAAAGTCTATTTATTATTTTTCATCTATGTTCCTTTTTTCTTTATATTTCATATTTATGTCCTAAACCTAATATGTATTATAAAATATATTTACAGACAAACGAAGGTCGTATCAAAAATATTACATTTGCAGCTTTAAAGAAGTAATTTAGAAACTACCGATAACCAACCAAATGAAGAAGTACTTTTACTGCTTGTCAGCCTTGTTGTGTCTTGTTTTTTTATCCAATACTCTGCTTGCAGTTCCGCGTATTAAAGGGCAAATTGTTGAAGCCGGGAGTAATAAGCCAATCGACTTTGCAGAGATCCTTATCTATTCAAAAGGAGAAATAACTACCATAGTTCATGCAGTGCCCGATGCCAATGGCCGATTTGTAGTTGAGGAGTTAAAGGATGGGGAATATAGCCTGCTCATTAAATTGATGGGCTATGATATATACAACAGTCCCGAATTAAAACTATCTGCTGCAATTTCGTCTATCGACTTGGGTGTTATTCAGTTGAAGCCATTGGAAGTGGGCTTGGCGGAAGTATTAGTTGTTGCACAAAAAAGACAAATTATTTACAAACTGGATAAAAAGGTAATAGAAGCATCCTCCAATATACTTTCCAGTGGTGGGACGGCTGTCGATATATTACAAAATACCCCATCGATTCGAGTCAATGCAGAAGGAGAAGTAACCTTTCGGGGCAGCAGCGGCTTTACTGTGTATGTAAATGGAAAGCCCAGTCCATTTAGTGGAACCCAGGCATTGGAGCAAATCCCTTCCGGGCAAATAGATAATATCGAAATCATTACAAATCCCTCTTCACGGCATGATTCGAACGGAGATGTGGGAATTATCAATATTATCACCAAAAAGCATACTCAACAAGGAGTAAGTGGAATTGCCAATCTTACCGGAAGCACAGCACTTTCAAGAGGAGTTGACTTTTTAGTGTCCAAGCAGGATAGCGCTTCACGCTGGTATGTGGGTGGCAACTGGAATGACCGCCTGCGCAAGAGCGACTTCAACCAGCAAAAAACAACGATCGTGGATGACCAAACTAACATCTCACATTCAGACGGACCTCGTGAAAGTAATAACTTCAATTATGCTTTCAAAACAGGGTGGTTTTATACATTGCCCAAAACAACCTTTAACGTCGATTTGGAAGTCGGTTACGGAGGGCGTACCAGAAGCGGCGATCTTACTTATACAGAAGAACGTCCAGGTGTTGATGGTACCACTGAAGAGGGGATTTATAACAGCCGCGATGAATATGATATCCATGAAACTTATTATCAGGGAACTACGGGTTTTGCCCATGAGTTTAATGAAAAAGAACATATGCTGACTGGAAGTTTCTATCTCAAATATGGAGCCAATGCTTTGGAATATTTTCAAAGCGATTTATTTGATTTGCAGAATGTTAGGCAGCAAGGGCATCGGGCATGGGAAGACGAACATCGCTGGACGGTAAGGGGCAACATGGATTATATTCGTCCCTACAGTGAAACCGGGCGCATTGAAGCCGGCTACCAATATTACTCCTATCTGGAAAATGGAGATTACAGCATGCAGTTTTGGAATCCAACGGAGAAAGTATTTTATTGGAGGGATGATATCTACAACACCTTTTATTTCCAGGAAGGACTCAACTCTGTTTATACCATTTGGGCAGATAGTTACAAGGCTTTTGATTTTCAGGCAGGAGTGCGGGGAGAGCATACACACACCGTACTTCGCAGTTCAATAGAGGGGGCAAACCGTATAAAGAACCGTTTTGAGCTTTTTCCCTCCGTGCATTTAGGATATACCTTCAGGAATGATCATCATTTAACGGCTTCCTATTCACAGAGAACTACCAGACCACAACTCTTTTTTATGGAACCATATATTACTTACCGGGATTATTATTCGGCAGAAATCGGAAATCCAGACATACGGCCGGAGTATATTCATTCATACGAACTCAATTATAAAAAGAATATAAAAGAACACACCATGTCGGCTACGATATTTCATCGCAGCCGCACTGACAAAATAGAACGTCTACGCATTCCTTATGAAGCAGGAGTAACATTGGATTCGATGGCAAATGTGGGACATGATTACTCTACAGGAATGGAGCTAAACGGACAAATACAAATGAGCAAAAGGTGGAATGCAAACATAAATAGCAGCCTGTATCATTACAAAGTGATGAATCAGTTTGAAACGAATATTGGAAATAAGAAGAGTACCAATTATGAAGTATCCCTGAATAATGCAGTGGATTTTGGTAAAAATACCCGCATTCAATTTGACGGCAATTTTGTAGGTCCCTCTGTTACTACCCAGGGACGAACAGATGCTTTTTGGTATATGAGTTTAGCGGCACGCCAGCAATTGATAAAAAGGAAGTTAATAGCTACCCTGGCATTCAGGGATGTGTTTAATTCGGCTCGTTATGTGAGTAATATAGCAACATCAGACCTGCAATCCGTCACACGCATCCGTCCCAGTTATCCATTATTCTCATTTACTTTAAGCTACACATTCAATAATTTTAAGGCAAAAAGTACTCAGTCTAAAACTGACAACGATGTGTTTGAAGGAACCAATCATTGATCTTAACTCTAACCAAACCGGATATCCTTACCTCACGCATGATTAAAATGCTTTTTAATTTGGTCGTCCAGTTCATCGAAGAAAGTATCTATAGTTACCGCATTACATTCTTCAGCGGCTTCGCGGAAACTTTTCTTTTTTTCCTCAATGACCGTAGCATAAGGTAACGTCTTGATATACTAAAGCAGTTGCGTGGCCTGCGGGCTATTTTCTTCAATAATGATCGTTGTTATATCACTGCCTATTAAATCTTTACAAAGATAACGAAATAAATACAAAAAACGTTTCTCTGCATACGATGGGCGATACAATAAAACGTTGATATGGAAAAGCAGCCATTAATTATGAGTGATCCTGTCCGATCCGATCAAAAGCGGAGAGTGAGGGAT
>Ga0123338_10001540_pt1 | contig 22306 bp, 18 predicted proteins | sample grotaG_FD_89793 | JGI IMG/M metagenome (GOLD analysis project Ga0123338, IMG submission 89793) | Glacier valley bacterial and archeal communities from Borup Fiord, Nunavut, Canada, to study Microbial Dark Matter (Phase II) -... | ecosystem: Environmental > Aquatic > Freshwater > Ice > Glacier ...
GCGGACCGCTATGGCATCAATGTCTCCGACGTGCAGGACGCTGTCGAGACAGCTGTTGGCGGTAAGCCGGTGACGCAGATTCTGCGGGGAGAAGAGCGCTACGATCTGGTGGTTCGCTACCAGGAGGCGTACCGCCACACCATCGAGCAGATTAAGAATATCCGTATGTTGTCACCCACGGGAGAGCGCGTTTCTCTTGGACAACTCAGCGATACTTCCGTGCGCGATGGCGCGTCCACAATTTATCGCGAGGGCAACAATCGTTATATCGCCATCAAGTATGGAGTGCGCGGACGCGATTTGGGCAGCACGGTTGACGAAGCCATTCGCCTAGTCGATAAGAAGGTGCCGTTGAAGCGTGGCTATCGGCTGGAGTGGGCAGGCGAATACGAAAGCGCGAAACGGGCCAACGCACGGCTCGCCATCATTGTGCCCGTCACACTGATGCTGATCTTTTTCATTCTGTACGGCATGTTTCAAAGTTTGAAATGGGCCACCCTGGTGCTGGTCACCCTCTTCCTTGCGCCAACCGGCGGCCTGTTCGCGCTCTATCTAACAGGCACACACTTCAGCGTTTCCAGCGGCGTTGGCTTTCTGGCCTTGATGGGCATCGCGGTACAAATCGGCGTGATCATGGTGGAGTACATCAACCAGCTACGGTCGCGCGGACACTCCATACTGGTGGCCGCGGAGGAAGGCGCCGTGCTCAGGCTTCGGCCCATCATGATCACCATGCTGGTTGCCACGTTGGGCCTGGTGCCGGCCGCCACTTCTCATGCTATTGGCAGCGATTCGCAGCGGCCGTTCGCCATCGTGATTGTCGGAGGGTTGAGCGCCACTCTGCTGATGAGCATCTTCGTGTTGCCCGCGCTCTACGTGTGGTTCGCGGGGCCGAACGATGTTCTGCCCAGCCCGGGCGAAGGTTTCGAATAGGGCGGCTACTTCAGTTTGTCGGCGGTGGTGTTGACGGGTTCAATGTCGGTCGGCAGATCGGCCAGCTTTTCTAGTGCCGCATTCACATCGGGGCCCAAGTGGCCCAGCGTGTCGAGCATGCGGCTTGCGGCGCCATAAACGCCAGTCGCTTCGATGGTCAGCAGGTCATGGGCAAGGTTGCGAACGCCGCCCTTCATCTTTTCAACGTTCACGGCAAAGGTGCCGTCCGCGTTCGCCACCAGCGCACCCTTCCCCAGCAGATAGTTGAACTGCACCGCCATGCCTTTGCCGTGAGCTTCATGCAAGCCAAACCTGAGCGTGCGGAACGAGGACGCAAGGTAGCTGGTGTAGAGCTTCTTTTCGGCTTCGGGAAGCAGCTTGCGATCGTACATATACTGCAGCATGTATAGGCCGCATATATCGGCCTTAGCTTCTTCGATGGCACTGAAAAGCTCTTTCAACTCCTGACGGGGAGTGGTTTGGCGCCCCTCGACGGTGATGGAGTGCGGCCCGATGCCGTGCGTCATCTCATGCGCCAGAATGTGCGTGAAGAACGCCTCGAAGCTGAGGTCGTTCACGGCGTCGCCCTGCAGCATGCGCTTCGAAATGGGAACCAGGATGCTGTTGAATTTCGCTTCCTGCACGTTCCGCAGCATCACCCGCTTGGTCCCTTTCTTCACCGTCACTCGCTCATCGTTGGGCAGGTTGTAAGCTGCGGTCTGTACGCCGTGCGCGCCATCGCCCGCCGCGATTACCTGGTTGACCACACGAATCGGAGAAAGCGCGCCCAGCTTGGGGTTCTTATATTTGGCGTCGATCGGCAGGTTGTTCTCGATCTCCTGCATATGGCTTGAGAAGAACTTGACCTTGTCTGTTTCCGCGTCGTCGCGGATGTTGATGTAAGCCTCATACGACGCCTTGTAGCCGAAGATTTCATCGTTGTATGTTTCGTATGGGCCAATGGTGATGTCGAGCGGAGCGTCCAGATCCATCCATGCCACGTCGCTCTCGTAGTAATCGTTCGAAAGAAATGCTCGCGCTCGTGACGTGAGAAACTTCTTGAGCGTCGGGTTCTCAGTAAGCGCGGCGGCGTTATCCAGCAGTGCCGCCAGCTTGTGCAAGTCCGCTGAATATTCTGCGTTGAAAGGCACGGCTTTGAATGAGTTGCCGTCCCTGTGTATCGCTGAAAAGAATCCTTCAGCCAACTCTTTGCGTTGGGGAGAAAGCGTCTTTGACCAGGCTTCGAACTCCTCCTTCTTCATGTCTTCCGGATAGAAGTTGGCGCCGGGCACTTTGACGGCGGGCACGTCCGGAAGAAAGGCACGGTTGCCATCGAGCGCGGACCATGGCCCTTTGTTGAGCCAGAAGTAATGAAGACGAGCTTTGCCCAGAGGCGTTGTGTCGCGCCGCAACTTTGACAGCGTGGCGGTATTGCCGCTCCAATACTGTTTCAGGAATAGCTCGTCAATCAGACGCGCGGCGGCCACCAGTTGCACCAACGCATTCTTATCGGCGGCGCTGAGGCGCGAGGTATCTACGGCCAGCGGCGTGCGAACGAATCGGGCAGACATCCTGCCCAACGTTTTCAGATCGGGCAATGGCGCGGGTTGGGCCTGCATCACGCTTGTAAAGAGGAATGCGGCTATAAATCGGTTGTGCAGTATCGGCATTTGCTGGCGCTGATGGGAATGGTTTCGCAACACTTGGGGCACGATTTTGTGGCGGGCGGCGGCGGCTCTTTGAGGAACGCTTTCGTGATCAGGTAAATACAGATCGCAATAACGATGAAATCTATCACGTTGCCGAAGAACGTACCGATGTTAACCGCGTTGATGATGGTCTTGCCATCGGCGCCAGTGGTTGTACTCAGGACATACTTCGCGGAGCGCCACTCACCGCCGGGAATCAGCAAGCTGATAAAAGGCATGATGATGTCCGCGACTAAAGAGGACACCACTTTGCCGACAGCGGCTCCGATGATCACGCCCACGGCGAGAGCCAGGGCGTTGGTCTTGAAAAGGAATTCCTTGAATCCACTCAGCATGATTTTAAAGAGCTTATCAGAGAGTAATACGCCCATCGCGGCGAAGTTTCAGTCGTTGGCCACGCCACTCCACATGGTTCCCGAATAAGCCGGCTAGCCACACCGAAGTTCCGAACGCGTCGCGCAAGGGCAGCCACGGCCACGCGACCTCTGCGCGCACCGTTCTTGCGGCCGCGAATGCAGCTACGATACGCAGTGTGTAGCAGGCCAGCGCGAGCGGCCATGCAATTCGCCAAGGCGCAAGCAGGCAAAGCAGCAGCGACCAGAACAGGGCATGAGTAATGAGAGACCCGGCGTAACCGGCGCCCTGCGAAACCCGAATGGTGCGCGACCACCGCACCTGATGCTTCCATACATCGCGCCAGGAGCCGCCGCCCAAACTAGTCTCGACAGGGCATGCGGCTATCGCGATCCTCTTGCCTGTTGCGGCGATGCGCGCGCCAAGCTGGTAGTCATCGGCCAGATAATCGGCAATAGCTTCGAAGCCACCGATGGCGCGGAGTTGCTCTACCCGGAAAGCCAGCGTGGAGCCAAGCGCGAACTGGACCACGCCAACTGTGCGGGCAACAAGCAGGCTGGGGACGAAATCGGTCGCAATGCCCAACGCCTCCATGCAGGCCGGGAACGACGAGCCGCGCGCGCGGTACAGACACGTGACCAGACCTACTTGCGGGTCGGCAAGAGGGGCCATGACCGTGGCCAGATAACCCGGCTCCACCAAAATGTCGCTATCGTTTACCAGGAGTGTGGAGTGGCGCGCCTCAGCGGCCAGCGCGATTAGTACGCCTACTTTGCCGTTCGCGGACTCCGGCGCCTGTGTGACTACGCGGATGGGAAGAGACGGAAATTCGGCAATCAGACGGCGGATATCGATCCAGGCAGCATCGTCCGGATCGCGTACGCCGAAGAGGATCTCAAACTCGGGATACTGCTGACGCGCATGAGAAAGGATCGCGTCGTAGAAATGTTCGTCTCTGCCGCGAATGGGCTTCAGGATGGAAACGGGTGGACGATACGTGCTGATTGGTTGCTTCTCACGCAGACGTTTCAGCGCGGCAAGCAAGGCCAGGAGCCAATAGGCGGCACAGGCAAGAACAGGCAGCGCAAGCCAGGTCACGCCGAAAGAAGTGCCACGCCGCAGGCTACCAGCGATGCGCCCATCCACCGGCGCGGGCTGATTCGCTCCCGCAACAGAAACTTCGCGAGGATGGTTTCGAACACGTAACTGGCCGCGGTGGCAGGGACGGCGAAGCTCACGTCCGCTATAGAGAGCAGTGCCATGAAGGAGAAGAATGACACGGCCATGCAGGCCACCGAAAGGATGATGGTCCGGTTTCGCGCCATGGCCGCCAGCACACGTCTGAGCGCGCCTGGATGAAAATCGTCAATTTCGCCCTGCTGGCGCATCCCTTTCGCTTGGAGAATTTCGCCCACTGTAGTGCAAGCGACAATCACCGCCACCAGTATCCACTTCATCAATTTTTCCGCGCCGCCGGGGCTGTCGTGTTGAATTCGGTGCGGCCTACCAAAATGACGCCGCCCACAATGAGCAGAATGCCGGTCCAGCGCGTGAGCGAAACGGCTTCATGGAGGAACAAGTGGCCCGCCAGGGCGACCAGCGCATAGCCGATAGAAGTAACGGGCAGAACATAGCTCAGATCGGCCCAACTCAGCAGAGCCATGTGAGACAGCATCCACAAAACGAGTAAACTGACACCCACCGCCACCCATGGGTTCAGAAACGCTGTCACATACGCCAGAGGAGAGGCGGAAACGATGGGCCCCACCTGACGCATTCCCATGCGCAGAAACGAATCTCCCAGCACGTTGGCAAGGATGACGATCAGCGTGAAAACGCGTGTCTTCAATAGTGGACGAGTGCTAGTCGCCTGCATGAGCGGCTGCGGCCGTGGCTGTGGCCTGCCGGTGATCCGCGACAAATTTGCGGCGCTTACGGCGAAGGGCCATGTACTCTTTGGCCTCCTTGGCCAACCGCTTACGATCGTGCGAATTGAATATGGCCTTGCTGACCACGCGCCAAATCACGCGCGCTCGGAAATAATATTCGCCGTAGAAACGCTCCACCCACTCCACCAGTTCGGCTTCATCGAGCCCGGGATAGATCACCTTCGGAAGCTGGTGGCCCACTTCATCGGTCATAGAGCCGATGGAGATCAGGTCATTCTTCTTCGCGTAATCGTAAAACTCGGTACCGGGGTAAGGGTGCGCGATTGAAACCTGTATGGTTTCGTTATCCAGCTTTTTCGCGAAATCGATTGTCTTGCGGATGCTCTCGCGCGATTCGCCAGGCAGGCCCACAATGAAATCGCCGTGAATCAGGAGCCCGAGTTTGCGGCAATTCGCGGTGAAGCGCTCCGCCATATCCACGGTCGCGCCTTTCTTGATGTTCTTCAGAATCTGCGGGTCGCCCGATTCATAGCCCACGATGAGCAGGCGGCAGCCGGCTTCTTTCATGGCCTTGAGCGTGTCGTAATCCGTGGTGACGCGTGAGGTGCAGCTCCACGTCATGTTCAAAGGCTTCAGCTTCGCGCAAAGCTCAATGGTGCGGGCTTTTTGGTAGTTAAAGGTGTCGTCGTCAAAGAACACTTCCTTGATTTCGGGAAAGTTCTCCTTGATGTAGGCCATTTCCGCCGCAACATCGTCGGCCGAACGCAAGCGCCAGCGGTGGCCGGAATGCGTCTGCGGCCAGAGGCAAAACGTGCACATGGCGGGGCATCCGCGCGAAGTGTAAAGCGAAATAAACGGGTTCAGCAGGAACGGGACATTGTAATTCGTTACGTCCAGATCGCGTTTGTAGACTTTACTTACCCAGGGCAGCTCATCCAGATTTTCAATCACGCCGCGTTCTGGATTGTTTACAATCACGCCATCGGCATTGCGAAAGCTCACACCCGGAATTTCTTCCAGCGGCTTCCCGTTCGCATAATCGACAATCTGATGATCGAATTCGCGGCGGACCACGAAATCAATGGAGTTGGTAGCGTTCAGCGTCTTTTCCGGCTCAACGGTGACCGGCGGGCCCACGAAGCAGACCTTCAGCTTCGGGTTGGCCACCTTCATCATGTTCGCCATCTTCACGTCCACGTCAAAACCGGGTGTGGATGTGAAAAGGACAAGGAGTTCGAAATCCCTGCCCATCTCCACCGTTTGTTCAATGGAGATTTTGTGCGGGGGAGCATCCACCACTTTGCTGTCCGGAAGCATCCCGGCGGGATAACAAAGCCAAACCGGATACCAGTAGGACTCAATTTCACGGGACGCGGGCCAGCGAGAACTCGCCCCGCCGTCAAAACCTTCAAACGACGGGGGGTTCAAAAACATTGTTCGCATAGAATCTTCTAGTGTAACGCGCCTAACGTGCCAGACGTTCCCTGAACGGCTTAATTCACAGGGAGCGGCACGGCATTTGAAGCGACGCCATTTTCGGTGATCTTCAACTGCGAAGTGCCGGTTCGAAGGCCAGCGGGCAATTGAAAGGCCACCTGGTAGAGCCCAACAAAGCCGGGCGATGCAATGGAGTACACCACCGTGGCAGGCTGGTCATCCACCGTCACCGTCACCGGCTGCGTTCGCGAAATTCCCAGAGCACCGCGACCGGTGGTGAGCGCGGGAGTGGTTTGCCCCAATCCAGTGCAATAGACCAACAGGATTTCGTTCGCGCGCGCTCGGTTATCGGGGCGGATCAGCGAATAATCCGAATTGCGAAGTACAACTCCGCCGGTGCCATCGAAGAAAATGGCTGGCGCGGCGGACACAACCTTCAAATCGAAAGCGGGGCTTGCCGTACCGTTCGCGCTGACGATCAACGGCTGCGTTCCGGGCGCCGTTTCAAAAGGCACCTGGGCGACAACCAAGGTGGGCGAAACCGAAAGAATGGGAGCAGCTTGGCCGGCAACGGTGGCCGAAACGCCATTCAACGCATTCGGCGCGGCGGCAACGTCAAAACCTTGCAGGGCGCCGGAGGCCGCGGCAAAGTTGTTGCCATAGATACTGACCAATTCACCCGGAGCAGCCGTGGTATTGGTGGGATCGCTGACGGCGCTGATCACAATTCCAACTTTCGGCGCGCCGGAACTGGCGGTGCCCAGTTGAGCACGAATGACTCCGCCCGGATAGACCGTGGTGTGCATGTTGATGTACTGCTTCTCTGGCGTGCTAACCAGCGAATTCAGCGTGCTTAGCCCAGCCGCATCACCCACCGTCACGGTTTTAAAAAGATTCCCCGAAGCCGTAGCCGCCAGCGGGTTGCCGCCGCTTAAGCCTGTGTTGATGGTGACCGGTCCGTTGGTGCCCACCAAGCCGTCATGGATGTGGAAGCCAGTCACCGTGGGGCTATCGGGGAAGCGATAATTGACATCGAAAGTGACCACGCCGCCTTCCACCAGGCCATCCGCCTTACGAATGGTATTCACCGTGACCACGCCGGGGCCGGACGCGGCATAGCCGGCAACCGGAGGCACTTCGTTCGATGGCAACAGCGTTACCGGGAACGTAAATTGATCTGTGGCGCGAAGTTGCGCGCGAGCCGTGCCTCCGGGGTTAGTGCTGGTGTGCACGTTGATGTAATAGCCGCCAGGGTTGTATCCGAACAAGCCGGAAAGCCCCTCCTGCACCAGGGCGCTAGCCACGTTCACATTCACCGGATAATGCAGGTTACCCTTGCCGCTTGCGTCGGACGCGACCGAACTCACCGACGCGGGAAGCTCAATCCCTCCGTTTACGCCGGCATCGCCCTTGTGGATGTGCAGGCCCGTGAAGGTAACCGGTGAGCCTACGGTGTAGTTCACATCGAAAATCACGGAGCCTGAAGTGAAGGTGCCCGAACCATCCTGCACAGCAATCGCAGTCACGCTGGCAACGGCGCTGTTGCCGTTCGTCACGGGCGGCACTTCATTCGCCGATTGCATGATACCCATCAAACGCACCACGGAGGCGCGCTGCAACTGAGCGCGTAGGAAGCCTCCGGGATATTCAGTGGAATGCATGTTCACGTAAAAGTTGCTGGGCGTCTCAAACATGCCGCGCAGAGTGTCCAACGCCGCCGTGTCGGTGGCCGGCACCTGAGCCTGGCGTTCAATGCGGCCCACGCCCGTTGCATCCACATAAGGGTTGGCCCCGCTCAAACCGGTGTTAATGGTCACCGGCCCAGCCACTCCCGCCACGCCATTGTGGATGTGTAAACCGGTGGCGGTGAGCGCTTGCGGATATTTGTAATCGATCCAGAAATCCACCGACCCCGAAATAATCTTGCCCGACGCGTCCCGAACTACATGGGCCACAAGGGTACCCAGGCCGGAAGTATCGAACCCCGTGATAGGCGGTGTTTCATTCGAAGGCAGCATGGTGCCCTGGAAATACGCCGTTTCGGCAGTCTGGGCCGCAAGGAAAGACGGGGCGGCAAGGGCAAACGAAGCCAATGCAAAAAGGCAAGACGGAATTGTGCGCATATACGATAAGTCCTTGATGAGCATACTCCCAAAAGGAATCATTGGATTGAAGCCAGTTGTGAAATAGTTGTGAAATTCCGCGCGGGCGGACTAGGCGGGAGGGTCCAGCAGCCGGTTGTGAATTGCGTAAAGAGCAAGTTCCAGGCGGTCTGAAACGCCTAGCTTGTCGAAGATATTATGCATGTGATTCTTGACAGTCTGCTCGCTAATCACCAGCTTTTCCGCTAATTCTTTGTTTTTGAAACCTTGAATTACCAGCCCGACAATCTCCCGTTCGCGCGGACTGAGGGGGGTCGTTTTGCTATCGCGATCCTTGGGACGAAGCGCAGGCTGCTCGTCGGTAAATTGGCGCAGCACCTGGGCCGTGGTGGCGCGATCAAGCCAAAGCTCGCCTTCATTTACTTTTCGAATGCACTTTACCAGCACATCGTGAGGAGAGTCCTTGTGCAGAATGCCGCGGCATCCCGCGCGCACCGCCCTTACAAAAAACTCCTGGCTCTCCAGCAGCACCAGCAGAATGATCTTGGTATTCCCTTTCGCGGAATGCAATCGATCCAGTGTTGCGATAGCGCCCGCGTGATCGTCCATCACGGAGAGCAGCAGAATGTCCGGCCTTTCCTGTTCCACGGCCGCGAACGCATCTTCAGGAAATAGGTCGCCCCCGATGAGCCGCAAATCTTCTTCGGGCCGCAGAATTGCCGCCACCTGATCACGGTAATGCGTATCGCGGTCGGCGAGCGCGATCAGTACAACGGAAGTTGATTCTAATTGCGACTCCACAATTCTAGTAACCCATTCAGGAGTCTAGGATTTATCCGTTTATAAGTCAATTACCCCATGGCCCCGGAGTTTGATATTGATATTAGGGAACGAATGGCACAAGAATTGGCGGAGCTGGATTTTGAGCGCTTCTGGCGGAGGTTGCAGCAGTTGGGTTTAAACGCCTACGAATCGCGTTCTTACCTGGTACTGTTGGGGCATTCACGCTTCAAGGCGCTAGAGCTGGCGGCGCGTTCGCATGTGCCGCGGCAAAAAATTTACGAAGTACTGGACAGCCTGGTGGAAAAAGGATTCGCGCAGATGGTGCAGGAGCGCACGAAATTATTTTCCGCCGTAGAGCCCAGTTTGGCCATTCCAAGCTATCTGGCGCGCAAGAGACAGACCCTGGAGCATGAGCTAACAGATCAAGGCCGCGTTGCCGATGCCGTGATTGACGACCTTCGCAATGTGTATGCCGGTGGGCAAGGCGGGCGGGGTACGCTGGATTTTCTGCGAATTGTTTCTGAACCAGCGCAAACCGCAGTTGAGTACAGGGAAATGCTACGCGGCGTCGCGGGTGAGTATCTGGAGTTTTCCCGGCCACCTTATGCGGTCGATCCCCTGGATGAACGGATGGTAAAAGGGGCGGCACTACGCGGTGTTTCCTGCCGGCTGCTGATTGAAGCGGGAAGCCTGGACGCGCGCCACATTCAACAGCTTCGCGAATTTGCGCATGTTGGGATTGAGGTGAGGCAAGCGGAGAGCCTGCCCTTGAAACTAGCGCTCTTCGATGGGGAACGCGGTTTGGTGGCGCTGCTCGATCCGGTTGTCAGCAGGACTCTATGGACATCCGTAGTGTTCGACCACAACGGGATGGGTGAAGCCATGAAAGGCCTGTTCGAGGACCGCTGGCAGCGCGCAGGGCCTTTTTAACTTTTCACTTAACGGGGCTCGTCCACCACGTTCCGGCGCTTTTGCGTGAGCACATCACGGATGGCGTAGATCCTTCTGCCTTGGCTTTCGAAGTATGTACGGATCATCAATTCGCCAATCAGACCGGTAGAGAACATCATCACGCCGGTGACCAGCAGCAGGCTGCCGGCAATCATCAGCGGGCCATGCTCCTGTACGATATCGCGGCCCTGGAACAATTTCACACCCGCACAATACGCCAGGATAGAACCGCCCACGCTCAGACCGAACAGCCCGAAGCTGCCGAAGAAATGCATGGGCCGCGTGAAATAGCGAAGCAGGAAGCGAATGGTGACGATATCGAACAGCACGCGAAACGTGCGGCTGAGCCCGTAGTGAGAATCGCCGGAAAGCCGGGGCGTGTTCTGGATAGGCACTTCGGCCACGCGCGCACCATAGAAACTAGCGAGCGCCGGAATAAAACGGTGCAATTCCCCGTATAGATGAACGTCTTTCAACACCTCGGCCCGGTACGCTTTGAATGTAGTTCCAAAGTCCTTGAGCTTTACGCCGGAGGCCTGCGACATAAGCCAGTTGGCAATGCGCGAGGGAATTTTGCGCGTGAGCGGATTATCGATGCGCTCTTTCCGCCAGCCGCTGGCAATGTCGTAACCTTCATCGATTTTGGCCAGCAAAGCCGGAATATCTTCGGGTGCATGCTGCAGATCGCCATCCATGGCAATGATGATTTTGCCTCTTGCCTCGTGGAAACCAGCCGATAGCGCGGCAGTCTGACCGAAGTTGCGGCGCAATCGCAAAACCTTCAAACGCGGGTCGGTCTGAACCAGATTCGCCAGAAGTTCAAAACTGCGGTCCGTGGACGAATCGTCGATGAACAGAATTTCGTAGGGACGCCGCAGGCTGATCAAGACCGCCGTAAGCCGGTCATACAGCGGGAGAATGCTGTGCTCCTCGTTATGAATCGGAATTACGATGGAAAGATTTACTGAACTCACTTTATTCGCCACTACATTCTCTACACTCATAGGTTACCAATGAACGAACAGCTACCCTACCAGGCGACGATGGCCGCTGAGCGTTATGACGAGATTGCCCAACTACCGGTTGCGGTTCTTTTGGACGATATCCGCAGTCTGTACAATGTTGGATCATTTTTTCGTACGGCGGATGCAGTGGGTATTGAGAAACTTTATCTTTCGGGGTACACAGGTACTCCTCCACACAAGGGTTTAACGAAGACAGCGTTGGGCGCGGAAGAAACGGTGCCTTGGGAGCATGCCGCGGAAGCCGTGCCCCTGGTGGAAAGTCTGCGCGCCAACGGTTGGGAAATTTGCGCCATCGAGACCAGCGTTCACTCCGTGGATCTATTCGAGTGGGTGCCGCGTTTCCCCGTGCTGGTTATGTTTGGGAACGAATGCGACGGCCTGGCAGCGGCCTTGGGGGAGCGCGCCGACCGGCACATCCGCATTCCCATGTTGGGTAAAAAGCATTCGTTGAATGTGGGTACGGCCGGCGGTGTCGTGATGTATGAATTGTTGCGCAAATATCAGGCGCTATTCGCAAAGCCGCCGGCGCTACACGTGCTCAATGCCTAGCGTTTTCATCTTCCGGTAAAGATTGCTGCGTTCGAGGCCCAGCAGTTCAGCGGTCCTGGTGACGTTGCCGGCCGTCTCTTCCAGCTTCTTCAGGATGTACTCGCGCTCAACCGTTTCGCGCACCTCCTGCAGGCTGCCGAAGCGATCTGGAGTGCGTTCCGGCGCGGCGCGCTTACTGGTGGTGAGCGGGATGTGCCGGGCATCGATCCTCACTTGGGGATTCAGGATCACGATACGCTCAATCAGGTTTTTCAACTCCCGAACATTCCCCGGCCAGTGGTGATCCCGCAGCGCCTCATAAGCTTGCGGCGTAAGTTCTTTCGGCTTGCGGCCGTACGCGCTGGTGAATTCGCGCAGAAAAAAATCCGCCAGCAATGAAACATCTTCCAGCCGTTCGCGCAACGGCGGAACATGGAACGGAATCACATTCAAGCGATAGAAAAGATCCTCACGAAAGTTGCCGATTTCAATTTCATGCTCCAGCGTTTTGTTGGTGGCGGCAATCACGCGAACATCCACCTGGATGGAGTTGCTGGCTCCCACGGGTTCGAAACGCTGCTCTTCCAGGGCGCGAAGCACTTTGGCTTGCGTGCGAAGACTCATGTCGCCCACTTCGTCCAGAAAGATGGTGCCCTGATCGGCCTTCTGAAACTTCCCCGGCTTGGCTTCATGGGCGCTGGTGAAGCTGCCTTTGCTGTGGCCGAACAGTTCGCTCTCAATCAACTCTTCAGGAATGGCGGCGCAGTTTACTTCGACAAACGCATTGCCGTGGCGCGGGCTCATGGCATGAATCGCGTGCGCGACCAGTTCCTTTCCCGTGCCGCTTTCTCCGTATATCAAGACGCGGCCATCGGTTCCGGCCATCAGGGAAAGCTGCTTGCGAACGGCCTTCATTGGCACGCTTTCGCCGATGATGCGATACCTGGCATCGGTGTCGGTCTTGAGCCGGCTGTTCTCCATCAGCAACCGCCGCTGCTCCAAGGCGTTCTTGGCAACAATGAGGAGTTTGTCCACCGAGAGCGGCTTTTCCAGAAAATCGAACGCGCCCAGCTTGGTGGCGCGCACGGCACTTTCAATTGATCCGTGGCCGGAGACGATGATGGTGTGCGGGCGCTCCGGGAACGGAATCTCCTGGATGCGCGCCAGGGTTTCGAGGCCATCGAGACCTGGCAGCCAGATGTCCAGAAAGATCAGGTCGTAAGTGTGTTGCGGCAGTAACGCGAGCGCGGCTTCCCCGGAGTCGGCCACCGAAACCTGATAGCTTTCGTCTTCCAGCACGCCTCGTAAAGATTGGCGGATGCCCGGTTCGTCATCGACGATGAGGATGTGGGCAGATCTCATATGACGACCGTATCCACACTACGGGTTTCTCGTCCGGGTGCGAGAGCGAGCGTCTGCGGCGCGGCGGCTTCGATCTCGATCAGAAAGCGCGTGCCCGCCGGGATATTGTCTTCCACTCTGATATTCGCGTTGTGATCCGTCAAAATGTTATTTACGATGGCGAGCCCCAGGCCGGTTCCGCGGCCCTTGGTCGAAAAGTAAGGCACAAAGAGCTTCTCTTTATCTTCAGCGGAAACACCGGCGCCGGTGTCTGCGATGATCAGCTCCACCGTTTCTCCTAAGCCGGGCTGCGTCACGATGTGCAGTTGACGGATCAATGAATCCTGCATGGCTTCAGCGGCATTATCGACGAGGTTGACCACCACGCGCTTGAGTTGTTCGCGATCGGCATGAATGTCCGGCAAGCCGGGATAGAGATCGGTCTTGATGCTGATGGTGTCGAGCCTGCCCGAGAACACCGCAAGCGCGCTTTCCACGATGGAGTTGAGAGAGCAATGGACAAGCTGCTTTGCGGGGAAGCGGGCGAATTGGGAAAATTCGTCCACCAAGGTTTTTACGGTTTGGACTTCATTGACAATCAGATCAGTGCATTCGTGAACGATGCGGGTGATCTCTGGCGTGACATGGGCGCGGTCCATCTGACGGCGAATTCGTTCGGCGGAGAGACTGATCGGCGTGAGCGGATTCTTGATCTCATGCGCCACGCGGCGAGCCACTTCATTCCAGGCGGCCGCTTTTTGAGCGCGCAGCAGATCGCTGGTGTCTTCAATCACCATCACGAAACCGGAGGTGAGGCGTTCATCGAGCGCGGAAACGGTGATGGCCAAGTGGAGAGTATGTGTGCCGAAGTTCAGATCGAGCTGCTGAGCGGCCACCCGGGTGCGGCGCGCGCGCTTCATCAGATAAAGAATCTCAGTAACGTCCTCACGCGGAAACAGGTCGCTCAAGGTCTTGGCGTTTGCGACGAGGGTTTCCGGCAGAATGCTTTTCAGCGCGCGGTTCACGCGTTGAATGTGGCCGTCGGCGGAGATGGAGATGACGCCAGTGGGGATGTTTTCAAGAATGGCTTCCGTAAAGCGGCGGCGCGCATCCAGTTCTCGGCTATTGGCGTCCAACTGCTGTGTCATGCGGTTGAAGCCTTGCACCAGACCCACCAGTTCATCGTTCGCGCCCACTTGCACGCGATAGCCCAAATTGCCTTCGCCCACTTCTTTCGCCGCATGGGCCAATGCGGCGATCGGCACACTGATTTGCTTGGCGAGAAAGAGCGCTACCCAGGTGGCGACAAACAAAATGAACAGCGTGATTAAGAACAAGAGCAGCAGGTAATTCTGCCTGACCTGCCGGCTGTTGGCGGCAAGCTGTTTGTAAGCGGCATCGTAAGTTTCAATTTCTCGCTGCTTTTCGCGGACGTCAATCGGGATATGCGATACGGCGCGCACGGAACCCACTTCGCGGCCCGACCAAAATACCGGTTTACGGCCTACGGCGTAATCGCCTTCGCGCTGGATGACCTGGGGGATAGAGCCGCAAGTAGCGACAGGATTGGGGTTTCCGCCGGCATAGACCGCGGCTCCGGCAAGCGATTGTTCCTTACAGAAAGAATCCAGATAACCGGAGGATACAGAGCCGCCTGCCAACTGAAGACGCGTTTCGGGGAGCATTGCCAAAAGGGACGCTTGCGCGTTCACCTTGTCTTGCATTTCGCGGGTGAGGGCTTTCGAAATTTCTAGAAAATCGAGGCGTTGGCGGTCGACCGGAGCGGCAAACCATTTTGTGAGATTGCGATTGACCACTTCCACGCTGAACAGCACGTTGAAGAACACCGGCATGATGCTAAGCGCGAGCGCGCCGGCCACCAGCTTGGTCTTGATGCGCGACCCTTCGCGATTCGTGCGGCGTTCCACCAGGAGCTTGACGACGGTGCGCACCAGCATGAAGCCAAGCGTGACCATCAGGACAAAGATGAGGGTGGAGACGCTCCAGAGAATGAGAGTTTGCGCGGGATCTTGGGGGGCGTAGGAGCCGAAATCGAAGGACCCTTGCCAGACTACAAGGATAACCAGGATGAGAAGAAGAAATGTGCCGAAGCCGTAGATGAGGCGTTTGCGCACGTGAGATCAGAGCTTAGACCGTCGGACTGGCCCAACACTGCCATTATAAAAGTTTTGCTTCCCGAAATGTGGTGTTGCAAACAAAAAGGGGGAGCCCGAAGGCTCCCCACGATGGAAACGTAATATTTAAAAAATCAGCTTCAAAGCAACCTGAACTGCGCGGGCGTTACTCGAATAGGTGGCTTCCGGGTTGTTAAAGTTCGGCTTGCCCGGTGTAAGATAATTGCGAACGCCGCCCCCGGTTTGACTAGTGGAATCGATTTGGTTGAGATTCCCCGGAATGAATTGCGGGTGATTGAGGGAATTCAGGAATTGGGCTGAGAACTCAATCTTGGCGCGCTCCTTATAAGCGAAGCGCTTTAGAAGATTGAGATCCAGATTGTCAATAGGACGGCCTTCGAGCGTGTTACGACCGGCATTGGGGAATGTTCCGAGTCCCCCCACTACATAACGCGCGTTAGGGTTGTTGGCTACGTAGGCTACGGTGCCACCAGCGGAGTTCTTCAGCGCCGTAACGGTGCTACCGACGTTTGGGTTACCGTTGATATTAATGAAGGTGCGGTCCGTAAACGCATCCCCATTTTGATTGGAGTCAATCTGGCTTTGTACTGTACCGAGCTCGGGAGATTCATAGGTGAAAATTGGCGCGATCTCCAGATTTCCTAGAACGTTATGGAGGAACCAATTACTTTGCTTGAACCACGGGACGTCATAAACGGCGGTCATAGTGAAGCGTTGGCGGCGGTCAAGAGCGGAGGTAGCCAGTTCAGCGCGTTGGTTTTCGAACTGCTGAGGCCGGCGCGGGGACAGGACCGTGCTGAAGAAATCCGCCGTACTGTCATCAATCAGATGGCTCCAGGTGTAGGCACCGATGAATTGAAGACCGTTGCTGAAACGGCGATTCAATTGGAGGGCAAGACCGTGATAGCTGGAACGCCCGATTGGGCTATCCTCAACGATTGAGGCACCGTTGAAACCGGCAGCGGCAAACCGTGGGTCATAGTTGGATCTGGCTTGGATTTGCGCGAGCGTGATCGGAAGCGCATCGAGCGTAGCCTGGCTGGGCCGGGAGAAGTATGTCGGTAAAGAGAAAGTCGGCGTAGTTTTGCCGATGCGATTGATGCGGGTTTGCACGTCAAGGTGAACGCCGCGAGTTCCCAAGTAGCGCGCCTCGAAAGTGTAGTTTTTGGCGAAGATGTGTTGGATGCCAAAGTTCCACTGGATCGAATAAGGCAATTTCTGATCCGGAACGTACCCAGAGGTATTCTTGCGGGCATCAGCTGTGCTCAAGGTGCCCGAAGAAGCGTTTGGCCTGATACCGCCATTCTTCAAGAAGTTCGGCTGGCTGCTACCCGGGGAGCCGTCATCGGTTACGTCCACGGTCTGGCTCAACTGCGGAGGCAGTGAGAGAAGGCCAACGTTGTCGTATATAACGTCGTATGCCATTCCGAAGCCGACCCGGATAGAAGTATTGCCGCTATTACCGGGTGAATAAGCAATCCCAATTCGCGGGGCAAAGTTCTTATACTGCGGCAGCGGCTTGTTGAAGCTAATCAAACCGGGTACGGACGCATAGTTGTTCAGAATCTGAGAACGCTCTCCGAAAGGAACTGATGTGAATTCATAACGGGCCCCCAAATTCAATGTGAGGTTCGGGCGAATCTTCCAGGAATCGTTTGCATACCCGAAAAACTGAGTTTGGTCACCATAGTACACGGGTGTACCTGTACTGCGTTGAGCGAGGTCATCCGGTGTAAGATCCCTTAAAAAAACCTCCAACGTGGAGTACTCATAGTCGCCGCGACCACGCTGGGCAAACGTTTGAGGCGAAATTGACTTCCGTCCGTCAAAGCCAAACTTAAAAGTGTGGCGACCCCTATTCCAGGTAACATTGTCGACTAGTTGATAGGTGTTTTGAATCGTAGTCTGTGGACCATTCGGATCAGGCCCAATCTGGAGGTTTAGATCTGAAATCGTAAGATCCGGGAACGAGTCCAGGCCGGCAAACTTGAAATTTCCGACGTCAAGCGGGTTGTTGTAACGGTTGTAACCCAACCGCAGTTCATTGGTCAGGTTGGCAGTGAAATTATGAAACTCGGAAAGTGTAGCAATGTAGTACTTGGTGGAGTTGGTCAGGAAAAATGCGGCCAAAGTGGGCGTAACGTCGATCGCATCCGTTTTGTTATAGATGTACCGGCCGCGCAATTGATCTTTTTCCGACAAGGTGTAATCAACGCTTGCGACAGCGGCATAGTTATTAGTGAAATTTGGCGCAATAATAGGTAACGTTCCCGCTGGAACCGAAATGTTTCCAATTTTGATGGTCTGCGTAGGATCTGCAATTGGAGCCGGAGCTACATATTGCTGAAACACCTTCAGATTGTTCTGACTCAGACCCGAAATGCTGTTTAGGATTGTGTAACCTGCGGCTGTAGGAGCAGTTACTGCGGTGCCAGGTGTGCTGGCTTTGCCAATCGGGTTGTATTCGAAATTACCGAAGTAGAAAAGCCTGTTCTTCAGGATCGGGCCGCCGATAGTGCCACCGATGCGGTTGTTGTCGAATCTGGGCTTGGAAAAAGTACCCTGGTTGGCAAGTTTCTGATCAATCGCGTCGAGTTTGCGATTCTGAAGATAATCGTAAAGGGAGCCGTGCAAAGAATTTGTGCCGCTCTTGACAATCGTATTGAATTGGCCGCCGGAGGAATGTCCGAATTCCGGGCTGACTTGATTTTGGAGCAGTGTGAAGCTATCCACCGCATCGTTTGGGATATAGGCTAAAGGACCGGTTACGCCTTTGTTGTTGTTGTCCACACCTTCAATTGTGAAGTTGTTGTTGCGGGGACGCTGTCCACCAACGGAAGGACCGGTTCCCGCACCAACACCGCCGCTGCTGCTAACGCCGGAACCCAGAAGAGAGAGATTCAGGACACCGAGGCCAACGGTTGAGGTGGGCAGGTCGCGCGCGAGCGTAGTGTCGAAGGTGGCGGAAATAATGGCTGTCGTGGTGTCGATAGTAGTTGCGGAGTCAGAAACGTCCATGGTGGTAGCAACCGAGCCAACCTGCATCGTGATGTTTTCTGTAGATGTTGTACTAAGAGCTACAAACACATTTCTCCGGCTGGCTGCGGTGAAACCGGGGGCCGTGGCGGTTACGTTATAGGTTCCGGCGGGAAGGTTGCCGAAACGATAATCGCCGGTGGAAGTTGCTGTGGTGGCACTCTTGACGTTGGTTGCCAAATTCACAGCGTCAACTGAGGCATTCGGGACGGCTGCGCCCGACAGGTCTGTTACCGTGCCGACCAAAGCACCAGTGGTGGTCTGGGCATATATGCTTCCAGCAAAAGATACGGCAAGCAGCAACACGGCAGTGCGAAACAATCCGGCATGCCGTTTAGCTTTCTGAAAAGTATAAGTCATAATTTAAGTAATTTAAACAACGTTACAACCTGGAAGCATTTGCAGCGCCATTCCATTTCTCTTTAATTATAACGAGATACGGGAGTGCAGCTATTGATTTTGGAAGATTTGAATAAATCGAATTAGCTGAATTCTAAAATTGGGAGATATGCCTTGCTCTTGAGGGACGTTTCTGGCCAGCATTCCTCGAGCGCTGCCGCCACGTTGAGAATTCGTGTTTCCTCAAACGGCTGAGCCACAATTTGCAAACCTATGGGGAGAGAAGCAGACGGCAACGGCAACGAGAGAGCGGGCCAGCCGAGCAGGTTAAATGCACGAACGAAGCAGGTGGATGCCATTCTAACGTCCTGGGCTGTGCCTTCGATAACAACGTCGATTTGGCCGATTTTGGGGGCGCATATCGGAGAAGTAGGGGTGAAAAGCACGTCAATGTGCTGCCAGACTTTGGCGTAATCCTGTTGAATGAGGCGGCGCAGGCGCTGGGCATTGATGTAATCGATTGCGGCGAGCGCCCGTCCTTGATCGAACAGAGCCAGGACGTCAGGACCAAACTTTTCCCGCTGATGAAGATATGGCTCAAGCAGAGCTGCGGCTTCGCTCATCAGGATCACGCGCGCAACCACGTTGATAGCCGTTATGTCGGGAACTTCGATGGGGACGATATGGGCACCGAGAGATTCAGCGACCTGGAAGGCCCGGTCTACAGCCTGTCTTACTTCCGGCTCCAAACGATCGAAGTAGAAGTTTGTGGGGCGCCCGATGCGGAGGCTCTGTATGTTGGGACTCTCCGGGGGAAGGTAACTGCCCACAGCCTGATGCGAACTGGTGTCGTCGCGACGATCGTACCCGGCGATGGCCTGCAACATCAAGGCAGCGTCACGAACAGTCCGTGTAAGCGGGCCCATATGATCAAGTGAGAAATCGAGTGGCATTACGCCAAAACGGCTGACGCGCCCAGACGTGGGCTTCAAGCCCACCAAGCCGCAGAATGAAGCCGGAATGCGAATGGAGCCGCCTGTATCGCTGCCCATGGCTGCCGGAACCATGCCGCTGGCAACGGCGGCGGCGGAACCACCGCTGGAGCCTCCCGGGATCCGCGTAGGGTCGTGCGGATTGCGAATAGTGCCGAAATGGGGATTGTTGGACGTGATGCCGTACGCGAGTTCATGCAGCCCAGTCTTGCCGGTGAGCACGGTTCCAGCCTCGGCAAGGCAATCCGTGACGGCGGAATTGTAAGCGGGAACGTGATTTTCGAACAGCAACGAACCGCAGGTGGTGCGAATTCCTTCTGTACAGAAGACGTCTTTCAGCGCAATAGGGATTCCATGCAAAGGGCCGCGATCATTGCCGGCCGCAAGCTCCCTATCGGCCCGAACGGCTGCTTCGCGCGCTTGCGAATGCGTCACCGTAAGATAGGCGTTCAGTTCAGGGTTCCGCATTTGGATCTGCGCGAGCGAATCTTCCGTGAGTTCGACGGAGGAAATTTTGCCGGCGCGGAGTGCCCGCGCGGCCTGCGTGATGGTCAAAGAGATTCCGGCGGCGTCCCGGCAACGGCGGCTTCGGACAAGATCACCGCGGGCTCCGTGGTGAACGGAATTGTGTCGATAAGAGGGCGGAAAGCAGCCTCAAGCGAGGCGAGAACAGCGCTGAATTTTTCGGGGTCGTCCGGCGCGATGCCTCTTGCTTCAGCGATTTGGGTCCAATTTGTCGGCATGAGAAATCAGTTTGGGAGCGGAGCAGGAAACCGGCCGACGGCCAGGAATAGCGGGTTGTCAACCACCAGCGGCCGAAGTTCGGCGTAGCAGGAGAACGAACAAAAAGACCGCGACGAAAATTACAATGGCTGAATCGAGCATGGCTCAGAGAGCAGTCCGTAGTGACGATTACAATTGGAGGATAGCAAAGCCCTAGGCCTTCGCCGAAGAGAGTAGTCCGATCTCCTCCGGTAACGTTGCGTGATTTCTGGCCGACCATTCCGCGCCAGCCAACACTATCATGGCCAACACAAAGCTTAAGAGCACAATGCTGACTGAGATATGGAACGGGCCATATTCCGCTTGCAGTTTGTCCTTCAGAAACGGCCAGAGCAGAATATTGACGTATTTCAGAAGCTCTAGCAGAATGCCAACGGAGAAGGACACCCTCATGAGAGGTCGCGCGGGAACGCGCCTGTTCGGCAAGATCCAGTAAACCAGGAACAAGGCCAAAATGGTGATAGGCAGGGCGGCAACCTTGAAAATAGTAAAAGCAGCCCAGGCAGGCAGGTTGGGAATGCCAAAGACCGTTTTCAGAAACTCCTGGTTGACGGCGGTGAGCAGAAAAGAACCCAGTACCAGCGACCCGCAGAGAAAGATCAAAAACAAGCTGAGCACCTGATTCTTCAAATAAGACCGGTTGCAGGCGACGCCCCAGACACGGTTCAGCGCCACCTCAAGCGGTTCAAAAACGCCGTTCGCCGTGAAGAGCAAGAGAGCGAGCGAAATGAATTGCGATTTGCCGCGCGAAGAGACCGAAACAGCGAGATTGCGCTGGATGAACTGGCCAACCTCTCCCGGAAGGTAATCGTTGAGAGCGAAATAGATGGCGTTTACCGCCGCCGGCCACTGGAAGGCATATTTACAGAGCGAAACCATCACAATCAGGAACGGATAGAAGGAGAGCAGGACGCTGGCCGCGATGGAGAGCGCGAAGACGTGGACCTCGGTTTGGCAAAGGTAGCGGGCGGTGGTGCGGAAGCGAGGAGGCTGCTGGTAGATCTCTGGGCTATACATCTTAGGGGTCAGTTTGCAGTGTATACTTGTGGGGTTGTGATCATTCTTCTGACCATTGTGCACGTTTTGGTGTGCCTGTTTTTGATTATTGTCGTGTTGCTGCAGAGCGGTAAGGCGGCAGATTTGGCTGGCGCATTCGGCGGTATGGGTTCGCAAACCGCGTTCGGTCCGCGCGGCTCGGCAACGCTGCTTTCGAAGGCCACTACCATTTCGGCGATCGTATTTATGTTGACGTCGATGTCGCTCTCCATTTTCGCGACAAGGGGCGCCGGCGGCGGTTCTTCGCTGGACGTGAAAGGAAAGAAGGCTTTGACGCAGCCGAAGATCGGTGTGACCCCTCAGCCCACGCCGGCGCCCGCCCCTGCAGCGCCAAAGAAGTAAGTTTTCCGAGTGCCCCCTGCGGAGGTGGCGAAATTGGCAGACGCACTAGCTTGAGGTGCTAGCGGGCGCAAGCTCATGGGGGTTCAAGTCCCCCTCTCCGCACCATTTTCAATAACTTAGCGAGGTATAGGGGATGGAAACGCACTAGTTCCGATCCTGATAGCGCGGGTTCGAGCTATGCCACGTATTGATTCTAAAGGCATTCCTGGAAAGGACCTGTGGACCCGCGCTAGTGTTCTAGACCTTTTTGTGACGTGTTTGTGCCAAACACAGAACGGACGCTTACCAATCCTCTGCTCCTCTGCAGGCTTCTTTCTAGATGCAATAGAGCTTTGTAGGAGTAGCCGCCCCTTAAATGTCCAAGGAGCGGCTCTCTATTGATCTCTACCGTGTGTAGTATATGCGAAGCGTTGCAGAACGATCGCTATCATGAGACCAGTTCTTGATAACGCTAGTCACTGTGACCTTGCCCGCGCGGAACGTATCCCATAGCTGAAAATAAGCGAAGGGGAAAGATGGAAAGAGCAAAGCGGGCGAAGTACACGCTGGA
>Ga0123338_10001544_pt1 | contig 22273 bp, 13 predicted proteins | sample grotaG_FD_89793 | JGI IMG/M metagenome (GOLD analysis project Ga0123338, IMG submission 89793) | Glacier valley bacterial and archeal communities from Borup Fiord, Nunavut, Canada, to study Microbial Dark Matter (Phase II) -... | ecosystem: Environmental > Aquatic > Freshwater > Ice > Glacier ...
CATCCCTATACAAAGTTTATATTACAGTAATGGCCTTTGGGGAGAGTTTGCAGGAAATTCACCGGTTGGTATACTCAAAGCCGGTTATGCGCGAAGGGATAATACAACCTTGCTGACCACCCTCGCGGTTGAACAAAAATTACCTTTTATTAAAGGACTAAGTCTGAAAGGAACTTTTAGTTATGATCCCAACCAGTTAACAAATAAAAACTGGCACACTCCTTTCTATTATTATACTCAGAAAACTTCTGTTACTCCGTATGTTTATGAAAGGGCTATCTCAACATCAGAAGGAGGCGCCGCTTCTTACACCTGGCTAAGCCAGGACTATACAAAAAATCAAACCTTCAGCTACCAGGGTTACCTCAACTACCACAACAGCTTTGGAAAACATGATTTTACCGGATTGATTGTAGCTGAAGCCCGCAACAATACTTATGAAACATTTTTTGCCCGGCGTAATAATTTTGCTATCAACATTGATGAGTTAAGTTTAGGAAGCTCTAATAAAAATGATTTTGATAACAGCGGAACATCTTCAACCGGCAGCCAGATTGGTTATGTTTACAGAGTTGGTTACAATTATGATAATAGATTCTTATTAGAGGCCTCTGGCCGCTATGATGGACACTACTATTTTGCACCCGGTAAAAGATGGGGATATTTTCCCGCATTCTCTGCAGGCTGGGTGTTATCACAGGAGAAATTTTTACAAAAAGTTCCCTATGTTGACAATCTTAAGATCAGGGGTTCCTGGGGTAAGTCAGGAAATCTTACCGGCACCGCGTTTCAATATCTGAATGGTTATAACCTTTACGGCAATGCCTATGCTTTTGGACTGGGCAGTATGGTTCAGGGATCTTTTATTCCGCGCGAATCAAACCCTAATATTACCTGGGAGGTAGCAACAAAAACCGATGCGGGAGTGGAAGCCAGTTTTTGGAAAGGCTTATTAACCATTGAAGCAGATTACTTTCACGAAAACAGGCAGGGCATGTTGTTAGCGCCTGCTATAACTGTTCCGGTTGAATATGGATTATCCCTCGCCGACCAGAATGCAGGTATCATGCAAAGCGGTGGTATTGAGATTAGTATTGGAAGCAGTCATCAATTCAAGAACGGTTTGAGGGCAGGTATCAACGCCAATTTCAGTTATGCAACCAACAAAATGATACAGATATTTGAAACTGCCGCTACCCGCAATAATCCTAACAGAAGTCGCACCGGCAGGCCTTTTGGCACACCATTCGGATATCATGCGCTTGGACTGTTCAGCGCTGCTGATGATAAAAATGGTGATGGTATCATCAATGCGTCTGATGGATATAATATCACCCAGTTTGGTGTGTTGCATCCGGGCGATATCAGGTATGCTGATCTTGGCGGGGCAGATGGCAAACCGGATGGTAAAATAAGTGCCTTCGATGAAACTGTAATAGGAAAACCGGTTTACAATTTAATTACTTACGGTATTACTCCTACCGCATCCTGGAAAGGTTTTGATCTTGCCCTTTTCTTCCAGGGCTCTGCCTTGACCAGTCTTGATATCAGGCAATTCCAAACTATCCCATTTAATAATAATAATAGTAACTCAACCTATGAGTACTACAATAATCACTGGACCCCATCCACCCCGGACGCAAGGTATCCCAGGGTTACCCAAGCGCCTTATTCAAACAATACACAGGCTTCAGATTTCTGGATGTCAAACACAGCCTTCATAAGATTAAAAAATGCCAATCTTGGTTATACCATACCAACATCAGCTTCGCATTTTTTAAAGATCCAATCTGTAAGAGTGTATGTTTCAGGGCAAAATATTTTAACGCTTAGCAATATAAAATTCATGGATCCTGAAGTGGGTTATACAGATCGTGAGATCGCTTACCCAAATCAAAAGGTGTATGTTGCCGGCCTGAATGTAACCTTCTAATTTTTATAACGATAATAAAGCTGTCATGAACAATATAAATAAATTAATCATAAAAGTATGTTTGGGGCTAGTGCTCACAACAACTTTTTCCTGCAAGAAAGATTTTCTTGATAACACTGAAAAGACCAGGCTAACCGATGCAACCCAATGGCAATCGGAAGGTAATGCCGATATTTTTTTAAATGATATCTATAATAATCTTTCCAATAAATGGAACTCACCTGACAACCTGGATAATTTTACCGATGATAATGATGCAGGTTTTTACTGGCAAAGCTACAGTTGGAAACAAGGCATCGTTGACCCTACCGTTAATGGTGGTACGCCAATGGGTAATACAAGCAACCCGGTTAATTACGCCAACTGGACATCCGGATTTTTAAAAATAAGAGAGTGCAATCTCTTCATTCAAAAAGTTAAAGAGAACGCTAAAAACTTTTCAGCGACTTACCTGAAAAAAAGAATTGATGAAGCTCGTTTTTTAAGAGCTTATTTCTACAGTGAAATGTTTATGCATTTGGGCGGAATACCAATCATAACGGAAGTGTTAGACAGGAGTGTGATGGACAGTTCACAAATCTACAATGCTAGAAATACCTTCGAAGAAACATTTAATTTCATTTCCCTTCAGCTTGATTCTGTTGTGAATAATAATGCACTTTCGGTAAAATATAAAAACGGTGATAACGATGCCGGAAGGGCCACATTAGGCGCCGCGGCGGCATTGAAAGGATGGCTGTCATTGTATGTTGCAAGTCCGGCCTTTAATGCCGCCATACCCGCTGCCGGAAACGATCCGAATAAGGTTGCAGGTTTTGGAAATTTTGATGCGGCACGATGGGCTAACGCCGCCGCCGCCAATAAAAAATTCATTGATACCTATAGCGGCTCATATAACCTGTTCCCCGATTTGAACGCATTGTGGTGGGAGAAGAATGAATACAACCCTGAAATTATCTGGGACAGACAGGTGGTTCCGGTAATTATGGGTTCAAATTATGAACAATATGGTGGTCCGGTTTGGATCAATGGAGTTTATTATACCTGGGGCAATTATGATCCTACGCAAGAGCTTGTAGACCAGTTTTTGATGGCTAACGGTAAACCAATCAGCGATCCCTCTTCCGGTTATGATCCGCAGAATCCCTATGTGGGCCGCGAAAAAAGATTTTATGATTATATCGTTTATGATGGCGCCCCTTACAAACAGGACTGGATGGAAAAAATTGATACCATCTATACCCGCATAGACAAAGTTCGTCCATCAAAAAATCAGCTTGATTTTGGAACCGATGATGTAGGCAACACCGGCTATTATTTCAGGAAGAAGATTAATCCGTTACAACCACGTGGTGGTTCTTCCAGCGGTGAAAACTATGTGTATTACCGTTATGCTGAAGTACTTCTAAATTATGCTGAGGCACAGAACGAAGCAGCCGGTCCTGACGCTACGGTTTATACAGCGATTAATCAAATACGAAAACGGTCTAATCTGCCGGATCTGGCGGCAGGTCTTAGCCAGGCTGCTATGCGCAATGCGATCTACAATGATCGCAGGGTAGAGCTATGCTTTGAAGCAAAACGTTTTTACGATATCATCCGTTGGAAAACAGCGATGGATGTAATGAACAAGGATCTGCATGGAATGATGATCACCAATACATCACCTGCTGATAATAGCGGCAAATGGGTGTACCAGCAAATCAATCTTAACCATCCCCATGTGTTCACTCAGAAAATGTACCTGAATCCAATACCGCAAACCGTTATTGATCGGAATAAAAAAATTGTGCAGAACCCGGGATATTGAATTTAGCTATCAGCTTTTTGGCTGATAGCTGATACCGGCAAAAAAACATTGAAATGAATAAAAGAACTTTTATAAAATTATCTTCAACACTTATGGCAGCGCCATTGATACCACCGCTGAAAGCCTGGACACAGGAGGGATCTTTAAAGAACTGGTCGGGCAATTTAACTTACAGCACTCATAACGTCACTTCTCCGGCATCAGTTGCGGAAGTGCAGGCGCTGGTAAAGAAAACAGGTAAGTTAAAAGTGTTAGGCACCCGTCATTGTTTTAATTCCATCGCCGACAGCAAGGATAATCTGCTTAGCACGAAGAATCTTAATAAAATAATTTCCATAGATACAAAAGCGCATACCGTAACTGTTGAGGCAGGCATTAAATACGGGGAGCTTGCACCTTACCTCGACGGGCATGGTTATGCGCTGCATAACCTGGCTTCGTTACCGCATATTTCTGTTGGCGGCGCCTGTGCCACTGCCACCCATGGTTCAGGAGTAAAAAATAAAAATTTATCTTCCGCGGTTTCCGGTTTGGAGATGGTTATGGCTGATGGCAGCCTGCATACGTTATCAGGAAAAGATGGCGATGCTTTTAATGCTGCTGTAGTCGGTCTTGGCGCATTAGGGGTTGTAACAAAAGTTACGATTAACCTGAAACCAACTTTCACGATGCGGCAGTTTGTATATGAAAAGATGCCTATGTCGCAGTTGAAAGATCACTTTGAAAAAATTGTTTCCGCGGGGTATAGCGTAAGCTTGTTTACAGACTGGCAATCGGATACTATCAATGAAGTCTGGATAAAAGACCCTGAACAGGGAGGTACTGATTTTTCTAAGCAAAAGGATTTCTATGGCGGAAAGGCCGCGACAAAAAACATGCACCCGATAGCGGCGGTATCGGCGGAGAATTGTACAGAGCAGATGGGTGTTGCTGGTCCCTGGTACGAGCGGCTGCCGCATTTTAAAATGGGCTTTACACCCAGCAGCGGAGTAGAGCTGCAGTCGGAATATTTTGTGCCACGACATAATGCCGTCGACGCCATCCTTGCGGTGTCGCGTTTACGCAATGAAATTGGTCCGCATCTTATGATAACAGAGATACGAACCATCGATGCCGATGATTTGTGGATGAGTCCTTGCTACAAACAATCATGTGTTACTGTTCATTTCACCTGGAAACAGGACTGGCCTGCGGTAAGTAAGTTATTGCCAAAGATAGAAAAGGAACTGGCGCCGTATAAGGCCCGCCCCCATTGGGGCAAATTGTTTACTATGACACCGGCAGTATTGCATACACAATATCCAAAGCTACCGGAGTTTAAAAAGATGATAGCTTTATACGACCCGAAAGGGAAATTTATAAATAACTTTTTGAGTACAAATATTTTATAACCACAGGCCTCCGTGTAAGCTCTTCTTAACCTCCGGCTTTTCCTCTGTGGTTAAAATAAGCGCTCCTACCCTTCTCCATCAATCGCCTGCAACATCGCTTTAATATATCCGTAAGCAAATGCAAAAGCTTCATTGCTGCTTCCGGGCGCCGGATGATGCGGTACGTGATCGGGCATAACCAGGTAAGGGTAATCGACATCTCTCAATACTTTGAGCACCTGGTAAAAATCCATGTCACCATTATCAGGATAAACTTCCTGGAAATTATCCCAGCCTCCTTTAATATTTCTCAGGTGGATATTAAAGATCTGGTTGCGCTCCCCGACCCACTTGACAATAGGAATTATTTCCGTCTTAGGATTTTTTAATCCTTCGGCAGTGGAACCCAGGCAGAGATTGAAACCATGGTACTTACTTTTATAAAGCTGCGCAAAACGTTTGATGCCTTCAAAAACATCCGGACTGTTCCATCTTGTAATGCCACGGTAACCAACATGCGTAGGCGGATCAGCGATATGGTTTGCCAGTCTTACTTTATATTCTTCCGCAACAGGAAGCAATCTGTCAAGAAGATACGTAATGCGTTCATACATCATTTCTATCGATACATCCCCCGCGATGGTTTTCGGTTCATTTCTTTTAACAGCTTCCGAATAGTTCCAGGTGTTGTAGGATGCATTGCCGCGTTTAGGATCTATCGTTACCGAACTGCGCAGGATCGGTAATATGATGGTATTATAATTCAAACAATGCACCCCAGACTTACCCGCAACGGAAATCATCTGCTGCATCATTTCTATCTCTCTGTCACGTTCCGGACTCTTACCCAGCATCACATTCGGCACGGTTACTTTATCTATTCCTTCGGATGTCATGGGAAGATGATAGGCGTCAAGGCTGATACCGTATTTTTCACAAGCTTCTTTCTTTGCCAGTGAATCCTGCAGGTCCCAACCCACACCTTTGATTTCCCTGGGCGACCCGCCATCAATATTGTAAACGCCATGCCTTGCTTTAAATTCCAGGTTCTCTGTTGTAGTGCCACCACTCTGGCAACCCACCTTCATAATAACTTTCTTTTTGGGAGCATCGGTATCAGCAGGTTTCCTTTGTTCATTGCCAAAAGCTGATGCGCCAAACGCCGTTGTCATCACTGCCCCGAATGAACCGGCGGTAACACTTTTTACAAAGCATCTTCTCAGCATTATTGTACGATCTTTTTCTTCTTCGTTATTTACTTCCATATACAATCATTTAAAATTAAAGAAGTGATTTTTATACTAAAGGAAAAATTCTTGCGGCGATAAGAATAACAATAAGTCCGGTGATACCCATCACCACATTCATCGGTGAAAAAGTTTTCAATGCTTCCTTCTCTGTAAGGTTACTCATTTTACAAACGATCCAGAAGCCGGCATCATTCATCCAGGGTACTAATTTGGATCCGCAGCCGATAGCCAGTCCTAAATAAAGATGATGGTACTGAAGGTGACCGGTGTTGGCCATACCAGCTAAGATACCGGAGGTAGTGATGAGCGCAACAGTAGCGGAGCCCTGCGCGGTGCGAATAATAGCCGCAATAATAAATGCCATAGGGATAAGCGCCATCTGGTATTCTTTGGTCATATCCGTAATACGGGCGCTGATGCCGGTCTGTTGTAATATACCGCCAAAAGCGCCGCCCGCGGCAGTTATCAGCACAATGGCCCCACCACTCATCAGTGCAGCCTGGACGAAGCTGGTCATGCTTTCCGTTTTATCTTTTTTATGCTTTGACACCAGTTGCAATGCCACCAGTCCGGCGATGATGAGAGCGGTATTCTTATCACCCAGAAAATGGATAACAGTGACCAGGGTATTTTGAAAAGATGAGAAGCCTTTTATTCCGTTAGCAGCCGTATAAGAAGTTAAGAAAGTATCGGCGCATATCAGTACCAGCGGTATCAAAACAGGTAGTATTGAAAAGCCAAGACCTGGCAGTTGTGAAGAATTTTTTACAGAATTTATTTTGATGTCTTCGATACGCGCATCCAGGGAGTCACGCAAGGGCACGGTCCATTTGCGGTTCGCCCATAACGCGAATGCGTATCCTGAGGCGCTTGTAATGATACCGAGGATGATACCGGCGACTATCATCATCCCGATAGGTATCTGCATAGCGCTCACTAAAAATAAAGGTCCGGGTGCAGGCGGCACCAGTGAGTTAGCCATTACGGCGCCGGCAATTATTGCCAGTACTAGCAACAAATAATTTTTGCCTATACGCATGGACATCGCTTTAGCAAGCGGCATCATTAAAAAAATTACAGTATCAAAAAATACCGGTATGCCGATAATGAAACTGCTTATTAAAAACGCGATAGGCGCTTTGCCGACACCGGTTGCCTTTAACATGGCACGAACTATTCTTTCTGCCGCGCCGCTTTCGAGCATGCACTTTCCAATAATGGCAGCCATGGCAATCAGGATACCGATCTTTGCGGCGGTGTTACCAAATTCGATGGCTATTCTTTCACCAATTGTTTTCTTAGCAATCAGCAATGCCGCCGCCGGCGTAGATCCTTTGCTTATCGCGAATTGTTCTATTGCAGACCCGGGTGTCATCAGTGCAACAACAAAAGCCGCCAGTAAAAGTGCAAGAAAAGGATGCAGCTTAAATCCTATTATTCCACCAACGACTATAACTACCCCGGTAAAAAGTATGAAGAGAGGATCTGTTAGCAACATCTTTTATGATTGGTTGTTATTGACTGAGGGTGAAGGAGCTTGCTGAAAATAAATGCGGTTGACGTTTAGGTCAGCGTCTTAAATAAGCTTCGTTCAAAACCTGAATTAATATTACTGTTTTTATTTGATCTTAAGTAAGAAAGCATCTTTTGTTTTAATCTTCCAGCTTCAAGTAGTAGTTTTTGCTGTCAGCCATCAGGAGAAAAAGTATATGATAGAATAGATTACTGACATGACAATAGCTTGCCAGGAAGGTTTGCGAATTTTTGTAATAATAATAATTAATCAAATCATACAAATCATAGTTCAGAACAGTAGCCGTATGAAGACATATAGCTTACAAATTTTCAATCCGAAATTTATTCTTTACATTCATACATCATTTACCATGAAATAATTTCAGGTGTTTTGTGAATTTAATGCCTGGGACCGATATACAATAATCTTCATTTTAAAAATCCAACAATGAAAAACAACTATTGGTATTCCGCTATAGTGCTGGCAGGAATTGTATTGCTTGCGGCTACCTACAAGCCGGCTGTCACCTCTCCTTATAGCTTTACCAAAGGGACACCCGCAATAAAATCTATCAGCGCATTGTCGTTTGGTAAAGACGGCATATTGTTTATCGGTGATTCCAAAAGCGCGTCGGTGTTTGCAGTAGATACCAAAGATGCAAAGAACAATGCTGCTCCTGCTGCCGTAACGATCGATAATATTGATCAGAAAATAGCCGCCGCGCTGGGCACACAAAAAGAAAATATCAGCATCATGGATATGGCTGTAAATCCTCTTTCTAAAAAAATATACATCGCCGTTCAATATACCGACGGTACTCCCGCACTATTGAGCATTGAAAACAATGAGCTCAAAGCGGTACCAATGAAAGACGTAGCATTTTCTTCTATTGTCCTTAACGACGTAAATGCCGAAGACGCGAAAGATGCAAGGGGTCGTCCTCTGCGCATCTCTACCATCTCTGATATAGAATTTGCTAATGGTAAAGTTTTTCTTAGCGGACTGTCCAACAAAGAATTCAGTTCTACATTCCGCAGCATACCTTTTCCTTTCACCACCAGCCAGGACCAGGCTTCACTGGAAATCTACCATGCCTCTCATGGCCGTTATGAAACAACCTCCCCGATACGTACTTTCACAACCGGTAAAATTCACGGCAAAGACTACCTGATCGCGAGCTATACCTGTACGCCGCTTGTCCTTTTTCCATTGGATGAACTGAAGGCAGGAGCACACGTTAAAGGCAGAACGGTAGCTGAAATGGGTGCTGGCAACTCACCTATCGATATGACAACCTTAACGAAAAATGGAGAAACAGTGTTACTGATGGCCAACACCGCAAGAGCTGTCTCAGAAATCAACTACAAAACTATCGAGGCTTTCGAAGGCACGCTTACAGAAAAAGTTTCCGGTACGGCAGGTACTGACTTTAAATTATTGCCCGCTTATACCGGTGTGATGCAAATGGATAAAATGGATAACCGGCTTGTGATGATCCGGAAAAAAGCAAATGGTGACATAGATCTACTGACCGTTGATGATACCAATCTATAAAACTTTATTTCTATCATCTACCAGGTCATGGAAGTTTCATCACCTGGCTTTTTTTATACTTGTATTATTTTGTAGCTGTAGCAATAAGCAGGACACCCGCATTGAAATAATATGGATTAATAATAAGGCTATGGCTGTTAGTCTTCCTAAAACGCTATTTAAAAAAATTCAACCTGATACCATAAGCAGCTACTTAAAAATTTGCTTACTAAACGATAAAGACCTCACTGCTATATTAGGTGTGTTGCAACTTAAAGATAAATATATCTTTGAGCCACTGTTGCCGTTTTCACGTGGATCGCATTACATCATTTATTATAAGAATAAACAGACCGCTGAGTTTGACGTGCCGGCTGCCGATATAAAAAATTTTCCGGAAGTGATAACATGCTTTCCTCAGCAGGATACCCTTCCGGAAAACGTTTTAAAATTATACCTTGCCTTTTCACACCCGATGAGTGAAGGACAATCTGCAAAATATATTACCCTGCTTAAGCGTAATGGTGACACACTTAATGGTGAATTTTTAAATCTTCAGCCGGAGCTATGGAACGAAGACAGAACCGTTCTCACTGTATGGTTTGACCCAGGGCGCATTAAACGTTATCTTCAACCTAATTTAAAGTTAGGAGCACCATTAAAAAGATTACAACACTACCGGTTAGTCATCTCTCATGAGTGGAAGGATGTACAGGGTGTGCCATTACAAAAAGATTTTAATAAATCTTTCGTTGCCGGAAACCGTGATAACTTATCACCTGATACGGATCACTGGAAACTAATGCTGCCCATCAAAAATTTGAAGAATGCCCTTATTATACATACCGATGAACCGTTGGATCATTACCTGTTTGAAGAGAGCCTTCAAATTAAAGATGAACATGGCGTCACTATAAAAGGAAACTTTGAAATCTTTAATAGAGATAAGAGCTGTCGATTTATTCCCCGCAGTAAATGGAAGCCCGGAAATTATTCTATAAGGATTGAATCGAGACTGGAAGACCTTGCGGGTAATAATCTTAACCGTCCATTTGATCGTGATATTGTAACAACCAGGGAAGCACTCCAGGTACCCTGGCATGAGATAAAATTTAAAATAGCTTTTAGCCTTTAAGTATTAAAGCTTTTTGCGGCGAAATATATCAGAAAAAAGACAAGGGATTTAGGGATGCTATATGAGTAACCTTTACCCCCGGCAGTTTGGGTTGCAACCAGTCAACCATCCATTCCATCCCAGCCTCTTCGCTTACAGCATGGCCCAAAACAATCAATGCTATTTTGCTACCCGTCAGCCTTGCATCCCTTATATATTCCGCGGTCTCCCATTCGGATAATTCACCCACAATAATCACGTCGGGCTTTAGGGAACCTGCAGACTGGATCTGCGTGGTGCCGCCTGCCGCACCTGGCAAAACCAACAGCCGCCGGCAACTTTGCAACAGGTCTCCTTCATAACGAACACTTGCAATACCAAGTTTTTCTTTAGCATGAATAATCAAATCTTTTAATATCAATGGTGGCAGTGTAATAATTTGAGGATTATCTGCATCAGCGTATTTTTCCCATGCTAATGCTTTTATTACTCCTGTCCTGACTCCATCCGGACGGTGACTATGGATGTAATCATGACACCGCCAGACAGCTATTTTATTTTTTTTAAGGAGATCCGCTTTATATTTATACACTTCATCATTCTCCAGCCAGCCCGTGTTATCGGCATGGTTATAAAAAGTTGGCTCATGGGCGATGATAAAATTCGCTTTCAGCGCTATGGCTTTACGGATGATCCCGATGGTGGCAAACATAGTAGTCACTATACCCGTAACTACCTGCTCACGGCTTCCTGATTTTAAGGTGTCAACAGTTTTTTCAAAAGGAGCATTTGGTACCTCTTTTATAAAAAGATCCATCACTTCACCCACCGTAAATGATTGTTGAATTTCCCATAACCCTTTTGCAAGGCTTACCCCGGGAACCGACAGGAACATAGATAAGCCGGCTGACTTTGTTATCATTGATACAAAGTATCTCCTGCCGTAATGATGCTCAGCTGAAATATCTATCATAGTGCAACGTTTGTTTGTTACCGGTAATACAACCCAGTATAATATCTATCATCTGGTATTTTAAAAATCTGCCGTTAGCCGTTTGCTATCAACAGTCGGTAATTCAACACATCACAGATTTTCCTCCTGTTAGCTGACAGCAGATCGCTGATAGCAAAAACGGCCATTTCAAGCTCACATTCATTAGTGACTTGACGTCAGCAATAATTTTTCATCTATCGGGAAACCAATGCCTGATTGTATTTCCTCCTGATAGCTGACAGCTGATCGCTGATAGCAAACCTGCTAATCTGTCGTTGACATACCGTGAGTGTTTGATAATATTATCAGGCATAAATCACTTAAGCGCTACCTGCTACCCCTTATATACTTTTGCAAGTTCTAAAAATTTTCACAATATTTAAAATTATGTCATATACTTGTACTCTGCATCTAATCTTCTTTGTAAAATTATTTCCTTGCATGAAAAAACCGAATTAAATCGATAACCTTATGCAATATTTATCTTTTGTGAGCGATTGTTTTTTTTCTTTGATAATCCATAACGTCTTTGTAGTTGTTAATGCTGTAAAATTTTTGAATTTTTTAAAACCCGGCCATGATCGTTATTGCGCTGTCGAAATAGTTTATATCAGCTGAGTGTTTATTTAATCAGGGAATTTGCAGACGATCGTTATGATAATAAAAAGATTTTACCGGTATATGTTACAAGTTGTTTGTATGATAACAATACTAACTGCCTGCAATGACGATAACCAGAATAACAAAGAGAACCTGCGTGCCCTGGAAGACAATGTGAAGATTTTAGAAGACGGCGGTAAGATAAGAACGTTTCCGCTTACGATTGTCATAGCTGAGAAATTATCGGGTGAAGTGATTCCTGAAAATATGCAACGCTTATGCGCCCTTTCCAAATATAGCTGCAAAACCTTACCTATAGCGGGTATCCTCCGGTTAGGCTCTAATAATTATTATGAATACAATTGTGTATCCGCCCTTAATATCCCGGAGAAGATCAGAAACAGTGAAGCTGATATTACCGATACGGTCGACAGGCAGGTCAACAGGTATCTTTCCTCTTCACAACTGGAAAAGTATGATTCATTGCTGAAACCTAATCATGCTAACTGGGATATGCAAAATTTTACCCTCGATTACATTGGCAATTCTGCTGACAGCATTTTTTTCTTTTCAGAAACTTTAGCAAATTCAGGTTCCGTACTGGTAGGAAACAAAAGGATCCCGGTTTATAATAACGTCACGGAACTGAGAAGGAAGATCGATGAGATAATATGCAAGGGTCAGAAATCTATTTCCGTTTTTTATACTCCTCCGCCGTTCGATACCTCGCGTGCTACTTTTACCAAAAACAAATGGCCGCTAAAAGGCGCTGTGGCAGGCGATACTTGCATAGGATATGCTAAGTATGAAAAGGTGCATAACGGCAGCGGCGGTTTTATCACCGGAAACATAATTGAATTGCAAAGTCAGCAATGCGGTTTCAAATTCCCTACCGGGCTTGCAGGTGATACTTGTATAAAGGGATCAAAATACCAGAAATTATTTAATGGTAAGGGTGGGTATGTTATAGGAAATCTCATTGAACGTAATAGTAAAGACTGTGGTTTTGTATTTCCCCCCGGCCCTGCCGGTGATACCTGTGTCAATGGATCAAGGTACCAGAAATTACATAACGGCAAAGGTGGTTTTGCGGTTGGAGCTATAAAAGAAAAAAACAGTAAGGGCTGTGGATTTATTTATCCGACAGGTATCGCGGGTGATACTTGTGTCAGGAATACTAAGTACCAGAAACTTCACAATGGAAAAGGCGGGTTCACCATAGGCATCATCATAGAAGCAAACAGCAAGAGCTGCGGGTTTGCTTATCCCACAGGACCGGCGGGTGACACCTGTATAGATGGATCAAGGTATCAGAAACTTCACAATGGCAAAGGCGGCTTTACCACTGGTATACTTAAAGAGCGTAACAGTAAAAGTTGCGGATTTTCCTACCCTGCCGGAATGGCCGGTGACACTTGTGTCAACGGTTCGAAGTACCAAAAATTACATAATGGAAAAGGTGGATTTTCTATTGGGCGCTTAACGGAGCGCAACAGCAAAGATTGTGGATTTATTTATCCTGCCGCGGGAACAGCAGCTTCAGGATATTTATGTGACAAGGGATCAAAATATGCGAAAGTAAATGATGGCAAAGGTGGCATTGTACGCGGTGCACTTATAGAAGCCAACAGCAAACAATGTGCAGTAACCGCGCCTGTTGTTGCGGCGCCTGTCACGGCAGTAGAATCCAATAGCACATCCGCTAATAAAAGCGAAGCTATATGCGAAAAAGACAATGCAGGTAATTATACCGGGCGGAGGGTACAATATTATTATAACAGGAGTGGAAAAGTAATTCGCACCGTGGTGGTTTCAAAATGTGACAGTGATTGCCGTTGCCTGGGTAACTAGTGAAAAGTTATTGTTGAAAAAAAGTTTTGCAATAAGGTGGCAAGTTTTGGGAAGTAATAAACAAAGCCCTGATAAGCTTGCAGCCGATTGTTAAAACCTCCATTTTTTTAGATGATCTTATAATTTATAAATTTTTACAGATGAAAAAGTTACTGATAGTATGTTGCCTCGCAGCAGTTTTTAGTGAAGTGTCCTATGCACAGAATTCATTGGCGATCAGGAGAATAAAAATTGGTAATACTTACAGGGAAACAAATCAGTTTAATGAATCGGAGCGCAATTTAATATCAGGACTGAGTATTGTTCAGCAGCAGAAAGATAAATACTGGGAAGCGGTAGCCTGTGAGAATCTTGGACTGCTATACAGGGATCTCGAAGACAGCTCGAAGGCCTTGCGCTATTTTGATACGGCGTCAAAGATCTATCTGCAGCTAAACCTGGAGGGCAGCAGACTGGCGATGATACAACTTGGTGAAAGCATGAGGATAAAAAGAAGACAGGCTTACGCAGGGATAGATATAGGTTCAACAGGCATTAAGCTAAGCGTAATACAGGTAACGCTGGGCACAGAAGGGCGTTATGTTTATAACACTATAAGGGATAGCTCCATCAACGCAAATTTCGCTGACCTTAACAACATTGCTTTCGAGGCCGCAAAAAATGCTATAAGGCAATTGTTTGCTATTATTCAAAAATATGATATTGACCAGGATCGGATATTCGTGGCCTTTAGCAGCGGCGTACTTCAGGAAGTGCTTGCAAAAAAAATTAACAGGGACAGCGTATCAACTGTCTTTGAAAAAGTAGCTCAAACTGCTATGCCTGATTTTAGAAGCCAGATAGGTTTTTTAACACCCAATCTGGAGTCCAAGTATACTAACATGGGCCTTGTTCTGCCAAAATCGAAAGATAAAAGCGTAAGCATCGACATCGGTGGTGGCAATACAAAGGGAGGTTATTATTCCTTTGGCAAATTTGAGTCGTTCTCGTTACCGTTTGGCTCCCGCACCCTGCCATTGAGATCAAGTGATACTGCATTACCGGCAAACATAAAAGCGGAGCTGCGCATGTTTAATCAAACACCCGGCATTCAGAATATGAGGGAAGTATTTTTCCTCGGTGGCATCGTGTGGGCGATGTGCAACATCATGTATCCTGAAAGAGCCAACCTTGATTATGTAAGTTTTACCTACAACGATGTAATCAATTTTCAAAGGCTTACCACAGGTGAATTTACTGACATGATAAATTACGCCAATGAAAAAATTGAGAAGATACCCGATATCGAAATTTCAAACAAAGCAAGAAAAAACCTGGAAGAGACGCAGAAAACTTTCACGGCGGAAAATATCCGGAAAGGTGCTTTCCTGATGGCAGGTATTATGAATGAAGTAAATATCCCTACCGTAAAAAAACGCTATTACTTTCTAAGCAAAGGAAGTCAGATAGCCTGGATAACAGGGTTTATCGTTTTTAATATTTCAGAAAAATACCGGACCGCTAAAGAATAATCTATAAAATAAAATGTTCGTCATTACTATGAAACGAGTGAAATCTTTTTTGCCAATACTTGTCTTGCTATGCCTGGTTCAGTGTAAAACTATCCGGCCGCTAACCGGTATGCAACAAAGTACTGCGGCTATAACAAAAGAAGGTTTTATAAACTGTTTTGAGAAAGGCCTGACTGCAAACGGTCAGCCCGTATGGTGCGAAGCATCAGCCATACTATCGGATGGTAAGAATATTTTTTTTGCAAATGATAAGGATATGCCGGACAAGCGTTCATCTGTATTTTACTGGCCGTTTAAAAATGGCTTTGCGGATACCACTCAACCCGCACAATACCTGAATAGCCCGGTATTAAAATACGGCAAAAAGTTTGAAGATTTTTCGCTGACTCCTGATGGTAAAACAGTTTTTCTTACTACCGGCTTCGATCGGGTAAAATCAGGGACAAAGGAATGGGATGGCTTTAACACCATCTACTACTGGAAAACAGGAAACGAGCAGAACCCGCAGGTGCTCAGAGAAAATAGTACTGACAGCAGTTCTATCTTCCTGCGGGATAAATTTTCTATGGTACTGACATCACCGGATTTTCCAAAAGGGATGCCGTATTTTAAAATCGAAGGACTGGCAGCAACCAATGATCAGTTATTTTTTGGAGTGAGAGAAGAAGGTAAGAAATTTGATGATTTTAAATACAAGGTGAAAATTTTAACAGTAGGCTATCACCTTACCAACGGCATGGTAACGCTGGAAGATAATTTAAAAATATTGTCGGATATAAACATCGGTAACGTGCCTCCTTTCTTTAAACAACCTATGGGTATTTCAAGCATTGAGTATGACCATTTCAATAACAGGTTTCTTATACTAACTTCCTTTGAAGGCGGCGATAAAAATGGCGGGTACTTATGGACAGCCAGTTTGAGCGACCTTGAAAATAATAAAATGACATTGGTTAGAACCAGCAGTGGAAACCCTGTTGCGTTCTCTAACAAGTCAGAAGATATAGCGATCATCAGTAAGCGCAAAATTATTATCATCCATGATGATGACCGATTGCAGACAACCATCAACGGCCAGGTTCGTCAGCCCCACCAGGCGGGGTTTAGTGTGGTAGAATTTAGATAGTTATGAATTATGAGTTATGAATTATACATTATTGAATCAGAAAATTTTTATTACACCATAGGCCTCTTGTCTTATTTGATTCTTAACTAATCATTCATAACTAATCATTCATAATTCATAACTCATAATTCATAACTCAAAAACCTTTCTTCGTCTCCTTATCTCTTACCGTAGGATATTTGATGCCTAGTTGTTCAAGATAGCTTTTGTATTTCTCCGGGTTATAGTAATACTGTTTCATCAGCGGACGATATTCAGCCATGATATTTTTATTTAAATCGATCGCCGGATTATCGGTGGCAGAGATCAGCGGAATATATTTTGTATTTTTTGTCTGGACGTTTTTAAAGTAGCTGTTCGCGCTGTCGATAATCTCCGGTTTAACGAGCATGTCAAGTAATGTCATTGCTTCCGCTTTAGCGCCAGCGGTAACGCCTTTGTGAGCTATAGGTGTCGCCATCGCTATACCGTTTGCCCAGTTATGACCTGGCAGTCCTGGTATATTTGAGGGATACCTTAACACTATCGTCGGAACATTCCAGGAGATATCAGCAATATCGTCGGAGCCGCCACCCATAGAAAATTTTACGGGCATGCCTATCGTATCTAGCTTTGTTTCTAACCCATCGATAGAATCATTTTTCTGGTCAACTTTAGGAGCGCCGATTTCTTTTTGCACGGCTCTCGCGAGTGCCTGGTCTTCAGCGCTCCACTTCGGAAGCCCGACTGTTTTAATATTTTCATACATCGCTTCTGCCATCGGTCTGTTGAAATGTCCTGGCCATGCGCTTCCCAGTACGGTGTATGTCATGGTGGTACCTGTCATCAGCTGGGCACCCTTAGCGATGTTCATCGCATCTTCATACATTTTTTTAATTTTGGGATAGGTTCTTTCACGGAAGTAATACCATACCGCTGCTTTAGAAGGAACTACGTTAGGCTGATCACCACCGTCAGTGATTACATAATGCGAACGCTGGGTAGGTTCCATGTGCTCGCGATGATAGTTCCATGCGATGTTCATCAACTCCACCGCATCCAGCGCGCTTTTTCCCCGCCATGGAGCGCCAGCGGAATGAGCAGATTCACCTGCAAAATCAAATCTAACGGAGATAAGTCCGTTGCCACCACCATCACCATAAGATACACCGAGGTTACTGGCAACATGCGTAAATATACATGCATCCACATCTTTAAAAAAACCATCGCGGATGTAAAATGCTTTGGCCCCTAATTGTTCTTCAGCGACTCCGGGCCATAACATCAGCGTGCCAGGAATATGTTCTCTTTCCATAATTTTCTTAAGCGCCAGCACCGCTGTTATATTCAAAGGCTGACCGCTGTTGTGACCTTCGCCATGACCCGGAGCTCCTTCAATAATGGGATCATGATAAGCGACACCGGGCTTCTGTGATGCTTTCGGAATACAATCGATATCACTGCCTACAGCAATCACCGGTTTACCGGATCCCCATCTTGCCGTCCATGCTGTTGGAATGCCGGAGATACCTTCTGTGACAGTAAATCCATTTTTCTTCAATATCCCGGTGATGTATTTCGAGGTTTCAATTTCCTGGAAACCCAGTTCGCCAAAGCTGAATATCATGTCTACCATTTGCTGGGTAAATACTTTTTGCCTGTCTATTTCAGCACCAAGTTCCTTCTTCAAAGCATCCAGTTTTCCAGGTGGAAACTTATCAGCTGCAACTCTTGGTGGCTGCGCCATTAGCAATGACGGCAACATAATTAATACTGCGCAAATACATTTCTTCCCAAAGGCAATAAATCCGTACCTGTAATCAAAACTCTTATTTTTCATATTGATGATTTTTTATGAAGATGAAATTGAAGGAAGCTCCGCCATTTTTCGTAAGCCTGTTATAATTTCTTGTTTAAGCAATGTAAAGCACATGTGTCATACCTCATACCTGAAAACCTCATACCTCATGCCTACAATAATTTATTAGTAAGTATCTCCGAGTTAGGCAACGGAAAAATATAAGAAGCCTGTGTGGGCGCTATCGCGGGTGAAACAAGTCCGCCACTGCCTTTCGATGGAATGCTAAACAGGTTTCTTAACAAGTCATCCGACCTGAATCCTTCCCCTAAAAATTCAATCCTTCTTTCCAGTAAGATAGTGTTAATCATTGCATCGCCGGTCGCTGTTTTATCGGCAGTAAAGGTATATGTTGGATCAGCACGTAAACGTACCGCTTTTAATAATTCAAAAGACCGGGCGAGGTCACCCGTCTTGGCGGCAGCCTCCGCGTAATTCAATAGCACCTCGGCATACCTGATAACAGGAATGAAATCAGTATAAGGCGATGGCTTATCATATTTTTTAAGGTAAGTAACACCCCCGGCAATGGTAAGGAAACTTCTTCTGCTGTCTGTAGTGCGCCAGTCGGTGTTGCCCGCGATGCCTGAGGCATTCAGACTGTACTCTGCGTTTCCGGTTGGCGCCGCGTTGAATATATATCCAAGTGCGTTCTGACCTGTAGAAGAATTAAGGTCTGTCATAGGCAATGAAAAAATAGATTCCGTAGTACTGTAGTTAGCAGAAAAAATAACTTTAATATCAGGTTGAAGCATGTGTGCAACACCTGTGGATGCTTTAAACGGCGCGGCATCGGAGACGATCTTCCGTGCTTCTTCCATAACTTTTAAATAATTGCCCATAGTTAAGTACACCCTTGTTTTAAGTGCGATGGCGGTGTTTCTATGTGCCCTGGTATTATTTAAAAGGTCGGTTGAATAATTTAATGGAAGCAGAGCCTCCGCATCGTTAAGGTCCTTTAATACCTGCGCATAAACCTGCGCCACTGTACTTCTTGCGAGGTCGTTATTGGAAGTAGTTGTTTCAGATTGCAACCGCAAAGGCAGACCGGGTGAAGCGCCATTATCTGCCGTATATGGCTTTGCATATAAAGTAACCAGGCTAAAATAACAAAGCGCACGGTTAAATTTTGCTTCTCCTTCATATTGTTTTGCAAGGGTAACATCAACTTTTGAACTGTTATCATTCAATCCTTTTAAAAAAACATTAGCGGCATTGACAGCCCCGTAAACCGCCGCCCATAAGTTTTGCACTTCGTTTGAACTGGAGTTTAAGGTGTGCGCCCAGGTATCATATCCCGTAAAAATATTCTGTGTACGGTTGATAAATTCCTCGCCGCGAAAATCTCCATACATAATAAATTTACCACCATAATATTGCGGATCTTTTAATTTGGTATAGATGCCATTTACCAGACCTGATATTCTTACAGGAGTATCAAAGGCATTAGCTTCAAGGATAGATGTTACAGGTACCGGATTTAATATTACTTTTTCTTTTTTGCAGGAGGATAACGAAAGCGATAAAATACAAAGAAAACATCCTTTTATTTTAGATAGACTATTTTTCATTTTGAAGATATTTAAGTTAGAATCCTACGTTTATGCCAAAGGTATAAGTACGTCCCTGGGGGGCTGAATTTTTATCTACACCGGGTGTAAGATTTGAGTTTCCGTTAGAAGAAATTTCAGGATCAGCGCCGCTGTATTTTGTAACGATAAAAACATTGTAAACCTGCGCGTACAAACGGATAGCACTGATACCTGATTTGCCCAGTGACGAGCCGGGTATCCTGTAACCCATTGATACTGTTTTTAATTTTAAGAAATCACCTTTTTCAACATTGGCTGATATAGGCCATGACGAACCGTTTGATAACAAGTCACCATATACTACCCGGGGCATGTCAGTAAGCTGACCAGGTGTGGTCCAGCGGTTCAACACCTGGGTACCGTTGTTCCAGAAACGCTGATCCCGCAATGTGGCCCTCGTGCCGTTCTGTACATAGTTACCACCCGAGTAAGTGAAGCCTGCGTTCAGGTCAAAATTGCCATAGCTGAAAGTATTATTAAATCCGCCGTACCAGGTAGGTAAAGCGTTGCCAAGCACATAGAAATCTTCAGCGGTTATGGCGGGCGCGTTACCACCTTTTACATAAGTCCACCTGCTTTGACCGGCGGCCACTACCTGGCTATACTGAACCCTGTCACCGGCTTTATTAATAAATACGCGCTGGCCTGTTTCAGGATTAACACCATCGGTTTTAGCGCCGTATAAACTTCCTACGGAATAGCCGACACGTGTTATATTAGAAGTTTCGGCAGCAGTGCTGGTCGCTCCCACGATATCAAGATTGCCGCCTGCGAGTTCTGTAACCATGTTACGTATGGCGCTGATATTAGCATTCGCGTTCCAGGAAAACTTTTCTTTTTTTATGATGGAAGCATTTATTGAAAACTCCACTCCCCTGTTATACATCGAACCTATGTTAACCAGGATCGAGTTATTTGGAATGCCTCTCGATGGACTTTGTGGAGCATTTAATATCAACCCGTTTATGTTGTTGTTAAACCAGGTCACTTCGATCTGAACGCGGTCTTTCATGATTCCGATATCTATACCCGCATTTGTTTGCTGGCTTGTCTCCCAACCCATGTCAGGGTTACCTGCCTGCGAAAAATTCCATGTTGCAGCGTTGCCATATAAGGAGGAATTATACAACATTAAAGAAGCATACTGGTTAGATAAATTACCATTCCCTACCCTGCCCCAGCTACCACGCAGCCTTACATTGTTAACAGTTTCGGACAAAGCCGAATGCAGGAAAAAATTTTCCTGCGACAACGACCAACCGGTGGAGACACCACCAAAGCTGCCATACTTTTTACCGGCTCCAAGAGCCGAGTTTCCATCCCTGCGGTAATTGACAGTGAAGAAATATTTTTTATTAAGATCATAAGTAAACCTGGAGAACGAGGAAGCGTAAGCCTTTTGAGTGACCAGGTTGGTGGTGATAGGTGAGATGCGGCCAAAGCTGCCTTCAAATTCATGGAAGTAAATATCTAACGCCGTTGAACGGGTGGCGCCCCAGCGGTTGGCATCAAATTCCTGCACATCATATCCCGCCAGTAAAGAGAAATTATGCTTTTTAGCAACCTGTCTGGTATAGCTAAGCGTATTGTTCCAGTCCCAGCTATCAAATCTCGATAATATATTTGTAGCTACGGCTTTGTCCGCATAACCCGGACCGTGAACCTGGTTATTAAATAATTTATTTTCCACGCTAAGCATGTCTGCGCCGTAACTGGTTTTAAATTCAAGTCCTTTTAAAATTTTTGCAGTAGCGCTGAAGGTTCCGATAATGTGATCATTCTGAGAAGTGTATTTATCAAGATCAAGCAATGGCAAAGGATTGTAAAAATTACTAACCACTTTGTTATTGCCCATTCCCATAGAGTTAGTAGCGCTTATGTTGTAAGAGCCATCAGGATTAAGCGCATACACATTGGGGGCAGATAACAGTGCCAGTCTGGCTATACCAGTAATTGTAAAAGCATTTCCCGTTAATGATCCTGTGTTTGGCGATGCATTGAAACTGGTATTATAATTTACATTAGCTGACACGTTAAGCCATGCTGTTGCTTTATGACTGATATTGAAACGTAGGGCCTTTCTCGCAAAATCATTTGTTTTAATAAATCCCTGCTGGTTGCTGTAGTTAATGGAAAAATAGTAGGTGGTATTTTCTGAGCCGCCGGAAACAGAAAGACTGTGATTCTGTGACATGCCGTTTCTATATACTTTATCATACCATTTGGTATCCACCAC
>Ga0123338_10001545_pt1 | contig 22270 bp, 10 predicted proteins | sample grotaG_FD_89793 | JGI IMG/M metagenome (GOLD analysis project Ga0123338, IMG submission 89793) | Glacier valley bacterial and archeal communities from Borup Fiord, Nunavut, Canada, to study Microbial Dark Matter (Phase II) -... | ecosystem: Environmental > Aquatic > Freshwater > Ice > Glacier ...
ACATAAAATTAACCCTCCTGCAAATCCTGGAAGACCGCTTCGCGAAAGGAGCTACCATCATCACTTCTCAATTGCCGGTTAATAAATGGTATGAATATATTAATGAAAATACAGTTGCTGATGGAATATGTGACAGGCTGACAGCTAATGCACATAGAATTGAATTAAAAGGAGAATCATTACGAAAGAGAAAAAAAGATTAATTTTATTTTGCTTTTACGCTTCAAAAAGAGTGGTAACCTTTGCTCCGAAATGGTGGTAACATTTCTCCGAAATCTCCACGCCAGTAGTATATCCATCTTTTTTAAAAAGATTTGCTATAGTAGATGTACTCGCATTGATAGGAAAAGACCCCGGCTCTTTTACATTTTCCTGGTAAGGCAACAGACCAACATTTCCACGGACGATGGCGTGACCAGAATTCCGACCTGTCAATAAATTGCAACGTGACGGGGCGCATACTGGCGTACCAATATAATGTTGTGTACTGTTTTAGTTACCAAATACTTAAATGGAATGGTCATATGTGCGGTTAGTATGATTCTGGTTTGTTTGTACGATCTGTTATGAAACCAAAAAGTTAAGCTTAATGAAGCAATTAAGTAAGATCGTCATCATTTTTATATTTTCATAAAATGAGAATTTACTGCTGAGTTAGAGAGAAAAGAGTATAGTGTCTTTATTTACTTGTTTTGCTTCTATATTTTTCCGTTCCTTCACAACTGCCTTATTTCCGTCGCTAATGCGGATCGTGTACTTGCCTTCTGAAAACACTTTAGGTTGAAAAACTTTACTTTTTAAACGAAGTGAATAAACTGATTCTCCTGTACGTTCATCAAACAATTCTATTACAGGTTTATTCAATCCATTCACTTTAACAGTGGGTAACCATGCTTCGGCTTTGCGGCCATAATTATCTTCCTGCGTTATGGTTAACGGCCAGCCCTTATATTGTCCATCTGTTTCCATTTTAGGATCCACATACCTCGGCCAACACTCCGTATGAATAGTCCTGTTTTCCTTATCGAAAGTTACCATGCCATAACCGGTGGCACGGTCATACACAATTGCCGGCTTTAGCTGGGTCTTATGAGGGTTGGCAACAGCATGCACCGTCATCCTGTTTCCAAAGCCATCTAAAAAGTTACCTGTATAGAGGGGTTTACCTGATAGTGGCTGGTGGTTTTCAACAGGCGGCCACCACCTGCGGGGAAATATATTATTAAGCGCTGGGCCGGCAAATGAATAACCGGAATCTCCAAAAGAATCCACTCCATAATGAACTATACTTGCGATGTGCTGATCGCCTGCAATATGAAAAGCAAAGCATTTTCTGATTTCTTTAATGGCCTGATCGCGACCTTTCTGAGGCCATCCATTAGAATCCATATCGGCGGTTGGAGTGTCGCCTGTAACATATTCACCCAACTGGGGAATTGGAAGACCTGGCACAACCGAATCTATCATGCTACCTTTTGGAAGTGTTGCTACCGTACAGAAGTTTGTTTGCGAAAGAACACACTTCATCTCAACTCCTTCTTTCCAATCAGAGGACCATTCATTCAAAAATTTAATCTGACGGTCTCCAAGAAGAACAGCATCAATATCTCTATGTTGTTTTATATCGAAAGCCGGGTTTTGTATAAACCCATTCTGAACTTCTGCTTCTGCAGGTAATACATTTTTGGGAGCAGACTTAAATTTTCGATCTTCAAGAATAGCAAAACTAATCCCTCCATAATTCCAATTGGTGTAATAAACTCCAATGCCTTGTTTAACAGGTGTTGGATCATAAGGATCAGGCAGGTGACTTGTTTGTGTCTGTTGAACCATATTAACCCATTTAGCCGGCATTTTATATCCACCGGCATCTTGTGCAGGGTATGCCCAGCCATTTTCAGAAGGAGCATGCTTGCCACCTTCACCCCAAACATTGCCATGGTACACATCATGGTCATCAGGAATAATGGCACATGGAATATGTCGAAATACTTCCCGGTACGACCAACCGAACATGTACCATTTTCTCAAGTAATCCAAACATGCTTTATCAATAGGAAAAGTTTGAATTTGAAAACCTCCATGCGATTCATAAAACTGATCACCCAGGAAAACAGCAAGGTCCGGATGATGCTTTTTTACATTAGTTGCTATTTCTGTATCCGGGAACCCATAATCACCATTACAACTAAATACAGCAATTTTTAATTTATGTGATGCAACTGGTTCAGCAGCTATAGTACCTTCATAGAAAAATTCTCTTGTACCATTTTTAAGAGGCAGATTAAGTTTTATCCTGTAAGGCACATTTGTAGCGGCACCCCAGTTTTCTATCCTGAAATTGGCAATCCGCCCAAAAGGATCGACCGTGCTTTCCTTTAATGTTTCCCAATGGTTGTTCCTGTATACTTGTAAAAAAACCTGATTTCCCCGGATGGTTTCTACAGGTGTAAGTTGTGCAGTTATTTTCAGAACTTTTTTATCAATAGTATATTGGGCAAAACAAACAGGCCCAAAGGTTTGATGAGGGTTATTAACTATTTTAGAACCGCTTATCTTCCATTCTGAAAATATAGCTGAGGGAACTTCTATACCAGTGGCCTGCTGAGCATTGTGGCCGCTGCCTGCTTTATCCACTTCTACATGTAATGGATTTCCTTCGGCTGTTATACCCAAGTCTCGTTTAACTTCATTGGCATGATGTACAACCAAAGCTATATTGCCTGTTACACTTTCATTGGAAATGCCGGATACGGCAAGTTGATCAATCAGCGTGTTATTAACGGGATTAAATACGGATAATGTAAGGGTGAAAGTATTATTGACAGGAGTGGCATCAATAACCATTCGAACTTCTTCATTTAATGGAACCGGCCGTACACTTTTTTGAGTTCCGATAAATAAATTACCTGCATAGGTGATACCTGCATCAAGTCCTTCACCAAAAACTGCTGCACACCTATAATCATCCACTCTGTTCCTTGCTTTTGCACCCAGCCTAAACCCTGCATAAGCGGTGGCACCGTCTGCCTGTTCGTTACCAGGCAAGCGTAGAAATACAGTTGATTGAAATGGTTGAAATGTAGCATTTAACTGTGTTGCAAGACAATGAAGTGTGCGGTTGCTGCCCCTGATGAGGCATTCTAATTTACCATCCCGGATCCGCCAGTCCTGTAAACGGTTACCCCAAAACTCAGGGCCCGTCCAATTCATATCCGGCCATTCCATCCAGCTTGAATTGAATGACAATGCTTCTTCCGTAACATGCTGTTCGTGTGGCAAAAAAATTTTCGCAGGCTGATTTTCATCGCGCCTTTCAAATAACATTGCCGGAGCTACAGCACTAAATACAAGCGCTTTGATTGATTTCCTTCTGTCCATGTTTGATAAATCATTTTAATGAAAAGTACCAATGCACTTTACGTCATTTTTCCTTTATATCTTATGACTACTTTACCTGGTAGTTGATGCTCACTTGTTGGCAAACTGAGAAACTTTCATTTGTTAACGTTTATCCCCGCTACTTCCTGTAACCCGGCCTTGTTCCTCCTTCTGAAATACCTTTTAACATAGCCTGCATTTCCTTTACCTTTTCAGGATATTTACCAGATAAATTATAACTCTCTAAAACATCCGTTCTTAAATTATATAGTTGAGGTTTTTGCTCCAGTCCTGTTTCAACTTTTTTATCTTTTAACCATGCAGGTGCGGATGCTGTTTGTGGCGCTATATACTTCCAGTCTCCGTTTCGTAAAGCTAACGTAAAGGCTTCTTCCAGCATTGTTTCGCGTCCTTTTGTTAATTTGCCTAACCACGCATCAAGCATGTCATAACTATCAGGAGCATCTGATGATTTTAGTTTCTGTGCCGTTAAATTTGCAAGTGAAGCAAATAAATCCACCTGGTTTACTAAAGAATTACTAATACCCGGCTTCACTTTTCCCGGCCAGATTACAATTGTTGGCACTCTTGTTCCTGCTTCATAAGCACTATATTTTCCTCCCTTAAAAAGCCCTGAAGGCCTATGGCTTCCAACCATCTCTTCAGCCTTATCATCGTAGCCATCATTTAAAACAGGACCATTATCGCTGGTAAATATTATAAGGGTATTTTTTGATAAACCAAGCTGGTCAAGTTTTTTCATTACTTCGCCTGTTGTCCAATCCATTTGTGCTATATCGTCTCCACGTATTCCCAAATCGCTTATATTTTCAAAGCGAGGATTAGGATCTCTCGGAACATGAATATCAGTATAAGCCAGATAGAGAAAAAAGGGTTTGTTTTTATTTTTATCTAAAAAAGAATTTGTCTTCTCTATTAAAACACTGGCTATCTCTTCATCTTTCCACCAGGCAGACCTTCCACCTGTTGTAAATCCAATTCTGCTTATCCCATTTATAATTGTATTACTGTGCTGTGTATCAGCTTTAACCTTTAATAATTCGGGATGCTCTAAACCTGTTGGTTCATTACCGATTTTATGGTCATAATTTACTTCTATCGGATCTTTAGGATCGAGGTTAACCACGTTATGGTTTTCAACAAAAACACAGGGAACCCGATCGAGTGTCGCAGGAATTAAAAAAGAATAATTAAAGCCTACCTCAAGTGGTCCGGGTCTTATATCTGCATTCCAGTTTATCACTCCGTTACCTAATCCAAGGTGCCATTTACCAATTACTGCTGTAGTGTATCCTGCCCGCTGCAACATACCGGGCAAAGTGGGTGTACCTGGCCTAATTAATAAAGGAGCATCACCAGGAAGTATAGCAGCTTTATTTCTAAACGCGTAACTGCCGGTAAGTATAGAAAAACGTGATGGTGTGCAGGTAGCAGCAGTGCAATGTGCATCTGTAAACCTTAAACCGTTTCTTGCAAGCTTATCAATATTCGGTGTTTTTACACCTTTTGCTCCATAACATCCAATATCTCCATATCCTAAATCATCAACATAAATTATTATGATGTTAGGCTTTGATGAAGATGTTTTTTGCGTTGCCGCTGAAGTTGCAAAAGCGGTTAACAGCAGAAAGAGTACAAGGTTTTTCATTAAAAGGTTACATTTCATCTCGCATTATTAAGTTAACAAAGATGATATAAGACCGATTTAATCTTTTGAATTATTAACTTTCTCATAATCACTTTCCCTTACCCAGGGTGTTTTTATCTTTTCGCCTTTCATGAACCTTTCATAAAAATTGATCACCCGGGTTTCGCCATAGGGGTATTGGTCAAAGAGGTATCCTTTACCAAACATTCTTGGGTCTTGCTGACTTTTTAATTCCTGTTCCATTTGATTTTTGAGATCATTTCTCGCCTTATCAAAATTTTTATTGTTTGCAAGATTGTTCATGCAATACGGATCCTTGCTTATATCGTATAATTCCTCACTTCCTTTTTTGCCAAAGCTCAGTTGCCACAGGTTTATGTATTGCCCATTCCTGTGGGCTGATAGGAGAACTGTTTTTGTGGGGCCTCCGTCTGTATCCAGATAACCGGTTTCAGGATTACCGCTGGGCCATCTGTCCGGCTCATAATTTTTTGCATAAAAAAGGTTGCCTTTTACAATAGCCCTCACCGGATAGCCCACATCATGCGGGCGGCCTACATCTTCTCTTTCTCTGCCTAACAGCACATGATCTCTTTTTGACTTATTCACATCTTTTAATGTAAGTAAGTCTGCCATCGATCTTCCCTGGACAGGTTGCATATTTGCGTTTTCTAGCTTTATACCTGCAAGCTCAAAAAAAGTGGGTGCATAGTCAATGAAGCTTACATAATCGTCTACTTTTCTGCCTGGATGCTTAATTCCATTCTTCCACATAATAGCAAGTGGCAAATGATTGTCGCGTTCATACATGTGACCTTTCACACGGGGGAAGGGCATACCATTATCCGAGGTAACTACAATGATTGTGTTATCTAATTCTCCATGTTTTTCTAAAATATCCAGCATCTTGCCTAAGTGGCTGTCAAAATATTCCACCTCATATGCATAATCTAGCATATCGTTTCTCACTGTATCATTATCTATCCAGTAAGGCGGAACATTTTTTATATCGCTTAATTTTTTCCTGCCCTTTGCTACACCCGAACCATACTCGTATTGGCGGTGCGGTTCATGCCCCCCGTACCAAAAACAAAAGGGTACACCTTTCGTCTTCTTGTTTAAAAATGCTTCGAAGTTTGCTGAATAATTTATGGGCGAAATTTGATCAGTAGGAGTTGACATCTTTATATCGCTGTACATTGCACCGGTTAGCATTCTAAGCTTGCCATTTACTTCTCCCGCATTTCCCGGAGCCCAGCCTTTTCCTGTATAGCCCACCATGTACCCATTGTTAGCCAATGCTTCCATAAAGGTGGTAAACTTTGCAGGAAAGTTTGCGTTATGATTTCCTGCAGCTTCTAACTGCCACGAATTTCTGCCGGTAAGAATACATGCACGTGATGGTGCGCATTTAGCGTTTGGCGTGTAAGCATTGTTGAATAAAATTCCTTCCCTTGCAACACGGTCAAAAGATGGGGTATTGACCCACCCATTTTTAAAACCATAAGCGCTCATATACTCGCGTGATGCATCGTCGGCTATACAAAATAAAATATTTGGCTTGCCTGAAACCTTATCAGCCTGGCTATATAAAACAGCAGGCAACATAATTATGTTTGTTATGATCAGATATTTTGTAATGAGTGATTTTTTCATGGGGATGTAATGCAATGTTTAAAAATGGTTAAATAAAAATTAGATAAAGCAATGGAATTAATTTTTTTGGTGCAAGCAATTTTATTTTATAGCCCCCCTGAATAAAGGTCTTGGTTACAAGCTTCCGGAACAGGGTGACATCATCGTTGCTACATCATCCAACAGATAATTTCAATTGCTTTTTTAACTGATCAAATGTTTCCTTTCCCTGGTACTGTAATAAGATCGAATGCACTCCTTTTAATGGAATTAAAATTTTGCCGGCTTTCATCTCAAGTTTAGTATCTCCTCCCATTTGTTTGAATGTAGCGGTTTGTTTAAATCCTTCAATATTGAAAGTGGCATCTTTATTATCCCAATTAAAAAGACCCAAACAGATGGTTCCGTTATCAGCATTTGCCAAATAAAAATTGGGTGCATCAGTGTAGGTATGGTAATGATCCCATAAATCCATAGGAATCGTTTTATTGAAGAAAGGCATGTTGAAACTTTTTTCGATCAACTGTTTTTTACCAGCTTTCAACAGGGTAAGATTATCACTTGCGAAACGGGCATTGCCATAAATAGAAACGTAATCAGCCCACATCGCGGCTTCATCAAAAGTGAGCGCAGGTTTTTTACCATCTCTTTCATTGGTTTCATCCTTACCACGTACTACAAGATAATCTGGATCGAGATTAAATATTTTGGGATGGAGATAATAACTGGCAGAAGTATGTTGCGCCCTTGTTTTTACCGTCTCGTAATTTGGGTGAATATCACCACCCATCCTGTTACCATCAGACAATCCTATCACCGTGCCAAAGTTTGCACTGCACGTTACAAAATATACATCATTACCAAAGCCTTCTTTCATGGCTTTTATACCCATTCGAAACCGTTCAACGTTTGTTATCGGAAGATTGCTTACTCCTTTAAATAATCCATGCCGTAAAAAATCAATTTTAAAGTAATCTACCTTCCAGTTGTCTTTTGCGTTCTTCATTACTTTTCTTATATAATCGGTTGCACCGGGGTGTGAAAAATCCCAATAAACCAGGGGGTCTTTAGTTATTGGATCCCGGCCTGATTCAAGAAAGCCAGGTTTATCAGTATGCATGAAATATTCTGGATGCTCCTTTACAATATCAGCACCTTTTGAAACACGCATGCCATCAAAATGAAGCCCTGCTTTGAAACCTTGTTTATGAATATTTTCAACCATGCCCTTAATACCTCCATTGATATTATCCCTTACCATTAAATAATCCCCCCGCTCTTTCCACCAACCACCATCAATTTGAATGATATTTGTTTTTACTTTCATTTTTTTTATAGCATCGGTATTGATTTCTACGTCTTCAGCTAAAAATTTTTGTACATAAAAATCCCACGGCGACCAACCGGTCCATGTTGTTTTCTTTGGTGCCGAAACATTATTTTCCTTGGCTATCAGATCAGCATACTTCTCTAAAAGGTACTGCCACGATTTATCCTGCAGGTAAACCACTTTATCAAACGCCACTCTACCTGCTGATTTTATTTCTTTATTATCTCCATCGCCTTCAATATTTATGATACCATCTTTAGTAGTAATATTCACTAAAAATGTTCGCCATGTAATTACACCTACTAACAAATAATCCTCTTCCCCACGCTTAAACATGAGGTACATGTTGCTGTTTTTGTAATCAGCCTTTTTACCTGCAGCGTATTGCATCATCTGCCCTTCATGGTCACCCATTTGATCAGCCCCTTTTACATAAGTGGTTCCGTCTGCAACAAGAGCTTCGGGTGTAATGATTATATTTATCGTTTTTAAGTTCTGATTTTTGCCTGTCTCATTATCAAGGCTGATGAGAAAAATTTTATCTTTTGCAATAGCTGTTGTTTGTACCTCAGTTTTTATATCGTTGTTTTGAGTGGTCTCAACATCCACCTTAATTTTCTGAGCATGTAATGAACTTATGTTTATTATAATAATTCCGGTTACCAAAAAACCTTTCATTATATTTCTTTTAACAAATCCACACATATTATCCATATACATTATCTTTTCTTTACTGGTTGATGTTATTCGACCCGCATACAATTGACTTTGGTGCATGTAATAAATGAATGACTTTTTGTTTTGTTGAACAGCCAAAAAAAAGTATAAGAGTGCGACGCAGCGACTGCCTGATAGCAGTACTTATGCCTGACTTAAAAAAATAATTCACTTAAGTATTATAAAAGGCAAAATAATTATTTAAGCTTAGGATTAATGTTAACTTCAGATTGAGGTACAGGCCATTGATAATCTGTTGCTGCCCTAAAACTTTTGCTGGTTACGTACCAGCGTTTATAGGGATCCACAATTGTACTTTTTTGGCGTATAGGTTTTATGCTAACAGGGAACGGTGTACCATAGAAGTCCCCTTTCAATACCTGGTCTGCAATTTTCCATCGTAGCAGATCCCAATAACGGATACCCTCAAAAGCAGTTTCTACCCTTCGTTCTTTACGAACAATGTTTCTTAATAGTGCAGTATTTAACTGTGTTATTTTGGGCATGTTTACTGAAGCACGACCTCGTACTTTATTAATGGTTGCATCTAACAATGACTGATCAACAGTTTGCCCTGCTTCCAGCTTTGCTTCAAGATAACTTAATAATACTTCTGCATAACGGATAACCGGAAGATTGCCTCCATAGTTGGATAAATCTCCGGAATAACCTTCATCCAGAAATTTTCTTAAGCCATATCCTGTTTGTGTAGTTTGCTTTCCGGCACCAAGTTGGTCAGGTGAAGAAGCTGAATCGGGATGAGTGACATATTTGATTTTAAATGGCTGCTCATTAAACAGCACATTATACTTTAACCTTGGATCCCTGTTATTGGATATGTCTCTCCAGTTATAACGGGGATCGGTATATGAGAATGGAGTGCCGTCGTTAAAATCATATGCCTCTACAATGCTTCCAAGAGGGCAGAAAATATGCCATCCGCCCACCATTGCCGGCCAAAAATGCTGGTTCATTGCATTAGCAGCGAGGTTCTCCATATACTGTACACTAAAAACATGTTCGCTGCTCGTTTCTTTTGCCACTGTAAAAAGACTTACATAATCGGGGTCAATTTGATTGTCGCCAAAATCAATAATAGTTTTATAAGTGGCAGCAGCCTCTCCATATTTGCCCTCAGCTAGTTGTATTCTGCCCAAAAACGCAATTGCCGCTTGCTTACTCGCTCTTCCAAATTCAGCAGCAGGTATATCTTTATATCTTGGTAAATTGTTAGCCGCTTCGGTAAATTCTGTAATTACAAAATTAACTACATCAGCTTTCGGTGCTTTATTAAGGTCGTTGGCTTCTTCTTTCGTTAATAAAGAAGTAACTAAAGGAACTGACCCGAAAAACTGCGACATATAAAAATATTGACAGGCTCTTATAAACCGTACCTCTGCAATCATTCTTTTCTTTTTTACTTCATCCATAGACACTTTATCAATATTTGCAAGAAAGTCCTGGCACCGTGCAATCCTTAAATAGCTTGAAGTCCAGTACTGAGATAATAAACCGTTATCTGCAGTTAAGGTTCCATTTGTTAGTTTATTAAATACCGAATTATCCCCTCTTCTGTCGTACGCATTATCAGTAGAAAACTCCATGAATACCAAACCGGCATAGGACCACCAATCTGTGGCATTAGCGTTTGGAGCACCTACAGAAATACTTCCCCTGTAAACACCTGTTAATGCTAACAGGGCATTGTTTTCACTGGTCCAGAAGCTTGTGCTGTTGAACTGATCTAATGGAGATTTATCCAAATCCTTTCTGCATGAATTAAACAGTACCAGCGTAACTAACACAAAGGCTTTGATGTTTATAAATTTACTTTTCATATGGTTCGTGTTATTAATTAGAAGGTGATATTTAAGCCGAAAGTGAAATTTTTTAAGATGGGATAGTAGCTTCCGCTTGCTGTAATAGAGTTTGATTCCTCAATAGAATTTGTTCCCACTTCAGGATCCCATCCTTTTCGGTAGTTACTTATTAAAAACAAATTTTCACCACTCGCATATAGTCTTACACTTGATACACCTGCTTTTTTAACCGCAGCTTTTGAAAGTGTATACCCTATCTGCATGTTCTTTCCACGTATGTACGAACCATCAAGTACCCAAAAAGAAGATAAGAGTGTATTGGGTGTGCCTGAATTAGAAATTTGTTCTAATCTTGGATAACCTGCATCACTTCTTGGGTTATCTTTAGTCCATCTTTCTTCCATTTGCCATTTTTGTATTGATCCGAAATTGAAGAAAGCAAAACCCGCGTACGAATTCATATAATTTTTTACTCCTGCTATGCCTTGTAATAGCATGCTAACATCAAAACCTTTATAGCCTGCACTTAAGTTTAAACCAAAAGTGTATTTTGGAATGTTACTGCCTAAAACAACCCTGTCGTAAGTAGCATCTACTTTACCATCCGGCATTCCATTTGGTCCGCTTATATCTTTATACCTTACATCACCTGGTTGTGGTGTGGGATTGATTGCTGTCTGAATTACAGATTTTGCTACGTCGGCAGCGTCTCTAAAAATTCCGTCAGCTACATACCCGTAATAAATTTGCATTGGATAGCCATTAAAAAGGGTGCTTCCATTACCTACCAAGCCATTTGGCTGATTAATATTACCAACACCAAGGTCTAATACTTTATTATTGATGATAGAAAAGTTAGCATTTACACCATAACTAAATTTGCCAATGATATTATTATGTACTAATGTAAACTCCCAACCTTTATTGCTTAATTTACCGGTATTTTGTTTAGATAAACTGAACCCTAAAGTATTTGAAACGCTACCCCCCGGGCTATATAAAATATCATAAGTATAACGGTCAAAATAAGTAGCAGAAAAATTGAATTTATTTTTAAATGCACCAAACTCAAAGCCTACATCTGTTGTACGGGTACTTTCCCAATGCAGATTAGGATCGGTAATAGTTGTACGTGCAACACCTGAACTTATTCCTGATCCAAAAGGATAATTATAGGCAGTTCCGATATTGTAAACATTTTGATAAGGATAGTTTGGAATATTTTGATTACCAAGAATACCGAAAGAGGCTTTAAGCTTTAACTCGTTAATCCAGCTAAAATTATCTTTTATAAAACTTTCCTGGCCAATCCTGTAACCTACAGCCGCAGACGGGAAATAAGCAAACTTGCGGGTTGAAGGAAAACGCGAAGAACCGTCCCTTCTTACCACTCCTTCCAATAAATATTTACTCGCATAACTATAATTTACCCTGCCAAAGAAAGATTCAAGGGCCCACTCATTTGCTGTACCGTTTGACTGTTGATTATTAGGAGCACCAACACTTAATTGCTGTAACTCGTTACCGGGAAGATTGTTCCGAAAAGCTGACATCTGCTCAAAATAATTGCTTTCAAATGAATAACCGGCTAAAGCTCCGACCTGGTGTTTACCAAATTTTTTGGAGTATTCTGCAAGTCCTTGTACAGTATAATAATTGGTGGAATTGGTTATTTTAGTTAACTCATTAGGTGATAGCGTTATATTTGCATTTATAACCTGGGTTGCTTTGAATTCCGTTCTTTTATTATTTATTTCATTATATCCTGCTATTGCAGAGAGCTTAAGTCCTTCCAGTATTTTATAATCGAGCCGAACGTTTGCATTTAAGTTAATGCCATTATTCTTATTGTACGAATCACTTTCAAGAAACGAAACAGGCGTTCCTTTTTGAACTACACCTGTACCATAATACCCATTTGAAAGTTTTCCGGCATAAATAGAAGGATAACGGACAGCCTGGTTAATTATAAAAAGAACACCGGTTGCTTCAGTACCAAACGTGGTAGGACCATTGGGTTCTGCATCCCCTGTTTTAATACCTGATATCCTCGTAGTTAAATCGAGTTTAGAAGATAGTGTCGTTTTTACATTGAACCGTACGTTGTAGCGGTTAAAATGATTTTTAACTACCAAACCATCCTGGAATAAATAGCCCAATGATAAATTATAAAAGGTATTGGCTGTACCGCTGCTGACAGAAAAATTATGAGCTGTTTGCATTCCACTCTTTGAAAATACAGTTTTGAGAAAGTTAGAGTTTGAATAATTGTCAGGGTCAGAGCCTTCGCGGTATTTTTGAATATCCTGGGCAGTGTAAGAAGTGCTGTTTGAAGCTTCATTAAACAAAGCGGCATAATCGGCCGAATTCACATATTCGGGAAAAGCGGAGGGTTTTTGAAAACCGACATATCCATTATAAGAAATCTTTATTTTTCCCTGCTTACCCGATTTAGTGGTTACCAATATCACTCCGTTTGCTGCCCTTGCACCGTATATAGCTGCAGAAGAAGCATCCTTAAGAACTGAAATGGTTTCCACATCATTTGGATCAATATCATTTAGCGTACCAGGTATACCATCAACAATTACGAGTGCACCTGAAGAGGCTCCAAAAGATCCAACACCCCTAACATTAATAATACCGCCGCTCATTCCAGGTTGTCCGGTCCTTTGAAGTACACTTACACCCGGCATTTGTCCTGCAAGGGCATTGGTTAATTGAGTAACTGGCCTGGCCTGCAAATCCTGCCCTGAAACCTGTGCTACAGAACCAATTAAGTTTTCACGCTTTGTTGTTCCATACCCCACTACTATCACCTGGTCCAGTTGCTGATTTGAAGATTGAAGTTGTATATCTACTACTGACCTGCCTTCTACAGGTATTTCTTTTGAACCAAAACCCACGTAGCTTACTACTAATACCGCACGCCTGTTGGAAACAGCTAACGAAAAAGAACCATCCTCTTTTGTAGAAGTTCCATTTTTATTTTCTTTTTCTTCTACTGTTACTCCGGCAAGTGGTCTCATATCCGGACCTGTAACTTTTCCCGTTATTGTAGTCCTCACTTGTGCCAAAACCTGTTGTGTAAGAAATAAAAAAAGTAATAAAGTAAATTTTTTCATTGATGTGTATTGTTTTTTTCCTTAGCTAATATGTATTCCCAATAGAATTAAATACTCATTGATCTGTGACAGCTTCAAATGGCTGCGAAGCTGACTGAAAAAAAAGGTTATTGAATAGTGTAGCTGCAAAACCTCACTCCATTGCCTTTAACTTCTACCATTAAATTTGAAACAGCATCCAATTTTTCAAGCCCCTGGTTGTTCCATATGTCAAACAGGGTTACAGATTGCCTTTCTAAAGCTATATCATTAAGTTTAATTTGAACTTTACCATCTTCCCTGTTCGAATTAAATATACCTATCCAACCTTTATTGCTGTTATTCTTTGCAGGTGTCTTCCAAATCTCTATACCATCTTTAGCAAACAATAACTTACCCACTAAACCATTTTGATTACAGGCAAGCATTTTTTTATTAGTCAGCAAATCAAAAGAAAATTGATCAGATGTAGGCAAATCACCACCCATGATTAATGGTGAAGCACTTAATGCTCTTAAGGTGATGAAAGTATATTTCTCATCTTTTGAAAAGGAACTCATGCGCTCCTTTCCTTTCACGTTTTTTTCTCCTTCTTTTCTGTTATCAGCAGTAAGGTAACCAGGATCAGGATTATGAAGGCATAAATGTCCAAATGGTATCATGTCCATATCAAGCCAAAATGTTCGCCCCTGTACTTCTGACCATTTTTTCCATGCATCAAAAGCCCGGACAGCACTTAGCTGATTATCCCAAATATCTTTTGTTACCCTAAGCATATCTCCTTCGTTATATGCAGCTACATTTTTTATATCAGCGCCTTCACCGGGCGATAAACTTAATACGACCTTTTTACCTGTTCTCTTAATTGCATTTTTTACCGCCTGCACTTCTTCAGGGTGTGCAGTAATATCATCAGCCTTAATAAAATCAACTCCCCAACTTACCAACTGACCAATGTAAGAATTGTAATAAGCCTGTGCTCCGGGTTTGCTCATATCAACACCATAATTATCCTTGTTCCAGGTGCAGGTAGAAGTAGTGTCGCTAATATCACATGCAGTATTAGCCGTTCCTAAAATTGGTAAATTTTGTTTGTATGCCTCCCGGGGAATGCCGCGCATGACATGAATTCCAAATTTTAATCCCAACGAATGAGCTTTATCAGCAACCGCTTTTATACCATTTGGGAAAGTAATTTTGTTAGCTATGTACCTGCAATTATTATCCATGCTCAACCCAATAATTTTACCATCCGCATCTTTTATTTTATTCCAGCCTGCATCAAGAGTAAAGTAAGTGTAGCCAAATGGTTTTAGCTTTTTTGCCATCACTTCCAAATTCGCCAGCATCGCTTTTTCTGTTGGGTACATTCCATAACTGTCCCAGCTATTCCAACCCAAAGGAGGGGTTGGAAGATTGTTTGTCCCTGAATTTTTAATGACCTGCGAATAGCAATTTATAGCCAGCAGGTTCACAAACATGAACAGTAAAAAGGGCAGTAAATAATGTTTCTTCATAATAGTTAATAAAGTCGGCGCACTTTAATTGGTTAGTGAATCAAAAAGTCATTACTTAAATTTCTTTCACAGAATACGTTTCATTTATTGCTTCATCCTTAAATAATCAGCCAAAAAAATAATTTACCTGCTTCGGCCTTTATCTTTTATTGATTGCAATATTGTTTGCATCTCATTCACCTTCTCAGGATTTTCCTTTGCAAGATTTTTGGTTTCGCCTATATCACTTTTCAAATTATACAGTTGTAGTTGCAGATCGTTTCCTAATTCAATATTATTTTTATTACGTTTAGGGCCAATTGAAGGCTGTATATATTTCCAATCGCCTTTTATTAAACTGAAGCCATTGTTGCCGGTATGCTCCACTAAAGTTTCATGTCCGCTGAATGATTTTCCTAATAATTCATTCAGCATATTATAACTGTCAGGAGCCTCTTTATCCGCAAGTTTTTGATTGGTGAGACTTGCGAAAGAAGCAAACAAATCCATTTGACTTATCAAGGCTTCCGATACGCCCGCGGCTATTTTGCCTGGCCAGCTAATTATAAAAGGAACACGGGTTCCTGCATCGAAGGAACTGTATTTACCACCGCGTAAGGGTCCGGCCGGAGTGTGACCATTCAGTTTTTCATAACCCTGATCAACATATCCATCCTGTATTGCAGGACCGTTATCGCTGCTAAAAACTACCATTGTGTTTTTTGCAATGTTCAACCGGTCAATTGTTTTTAATACTTCCCCTACCGTCCAGTCCAACTGAAGAATAGCATCGCCGCGGGCACCCAAACCACTCTTACCTGAAAACCTGGCATGAGGAAGATGAGGCACATGGATATCGTGTGTGGCAAAATATAAAAAGAAAGGAGCATTTTTATTTTTATTAATAAAGTTGATAGCCCTGTTAGAATATACATCAGCCATGTCTTCATCAATCCAACGGGCTTTTTTACCACCACTCATAAACCCTATTCTGCTTACACCATTTACGATTGTCTGGTCGTGCCCACCCTCTGAATATTTTAATTTTAGCAGTTCAGGATTATCTTTTCCAGTAGGTTCGTTACCAACCTTTCCTTCAAAGCTTATCGAAAGCGGATCTGCCGGATCAAGATCAACAACCTTGTGATTTTCCACATATATGCAGGGAACCCTGTCACCCGTTGCCGGCATAATAAAGCTGTAGTTGAAACCTAACTCTAATGGGCCCGGCTTTATTTCACCGTTCCACTGAGGACCGTCCTTACCTCCCAGGCCTAAATGCCATTTACCCACTACACCGGTTTTATAACCCGCTTTTTGCAACATTCCGGGCAGCGTTGTAATGTCTGTTGGAATTATCAGCGATGCATCGCCACGTGCAACCCTCGTACCTTCATGCCGCCATGCATATATTCCTGTTAGCATAGAAAACCTTGAAGGTGTACAGGTGGCTGATGAAGCATGAGCATTTGTAAAGCGTAATCCTTTGGCGGCTATTTTATCAATATTAGGTGTTTTAATCTTTGTAGCGCCATAGCAACTAACATCACCGTATCCCAGATCATCAGCGTATATAATAATAATATTTGGCTTTTGAGGGGGTTGAGCAAACAGCATTAAGGTTCGCAGCAGAAATGCAGAGAGGCAAATAGACAATTTAAACATCGGCAATTAAGTTAACGGTAATCGTTTTTATAAAACCTTTTAGCATAAACAGCATTTTCTGCCTTCAATTAAATATTGGAATAATGAATAGCCAGGATTTTGTACCAATTTTGTATTTATACATCGGATAGCGGTATTGGCAATATTTTATTTTTACCCGCCACAAAGTCTTTGGAAGCCGACACCGTTGCTGCCTTTAATAATGGCTAAACCGTTGCCCTGTACAACCAAGTTCGTATGAGCAGTTTTAGATCCCGCTAATAGTGAACTGAGCATATCAAAACTATCGGAGCCTGCCTCATCTTTAAGCTGCTGCCCGGCAAGCTTCGCAAGGGAGGTTAAAAAATCCAAAACGAGGGTCGGGCACACGCAGTACATGAATGTCTTGAATGGCAAAGTATAAAAAGAAAGGGGTGCCTTTTTTTCTATGAGAAATTTTTAGCTTTTGCTGTATTCACATCGGTCATCAATTCATTTCCACTAGGCCGATTTGCCACCGTTCATATAACCAATCCGACTGATACCGTCAACAACAGTTTGATTATGTTCATAGCTTGTATTAATACAACATAAGGTCTGCCTGAATTTTGTGGCTAACAGTAAAGCATCCATATTGCAAAATAGCAGCAACGGTTAAAAATGGTAATATTTTCATTCAATCATTTTAACTTTAGAGGAAAATGTTATTTTAAAGAAATCTTTTTATTCATGACGTGTAATTAATAATAAAATGCATTTTCAGGAATCTGTTCCTTGTTAATATTAGGGCCTTGCCATTTAAAATCAAGCAAATGGTTTTCCCGAGTTTTTGAAGCGTAATAGAGCCTGAAGGGATGAAGCCCCGCCATTAATCTAATTGTTCCCCTTCGTTCTGTACCCCCTGTGTATTCAAAATCTTCGTCAACAATCGGGGAATCATGAATGCGTAAAAATGCTCCTGCCTTTGCCGATACATAAAACGTGTATGCACCGTCTTCCGGAACTTTTAAATATCCATCAAAAAACAATACTCCTTCACTCACTGGTGACACGGTTAACGAAGGGCGACCAACTACTCCACTTGCTTTTGCCCTAAGTGTGGTAACATCCGGTATCCAGGGATAATTACCCTGATAAGTTTTCCACATTACACCTGCTTTTGTGTTGCTTTTATTTATTGCGGCAACTAATTCATTATCGTAAGGCCTGGGTGCAGATAAATTGGGCTGACGTATCTGTAACACTCTTTCTTTCATCATATGTTGAAGAACATCCATACCGGCATTACCGGCAAGATTGGTCGTTTCCTGCGGGTCTTCAACCACATTATAAATTTCAAAATTATCCTGCTGCGATTTAATATCGTATCGAACACCAAGCGTATCACCAAACCTGATTACCTGCATCTGGTTACGCTTCCTGTTTTGATGATTTGGAGCAAACTCTTTATAATTTGGTGTCGCCTGATTTTGTGAGTACTCGATGTATATTGAACTTTTTCTTTGAGTCCCTTTTCCAGTTAATGACGGTAGGAGTGATACTCCATCCGTTCTTGCAGGTGCCGGAAAACCCGCAGCATCAATACAAGTAGACATCCAGTCGTAAGCAATACTGGGAATTTGTACAACACGATTTGCGGGAATATGACCCGGCCAGGAGGCTATCGTTGGCATACGGGTTCCACCTTCCCAACAATCACGTTTTATACCATCAAAAGGTCCGAAGCTATTGAAAAAATTGGGGGCTATCGTTTCAGGAAGGTAAGACTCAATAGAAGGGCCGTTGTCGGAAGTGAAGATGACCAGGGTATTATCATCAATTCTCAGGTCTTTCAGTAATTGCATTATATCCCCGACCTCACTATCAATTCGCCTGACAGATGTTGCATATCTTTTATTGACATTTGGCCAGGGTACTTCCGGAGTTGCCGGATTTTTATCGTTATCATAAGTTTCATTTGCATAATCAGGATGAATCCATGAATCTATTGTACCTGAAGCTGTATTTATAAAATGGCCGGGCGTACCTAACCATTGTAAACCACCCTTCAGGCCGCCACCTGCAGGATATGCTATGGTAGGTAATTCAAGAACTGCATGGGGAGTTTCATAAGCCAGGTACATAAAGAATGGGTTGTCCTTATTGCCTTTCTTAAAATCAATAATCCACTTTTTTGCGACAGCAGTCCAGAGATCAGCAGTATAACATTTGTCGAGTTTATCAGTGATGTTTGTCCGATTTTCATAAACTTCTTTGGGATGTTCATATTTACCCTCTTTTGGATAATGTTCATGCCCGTCGTTGTGACGGATATAACCGAAATAATAATCAAAGCCGCGATTCAATGGATGAGCTATCCATTTATCCCCGGTACTGTCAAACCGGGCATCTCCTTGTAATCCCCATTTACCAATTGCTGCAGTGGTATATCCAACAGTATGAAGGGTTGATGCAAGCGTATGATTATTTTCCAATGCTTTATCAAACTGGTTATCTCGTACATTAGAATGTCCCTGGCTCACGCCAAGTAAAAGAGAAGCCCGGGCCGGCGCACAAACAGGTGCCGCACAATAATGTTGCGGCAACATGGCACCGCCCGATGCAAGAAGGTCTAAGTTGGGCGTAGCAGTCCAAGGCTCACTCCTGTCATTTTTCTTTTTACGCAAATTCTGATAAAAGACCCCCACGTCGCCATAACCAAGATCATCTGTTAGAATAAAAATGATATTTGGTTGTTTTGATTTGGCGGCTGGTTTTACCCTTTGTGTATGTGCCTGTAAGAAATAACAAATGACAGGGAATAATATTAGGCCCAAAATTATTTTCATGTTTATTGTATGATTTGTACTGTGTTAATAAATCTGTGTTCGCAATTTATCCTTATTAAAAGATACGCTTTTCAGCCTTAAGTTTACCAATAAAAAATGAAAGTATTTTACTGATAACCGAGACGTTGAACGATTTTAAATACCATCTTGCAATTTATTAGTTTTATGAATTACTATTTTAAACGTAAATTATTTTAATTCTCTTATAAACAATACTTCCGCCTAAATTTATAATATGATCAGGTTTAGTTTGTCTTTCGAAATATTATTCACTTTCCGGCGCTGTTTATAAAGAAAGTTAACCCGGACAAAAAAGCTGATGATTAATTAAATACATTCATGGTTATTTAGAAAAGCGTTATGAAAAGACATATAAAAATACTTTGTTTGTTTATGCTGGTAGCAGCAATTTCATTTGCTCAACATAAGCCCAATATTTTATAGTAACCATAGAAGATACTTCTCCGCAGTTTATTGGTTGTTATGGAAATAAAGATGCCCGAACACCGGTAAAAGAAAAACTTGCAAATGAAGGTGTACGATTTACAAATGCTTTCTCCACCGGAACAGTATGTTCTCCAAGCCGTTGTACCATTATAACCGGCCTCAGAACATATAAAATGGGAACAGGTAATCACAGAAGTAATAAACAGCCTGTCAGAAAAATTAATCACCTTGTTATATAAACCGGTCAAATCCTGGCTTCTTACTTCACTGCTGCACATGAACACAATGATTGCTATTAAATGCAGCGATTGATATAATAATTTCATTTGCGGTGTAATTAATTTTTTCGATCCGACCAAGTAGAATAGAAACTATTTTAAACAGCTGAACCCTATTGCTTCGCCTGCGGTTGGACTACTAACAAACTGGTCAGGCTTGAGATTTCAGCTTGCTGCTTTTCCATTTGCTTTTGTTGTGCAATCAGTGCCGTTTGCTGTAACTCCAGTTTCTAGCATTGCTCAATCAGGTACAGTGTCAGTTCTTCAGTTTCTTAAGCAGCAATACCTGGTTATCTCCAAGATCGATCCCATTCTTTTCTACTTCAGCAGTAATGGGAATCCCGGGAAGGTGTTTATTAAACCGGATAAACGCTGCTACTTCCTGTAACGTTGGTAACTTGTAAGATTCGTCAAACACATAACCGGACCAGGTACTATAATTCATTACAACCGCCTTTGTAAAAATGGCGGAGCGGTTAACAGCCAGCTTATAGTTTTTTGTATCTGTTATGTTAATTCCTACCGTACCGTCTGATTGAACATTGAATACTTCGGTTCCATCTATAAGATCTGAACGCAGGCGTAAACGTACCTTCATGGTCTGTATGTCAAGAGTGACGGCTTCAATCTGGCTTCTTTGCAAACCAGACAACAGTAAAAAATCCATCATCTTCTGAGCTACTTGGCTTGCTTCGGAAGCAGGAGTGGTTCCTTGAGCCTTTGCATCACTCAGCACAACAACAAATAGAATTACGCTTCCAGTAAGTTTCTTCGTGTTTTAATATTTTTTGATATAAAATATTGTTGCAGGTTGTAGATATCGTTTCAACTGGATATCCCTGACTTAACTACAGGACATAACTATAGAGGGCCGGTTGTTTACCCCAGCAGCATCATAACAAAACAGCTTAACATAACTATCTGATGATTCGTATCATCCGGACACAAAACCAATGCAGCATGTTAAACGGTGATGTCAGAGCTGGAAACGTTACCTGAAAAAAACGATACAATGATTAGGAGTATAAGATGAATGGTAAGTATACATATTGCATAAGGAAGATGTTAGCGTTTTCATAAGGTAGGTTAAGGGTTGTTACAACAGCAATAGCTCTGTTGGTTGCTTAAAACAAAAGTCTATAAAATATTTTCATGTATGCAAGCGTACATCTACGCTCCGTGTTTGAAGTAAGTAATTACCCTTACCTAATGATTGATATTGTACAGTGTCGTTAAAGAAATATATAGGAACAAAGTTGAGCAGCAAAGAATGTTTGTGAAAAATCATGCTCCCAAAAACTGCGAGTATTGTTGCCTGTTATCTTAATCGTTAAATTCGTTATTATACTTTAAATTTGACTTTCTTTTGCAACTTTTACTTAGAATTATTCTCTTCTTGTAGTTAAGTAACACCTTACGTGACATCACTAAGGCAAAAAGATATATAATTACTTTCTCTAAAAGATCATCCAGTCAGACGCCGCAACAGCGTTTGGAAATCCCATCACTTTAAAACCACGGGAAGTTTTTCAGCCTTTAAATTTTGCTAAAACTAACATGAAAATCAGTGATAGTCGAGCAACAGTTTACGAGCCTTGGTTACGAAACTAAGGTTGACTACACCAGACACAATGATGAAATCTTCTATTCCGTAAATCAATGATATATAATTGGACAATAAAAACAGACTTTCCAGAACTAGATACCATCATACTAACGACGCAAAAATGACACAATTAGATTGTAAATAACTAATTATTATTTGTTTAGGAATCCGATCCCGGGCACCGGACCTCCCAATAAAGGAGGTTTTTTATGTGGTGGAATTACTGGTGTCGCTAAGCGACAATATAATTAAGTGAAAAGGGCAAAGGGATGGCGCCACCTCGAAAAGCCTCATGAAGGACAATGGTATTATTAC
>Ga0123338_10001546_pt1 | contig 22262 bp, 15 predicted proteins | sample grotaG_FD_89793 | JGI IMG/M metagenome (GOLD analysis project Ga0123338, IMG submission 89793) | Glacier valley bacterial and archeal communities from Borup Fiord, Nunavut, Canada, to study Microbial Dark Matter (Phase II) -... | ecosystem: Environmental > Aquatic > Freshwater > Ice > Glacier ...
ACGCCGGATCGCAGCGTGGAGCGGAGGCATGGAGGCGGTCGCCGTTTCCTCGGGAGCCGCCGCGATTCAACTCAGCCTGGCGGCACTCGGCGTCGGCGTCGGCGACGAGGTCATCATCCCGGCGTTCACCGCCGTGCCGACGGCCTCGGCCGTGGCCGCACTCGGTGCTGTTCCGGTCTGCGTCGATGTACTCGCAGACTCCGCCTGCATCGATCCTGCAGCCGTCGAAGCCGCACGCACCGACCGTACGAAGGCGGTCGTCGTCGTCCATCTCTACGGCCTGCCCGCCGATCTGCCGCAGACCGATCTGGCGATCGTCGAGGACGCCGCCCAGGCTCAGGGTGCGATCTTCGACCACGCTCGATCCGCCGCCGTCACGTACAGCTTCTACCCGACGAAAAATCTCGGCGGCATCGGTGATGGCGGCGCGGTTGTCACAGCCGATGCCGATCTCGCCGCACAGGTACGGATGCGCCGCACCCACGGCATGACCGAGCAGTACGTCCACGAGGTCGTCTCGCAGAACTTCCGAATATCGGAACTCGAGGCCGCCTGGCTACTGCTCTCCTTCGACGAACTGCAGGCCGGGAACGAGCGAAGGCGCTCGATCGCCGCTGCCTATCGTACTGCCGCTCCGGGACTGCGGTGGCAGCGCCCGCATCCTGACCACGTGTATCACCTGTGTGTCTTCCGTTCCGACCGTCGAGACGAGGTTCGGTCGCAGCTGCATCAGCGCGAGGTGGCGACGGCGGTGCACTACCCGCTTGCCATCACCCGCCAGCCCGCCTACGTGGACATCGCCCGAAGTGTCTGCCCACAGGCTGAGGGCTGGGCGCGCGAGTGCATCAGCGTTCCATGCTTTCCGGAGTTGACCGATGAAGAAGTGCAGACGGTGGCCTCGGCGCTGAGCTCGATCGATGGATAGTTCGACAGTTGCTCCGGCTGTCACCCACCCGCCGGCGCAGCGTGTGCCGCACCTGCAGGTGTCGGCAATGTTCCCCTGCTACAACGACGCGCAGACGATCTGCGGACTCGTCGACGACGTCTACGCGGCGCTCGTCGACATCACCGATGCATTGGAGGTCATCGTCGTCAACGACGGCTCCGGCGACGATTCAAGCAGCGTGCTCGACTCGATGACGCCGACCCGCCCGTGGCTCACGGTCATCCATCACGATCGCAACCGAGGTTACGGCGGAGCCTTGATCACCGGCTTCGCGGCTGCGCGATATGACTGGATCTTCTACACCGATGGTGATGGCCAGTACGACGCCAGTGAAGCTGCGTTGCTCGTGCCGATGGCTCGAGACGGGGTGGATGTCGTGCAGGGTTTCAAGATCGGGCGCGGCGATTCGATGACGCGCAAGATCATCGGACGGAGCTATCACCACGTGGTCAAACTGCTCTTCGACCTCGAGGCCCGCGACACAGACTGCGATTTTCGGCTGTTCCGCCGTCAACTCGTCGTCGACCGTCCGCTGCGTTCGACGAGCGGAATCATCTGCGTCGAGTTGATGCGCAACTTCCGTGACAGCGGGGCGACGCTCGTCGAGACACCGGTCCATCACTACTTCCGTCCACACGGCAAGAGCCAGTTCTTCCGGCTTCCGGCGATCGCCAGGAGCAGTGTGCAGCTCCTCGCGTTCTGGTGGACCCGGGTCGTTCGCTCGTGACGACGGCACGGAGTATGACGGCGGGACCCACTGAGCCATCGATGCGTACAGGGGCGAACACCGGTCAGGGAGCCGTCCGTCGGGCGATCCACTGGAGTACTGGCGACGACGGCGCGCGGTGGGCGTTCCGTGTGGCGCTCTTAGTCTTCGTCGTCCTCGTCTACGTCGTCGGCCGCCGGCAATGGTTCACCCAGGATGATTGGGCGATGCTCATCGGACGCACGGTGCAACACGCCAACGAGGGCACTGCCGCCTGGCTGTTCACCGCCCAGGACGGGCATTGGCTCACCGTGCCGGTGCTGCTCTTCCGCACGTTGCAATTGACGTTCGGACTCGGCTCGTACTGGCCGTTCCTACTCCCGACGCTCGCCGCTCATCTCGGCTGCGTCCTGCTGGTGCGTTGTTTGTGCCGGCGTCTCGGCGTGTCAGCATGGACCACGACGTTGATCTGCGCACTGTTGTTGCTTTTCGGGTCAGGGTGGCAGAACATCATGTTCGCCATCCAGATTTCCTACACCATATCGTTGCTGGCATTCCTCGGCCAGCTCGTGCTCGTCGATCACGACGGACCGGTCGAACGTCGAGACCTCGCAGGGTCGGCACTCGCTGTCGTCGGGTTGATATCGTCCGGTTTCGGTCCGGTCTACGTCTTCGGGGTCGCGCTGCTCTTGGTATTGCGGCGTCGATGGCGGGCGTTGCTGGTCGCTGCGGTGCCGTCCGGCCTGCTGTACAGCTGGTGGTTCCTGGCGTGGGAAACCGATTCGGCGGGATCGATCAAAGGCTCCCCGCGCGAAGTGTTCTCCTTCACCAGGACCGGGGTGCTTGAAACGCTCAGAGGGCTGATGGGCTTGTCGGTTCTCGCCGGCGTGGGACTGGTGGCGATCGTCGCAATGTGCGCAGCCCGTGGCGTCTCGTGGCGACATCGCTCGGCACTCGTCGTCCTGACGGTCGTGCCGGTGATGCTCTACGCAGGCATCGGTGTCGAACGTGCGCACGGCTTCGGATTCGCGTCCGCAGCTGAGCCCCGATACATCTATATGGCTGCCATGCCGCTGGCCGTCGTACTCGCTGTCGCCCTCGACCAGGTCCGCCGCTACTCCGGCTGGGCGTTGTGGGTCGTGCGGCTCGTGCTGTTACTGGCAATTACCAAGAACGTCGTGTGGATGTCGAGCCACAGCCTGCCGTGGTCGAGAACGGTGGCGGGTGAACGCCATGTGCTCGAGCTGCTCGCCGGTTCGGAGCTGACGAAGACTGCCGACCAGAACCGTCAACCGCTGCCGCTGTCGCCGGACGTGCGGGTCAGCTGGATCCCCGAACTGGTACGAGAGCATGCAGTCGAGCCGCTCGTGCCGCAGAGCGACGCCGAGATCGCCCTGGTCCGCAAGGTACTCGGCCTCACGCCGTGACCGTCCCGCCGGTCGGCACTGGTCAGTCGATGGCTGCCAGCGCATCCAGAACCCCTCGGTAGAACGTCGGGTAGGCGTAGATCATCGTCCTCAGACGGTCGACCGGAACCCGTGCATGAACGGCGAGGTTGAAGAAGCTGAGCAACTCGCCGCCACGCGGACCGGCCGCAGTCGCACCGACGAGGATGTCGCGGTCGGCATCGACGATCACCTTCATCAATCCGTCGTTGCCCTCGCCGTGTATCCAGCCGCGTGCCGATGTCGAACTGTCGGCACGACCGACATGGACGTTGATGCCGGCTGCGCGGGCCTGCGCTTCGGTCAGTCCGACAGAACCGATTTCCGGATCGGTGAACGTCACCCTCGGCACCGCGTGGTCCTCGGCGATTCGACCGTTCGCCTTGGCGAGGATGTCGTCGGCCGCAACACCGGCTTCGTAGACGGCCATGTGGGTGAATGCACCCCTGTTGGCGATGTCGCCGACAGCCCACAGTGAACCTGCACCGACGACGCGCATGTGCTCGTCGACGGTGAAGCCCGGTCTGGCGTCGACATCGATACCGACAGTGTCGAGCCCGATCCCGTGGATGTTCTGCGTGCGGCCGGCTGCCACGAGGATCTCGTCGGCGAACACGGTGGCACCGTCCGACAGCGTGATCCTCACGGTGCCGTCGGCAGTTCTCTCGACGGCAGTTGCACCGACGCGTGTCCTGATGTCGAGTCCCTCGCGCCGCAGCACCCTGGTGATCAATTCGCTGGATTCCGGCTCCTCCTCAGCGAGGATGCGGTCGGCGAATTCGATCACGCTGACCGACGCTCCGAAGCGTGAGAAGGCCTGTGCCAGCTCCAGACCGATCGCTCCGCCCCCGAGTACGGCGAGCGAGGCGGGAACGACGCGAACTTTCACGACGTCACGGTTCGTCCATGGCCTCGCATCAGCGAGTCCGGTAACGGGCGGCAGCGACGGTGAGGTGCCGGTGGCGATGACAACGCCGCGCGCCGCGATGTACACGTCGTTTCCGACGACGACCCTGCCAGGCCCGTCGAAGCGCCCCGCCCCACGAACGAAGGTGCCACCCTTGCCGATGAAGCGATCGACGGCGACAGTGTCGTCCCAGTTGTCGGTCGCCTCATCGCGGATGCGGTCGGCGACGATCGTGAAGTCAGGTGTGACGGTCGACGTGCCGGCCATGACGTTCACGCGTCGCGACTCCTGCAGCAGGTCGGCGGCGCGGATGATCATTTTCGAAGGGATGCAGCCGTAGTAAGGGCACTCTCCGCCGACGAGGTGCCGCTCGATGCCAACGACCCGCAGCCCCCCTTCTGCCAGTTCGCCGGCGACATCTTCACCCCCAGGTCCCATCCCGATGACTACGACGTCGACATTGTGTTCGTTCATGACCGATAGCTTCCCCCCAGATGACCGTTTCATTACATCGATGCGGAACATTTCGACAATGTGTGAGTGAGCGCTCACTCAAGTTAGAGTGTCCGCATGAACGGCGGACAGCCCTCCTCGAAGAAAGTGCCGGGACCATTCAGGACTGGTGATCGCCGTCCGACACGCGCTGCGGCGATGCCGGCTGACGAACGGCGTGCAGCGATCATCACCGCCACGCTGCCGCTGCTGATGCAGCACGGGACGGCGTTGACGACTCGCCAGATCGCAGAATCCGCAGGTATCGCAGAGGGCACGATCTTTCGCGTGTTCCCGGACAAGGACACCTTGATCCAGGCAGTCGTCGAAGCGGCACTCGACCCTGCCGTCGCCGAGGCAGCACTTGCCGAGATCGACCGCGCCCAGCCGCTCGAGCAGCGACTGACTGCAGCGGTCGAGATCATCCAGCGGCGCCTGGTTGACATCTGGCGGCTGTTCTCCGCCGTCGGGTTCGACTCGGTGAAGAACCGCGGGCGCCACAAGAATCCCGAGCTCGTCGGCCTCAGCGAGTTGTTCGAGCCGGAACACCACCTGCTCAACCGCGAGCCAAGAGCGTCGGCACAGATCCTCTATGCGCTGACGCTCGCCCTCAGCCATCCGATGCTGACGATCGACCCCCCGAGACCCCCAGCCGACGTCGTCGCCATCCTGCTCGACGGCATTCGCCGTCCTGCGACCGACGCCGTCCAACCACCGACTCCCACCCGACGCCAGACTGACACGGAATCCCGATGCTGACCCGACTGCTGAAGACCTATCTCGACAAGTACCGCAAGCCGCTGGTGGCCGTGTTGCTGCTGCAACTCGTGCAGACGATCGCAGCGCTGTACCTGCCGAGCCTCAATGCCAGCATCATCGACAAGGGCGTGCTCAAGGGGAACCACGGATACATCTGGGCGACCGGCATGACGATGCTCGGCATCACCGTCATCCAGGTCGTATTCGCCATCGGCGCGGTGTACTACGGGTCGAAGGCGGCGATGGGCTTCGGGCGCGATGTTCGTAGCGGCATCTTCCACCGGGTGACCGACTTCTCTGCCAGGGAGGTCGGCCAGTTCGGCGCGCCTTCGTTGATCACCCGCATCACCAACGACGTCCAGCAGGTCCAGTTGCTCGTGTTGATGTCGTGCACGATGCTCGTTGCGGCTCCGATCACAGCGGTCGGCGGTGTGATCATGGCACTGCGCGAGGACAAGGGCCTGTCGTGGATCCTCGTCGTCAGCGTCCCCGCTGTCGCCATTGCGCTCGGCTTCGTGATCTCGCGGATGATCCCGCAGTTCCGCAAGATGCAGATTCGCATCGACGCCGTCAACCGCGTGTTGCGTGAGCAGATCATCGGCATCCGCGTCGTGCGTGCCTTCGTCCGTGAGCCGGACGAGAAGGTTCGCTTCGCCAAGGTGAACCAGGACGTCACCGATACCGCCCTCGTCGCTGGTCGGCTGATGGCCTTCATGTTCCCAACAGTCATGGTGATCCTCAACATCTCGAACGTCGCCGTGCTGTGGCTCGGCGCCAACCGCATCACCTCCGGTGAGATGTCGATCGGCTCGCTCGTCGCTTTCCTCGTCTACCTCACGCAGATCCTGATGGCGGTGATGATGGCGACGTTCATGGCGGTGCTGGTACCGCGCGCCGCCGTGTGTGCCGAGCGCATCCAGGAGGTTCTCGACACGCCGTCGTCCGTAACCTCTCCGATGAAGCCGGTCAACGATCTCAAGATTCGCGGCTCGCTCGAACTGCGTGGTGCCGGCTTCCACTATCCGGGTGCTGCAGAGCCGGTACTCTCCGATATCTCGTTCTCATCCGTCGCCGGGCAGACGACTGCGGTGATCGGCAGCACCGGTTCCGGCAAGACGACGCTGATCGGACTGATTCCCCGCCTCTTCGACGTCACTTCCGGCGCCGTGGTCGTCGACGGGGTGGACATCCGTGAACTCGATCCCGATGTGCTTCGCAATCGAATCGGTCTCGTCCCGCAGAAGCCATACCTCTTCTCCGGAACCGTCGCCAGCAACCTGCGTTATGGCAAGCCGGACGCCACAGACGAGGAGTTGTGGGAGGCGCTCGACATCGCCCAGGCACGAGACTTCGTCACCAGGATGCCGGGTGGTCTCGATGCCGAGATCGTCCAGGGTGGCAGCAACGTGTCCGGCGGTCAGCGACAACGACTGGCGATCGCCAGGGCGCTGATCCGCAAACCGGAGATCTACCTGTTCGACGACTCGTTCTCGGCATTGGACCTGGCCACCGATGCCAAACTGCGGGCGGCGCTCGCACCGCACACCGCCGACTCGACCGTCATCATCGTCGCCCAGCGCGTGTCGACGATCACCGGTGCTGACCAGATCCTCGTGCTCGAAGATGGCAGGACGGTCGGCCTCGGCACGCATGAGGAGCTGCTGGTGAGTTGCCAGACGTATGCAGAAATCATCGCCTCGCAGATCGGTCAGGGGGCAGCAGCATGAGCACCGAGAAACCATCCGATACTTCTGACGGCTCGACAGGCGACGCGCATGACGTCAAGCAACCGATCAATGAGCGTGGCGGTCCCCGCTTCGGTGGGGCAGGGATGCCGGCTGAGAAGTCGAAGGATTTCAAGGCGGCGACACAACGACTGATCGGCAAAATGGCACCGGAGCGCATCAAGCTGTACCTCGTCATGCTGCTGGCGCTCGTCAGCGTCACGCTTGCCGTACTCGGACCAAAGCTCCTCGGCCACGCAACCGACATCATCATCAGCGGGCTACGCGACAAGTCGAAGGGTGGCGGAATCAACTTCACCGATCTGCACAACGTGCTGCTCGGCATCCTCGCCGTCTACGTCTTTTCCTCGGTGCTGTCGTACACACAGAGCTACACCCTCGCCGGGGTCGTGCAGCGGACGATGTACCGCCTGCGCGCCGAGGTCGAATCCAAGCTCAACCGGTTGCCGCTGAAGTACATCGACGGTCAGCCGCGCGGTGACCTGCTGAGCCGTGTCACGAACGACATCGACAACATCCAGCAGAGCCTGCAGCAGACGCTCAGCCAGTTGCTCACCTCGCTCCTGACGATCATCGGTGTACTGATCATGATGGTGATCATCTCGCCGATCCTGGCGATCGTCGCGATCGTCACGGTGCCTCTGTCGCTCTATACCATCCGTGCCCTCGCAGCTCGCTCGAAGCCGCGATTCATTGCCCAGTGGCGCCACACCGGCACGTTGAACGGTCAGGTCGAAGAGGCCTTCACCGGCCACGCCATCGTCAAGGCGTTCGGCCGTCAGAAAGAGACCGAGGAACGGTTCCGCCAGAAGAACGAAGAGTTGTACCAGGCGAGTTTCGGAGCGCAGTTCATCTCCGGGATCATCCAGCCGGCGATGATGTTCCTCGGCAACCTCAACTTCGTGGCGATCGCCGTGATCGGCGGACTGCGCGTGTCGTCGGGGCAGCTGAGCATCGGCGATGTACAGGCATTCATCCAGTACTCGCGCCAGTTCACCCAGCCGCTCACGCAGGTGGCTTCGATGTTCAATACCCTGCAGTCCGGTATCGCCTCGGCAGAGCGTGTCTTCGAACTGCTCGACGCGCCGGAGGAATCAGCCGACGACGAGTTGCCGGTCCACGATCTGCAGCCGCGAGGTCGTGTCGAATTCGACCACGTCCGCTTCTCCTACGATCCGACGAACCCGCTGATCACCGACCTCTCGCTCACCGCCGAGCCCGGCCAGACCGTCGCCATCGTCGGGCCGACCGGTGCCGGCAAGACCACCTTGGTCAACCTCATCATGCGGTTCTACGAACTCGATGGCGGAGCGATCCGCCTCGACGGCCACGACATCGCCAACATGACCCGACGTGAGCTGCGCTCGAACATGGGCATGGTGCTGCAGGACACCTGGCTGTTCAACGGCACGATCCGCGAGAACATCGCCTATGGCAACCTCGAAGCGAGCGACGAGCAGATCATGGCAGCAGCCAGGGCGACGTTCGTCGACCGCTTCGTCCACTCGCTACCGGACGGCTACGACACGATCATCGACGACGAGGGCGGCAACGTCAGCGCCGGCGAGAAGCAGTTGCTGACGATCGCCAGAGCGTTTCTTGCAAACCCGACGATCCTTATCCTCGACGAAGCCACCAGTTCGGTCGACACGCGTACCGAAGTGATGATCCAACAGGCGATGGCCGCACTGCGATCGTCGCGCACGAGCTTCGTCATCGCTCACCGGCTGTCGACCATCCGCGACGCCGACATCATCCTCGTGATGGACGAGGGCGACATCGTCGAACAGGGCAACCACAGTCAGCTGCTCGCCGCCCATGGAGCGTATTACAACCTGTACAACGCCCAATTCAGTGGTGCCGTCGCCGAGACGTGATGCACGGGTCTATTCATCAGGGTAAATAGCCGGAGTTGTGAATTGATCATGATGAACTACTTGACAGCACCAGGTTCGAGGTGATCTGATAGCCGCAGGAACAACGTGACCAGTGGGGGTCTTTTACATGCTCGCTTCAGACGTCGATGCATACCGCGTCATCGACACCGATACTCACGTCATCGAACCGTACGACCTGTGGACGTCGCGCCTCGATGTCGGCAAATGGGGCGACAAGGTGCCGCACGTACGCTTCGACGAGAAGTTGCAGGAAGACGCCTGGTACTTCGGCACCGACCGCGTCGGCGCGGCTGCTGGCGCAGCGCAGGCTGGTTGGCACCAATACCCGCCGCAGCATCCACCGAGCCTGTCCGTCGTCGATGAAGCCACCTGGGATCCGACGCAGCGGCTCGCCCGTATGGACCAGTACGGGATCTGGGCCCAGGTGCTTTATCCGAACGTTGCCGGTTTCGGCGCCGGAAAGGTGCTGGCCCTCGGCGACCCCGAGTTGATGCTTGCCTGTGTCAGAGGGTACAACGACTTCCTCACCGACTTCTCGTCGATCGACTTCAAGCGATTCGTGCCGATCACCGCCCTGCCGTTCTGGGATCCGGCACTGACCGAGAACGAGGTGCTGCGATGTGCCGCGGCAGGCCACAAGGGCGTCATCATGACCGGCGAGCCGACCCACTGGGGACTGCCGCACATCGCCGACCCGTACTGGGACCGGCTGTGGGCCGTTTGCCAGGAGAACGGTCTGTCGGTCAACTTCCACATCGGCTCCGGCGACATGTCGATCTTCGACACCGCCTACCCGCCGGCCGGCGTGCACACGAACTACGCCGGCTTCGGAGTGCAGTTCGGCATGGCCAACGTCAGAGTCATCGCCAACCTCATCACCGGCGGCGTCTGCCACCGCTTCCCGGATCTGAAGTTCGTTTCTGTCGAGAGCGGCTGCGGCTGGATTCCCTTCGCCCTCGAGCACCTCGACTGGCAGTGGAAGAACTGCGGCGTTCCCCAGGAACACCCCGAGTACGACCTGCTGCCGAGCGAGTATTTCCAACGGCAGATGTTCGGCTGCTTCTGGTTCGAGAAGGGGATCGAGCAGACGATCGCCCAGTTCGGTTCGGACTGGTTGTTGTACGAGAGCGACTTCCCGCACCCGACGAGCATGGCTCCCGGGCCGGCATCGTCGGCGGTCGAACCCCGCCAGTACATCGCCACAGACCTCGGGCATCTGCCGGAGGTCCACCTGCGTAAGATCCTCCACGACAATGCCGCAAAGCTGTACCACCTCGATTGAGCGGACGGCCTGACCGTCCACGAGCAGGCGGCAATGTCGGGCACACCGTTTCGGCGTGCTCGACAAAAGGATGTGGGAACCCAGGCGTTCAACGAAGTCGAAGTCACTGAAGCCGAAATCATCGTCTTATGGAACAAGGAGTTGTGCAATGGGGGATTACGGGACCATCGAGGTCGATCTCAGCTTGAAGGTCGCGCCGGCAGGTAGCCACTATTTGGAGATCGACCGCTTACGCGAAGAGCACGAGATCTACTGGAATACATACGCACAGGGGTACTGGGTGCTCAATCGGGCGGCACACGTCCGCGAGGCCTCACAGAACCCGGAGGTCTTCTCCAATCATTCGATCGTGGCAACGGACCCGGACCCTGCGTACCGCTTCCTGCCGTCGTTCGTCGATCCGCCGCAGCACATGAAGTACCGCTTCCCGCTGAATCGCTGGTTCAGCCCGCCGAATGTCGCCAAGTTCAGCCCGGCGTTGCGCGAATCGGCACGATTGACCGTTGCCGAGATCGTCGCCGACGGGGAGACCGACTTCACCACGACGTTCGGCGACCGCTTCCCGGTACGCGTCTTCCTGACGTCGATGGGTCAGCCGCTGGAACTCGCCGACTTCTTCGTCTCCTGTGTCAGGCGGATGTCCGGTGCGACGAGCGGGCGGCCGGAAGACGTCGAACGGATGATGGGGGCGTGGGGCGACATTGCTGCGTTCTGGACCAAGGAACTCGCCGATCGCCAGGCAAGCCCGCTCGATCCGGACACCGATTTCGTGACCTACCTCGCGCAGTCGACGATCGATGGGGGGCCGTTCACCGACCAGGACATGGTCGATACGCTCGTCACGCTCACCCTCGGCAGTCTGGACACGCTGAAGAGCATGCTGAGCTGGTGCATCTACCACCTCGCCAAGTTCCCAGAGGACCGCCAACGTCTGCTCGATGACCCCTCGATGATCCCGACCGCCGTCGAGGAGTTCCTGCGCGCCTACGCGATCGTGCCGATGGCTCGCAAGGTGACCCAGGACGTCGATTTCCACGGCTGCCCGATGAAGAAGGGCGACATGGTGATGCTCAACATCCCGGCTGCTGCCCGTGATCCCCATGAGTTCGTCGATGCCGACAAGGTGATCATCGACCGCAAGCCGAACCGTCACATCACCTTCGGCGCCAGCGAGCACCGCTGCGTCGGCTCGCACCTTGCGCGCGCTGAATTGGTCATCGCTGTCGAGGAGTGGCTGAAGGCGATCCCCGACTTCCACATCGCCACAGACGAGCCGCTCATGGCTCACGGCGGGCAGATCTCGCTGATGAGTCTGCCGCTTGCCTGGGACGTATGAAGCCAGCCCCGTTCCACTACCACGCCGCCAACTCGGCAGCTGACGCCGCGCAACTGCTCGGCGACCTCGGCGACGACGCCAAACTGATTTCCGGCGGGCAGAGCCTCGCCCCGATGCTGGCGATGCGGCTCGTACGGTTCGATCATCTCGTCGACATCAGCAGGGTCGCCGATCTCCGAGGTATCGATCGCAACGACGGCACCCTGATCGTCCAGGCGGCAACGCCCGATGTGCTCGTCGAGCGCAGCGACGTCGTCGTCGCTTCCGTTCCGTTGCTGACCAAGGTGACCCCGCTGATCGGTCATTTCCAGATCCGCAACCGTGGCACCATCGGCGGATCGATCGCCCATGCCGACCCGGCAGCCGAATATCCGGCCGTCGCCCTGGCGCTCGGTGCGCAGATGGAATGCCTGTCGGTCAGGGGCACGCGCATGATCGATGCAGCCGACTACTTCGTCGGCATCTGGTCGACGAGTATGGAATCGGACGAACTGCTGAAAGCCATACATTTCCCGGTCTGGAGCGGACGCGTCGGATTCGGAGTTGCCGAGTTCGCCAGACGCCACGGTGACTTCGCCATCGCCGGGGCCGTCGCCGCCGTCGAACTGGATTCCGGCAACGTCATCTCCCGTTGCTCGATCGCCATGTTCGGCGTCAGCGGTCAGCCGGAGCGCGCGCTGTCCACAGAATCGCACCTCCTCGGTTCGACCGTCGGCGAGATCTCGCCAGAAGAAGTCGGCAGGTTGGCGATCGCCGAAGTCGAATCACCCTCGGACGATGCCAACATGCCGGCGACGTACCGGATGAGCGTTGCCGCCTCGACCGTGGCGACAGCGTGGACCAACGCACTCACGGAGGCGCACCATGGCTGATACCACCGTCGGAATTCCGACCGTCTCGGTGACGGTCAACGGCGTGCTGCGGCGCGGCACGCCCGAGCCACGCAAAACGCTCGCCGACTTCCTCCGCGAAGACTGTGAACTCACCGGCACGCACCTCGGCTGCGAGCACGGCGTCTGCGGTGCATGCACCATCTTCATGGACGGAGAAGCGGTCCGTTCCTGTCTCGTCTTCGCCGTACAGGCCGAGGGTGCCGACATCACCACGATCGAGGGGCTGTCGGCACCGGACGGCACCCTGAGCGTGGTCCAGAAGGCAATGAACGAAGCCCACGGTCTGCAATGCGGCTTCTGCACCCCGGGGTTCGTCGTCTCGATCACCGCCTTGCTGCGCGACAATCCGGACCCGAGCGACGAAGAAATTCGCCAGGGCCTGTCTGGCAACCTGTGCCGCTGTACCGGCTATCAGGGCATCATCAAGGCCGTCAAGATCGCCGCAGGCCAATCTGTCGCTGCGAATGGGAAGGCGCACTGATGACCGACACCTCCGCCGCTCCGACCGCCAACACCGGTGGCGCACGTTTCGTCGGCCAGCGGGTCCAACGCCGTGAAGACCTGCGACTCGTCACCGGCCACGGCCGTTACACAGACGACGTCGTCGTGCCCGGCATGCTGCATGCCGCATTCCTGCGCAGCGACATCGCCCGCGGTGTCATCAACTCGATCGACGTCTCCGCAGCCCGCCAGCTCGACGGTGTCGTCGCCGTCTTCACCGGTGCCGACTTCAACGCCGAGATCCGCGAGCACTGGGTCGACTTCGAAGGGCCAGGCGGGGATGCCTCGCCGTTCCGAGTGCTCGCCGACACCGATGTCCGCTTCGCTGGCGATCCGATCGCCGTCGTCATCGCCACCTCGCGCTACATCGCCGAGGATGCCTGCGAGCTGATCGACGTCGACATCGAACCATCGACCCCGGTCATCGGCGCCGACGCCGCGCTGGCCGCTGATGCCCCCGTCGTGCACGCCGGTCGAGCCGACAACATCGCCGGTGCGATTCCAGCCGCTGCCGATCCGGTGCTCGACGAGATCTTCGCCAACGCCGCGCATGTCATCACCGAGACGATCGATCAGAACCGCTACCTGTGCGTGCCGATGGAGACCCGTGGCATCGTCAGCCAGTGGGATCCGTTCAACCAGGAACTGACCGTCCACATCTCGACGCAGGGCCCGCACGGTGTCCGCGCGTATATCGGGCGGGCGCTCGGCATCCCCGAGAACCGCATCCGCGTGATCATGAAGGACGTCGGTGGCGGGTTCGGCCAGAAGATGTTCATGATCCCCGACGAGGTCGCCGTCGTGCTCGCCGGCAAGCGCCTCGGTCGTCCGGTCAAATGGATCGAGGACCGTCGCGAGAACCTGATGTCAGGCCTGCATGCCCGCGACGACCGTATGACGGTCAGCTTCGCGGTCGACGACACGTTCCATATCCTCGGCGTCAAGTGTGACCTGATCGAGGACGTTGGCTCGTTCAACGCCGCCGGCAGCAGCTCGATCGGGTTCGTCGGCTTGCTGTTCCCCGGCCCGTACAAGATCCAGCGGGTCGGATTCTCGGCCAAGGCAGTGTTCACCAACACCTGCGGGCGCTGCTCGTACCGCGGCCCGTGGATGATGGAGACCGCTGCCCGCGAGCAGATGATGGACATCGCAGCCCGCCGGCTCGGCATCGATCCGCTCGAGTTCAGGCGGATCAACGTGATCACCTCCGCAGAACTGCCATACACGACTGCAGCCGGCTTGGTCTACGACGCCGTGTCGATCGACGGTTCGCTCGAGCAGGCCGTTTCGATGGTCGGCTACGAAGCGTTTCGCGCCGAGCAGGCGGCTGCCCGCGCCCAGGGTCGGTTCATCGGACTCGGACTCGGTCTCTACGTCGAACCATCCGGCATCGCCATGGGCAACATGTCCAGCGAGGCGGCGATCGTCAGCATCAGCGTGAACGGTGACGTCACCGCTGTGATGAGCAGCGGCAGTCATGGCCAGAGCCTCGAAACCACTGTCGCCCAGGTCGTCGCCGACCGCCTCGGTGTCGACTTCGAACGGGTCACCGTCGTCCAGGGCGACACGGCCGCAACGCCGTTCGGCCCCGGCACCGGCGGCAGCCGCAGCGCCGTCATCCTCAACGGAGCTGCAAGCCAGGCGTCCGGCGACGTACGGACGAAGATGCTGGAGATCGCCGCCCACGTGTTGGAAGCAGCAACCGACGACCTCGAGATCGAGGCTGGCAACATTTCCGTCCGCGGCACGCCGAGCAAGGGGATCAGCGTCACTGAGGTCGCCCGCATCGCCTACCTGCGTCCGCAGGAACTGCCGCCCGGCATGTCCCTCGGTCTCGAATCACACGCCCGCTACACGCCGAATGCGCCGTTTACCTTCTCCAACTCCTGCCACGCGTGTGTCGTCGAAGTCGACGCCGTGACCGGTGGCGTGAAGGTACTGCGGTTTATCGTCAGCGAGGACTGCGGCGTGATGATCAACCCCGACGTCGTCGAGGGGCAGATCGCCGGAGGAGTCGTGCAGGGAATCGGCGGCGTGCTGTACGAGGAAATGGCCTACGACATGTCCGGCAACCCGATGAACACGACGTTCGTCGACTACCTGCTGCCGACTGCCACGGAAGTGCCGATCATCGAGTACGGCCACATCGAAACGCGCTCGACCACCAACCCAGGCGGTTTCAAGGGAATGGGCGAGGGTGGCGCCATCGGCTCACCGCCAGCGGTGATCAACGCCGTTGCCGACGCCATTGCCCACCTCGTCGACGGGCCGATCAAGCAGCCGATGTCACCGGCGAACATCCGCGCCGCCATCGACGCAAGGACCTAGACGGCCGCCTGTCGAACCGCCACGCAGGCACGAATTGTTGCAGAATCTGCAACAATCCGTACCTGCGTCGACGTGACCGTAGCGTTGCCGGTGTAATCCCATCTCCGGAAAGGAAGGATTGTCGCTCAGCAGCGTTACAGCGGTCGGTCCAGCGTTGGCGTGGGATCATGCCAGACGAGCCGGAGCCGTGCTCGAACTTGCAGGGCTGGTTGCAATGTCGAGTGTCGAAGCAGCAGCTGCCCCGCTCGATGCCTACTCGGCTGATGCCACATCGCTCAACGCGGACCCGTTCGTTGTCGCTGCCTGCGAAGCGTTCCGGGCACTCCTCAGCGGCTCCGGGGTGCAGCGCCGGCAACGCCGGGCCCCGGTGTCGTTCAGGGTGACCCCACAGGTTCACGCAGTCGCTCTCGGAGGAATACTGGCTGTTCGTGTAACGGCGCTCGCTGACATGCGATGCAACGGCGACAATCCAGCGTTCTTCTCGGATTCCGATTCGCCAGTCTTCGGCAGGCTGGTGAACAGCGGAAACTTCCACGGTGCAGCACTCGCTTCGGCTGTCGAGAACCTCAGTCGCGCGCTCGTGCACGTGGGAATACTGTCGGAGAAGCGCCCTTACCGGTTGCTCGACGAGCGCGCAACCGGCTTGGCGCCGCAATTGGCCGCAGACCCCGGCCTCGATTCCGGGCTGGTCACGGTGCACAAGGCGGCATCGTCATACGGTGCGAGTCTGCGCATGCTCGCTGCGCCGGTCAGCGTGATGCAGCCGGACTCGTCATTCGGGCAGGAAGATGCGGCGACGATGATCTTTCCTTCGCTCGAACGACTCGGTGAAGCGGTCTCACTGCTATCGATCATCCTCGCCGCGAGGCATATGTCGCAGCGGTGGCGATCGATCAACGGGGAGAGGTGCCAGGTGATGGGGTTGCGGCGTTGCACAGCCGCCTCCGGACACGGATCCCCCCGTAGTCCGGCGACCGCCCATACGCCACCGATCTCGATTTCATCATCGAAACCATCGATGAGCTGGTGACTGAGATAGTTGGTGGGAAGGGCAGCGAAATCGTCGATCAGATCAGCGAGGGAAATAGGAGTGCGTGTAGTTAGGTTGACGAACGATGTGGCCTGCACGACACGAAGGGAATGAGCGTTTCGACGACACCCGGCTCGGGTGCGGCGATTGCTCGAGTGACGCGGTGAGGCGATGAAGGCAGCGGCCCATGCCAGGACGCGGGCGATCCCGGCACCTGCGCCTGCCGAGGCAGGCAGATGGCTCAAGCGGCTCGGCCCGTTCCTGCGGGTCCATCGGCGCAACGTCAGCATCGCTCTCGGCGCAGCGATCGCCGGGCAGGCGGTCGCCGCGCTGACGCCGATCATCGAACGGGCGATCGTCGACCACGTCCTCGTCGCCCATCAGCGCTCGTTGGCACCGCTGATGGTCATGCTGATCGGTGCCGGTGTGTTCGGCTTCGTGATGGCCTTCATCCGACGATTCCTCGGCGGGCGCGTCGCCCTCGACGTCAGCTACGACCTGCGCAATGCGATCTACGAACGGCTGCAACGGTTGGATTTCGCCACCCACGATCGGATGGAGACCGGCCAAGTCGTCTCACGCGCCTCCAGCGACGTCGGCATGCTGTTGTCGCTCCTCCAGATCCTTCCGCTGTTGCTCGGCAACATCGTTCTGCTGCTGGTCTCGCTCGTGGTGATGCTGGTGCTGTCGCCGGCGCTGATGCTGGTCGCTCTACTCGTCATCCCGGCCCTGTTCGTCGTCGGGGTGAAGATGCGCGGCTCGGTCTTCCCTGCGACGTGGGACGCACAGCAGCACGCCGGCGAGGTCGCAGGTGTCGTCGACGAAGCGGTGACCGGCGTCCGCGTTGTGAAGGGATTCGGCCAAGAGCGACGGGAGCTCCAACACCTTGCCGACGTCAGTGGCGATCTGTATCGGTCACGTACACGACTGGTGAGAATCCAGGCGAAGTACACGCCGACGCTTTCATCGATCCCGGTGCTCGGACAGGTTGCCGTGCTCGCCTTCGGCGGTTGGTTGGCATTGAACGGCCACATCAGCCTCGGCACGTTCCTGGCGTTCTCGTCCTACCTGCTGCAGATGGTCGCCCCCGTGCGAATGCTGGCGACGACGATGGCCGTCAGCCAACAGGCTCGGGCCGCTTGCGTGCGGCTGCTCGACATCCTCGATTCCGAACCGATCGTGAAGCAACGCGCCGACGCGCTCGAACTCCCGCCGGTGAGCGGCGAGATCCATTTCGACCACGTCAGCTTCGGATACGGTGGTGGTTGCGGCGAGATGATCCTCGACGATGTCGAGATGACGATCCGACCTGGTGAAACTGTCGCCCTCTTCGGCGCAAGTGGTTCAGGGAAGTCCACGGCAGCGATGCTGATCCCGCGCTTCTACGACGTCGTCGGCGGGCGGGTGACGATCGACGGTATCGACGTACGTGAGTTGACGTTCACCTCGCTGCGGCGCGAAGTCGGCGTCGTCTTCGAGGAGTCGTTCCTGTTCTCCGATTCCGTGAGGGCAAACATCAGCTATGGCCGTCCGGATGCGACCGACGACGAGATCGAGGCGGTTGCCAGAGCGGTCAGTGCTGACCGTTTCATCCGCCATCTCCCGAACGGATACGACACCGTCATCGGTGAACGGGGTCTGACCCTGTCCGGGGGGCAGCGACAGCGCGTCGCCCTTGCCAGAGCGCTGCTGACGAATCCGAGCATCCTCATCCTCGACGACGCGACGTCGTCGATCGATGCGGAGACGGAGGAGGAGATCCACGGACAGCTGACTGAGCTGAACAGTCGGCGCACCACCATCGTCATTGCCCATCGTCGATCGACGCTGCGCCAGGCGACGCGCATCGTCCTCCTCGATCACGGCAAGATCGTCGCCCAGGGTTCACACGAAACCCTGATGCGCACGAGTGTCCTCTACCGCCAACTGTTGAGCGGCCCGAACGAGGACGACCCGGTCGAGTTGGACGAGTTGCTGGACGAACAGCTCCCGAATGCGTGGCCGTACGAACGTCTCAGCGACTCACCGACGGCGCGGCTCGCCGTCGCCACTGGTTCTGCGACATCGCGGGGACGTGGCGGGATGGGTGGTATTCATGATGTCGCATCTGCGCTGTCGGCGACTCCGAAATTGCTTGCCGCGCTCGACAGCCTGCCGCCGGCGGACGACGACGCCGAGATTGATGTCGAACGGGAGATGGACACGGGTGCAGCAGCATTCTCGGTGCGGCGGTTCAGTGCCCCGTTCCGCGCTGCGTTGACCTTCGGTCTCGGCCTCGTACTGTTCGATACCGGCTTGACGTTGCTCGGGCCGTTCTTGATCCGCCAGGGCATCGACAACGGCATCCGCATCGGCGACGAGCGTGCGCTGTTCGGTGCCTCCGCACTGTTCCTCGCTGTCGCCATCGCCGACTGGATCACGACACGCGGGTACACGTGGGTCACCGGTCGCACGTCTGAACGAATGCTGTACGCACTGCGGATCCAGATCTTCTCGCAACTGCAGCGCTTGTCGCTCGACTACTACGACCGAGAACTCGGTGGGCGGATCATGACGCGCATGACAACGGACGTCGACGCATTGTCACAACTCGTGCAGACAGGACTGATCTCCGCCATCGTCAGCATCTTCACCTGCGTCGGCGTACTGGTCTGGCTCGTCGTACTGTCCCCGCCGCTCGCACTCGTCGCGGCGAGCGTTCTGCCTTTGTTGATCGGAGCGACCCTGTGGTACCGATCGACATCGTCGAAGAGCTATTCGCTCGCCCGCGACCGTATCTCAGCGCTCAATGCCAATTTCCAGGAGAGCCTTTCGGGCGTCCGAGTCGCCCAGGCGTATCGGCGAGAGGACGTCAACCTCGAGCGGTTCCGCGACGTCAACGGCTCCTATCTCGACGCCCGCCTGTCCTCGCAACGACTGATCGCTCTGTACTTCCCGTTCGTACTCTTCCTTGCCGATCTTGGCGCAGCCATCGTCCTCGGTTCAGGAACGGTCTTCGTCGAACGGGGCACGATCACGACCGGTATCGTCATTGCCTTCCTGCTGTACCTCGATCAATTCTTCTCTCCGATCCAGCAACTGTCGCAGGTCTTCGACACATGGCAGCAGGCAGTCGTGTCGATGGACAGGATCACCGAGTTGATGCTGACTTCGACGGGGACGCCGCAGGCCGACGATCCGGTCGAGCCCGGCAGGTTGCGCGGCGAGATCACGTTCGACGACGTCGACTTCAGCTATCCCGTCGATCGTGCGCAGAACGTCCTCACCGGCGTCAGCCTTACGATTCCGGCGGGTCAAACTGTCGCCTTCGTCGGCGAGACCGGCGCGGGGAAATCAACGATGGTCAAGCTCATTGCCAGGTTCTACGACGCCAACCAGGGTGCGATCCGAGTCGACGGACACGACGTCCGCGATCTCGATCTCCCGGCATTCCGGCGACAGCTAGGCATCGTGCCGCAGGAGGCGTTCCTGTTCAGCGGAACGATTCGTGACAACGTCGCCTACGGCCGACCAGAATCGAACGACCACGAGGTCGAAGCGGCCGCCAGGGCCGTCGGTGCTCACGAGATGATCGCCAGGCAGTCGGAGGGCTACCTCACGGGGGTGACCGAGCGGGGCCGCAGCCTGTCGGCAGGGGAACGCCAGCTCATCGCCCTGGCGCGCGCCAGGCTCGTCGACCCGGCGATTCTGCTGCTCGACGAGGCGACTTCGAACCTCGACCTGGCGAGCGAATCGCGAGTGCAGCGGGCGATGACCAAGGCGGCGAGCGGACGCACGACCATCCTGGTTGCCCACCGATTACCGACCGCGCGAACTGCTGACTGCATCATGGTCGTTGCCGACGGCGGCGTCGCCGAATCAGGGTCCCACGACGAGCTACTGGCAAAAAATGGACTCTATGCCACGCTGTGGCATGCATACCAGAGCGGAGACCACGCTCCGCCCGGCAGTTTCACAGACGCAACCTGGCGATCAGCGGGCGCGACGTGAACGCCGTGCACTGGCGTCTTCCGAGGACATGACTGTCGGTGCCGAGTTCGTCAATGCACCGAGTTCAGCGACGATCTTCTCCATGTCCGGAACCGATCCGTCGGCCACCGGCTGATCGAGTGTCCGACGCATCGCCACGAGGTGCTCAGGGGAGGTCCCGCAACATCCGCCGATGATGCGTGCGCCGCTGCGACGGGCGAGATCGGCGTAGCGTCCCATCAGCTCAGGAGTACCGGAGTAGACGCATTCAGCACCGACGAAATGTGGGATGCCGCAGTTGCCCTTGGAGATCAGCGGGTGGTCTCCGGCAGTCGCCTGCATGGATTGCAGCGTGACGACAATGTCAGCGGCACCGACTCCGCAGTTGGCCCCGAAGGCGATCGGTGCCTCAGGAAGTCCTTCGAACATCCTGACCATGTCGGCCGGGAGGATGCCCATCATCGTGCGTCCCGCAGTATCGAATGAGCAGGTTGCGGTGTACGGCAGCCCCGCCTCGATCGCACCGAATGCGGCAGCCCTGACCTCTTCGACCGATGACATCGTCTCGATCCACGCAACGTCGGCACCGCCTGCTTTCAGACCTCCGATCTGTTCGGCGAAGGTATCGATTGCCTCGGCCTCCGTCAGAGCCCCCAATGGCTCGAAGAGTTCACCGGTAGGCCCGACGGAACCGGCGACGACGACGGGACGCTCTGCCGCGTCTGCGACACTCCGCGCGAGCATCGCCGCCTGCCTCGCGAGTTCGAACGTCCTGCTCTGCGCACTGTGCAATTTGAGCCGATGGCGGTTGCATCCGAAGGTGTTCGTCAGGATGATATCGGCGCCTGCATCGACGAACTGCTGGTGCAGGCTGACGACCTTCTCCGGGCTGTCGGTGTTCCAGAACTCCGGTGGTTCACCGGCCATGAGACCCATGGCGAAGAAGTTCGTGCCCGTAGCACCGTCGGCCAGCAGGACGGCCTTGGTCGTCAGCAGGTCGGAAAGCGTGCTGTGCATGTGCGGATCCCAACGTCGAGAAAGAGGACTGCCACAATACGGGTCGGTGTCGCCGAAACCGTCGCACGTTCCTGACGGTGCGGGCCGCCGTATGCGAACATGTTCGGATGAACGCAAGGACGACGCACTTCAGCATGCGCTGGTTGACTGCGCCGATGGTCGTGCTTGCAGCGTGTTCGAGTTCGTCGACGACGACGCCGGCTTCGACGGTCGCTTCGTCCACATCGACCGCCACTACCACTGCGGCCCCGACGACGACAGCCCCGGTATCGGCCGCCTCGACGACGTTGGCTTCGACGGCCGCCCCCGCGACGGCCGCCCCGACGACGGCTGCCCCGACGGTTCCGCCGTCGACCGCCGCCGTCACGACGGTCGAGGCGGGTCCCGCTGGCGACGCGTTCTACGTGCCGCCGTCACCGCTTCCATCGAACACCCCTGGTACCGCGATCTGGCAGCAGCCGCTTCCCGGCATCGATGGCGCTTCAGTCGCAAAGATCCTTTACGTCTCGCAGGCAGACGACGGCACGCCGCTCGCAGAGTCAGCGGTCCTGGTCGTGCCGAACGGACCCGCTCCGGTTGGCGGTCGGCCGATCGTCTCGTGGGCCCACGGGACCACTGGCAGCGCGAACTCGTGTGCACCCTCGAAGTCCGACAACGCATCGTTCATCCCTGCCGTCGCTCAGCTCGTCAGCGCCGGGTACGTGGTCGTCGCCACCGACTATCAGGGGCTCGGCACGCCAGGACCTCATCCGTATCTCGACGGTCAGAGCGAAGGGCGTGCCGTGCTCGATGCTGCTAAAGCCGCCCAACAGTTGTCCGGTTCGTCCAACCGGGTCGTCGCCTGGGGTCATTCTCAGGGTGGCCAGGCGGTCGTCTGGGCTGGCGAGATCGCCAAGGCATACGCGCCACATCTCGACGTGGTCGGAGTTGTTGCGGCTGCGCCCGGAGCGCACATCAGCCCGATCGGAGCAGCAGGCGGAACGAAGGCGATCGCTGGTTTCTGGGTTC
>Ga0123338_10001548_pt1 | contig 22257 bp, 13 predicted proteins | sample grotaG_FD_89793 | JGI IMG/M metagenome (GOLD analysis project Ga0123338, IMG submission 89793) | Glacier valley bacterial and archeal communities from Borup Fiord, Nunavut, Canada, to study Microbial Dark Matter (Phase II) -... | ecosystem: Environmental > Aquatic > Freshwater > Ice > Glacier ...
ACGTGGAAATATGGGGGGTATATTTGATAACCTCATAAAAAGGATGGTAAAATATAAGCCAATCAGGCTGAATACAGTAGATTAGACAGTGCGACCTAAGCGCTTATACCTATAAAGAGATTCAATTCAATATGAATATGGAAAATCTGATAAATTTGGATTTAATCAAAATCCACAATGATATTATATCACTGGGATTTTAATTGCATCAAACTTATTTATTAATAATCAGTTTAGTTGTTTTTTCAATTGAACCAATCAATGTTTTCACAAAATACATTCCAGAAGATTGTTGGCTTAAAGAAATATTTTCACTTGAACTTGATATCTCTCTAGATATCACTTTTTTTCCAGCAATATCTATTATTTCAATATGACTACCAATCTTAGGTATCTCAGAAAAACTAACTGTAACATTATCAATACATGGATTGGGATATACTTCGATTTCAACTGACCCACTCGTATCCTCAATTCCAGTTGGTAAGCCGGATCCATCAATAGTAATTGTCACTCCATCAGTTTTCGATGCTGACACTTGGCCAACTGCATTTTTAGCCCATGCATAAAGCGTTTTTGAACCTGTACTTAAAGCAAGATATGTAGTGGGTGGACTTGAAGTCCATTTGGAATTTGTAAGGGAAGGTGTTGTTTCAGTTTCATTTACAAGATATCCTGTAATTCCAATATTGTCAGTTGCTGTAAATATTGACAGAGGAACAGTAAGTGAGGTGGAAGTTGATGGAATGGTGAAGGCAGAAACAATCGGAAGAGAAGTCTCAGAGGTAGTATTACCACTTTCCAAAGCTCCAATATCTGAACGAGATCCATTTGCATCTTTTGCAGTAGATGGATCACCAGCATCAATACAAGGCGAGTTAGAGGCTAATCTATAATCATGATTTGCAGCATCAACAAAAATTGGATTCGAATTAATGGAGTTAGCCTCCCAACCAGTAGCTGATTTGTAAGATGCAAAAGTTGAATAAAAGATCATTTTGATTTGAGCAAGGTTAGTCCCTAAAGTTTGATAATATGCATTGTAATTGAATGTAAATTTGCTTTCCAAACCTTCAATATCACGAGTATAGTTCAACACATCCAGGGCATTCGAAAATATATTGTTCCTAACGACGAAATTTGTTGTATTTGGAGGTGTACCTGCAATTCTAATGTGCCTTCCACTTGGTCCTGGACGTTGTGTATGACCCCATCCAAGGCCTGCATCAACGCAGGTATTGTTTTCAAAAATAATATTTGCAGTTGTGCCACTATCCAGGAAATATTCATAAGAATACTCACAATTGTAAATAATATTTTTTCGATAGGTAATGTTTGATTGATTGGCATCATCACCTTGATTGGAGAGGCCGGCATCAAACACTTCACCAATTGTGCAATTTTCGACTATCGCATTTTGACAATTGTTCCAAAATTCAACTGCATTTCCTTTCCTCACCTCTCCGGAATAGGTTTGTCCACCAATCCAAGTCATTGTCAGATTACTTAGGTTTAATCCAGTAACAGTATTTCCTACTACTGAATATCCGCTGGTATAACTTAAATTTAAATCCTTAATGTTTATATTTGCTTTATTATTAAGTGTTACCAATATTATAGCAGATAAAAGCTTTACATCTGAGTAGTAGGTGGCTGGATTACTCGTAGAGTATATTTTAATGTAATCTGTCGACGTATTGTAATAATAATGACCTTGGGCCGTCAGAGTGCCGTCTGAATACTTTCGTACCCCGCAAATAGAATTATTGAAAAGAATATTTCCAATTTCAGCTGAATAAGTGGTAGCACTTCTCCAAATATTAGATCCTTGGTCTTGCCAATCGCTGGTATTAGTTTTATTTAGCGAAGCATGAATTAGTGGTTTGTTCCCACTTCCATAGGCGCCATAAGTAATTCTTGACGAAGAATTTCCACTTTTAGGCATTAATTGACCATACCAAGAGTCTCCGCATTTAAATAATACTGCATCACCTGCAGTTAATGAAGCTCCGTTTACCTTGCCCAAAGATTGCCAGGAGCTGTTTTCGGATTGTCCATTGTTTGAATCGCTACCTGCATTACTTACATAAAAGTTTGCAGTAAATCCTATCATTGAATAAAGACACCCTATTATAAATAGAAATAATCGTTTTGCTTGTTTATTGAAATAATACTTCATTGTTGCATTTTTTAAATAAAAAAATTGAATAAATTTTTCACTCTATCACTTCCTCAGTTCCACTTCACTTGTTTTATTTATCTAATATTGCTCCAATATCTAATAAATATTATGAATAAATGATTCAAAATCTTCAATCTAACCTCATTTTTATTTTCATATTTTTTAATGTTGGATTAATCCTTCACATGATTGAAAATAAGTTGTATTGACAGCTGGTGTAAAAAGCAAAGGGGATACCAATGATTAATTGTGCGAAATTATAAATATGATTATTAATATGTAAGTATCAGCATACATGCGCTTTAATGCTAATGTTGGATTGAAATAAATAATCATTGTAATATTCAAATACAAAAAATCTCTCATAAAATGAAAAGAAAAAACGCACATGTGTGCGGTTGTATATTAAAATTTCCGTGCATTTTTTTTTGAGTTATTTCTGAGGTCAAGATATTGATACAATTATTTGTAAAGGATTTTAGATAAACTAAGGTTGAGGTTATTTGATGGTATATTCGTGAGGTCAACAATTCCGATAAACTTAGGAACATTTTTTAAGATTTATTTGTTAAAAGTTTAACGATTATGGATGAAATTAAAAATTGATTACTTGAGAGATTATATTTATGAATGATTTAAAGTCTAAAATTCTAATTGTTGATGATGACACCTATTATCTTACATTGCTAAAGACAATTTTAAAGAATATAGATGCTTATGTTCATATTGCTGAAACAGGAGAAAATGCACTTAAATTAATTGAAGAAAATGATTTTGCTTTAGCTATTCTTGATATTCAAATGCCTGATATGGATGGATTTGAACTGGCAATGAAGATCAGAAGCTTAAAAAACAGGGATCTTGTACCAATCATTTTTCTTACTTCTTATTTTTCTGATGAAATACAGATGTTCAAAGGATATGACAATGGTGCCATTGATTATTTATCGAAACCAGTAAACAAAAATATATTTGTAAACAAGGTTAATATATTTCTACAACTTGATCTACAAAAAAGAAATTTGATCTCAAGTAAAGAATCTTTAGAGAAATCCAAACTGGAATTGGAAATTCAGCAGAAAGAGATGAAAATAAAAAATAGAGAGTTACTAAAGTCACAAAAAGAAACAGAAAAATCGCAAAAAAAATACATTAAATTATATGATTTTGCCCCAACTGGATATTTTACGATTAATAGAGATGGCCGGATTTTTGAAATTAATTTAAAAGGTGCAAGATTACTGGGGGAGGATCGTTCCAATTTAATTGATCTTAATTTTAAGGAGTTCATAGACAACGGAATGCTTTTAGAATTAAATAATTTTTTGGTAGATGTATTTGAGAATATGACTCATTTAGGATGTGAAATTAAGTTGAAAACTGCAAATGAAATACCTGTCTATGTTTACCTTGAAGGTGCTGTGATCGATGAAAAACAAAAATGTTTGATTTCCATGGTGGATATAACAGATCTTAAAAAAACCGAAATAGCTCTAAAAGAATCAGAAGAAATTTATCACTCATTGCTTAGAACTTCTCCCGATGGAATTATAATTACTGATTTACAAGGGACGATTACAGAAGCCTCTGATGTAGCCCACGAATTATTAGGAGATAAGGACAGTTTTGGAATTGAAAAAATGCATTTCATGCAATTTATTCCAAATTCTTCACGAAGAGAATTTGTGAGAATATGCCGGACAACGTCCAGTGATGGACTAGTTCAAAACATTGAAATTAAATTAAGGAGAGTTGACAATAGTGAGTTTATTGGAGAGGTTAGTTGTACGCAAATAAAGGGGCAAAATGGTGAATTAAGAGCTTATATGACCGATATACGAGATATATCAGAAAGGAAACTATTAGAGAAGCAAATTCGACATTCAGAACGAATGGCTGGAATTGGTGAGTTAGCAACTGGAATGGCACATGAGATTAACCAACCATTAAATACAATTTCTCTTTCAATCGACAATATTATTTATTCTATTGATAATAAAACAATTACAGATGCCTATCTTAAAACAAAAATAAACAAGGTTTTTGATAATATATCGAGAATAAAGAACATAATCGATCATGTTAGAACTTTTTCCAGAGATCAGGATGACTTTGTGCAATCTGAATTAGATATTAATAGAAGTATTAATAACAGTATTTCAATGATCTTGGAACAAATGAATCACAAGGGTATCATTTTGAGTTTTAATGGACCAATTGAACTTCCTGGGCTAAAGGGTAATACACAACGATTTGAACAAGTAATGCTAAACTTATTGATCAATGCAAAAGATGCTTTGGAAGAAAAGAAACGTAAACTTGGAAAAAGTTTTAAAAAACGAATTGAAATATTGATACAAAAAACTAAAAATCAAATTATAATTGAAGTAAAAGATAACGGTATCGGAATTCCCTCTGAAAATATTGACAAAGTTCTACTTCCATTTTATACTAGTAAGCCTCCAGGACATGGCACAGGATTAGGCTTATCAATTTCGTATGGTATTATAAAAGAATTAAATGGAGAACTAGAGATTCATAGCGAAGTATTAAAAGGAACCACCATTAGAATTATTATTCCAATAATTACATTAAGTCAAAAAAAATAAGTCAATGACATCGATATCAAATGACTCTGAAAACAAAAAAAATTTACAGTTTAATCGTCAGATGAATGTTTTGGTACTTGACGATGAAGTAAATTTTACTGAAGAAATTGAAGAATTTCTTCAGGCAAATGGTTTTATTTCATATACCGCTAATAATGTAAGTAAAGGACGTACAATATTGAAGAACAGTGATATAGATCTTTTGATTCTTGATGTAAGGTTAAAAGGTATAAGTGGATTGGACATTTTACAGGAGGTTAAAATCGAATATCCTAAATTGGAAGTTATTATAGTATCTGCCCATGGTGATATGGAAACTGTTATTAAGGCACTTCGATTTGGCGCTATTGATTATCTGAAAAAACCATTCAGACTTATAGATATGCAGGTTGCAATACAAAAAACCAGGAAATTTGTTGATCTTCAGCGAACCATTAAAAATTTCGAAGAAAAGAATTCACTTATATCAAAAAATCTTCAAGAAAAGATCAAACGAGATTTTATTGGAGAGAGTCAGCAAATTAAAGATATTCTGGAATTGGCACTTACTGCAGCAAAATATAAGGATACAAGTGTACTAATAACAGGAGAAAGTGGTACTGGTAAAGAAAATATAGCTAGGATAATTCACTATGAAAGTGAAAGAAAGGATAATATTTTCTGTGCTGTGAACAGTAGTGCCATAAGCGAAACTCTATTGGAAAGTGAGTTTTTTGGACATAAAAAAGGATCATTTACAGGAGCTATTTCTGATAAAAAAGGATTTTTCGAAGTAAGCAATGATGGAACTTTATTTTTGGATGAAATTGCAGATATGCCCATTAATTTGCAGGCTAAAATATTAAGGGCAATTGAAGAAAAGACAATTACCAGAGTTGGCGATACTGAACCTATTGCTACAGATTTTCGAATTATTGCTGCGACTAATCATGATGTCGATAAGCTAATACGGCAAAAAAAATTTCGCCTTGATTTATTACATAGACTAAATACCATCCATATTCATATTCCACCTTTGAGAGAGCGGACCGCTGATATTGGACCCATGCTTGATCATTTTGTAGCTGAGTTTGCTCGAAAACTTAATAAGCCAGTTTTAAGAATTGATAAGGAAACAATAAAAATGCTGAAGAGTTATTCCTTCCCAGGAAATGTTCGTGAATTACGAAATATGACAGAAAGAGCGATTATTTTATGTAAAAGTGAAATATTGACCGTTATGGATTTCCAAACAAAGATTCTAACCGAACCTGAATCACATAAGGAAAAAGTATACTTCAACTTAGAAGAGAATGAATCAAATTTAATTCGTTTGGCTCTCAAATTAAAAGATTACAATCAGATTAAAACAGCTGAAATTTTGGGAATCACTCGTGACTCATTGATTCGGAGAATGAAAAAATATGGCATTCAAGTTAATAGAATGGATAATTTTCAACCTGATAATTAATATTCACTCTGATTGTCTTTCTTTCTTAACTACCAGCAAAATCATTATAATACTATGAAACTTGAAATGTGATCAATTGATAAGGAATTTGTTTCAGTAATTAACAAACTGTAATAAATAAAAAATGCTACCCAAGGGGTAGCATTTTTTATTTATTACTTTCTGGCTTTTATACTTTTTTGCTTTGCCATATCTTCAAGCTTTTGCTGGAAGTTCGATTTTATAACCGGCTTCTTCTTGTTGATAAGTATCTGCGCTCTAATCTTATCTTCATCGACCATAGATCGAAAAACATACATCTGACCAATAGTGATTACGTTTGCAAGGAAATAATAATAGCTTAGACCTGATGCATAACTATTCAGGATAAACAGAAACATGACAGGCATAATGTACATCATTGTCTTCATACCTGGCATTGCAGCTGAATTCTGTGACTCCGAATTAAGATACGTAGAAATAATCGTGGTAATTGTCATCAATAAACAGAATAGACTTACATGGCTTCCATAAAATGGTATTGTAAATGGTAAATTCCATATAGAATCATAAGTTGATAAATCAGATGCCCAAAGGAAACTTTGCTGACGCAATTCAATCGATGTTGGAAAAAAGAAGAACATGGCAATCAAAATTGGAAACTGAAACAACATTGGTAAACATCCGCCCATCGGGTTTACTCCAGCTTTTTTATACAAAGCCATCGTTGCCTGTTGTTTCTCCATCGCTTTTTCCTTGCCGAATTTCTCATTAATTTCATCTATTTCAGGCTTTAGTGCTTTCATTTTAGCCTGAGAATGGTAAGATTTAAAAGTAAATGGGAAAATCAATAATTTAATAAAGATAGTCAAAAGCAATATAATAATTCCAAAGTTGTCAATGTAATTCCGCAAAAAATTAAATGTTGGAATAATCAACCACTGATTGACTTGTCTAACAATGACATAACCCAGATTGATCAGGCTTTCCATTGAAATGCCATATTGCTTTAGGGTATTGTAATGGTTAGGACCGAAGTAAAACTTCATTTTAATGCTCTCTGAATCCTTCCCTTCATAAGGTAAGGCAATGTCAGCATTAAAATTACCGAGATACATTGGATCTTCTTTTGTCAATACTGTCTTGATATCCGCTGAAGGGAAAGACTCATCAGCAATTATAGCTGATGAAAAGAACAATTGTTTAAAGCTGATCCATTTTGTTTTGGTACGAAGGCTTTCTGTTCCTGATTTTCCTTTAGAAAGATTATCTACCGCATCATCCATATATTTATAATAGATGGTGGAGTAAGTATCTTCACCCATATTCGATTTCTTTTCCTGACGCGGTAAATCAATGTTCCAATTAAAATTCAGGTAATTCGAATTGATTGTAATTACATTGTTTAGTCCTTTGGTATTTACCTCGAAACCGACAAGAAATGAATTATAGTTTAAGGTGTATTTATATTCCAGATATTTTCCATCGCCCGCAAATAACCTCATTGACAAACTTTTTGAATCGCCCTTGTTTGAGGAATTGTACTTCTCATTTCCTTCTTTACCTTTTTTTACTATCGGACCACTTAATGATTGGTCTTTAGTTGAGTCAGATGGTATAAAATAAAATGACTGGGTTTCGATGCTTTTGTTCTGAGAAAAGAAATTCATCCCAAACTTGCTCTTGTCCCCATCAAAAAGGATCAATGGTTTCTGATCGTAGGTCTTGTAATCTTTCAATTCAACTGAATAAATGCGACCACCTTTGTTTGAAAAGGTCACTTTTAGCAGGTTATTTTCAATGACGTAGAATTTTTCCTGGCCAACTGATGCAGCCGCAAATACACCAAATTTATCTTTTAGTGCAGTAGCCTGATCAGAATTAAGACTATCGCTTAGTACAGTTGTAACTGTCGAACCCTGAATTGAATCTAGTTTAGCTACAGTTTCAATTTGCTTCTGGTTTAAAGTCCGCACCATTTCACTCGAATCGCGCGTATGTTTTGCAGCTGCCAACTGTTTTTCCGAAGGTTTGCTAAAATAGCTGAACCCTATCAGAATCGAAAAAATGAGGGCTACTCCTATGACCGTATTTCTATCCATATAAAAAATAAATTATTTTCCGAGTGCAGCTTTTACAAAAGCTACAAACAACGGATGTGGTTTTAAAACTGTACTGCTATATTCAGGATGAAACTGAACTCCTACAAACCACTTTTGGGTCGGAATTTCAATTACTTCAACAAGGTTAGTATCTGGATTTAGTCCTACGGCTTTCATTCCCGCCATTTCAAAATCTTTCAGGTAATGATCATTAAATTCGTAACGATGGCGATGTCTTTCTTTGATTTCCAATTTATTGTAAGCCCTATAAATGTTTGAATCTTTTTCTACAATTTGACATTTATAGGCTCCAAGACGCATCGTTCCTCCTTTTTCCGTAACCCCCTTTTGTTCTTCCATCAAGTCGATGACAGGGCAATCAGTTTGCTCATTCATCTCAGTTGAATCGGCTGTTGGCCAGCCTAGAACATTACGGGCAAACTCAATGACAGCTATTTGCATTCCCAAACAAATTCCAAAGAAGGGTATATTGTGTTCTCTGACATATTTAGTGGCAATAATTTTCCCTTCAATACCCCGATGTCCAAAACCTGGTGCTACAATAATGCCTTTCAGCCCCTCTAGTTTGGCAGCAACATTTTCTTCAGTAATTTTTTCAGAATGTAACCAACGTATTTTCACCTTGCACGAATTTATCGCGCCTGCATGAATCAAAGATTCGACAATCGATTTATAGGCATCCTGTAATTCAACATATTTGCCTATCAGACCAATTTCTATTTCAGATGTAGGATTTTTTAGTTTATTCAGAAAATCATTCCAATCGTCTAACTTAGGCTCATCTTTCAATGGAAGTCCCATTTTGAGCAATACGATTTCATCCAATCTCTGTTCATGCATTTTGATAGGCACTTCATAAATGGTTGAAACGTCTATCGATTGAATAACCGAATCTATGGCCACATTGCAGAATAAGGCTACCTTTTTGCGCAAATCCATACTGAGTTCATGTTCGGTGCGAAGTACCAAAACATCAGGTTGAACTCCATTTTCGAGCAATGATTTTACTGAATGCTGGGTAGGCTTAGTTTTTAATTCACCTGTAGCAGCCAAAAACGGAACCAATGTCAAATGAATTACCAAAGCATTAATTCCCAATTCCCATTTCAATTGGCGAACTGCTTCAATGTATGGAAGCGATTCAATATCACCAACTGTACCGCCAATTTCAGTAACGACAATATCATACTTTCCTTTGGATCCAAGAATTTTAATTTTTCTTTTGATCTCATCCGTAATGTGAGGAATGATCTGCACTGTCTTTCCAAGATAGTCGCCACGGCGTTCTTTATTGATGACTGACTGATAAATCCGGCCTGTAGTTACATTATTGGCCTGAGAGGTAGGAACGTTCAAAAAACGCTCATAATGGCCTAGATCCAAGTCTGTTTCGGCACCATCATCAGTTACAAAACATTCACCGTGTTCATAAGGGTTTAAAGTTCCGGGATCAACATTGATATATGGATCCAACTTTTGGATTGTCACAGAATAACCTCTGGACTGAAGCAATTTAGCAAGCGAAGCAGCTAATATTCCTTTCCCAAGTGAGGATGTTACTCCTCCTGTTACAAATATGTACCTGGTTGCTGACAAGATATTGAATTTAATAGTTCTTACAAAGTGAGCAAAGGTAGTTAATAAAACATACCTCTAAAAAATGTACCAAGATTTAATGGAATCATAACAATTAAAAACCCGCTTGATGAGCGGGTTTTTTTTATGATGTTATTCATCGTCATCCATTGCATCCATTATTCGGATCTTCTCTTTCAGAAATTCTATTTTTTCTTTAGTGTTTTGAATCTTCTGATTTACATCACCAATTAGCGCTTCAGCATTCTTGGTATTGGCAAAAAATCCAATGTTATTATCGAGTAATGCCAAATCAGATTCCATTTGTTTCAATTTGGTCATATACTTTTCGCGCTCAAAGCGGTTTTTATTTTGGCCCTTTCCAGAACCTGTATTCCCGGCAACTTTATTCTTGAATTTCATTAAGTTGCGACGCTTTTCATCAATTCGTAAAGAGTCAAAATGATGGTTGATCACATCACGAAATTCATTTTGTATTGCATCTTTTTCTTTAAATGGTACATGGCCAATTTCAGTAAAGCTACGCTGAAATTCTTTTAATTTATCCAGATCAACATTGTCATCTCCTGACAATGAGAATTTTTTAACTTCTTCGAGAAGATCTCTTTTCAACTTTAGATTTTCACTCTGCTCGCCATCAATTGAAGAAAAATGTTTGGATTTGCTTTCGAAGAAATGATCGCAGGCAGCCCTAAAGCGTTTCCAGATCACATCAGAATATTTACGTGGAACTGGTCCGATTTCTTTCCAGGCCTTTTGAATATTGATGAATTCATCAGCAGTTTTTTTCCAGTCAGTGCTGTCCTTCAATGCTTCTGCTTGAACACATAAATCTGTCTTCATCTGTAGATTGTTGGTCTGCTCTTCTTTATTCTGATTGTAAAATTCACGTTTGTGGTCAAAAAATTCATCAGAAGCAATTCTAAACCGCTCGTAAATTTTGTTGTTGTCTTTTTTTGGAGCAAAACCTATTGTTCTCCACATTTTCTGCAATTCAATCAAGTCTCTGGACCTTTCATCCCAGTCGCGGTGAGTCTCTATGGCTGTTGCGGCAATTTCTTCAACCTTTTCGCATAATGCAACCTTGGCATCCAAATTCTTTTTCTGATCCGATTTCCGTCCTTCAAAATAATCCTGATGTTTTTTATTGATGATCGAAGTAGCTGCTTTAAAACGCTCCCAAAGTTCATCTTTTTTATCGCGAGGTACTGGTCCCACCTCACGCCATTGTTCGTGATATTTTTGCAGAATGTTGAAAGCTTTTATGATGGAAGGTTCAACCAAGAGCTCTTCACTCTTTTCACAAATTTCCATCTTAATTTCAAGATTCTTCTTCAGGTCAAGATCCCTAAGTTCTTTATTGATCTTGATAAAATCATAAAAATTTTCAACGTGATGATGGTAAGTCTCCCAAAGATCCTTCAATTTTGCCTGAGGAACCAAACCAATTTCTCTCCATCGGTTTTGTAATTCGCGAAATTCATGGAAAGTTCTGTTAATAGATTCCTTATTGTTGATCAGAGATTTAATCTCTTCAATTATTTCATATTTCTTTTGAAGATTTGTTTCTTTTGTTTCGTCAATCTTCTTATTGTGATCGCTCCTTAGGTCCTGATATTGTTTTAACTGGTTACGAAGTTCTAATTCGTAAGGATCAGGTTCTGCTTTAAATTCAGTCAAATCGCCACCCGCTTCAGCAAAAGCAGCTTTCTGAGCTTCAATATTGGCCCTGTAAATACGGAAAAAATAAATTTTAATAGCATCAACATCATTTTTGATACTTTCAACATCATCGTTTTCGAGTAACTTAACCAGGGAGGCCAGAAGTTCAACTTCATTTAGATTTGAATAATCAGCCATTTGAACTTTAGGACTTCCATCGTCCATCAAATCTTCCTCCTGAAGTTCTTGATTTGTCAGCTCCGACAATTCAATTAATTCTTCAATAGATGAATTTTCATCTTTTTCTGAATCTACTGTTTGCTCTTCTGCAATAACGATTTCGGCATGCTCTTCCGAAACTTCCTCTTCTACTTCATTAGCAGGTTCAATGGTTTCGACTACTTTGGTCGGTTCTTCTGCAACAGGAATTACTTCTTCTGCTACTGGTTCATCCACAACTGGCTCAATATTTTCTGATACCGGCTCAATCACTGACTCTTCACCAGTCTCTTCAATTTCAGCTGTTGCTGATTCTTCTACCCCGGGAACTACTTCATCAACGATCGTTTCAACGGGTTCAATTACTGTTTCTTCAACAGTTTCCTGAGGTTCAGTTACTTCATTTTGCACTTCAGCTTCTTCAGTAACATTCTGATCGATAATAGTTTCTGGTTCAACGGATGTACCACTTAACTCAACTTCTGAGTTTTTTAGATCTTTAGGTTCCATAACAATTTTAAATTACAATGTAATTAACAGAGAATAAGGTCTTCATTAAGACTACGAAAATATATATTACTTACTAATACTCAAAGATTTTCATCAAGAAATGTTAAAAACATTTGGATTATGGTCATAAAAATTGCTTTTCATGGACTTTTTTACTTAAAAATTTGTAGAATTGATCAACTTTGAATTCATCTTGTTACTTTTGGAAAAAATTAAACAATATTATGCGTATCGATATTCTTACCGTAGTTCCTGAATTGCTTGAAAGCCCCTTCCATCATTCGATTATTAAAAGAGGTATGGACAAGGGATTGGTTGAAATTTTTGTACACAATATCCGTGATTTTTCAGAAGATAAACATCATAAAACCGATGATTATGCATTTAGTGGTGGCGCTGGAATGGTTATGACCATTCAGCCAATTGAAAAGGCAATCAGCTTCCTGAAATCTCAAAGAAGTTACGATGAAGTGATTTATACCAGTCCTGATGGTACAATATTGAACCAGAAAGTTGCCAATAAACTTTCACTCCTTGAAAATATCATTATTCTTTGCGGACATTACAAAGGTATCGATCAGCGCATAAGGGAACATCTTATTACAATGGAAATTTCGATTGGCGACTACGTTTTAACTGGCGGTGAATTGGCTGCGGCAGTGATGGTTGACAGTATTGTTCGTCTCATTCCAGGTGTATTATCTGACGAGACTTCTGCTTTAACTGATTCTTTTCAGGACAATTTATTGAGTCCACCTGTTTACACAAGACCAGCAGACTATAATGGATGGAAAGTTCCTGAAATCCTTCTCTCTGGAAATGAGAAAAAAATTAATGATTGGCAAGAACTTAAAGCTTATGAACGAACCAAACTTTTAAGGCCGGATTTACTGAAAAATGAATAGTATGTTTTAATTGGAGTGTATAAATTTCAATCCAAGATCTATAATAAGTGTATTATTAACATTGCTTATCTGTCTGAATTATAGCTTGTTGGTTCTTTTAAATTTCATTTCATCCCCTATGAAATATAATTTCAAAAGGATTTATTCTGAAAGTGGGAAAAGTGTAATTTTGAATGAACTAAAATACCCTTTGCTTAAAAGTAAGCTAAAGAAAAGGATAGTAGTGTATCTTTATTTATTTGATTCAATAAAACTAATCAGCCAGTCCAATGTATTTTCAATATTCATCCACGATCTGAAATTGTCCATTAAATAATAGGTGGCTTCATTTTCATCTCCCGGACTATAATGACCTCCAGGATTTTTTATCATTTGTTTCCGTTGCGACATAAAATCAATCACATTGGGGTTTTCCTTATTGGCAAGTATCAATGCTCTGTTTGCTTTTTCTGAAGCTCCCTCCGTTGCAAATAAATACAAAGCATAATTAAATAGCCAAAAGGTTGATTTTTCATCCTTGAATTTTTTATACAATTCAGCAAATAGTTTGTATTTCCCAGTTAGAAGTAAAAGGCTAGCCAGCATATATCTAACTCCTTGGTTGTCACTAGGATTAAGCTCCAATATTTCGTTATACTCGTTTATCGCTTCATCTTTCCAATCCAAAGCTTCAAGACAATGTGCAAAACCCAATTTGGCGTTCATATAGGGTCTTGTTTCCAGCATCAACCAAAAATGACCTTTATTCTCTTTGATAAACGATTCGCCAAGTTGTTTTTTACCACTGTCCATTGCTTTTTGATATAGCTTCAAAGAACCTTCAGGAGTTTTCTCATTTTCGGCCAAGAAATTCAATGCCCTCACATTTTCAGGATCCAATTTTAAAGCATCATTTGCAAGTTTTTTACCTTTTGCAGGTGGACAATCATAAGCATCGTACATTAAATCGTTCGCCTTTTCCTGATTTGTTATACTTGGGGAAAGTTCTGGCACTGTTTCATCAATTCTTTTCCCATTCACATTTTTATTCAAAAATTCATTGATTTCCTCTATGCTTCCAAAGTTCTGACTATGAATATAATCCAGCAATCTTTCGGTGCTCATCTGCATTTTGTCAAGACTCATTGGCTTGATGGGTTCTTTTGATTTTCCTTTTGTCATAATAAACACGCCTATATATTTCTGAATAATTAACCCTAAAGTTAGTGATAAATTTGAAAATATCAATTCTTTTTTTCTGAATATTGCTCAGAAGTTGACTTTGAAACCTCCAATATTTAGTTCTTATAAGCTCTGTATATTGATCGATCTTTGTAGAACAAATATATGTTATAACTTTGACTTATCCAACTTATTTTGTAATTATATATTTTAAAATGTTGAAAAACAATATTATGCAAATGGAATGAATAATTGTTAAACGGGAGGATCTTTTCCTAATTGGTTCCAACAAATAAGGTAAATGTTATTCAATCTGAAAAAAAGCGGCCATTTTTGTAAACCGTTTATTCAAGCCCCTGATTCAATCCAGTATCTAAAACATTTTTAAAGTGAAATCTACATAACAGAATATTTTATAACCACCCACACTCAAATAATTTATTCCATTTGTAGAATAACTACTTATTAATTCCATATTAGCTCAATATTAGCTCAATATTAACTCATTCATATTAACTCAATACTAACTCAATACTAACTCCATACCAATTCTATACCAATTCAATACTAACTCAATATGAACTCAATACCAATTCAATACTGAATGGGATGTCAATGGGTTAATTATGGGTTGATAATGGGTTCATGAACCCATTATGTACCCGTAATGTACCCATTATGTACCCATAATGTACCCATTCACTATTGAGTTAGTATTGAGTTCATATTGAGTTAGTATTGAGTTGGTGTGGAGTTAGTATTGAATTAGTAAGTAGTTATACTACAAATGGAATAAATTATTTCAATGTGGGAAGGTATATAAGACTCTGTTATAGATGTTTCACCTTGAGATTGTTTCAGATAATGGAATTTATTATTTTGGGTTTACTGAAAAACGCTGATCCTAAATACTTTGGAGTGACCTTAACCTATTGATTATTAATCAAAAACGGGAAAGCTTGGCTCACCTCCTCTATGCATTTTATGGATATAAGTAAACGGAATTTTTATTAAGAGTTTCGGCAGGGATAATATTTTCATAAGTTGAATCTTCTTTGCATATTATATCAATCTGGTTCATATAATGTACAAATTTATCTCTTTTGATGTATAATAACGAAAATGGTTTGACTTGAAATAGTCTAAATTTTAAGGTGAGCCCTTAATTGAGAAAAGGTAAAAGGATACAGGTGAATGATTTATCTATAAATATCTGCAAAAATAGCGTAGGGTAGATGGATGGGAGAGTGTTTTCAAAAAGGCATTCCTTATTGAACACACTCTCCTTAAAGCCATCAACTTTTAATTTGTTTATTCAACTCTTATGCTATATAGTGATGAACGGGCTGCAATGAATAGGGTTTTGCCATTTATTTATTTAACGTAAAAGGGAAAATTAGCTGTTCCAACTTTGTTTTTGCCATCAAAGACATAACAGAAAAGTCGGTATTCACCTTCAGCAGCAGGGGATTTAAATTTCAATTCTCCATTTTTATCTGACAGTACATCAATTTTGATACTTTCAGGTTCTGCTTCTCTCGCCCCACCTGCACTTCTTACCTTTACTTCACTTAAAATAAACCACTTATAGGTTATTGGGTCATTATTAGGATCGGCTGCAAATACCTTTGCTGTAGCAGCAATTCCAGGTTTTAAATAGACATTGTCGACTGCATTTTTTCCATCCAGTTTTAATGAATCTACTTGCGGAGCCCTGTTTGAAGGATATTTACCTGTCCAGTATTTTGTCAGTTCATCAATAGTGGCACTTGCCTCACCCGATTTGATAAACATACCATACCAGGTGGGAGTTCTTTCTTGTTTCTGACCCCATACAAAGGCATAACCACCGAGGCACAAGCCGGAATTATCATTGACGAATGCTATTTGAATGCGCTTCATAATTTCTGCAGATTTCACAGAACTGGTCTCTTCAATTTCCCTGCCCCAGGCAGTTTTAGGGCCTTCCCAATGTCCACGTGGACCATACTCGGTAACAGCATAAGGGATGGTAATTCCGGCGGCTTTCACAATTTCGGGCATTCTTCCCAGATCAGCATAAACCTGTAGAGAAAGAAAATCCAAATTGGGGCAATGCTCCAAAGCTATCTGAACAGTTTTCTTGTTTACCCCTGCCATTGTGGATGTTACGGGATGATTGGGATCAGTTTTGTGAATATAATCGACGATATCTTTCAGTGCATCATATACTTTTGGATTGAGTGGAGTTTTACCTTCCACCAAATTTAATTCATTACCTGCAACCCAACATAACAGGTTGGGGTGGTTTTTAAGAGCCTTTACCGATTTCTTGATCTGGTTAAACTGTTTGGCAACAGCAGCAGTATCGTTGTAATTAAATCCATGTAATTGTTGCCCCATACCTAACCCCATAGCAACCATCAGGTCATATTTCCGTGCAGTATCCAATAACTGAATCCCTTTATCAGCACCCCATGTACGAATGGAATTTCCTCCCGACTCGTGTAAGAGGGAAAGATTACCTCCTCCGCCAACTCCTTTTAGATCAAAAATCTTATCATTTATAAAGAAATGATATTTTCCGTTTACTGCTTTAATTTCGACATGCGATGGCGTATTCTGGGCATCCGCTTTCTTATTTTTGGCAAACCCTGACGTTGCAAGCAAAACAAGGGTAAGACTTGTAGATAATAGAAATCTTAAAGTTAGTTTCATCATTTTAATGGTTTAGGTTACACTATTTAGTCGATAGATGCACTCACGGGGTGACTCCAAGTTACCACGTGAGTAACAAACTATAAATGTAGTTTATTTTTCTGTAAACGTAACCTGAAAGAGATTGTTAAATTTGAAAATACCTGTAGTTTTTTTTCCTGAAGCCTCTTCGATAGTGGTGAATGGACGTGTTAAACCTTTTAAAACGAGCTGATTGACTTGATTTTCTGTAAGCTTTTTATCCTGAACTTCAAATGGGATGCGAAGTTTGCAGCCTCCTTTGAAATTGGTGCATCCCCAGGCTGTATTTCCTTTTACAATTTCACCAATCTTGCAGGATGGGCAAATTAGTTTCTCCGGTTCTGCACCTGTAAAGTTGATTTTATAGTCGTTGGTAAGTTCCAGAATACCATCAACTGTTTCATCTTCCTGCTTGAAACCTTTGATCATTGTGGTTTTTCCTTTTTCAGCCAACCTTTTAATCTGTGCATCGGTTAGTTTTTTACCCATATATTCAAATGGAATGATGAATCGACATCCATCTTTCCAGGCAGAACAGCCCCAGGCATTCTTTCCCTTTTTCAGCAACCCTTTTTTACATGCAGGACAAGTAGTATCTTGGGTCTCGATAGAGGCAGCTTTTACTTTTTTCTCTGGAATAACAGGTTCTTCCTCCGGCATAGCAAAAACCTTACGTGGAGAGCTTTTTACCTGGCTAACTACTTCAATGACCATCTGTTTCATCTCTTCCATGAAATGGGCCACATCGTATTTGCCTGATTCAATTAACCTTAACTTCTTTTCCCATTGACCGGTCAGTTCAGCCGACTTCAAAAGATCATTTTCAATGCTGTCGATCAGGTCAATACCAGTAGGGGTGGCAACTAATTTCTTGCCGTCCTTCTTTACATATTTTCTTCTGAAAAGCGTCTCAATGATGTTTGCTCGGGTTGAAGGACGTCCAATGCCGTTTTCTTTCATCAGTTCACGTAATTCTTCATCGTCCACACTTTTGCCTGCAGTTTCCATTGCGCGAAGTAATGTTGCTTCAGTCAGGTATTTAGGCGGTTGAGTAGATTTTTCAAGCAACCCTGGCTCATGAGGACCATGCTCTCCGGTAACAAAAATTGGAAGGATATTTTCATCACTCTGAACTGGATTTTTGTCGTTCATATAAACGATGCGCCATCCTGGAAAAAGTATCTGTTTGCCGGTAGCTTTAAAATCATGAGGCCCAACAGTTGCTTCTACAGTAGTATTTGAGACTTTGCAGTCGGGATAAAATACTGATATGAATCGTTTTGTGACCATATCGAACACTTGATTTTCCTCTTTGGTCAGATCATTGCGAGTTTGTCCGGTTGGAATGATGGCGTGGTGATCTGTAATCTTTTTATCGTCGAAAACTTTATTGGTTTTACGGATTTGTTTTTCCTGTAGCAACGGAGCAGTAAGGGTTTCATAACCCTTTAACTGTTTCAGTATACCCGGTATTTTGGGATAAATATCTTCTGATAAATAAGTTGTATCAACACGGGGATAAGTGGTCAGCTTTTTTTCATAGAGTGACTGAATGGTTCGCAAAGTCTCTTCGGCGCTCATACTGTATTTACGGTTGCAATCAACCTGGAGAGATGTCAGATCGAATAGGCGCAAGGGCTGTTCAATACTGTTCTTTGTTTCAATTTTTCCGATTACCAGATCGAAGTGACTGATTTCTTCCAATACCTGAGCAGCATCTTCACGTTTCTGAAAACGACCTGAAGAGGCTGAGAAAGTAGTTTCGCGGTAGATAGTTTTGATTTCGAAGTAGGGTTCCGATCTAAAAGCATCTATTTCTTTCTGTCGGTTAACAATCAAGGCTAGGGTAGGGGTTTGAACTCTTCCGATTGAAAGTATTTGTTTGTTTCGACCATATTTTAGGGTGTATAGTCTTGTTGCATTCATACCGAGAAGCCAATCACCAATTGCCCGTGCACTTCCGGCCGCATATAAATGGTCGTATTTTTCTCCCGGTTGTAATTTTGTAAATCCTTCGCGGATAGCTTCTTCAGTAAGCGATGAAATCCATAGTCTTTTTACCGGCGCAGTACATTTGGCTTTCGACATTACCCACCGCTGAATCAGTTCACCTTCTTGTCCGGCATCACCACAATTGATTACCTCCTCGGCGGTTGAAAACAGCTTTTCAATAATGGCAAATTGCTTTTTAACCCCATCATTATCAATGACTTTGATTCCGAATTTTGATGGGATCATCGGTAAATGATGGAGGGTCCATGCTTTCCAAAGGTCGGTATAATCGTTGGGCTCTTTGAGGGTGCACAAATGCCCGAATGTCCAGGTAACCTGGTATCCATTTCCTTCGAAATAGCCATCTCTACGGCCATTTGCTCCAACTATCTGAGCCAGTTCTTTGGCTACACTCGGCTTTTCAGCAATACAAACTTTCATGAACGCAATTCAAAGTGACTCAGCAGGTGACTTAAAAATAGTCACCAGCTGAGGTACCAATTGATTATTTTTCAGTATCTTTTTTTAATTCCTTAATTTTAACATTACGGAAATAGATTGGCGCACCGGCATGTTTACCTTGTAAGCCAATAAATCCGTGAGTTGGAAGCTTTGCAAACGGGGTACTCAACCAAGCCGGGATTTCGGTTCCATCAGGATTTTTAGTAGCGCTCGTCCATAAGTCCATATTCATATCAGTTACAATTTCACCATTTAGGGCAACCTTAATCTTTTTTCCTTTGCAGGTTATTGTAAAACGGTTCCATTCTCCAGGCTTTTTAACCAAGCTTTTAGAGGGAGCCAAGTGACCGAAAATAGCACCACATTGCCATGTTTTGGGACTTTCGGCCCATTGTTTGGCAAAATCGTCGGCTATTTGAATTTCTACTGAATTTGGAATCCAGTTTTCCTGGTTGGTGCAATATACAATTACACCGCTGTTGGTGCCTGCTGCAGTCTTAAATTCCAGATCAAGTTTGAAATTGTTATATTTCTTGTCCGACCATATAGCCTGATCCTCTGAAGCAGTCATGACGCCTTTGGTAGAGGTCCACACTCCTTTAGGAAATGTAGCGTTTGAAAGGTCCGGTTTAAAAAGACTTTCCCATTTTTCTGAGTCTGGATGTACCTTGTCTGATTTCTTTTTATCCTTTGCTGAAAGCCCGGTACTCATAATTGCCAATAACATGACGGCAATCATTGTTGATTTGATAGATTTAATCATAATTGAATATTTAAGTTGATGATGATTTAGAAGGAGTTACTCAGCAGGTGACCTAAAATAGTCACCAGTTGAGTAGACATCAAGCCAAGAGTTTTATGCCATTATCTTCCAGTGTAATGATTCTTTTTTTGTACAATGCCCCGATGGCCGCTTTAAAGTTCTTCTTGCTGAATTTAAATGCCTGATAAATTTCTTCAGGAGTGCTCTTATCTGTCAAAGCTAGAAACCCATTCTGTTTTTGAAGTTCTGCAATGATTTTATCAGCAAATTCACTGATCTTTTCATAGCCTGCTTTTTGCAGACAAAGATCAATCTTGCCGTCGTATCTGATTTTCTTGATGAAGCCCTGAATCTTGTCGCCTGGGTTAAGAGGTTGAAATACTTCATTTTTAAATATAACCCCCATGTGACTATTGTCAATAATGGCATTGTAGCCCAGATCGGTTTCATTCACGATAATGAGATCCACATCTTCGCCTTCATCATAATCCATGGGAAGATTATCCAGGTAATTTTCTATTTTTGATGAAGCCGCAATTCGTTTGGTGTTGACGTCTACATAGACATATACCAGGTATTTTTTACCCTCTTCCATTGGCTGACGCTGCTCACGGAAGGGAACAAACAAATCTTTGGGCAATCCCCAATTCAGGAAAGCACCTACCGGGGTAATGGATACTACTTCAAGCAAGGCGAATTCCTCGACCATTGCAAACGGTTTTTCGGTCGTTGCTACTAAGCGGTCTTCTGAATCGAGATAGATAAACGCATCGATCGTATCTTCAGGTTGCGTTCCTTCTGGAACATAGCGTTTTGGCATCAGAATTTCACCCAGATCACCTCCATCAAGATAAATTCCAAAGTCCACTTCTTTCACCACATACAGGTGATTTATTTTTCCTATTTCAGTCATTGTGCGAGTTCCAAGTTTAAAGTTTCAAATTTCAAGCTGTGATTAACGATTAACTATTTACGAATTTTTAAATCGTTAATCCTCAATCGTTAATCATTAATATTTTTATCCTTCCCATCCCGCAGCTAAAATATCGGCTATATGAATGGGTTTGATGGGTAAATTGTTTTTCAGTATATAACTTTCAAGGTTCATGATACACGATGATTCTGTGGATACAATATATTCTGCCCCTGTATTTAATGCATGTTCCACTTTTTGTTCTGTCATGGCGGTGGAAATAGCTGTGAATTTGGCTGAGAAAGTTCCTCCAAAGCCACAACAGGTTTCAGTGTCCTCCATTTCAACCAGTTCGAGGCCTTTCACTTTCGAGAGTAATAGGCGAGGTTCCTTTCGGATACCATATTCCCGCAAAGCAGTACAGGCATCGTGGTAACATACTTTGTGTGGAAATTCAGCTCCAAAGTTGGTATACTGCAAGTGATTGACCAGGTAATCAGTTAATTCAAACAGGTTGCGGTTCAAACGTTCGTAATCTGTAAATCCTGCCTTCCCCTTTTTAAACAGATCAGGATAGTAATTTTTGATAAAGCCAGTACACGAGGCCGACGGACTGATAATATGCCGTTCGTTGGGAAAATCACGAATGAATTTCTTTGCCAATGATTTGGTTTCATCCCAGTATCCACTATTAAATGCCGGTTGACCACAACAGGTTTGCTCTGGATTGTAATTAACTTCCAGCCCTGCTTTCCGCAGTAATTTTACCACATTAAAAGCAGTATCAGGATATATCTGATCAATAAAACAGGGTATAAATAAATCAACAATCATAACCTTATGAATTTGGGTTGAAGATACCAAAGACTTTCCTTAAAAACAAAAAAAAACTGCCCGAAAGAGCAGCTTTTGCACGGGAGGAGCGACTCGAACGCCCGACACCTGGTTTTGGAGACCAGTGCTCTACCAACTGAGCTACACCCGTATCCTTTTTGCGATGGCAAATATAGTAA
>Ga0123338_10001549_pt1 | contig 22249 bp, 20 predicted proteins | sample grotaG_FD_89793 | JGI IMG/M metagenome (GOLD analysis project Ga0123338, IMG submission 89793) | Glacier valley bacterial and archeal communities from Borup Fiord, Nunavut, Canada, to study Microbial Dark Matter (Phase II) -... | ecosystem: Environmental > Aquatic > Freshwater > Ice > Glacier ...
GTTGACGGCCCGTTCGATCGCCAGCGCCGCCGCGCGGGACTCCTGGGTTGCCGCCGGCGGTGCCCAGCCCTGGAGTTGTTCGATCGCCTGGACGTAGGCCAACTGACCGGCCAGGGGCGCGAGCGGGTCCAGCGCGCGGGCCAGGAGCGCCGCATCCGCCCAAGTGGCGGCGCCCATCGCCGCCGCGATCCCGCGTGCGGCATAGCCGGCCGTTACCGCCGCCTGGACCACTTGTTCGCCGTCGCAGGTCAGCAGGACCCGTACGGGGCCGGCGGTGAACGGGGCGATGGGTCCCAGGCTCCAGACGGCCAGCTCCGTGGCGATCTCCCGCGCGCGTCGGCCGGGTAGCGGGATCGTATCGGGCACCCAGGCCGGGGCGGGCGCCACCATGAGGCGGGGCGCCGCGTCCGCCGCCGCCAACACCGTCGGCACATCCGCCCAGGGGACCCGTCCGGCACCCGGCAGCAGTCCGATCAGGTCGGCAACGGCCACCAGACCGGGCCGCGCCACTCCGTACTCCGGTCCAGCGGAGATGATCAATACACCGGCCGGTTGGGGCAGGGCACGCGCGATCTCAGCCAGGGCGGGTAGCAGCGTGCGGCTCACCGGCGCGACCACCAGGAGCAGGTCGGCATAGCGTGGGCCGGCGACGGGTTGCAGCGCCGGATCCGCCCCGCCCAGCGCAGCCAGCAGATGGGCACCGGTGCCGCCATCCACCGCGAAGTAGCGGTGTGGTGTGCGCCCCCAGCGCAACGGGCGGCCGGGGTGCGGGCGCACCTCAGTCTTCCCAGTCAAAGGCACCCGCCTTCCAGGCAAAGGCGATGGCTGCCGCTAGAATCGCAATGAAAACGAACATATCGCCAAACGCCACAAGGCCGATGCGCCGAAAGACGACCGCCCAGGGGAACATAAAGACCATCTCCATGTCGAAGGCCACAAACAACAGGGCCAACACCGCGTAGCGCAGGCGAAATTGGATCCAGGTCTTATGGTCGGTGCGCCCGCCCTGTTCGGGCGGGCGGTTCTCGGCGGTCGGACGCACCTCCGGCGCCGCCCGGCGACCGAGATAGAGGGTGCCTAGGCCGAAGCCGAGGGCTACCAGCAACATCAGACCCGCCACATTATATTGCGTCGCCCCGTCCACCATTCCAGGGCCGCTCCTTTGTTGACTAACGGCCTCCGGCCGGCAACCGCCCCAGTCTCGCGCCTTCCCGACGGCCTTCCCCCGACAGCGAGTTTCTTGCCCACTTACTCGGCCTATGGCACCATTGGGCGTAGGCCAAGGCCGTTGTTGGCGTGAGAGACCGGCTAAGAGGAGTTGCAACGATAGTTATGGGTGGCCGCACACGCGACACGGCTGACGGTGTATTAAATGCCGAGCTACTAGTAGCCCACCACCGTGATTCTGATGAGTGGGTGGAACTCAGATGACCCATCAAAATCACGGTGGTGGGCTACTAGCCAGATAATAATCCGATAGCATGCCTATGGCGGGCGGTGCAGGCAGGCACGCACATTGGCTACTTTGCGACGGTAGAGGCGTTAGTGGTGCGGATGGAGAGTTGGTTGACAGCTGCGCCGCAAGACCGGGCACCTCGCCGTTGCGGCGCCCGGTCTTGCGGTCATGGCCGGTGCGCCGGGCAATCTCGCTGACGGAGATGCCTGCGCGATAGCGATCTTTGATCATCCGACCATCCTTTCGACAGTGGTCCAGCGGCGGCTCCCCCGGCTTTAGCTGCGTTCCTCAGAGGGCCAGAATTTCCGCCAGATAGCTCTCCATCCCCAGGCGGAACCCGCCCACCATAATGGCCCGGATGATCCCGGTCTGGTCCACAAACGCGTGCAGCGGCAGACCGGTCACCGCGTAGCGCGCGGCGACCCCGGCCTGCGAATCCAGGAGAAAGGTCCAGCTAAACCCGCTGCTGTGGACAAAGTCCCGCACCGTCTCCCGATCCTCGCGAAAATCAACCCCGAGCACGACCAGGCCCTGTGCTTGATAGCGGGCGTAGAGCTGCTGGATCTCCGGCATCTCCGCCCGACAGGGGGGGCACCAGGTGGCCCACTCGTTAATCCAGACCGGGTGTCCGTGATACGCACTTAAGTGCACCGACTGCCCGGCGAGATCGTGGAGGGTAAAGTCCGGGACCCGATACCCAGTGAAGGGGGCGTTCGTGCGGTCGGCGCGCGTACCGACCACGCCGGGCGTCCCCGGCGGTGGGGTGCTGCGCGGCGCGCCCAGAGTCGTGGGCGCCGGCGGGGTGGCCGGCACCGGGGGCCGTCTGGCGCGCGGGCTGCCGGCGGGCACGGTCAGCAGCAGCACGGTGAGGGCCACCAGCAGCAGCCCGGCCCCCGCGGCCCGGCGCCCGCGACCCCGCGCAGCGGTCCCGGCGGCGGCCGGATCGGCGGGTGGCGGCCCCGTGTCAGCGGGTGGCGGGCGGAGTATCTGGTCCATTGGGCTGCTTTCTCCTACGGGCCCGCTACGCGGTGGGCGCTCTGGGCCGCGGCCAGCCTCCGGTTATCTACGATGGGACTATAGTATTATTTCGCCGGGATGTCAAGTACCCTGTAGTATGCGAAAAACCATCCGCACAAAGACAAGCGCAAGATCCCTACGCCTTTGTCATCCCCCACGCGGCTGTAATCGGTCCCGTACAGTGGGTAGCGGGCTGTGTTGCAAATATTCAAGCAGTCTGGTAGATTGGCTGGGCAAGTCGAGCGACGCATCCAGGAGGCAGTACATTGGACCAGGCCGACCCATTCCAATGGCGGCATCATCCGCCCCCAATCATCCGGCTCTGTGTCAGATGGTACGGGCGATTGTCGTTGAAGTACCGCGATCTAGCAAAGAGAATGATCGAACGTGGCCTGCGTATCGACCACACTACGCGCTACCGTTGGGTCCAGCCCGCTGCGCCCCAACGCGAAAAGCGGGTCCACACTGAGCTAAAACAAACCAATGATTGCTGGAAATGAGACGACACCGACATCAAAGTGCGTGGTGCGGGGATGTACCTGGATCGCGCTGTAGATGCAGCTGGTACCACGCTGGAGTTGAGGCTGAGCATGCCGCGCGAGGCCAGGGCTGCTGAATGCTTTTTCCGCACATGGATCAGCACCGCGCATACGGTTGAACCGCGGATTATCAATGTGGAGGGCAATGCCGCTTATCCTGCCGCCTTGAATAAGATGCAAGCAGACGAAACGCTGCCTGCCGCCTGTAAGCTACGCCCGGTCAAATCGCTCAACAATATGATCGAGCAGGTCGCCGCCCACGTAGCGCAGCAGCGTCGCTAACTTCTGGAAAGTGAATTCATCCACGCTGCCCACACCGCTCTGCTCGATACTGTCGCGGGCCCGCGCCCGCAACTGGTCAGCGGTCCAACTGGAGCCGGCCACGCCAATCACCGGCAGCGTGAGGTGCCCGCGGCGGACCATCGCATAGAGCGCCGGGAAGATTTGCTTGCGGGCCAAGTCGCCCGTTGCGCCGAAAAAGACCAGCGCGTCAGACCGCGCCGTGTCACTGCGGGGCGCAGCCACCACAGTGGGATCAGCATCGTTCATGACTCGGTTCCGTTCCTTTCGCGCATTCACGCGTTCCTGCGGGCCACAGGACGGGGCACATATCTCGATCCATGTAGGACGGCCTAGACGACCGCTTGCCCGGCGCAAGGCTGGCGCGGCCGGACGACCGCCTTCGGGATTCCTGTGCAGGCCGGAGCGGGGGTCAGGGCGGATGCCGTACCGCCCCTTACCCGACAATCCTGCTCACGGGCCCAGATCAGCGACGTTCGCGGTTCGCCCGAATCAGCGGCGCTTTGCCGATTGCGCTGCGCGGGATGGCGGCCACCTGCACCACCTGGATCGGCAACCCCGCCACGCCTTGCGACCCCAGTTCCCGTTGCAACCCGCCGGCCAGCGCGTCCGCGCTGAACCCGTCCCGTGCGCCGGCGATCAGCACCTCCAGCCCGTCGGCGGTTTGTACGATCTGCCATTCGGCGGCCGCTACCGCTTCCATGATGCGGTGGAAGACAATCGGCTGCACCGGCACCCGTTCCCCGCTGGTGTTCGACAGGTGCAGTATCTCCTCGACCCGGCCCTGAATCCCTGCGACCAGCTTATAGGGCATGGCACAGGGACAGCCCGCGTCGGCCAACTTTATGCTGTCGCTCATTTCGTAGCGAATCAGCGGCATGGTGCGGCTAAACAGCACCGTGACGAGCAGCTTGTCGGCGTAGACTGCGGCGGACACGGGCTGATTAGCCGCATCTACGGCTTCGGCGATGATCAAATCTTCACACAGGTGCAGCCCGCTGTGGTGATCGCACTCGGATGCAATGTTGCGGCCCCTGCCCGGCGTAGGGATATCCATACCAAGGTGCAGCCCGCTGTGGTGATCGCACTCGGATGCAATGCCGGCGGTTTCGGTGGCGGCGTACACGTTGAAGAGCGTCTTCCCCCATGCCTGCTCGATGCGCTGGCGCATGGCACTGGTCAGGACTTCGGACGCGGTCGTGACCGCTGTGGGGGTGATCTGCAACCGCCCGGCGAGTTGTTCCTCGGCCAGCAGATGCGCCATCGAAGCATACGCCGTCAGCATCTCCGGTTGCCACCTGTTCAGTTGCGCCACAATCGCCGCCAATGGCTCCCCGGAGTCGATTCGCAGCGTGGGTAGCCAGGGGCTTTGGATGGTAGCCCCGACAGCAGCGGACTGGTGCCACTCGGTCGTGGAACTCACCACCGCAAACTTACGGCGGTAGCGGAGGCCGGTTTGGAGACCCGTCCAATCGCTGGCGCGCGCATAGGATGCCATAATGGTCGCCCACTCTGCGGCATCGAAGAGGAAGAGGCCGGGCCGCCCGGTGCTGCCGGAGGTGGCGTTGAGCCAATAGCGACCGAGGTAGCGTTCGTGGCGCAGATCGCGCTGTAGGTGAGCCTCGACGGCGGTGCGGCGTATCTGGCGGTCAGTCACCAGGTCATCGAAATGCTCCATCAGCGTCGCCTTCGTCAGCACCGGCAGTTCGTGCAACGGCGCGTGCTCTAGGCCGCGGTGATACCGCTGATAGAAGGGCGAGTGGGCGTAGGCGTGCTGCCGTAGCTGTTGCAGCATCCGCGCTTGGTAGGTTTCGAGTTGCCGCCGGGTCCAACGGTCATGCTGATGGAGTTCCCGGCGCTTCCATAATAGCCTTGCGAGGATGGCAGCGTTCATGTTGGCTCCTACTCTGCTGGGGCGACGATCCCGACTGCTGCTCATGCTTCATGGACCGGTGGCTCCTTAACCTGAGCGCCATCACAACAAATGATCGCCGGCAGCGCGGGGCGGGCAACCGGCACCGCCGCTAAGCCGCCCCGCGTGTGGGCAATGGTCCTACAGCCGGCGCGGGCCGGGGGCCTCCAGGGTGCCAGGGGATTGGCCGGCCTCCAAGGCGGCCAAGCGGCGGTTTAACTGCGCCTGTTCGACCCGGAGTTCCGCCGCCGTCGCGTTTGCGTTGCTGCCGGCAGTGGGTTCGGCTTGCGGCGCATCCGGCGGCGCGCCGGTCGGCGTCCCGCCCATCATCCCCCGCATCATCAGGAACATCATGAGCGGGCACACGGCCAGGAACAAGAGTACCGGCAATACAGAGGTGAAACCCGGCACCGTCACCGTGAGCAGCAGCACCCCGGCCGCAACCGGGATGAGTACCTTCCAGTTCAGACACATTTTCAGCATACTGTTCATCGTCAGCCTCCTTGGGGCGCCAATCGCGGTATCGGGGTGGCGGATACGCTATCCACACACCTGCGTGCGGCAAGCTTGTACAAGCTGTCCTCGGCAGTACTTGCCCGCTACGATAAGTGTAACGGTCTCCGGTTGCAGGCGGCGTGTAAACGGGTGAACATCCGGTAAATTTACGGATCACGCCAGAACCCCTGCGTTGGCCTTAATCGGCTCTGCGTACCACGCCCTCGCTGACCCACCTCACTTAAACGCCTTGATTAGCGCCTCAACCTGGGTGCGCGGTGATTTGTCATGCGGGGTGATGGGCGGGATCGCACGGTCGATATGGAGCAGTGCATAGACGGCCGTCTGCGCCGCGCGCACCGAGTATTCCACTGTGAAGACCACATCGTCCGCGATTTCGACGAATTGGCTGATGAACGCGAGATTCTTAGAGCTGTAGGGCACCGGCCGTGGTCGATCACTGCGGTGGCGGGGCATGAACATACTGGTGATGTACGGCATCCAGCACGGAATACAATTCGCCGATGCCATGATCTCCCAATCGAACCGCAGGTGCCCGCACAGTTCGCGCAAGATCTCGGCGCCGCTGCATTCGGCCATCGACTTCGTCACGAAGTTGCCGATCCGGTCGGGAAACAGCGCGTAGCCCCAAAACACCTGCACGTCGGCGGGCTGGTGGATGAAGTGCGGTTGATGCGCCAGCACAATAGACAGCAGCCAATTCGAGTCCTTGAACGTCACCAAGCCGCCGGTGCTTGGCTGATTGCCGGTGAATTGATTCATCTGATCGAAGAAGGCGGGGTTCGTCAGCGTGACCGTGAACGACTCCCAGGCCGACTGTGCGATGCTGCTGTTAAACGCTGCCGGATTGCCGAACTCGGGGCGGCCTGCTGCCAGCGTTTCCCAGAGCGTCCACCCCCCGCTATCGGCTTTAGTCCGCTTGGGCGGCGCGCTCGTCATCGAACCCAGGCTGGAGGCATCGGTCATGGAGCCGTTTTGTAGGAAGACCAGGTCGCCGTCATGCACGGCCAGGACTTCGGTGCGGCCCTGCCGCCGACAATGGAGGCCGGTCACCACGAACTTGCCGTCTTCCGTGGTGTGATCGAGGTCGGTCACCGTGCAGTCCAGGACGAACCGCACGCCCTGGGCGGCGAGCCATGTCTGCAAAGGTAACACCAACGAGTCGTACTGGTTGTAGATCGTGCGCTTGACGCCCGCGAGCGTTTCAATGCGGGAAAACTCGAGCATGAAGCGGTGCAGGTAGCGTTTGAATTCCACGGCGCTGTGCCACGGCTGAAACGCGAAGGTGGTGGCCCACATATACCAGAATTCCGTCTGGAAGAAGGCGGGTGACAGCCAGTCCGTGATGCGCGTTGCTGCCAACGACGTTTCATCGGCATTGCTGAGTTTCAGCAGCTCACGGCGGTCGTGCATCGAGAACCCCATCGAAGTCACCGGCACTTTCGCCCGATGGCGGTTAACCAACCGCGCCATCGAATGCCCCTTATATTTCTTATTGAACGCCACGGTTTCGTCGAACACCGTCTGGCCCTTGTTGGTCAGCGAGGGAATCGATTTGTATAAATCCCAGGTGCATTCGTAGTTGTCGGTGGTCAGCATCCGGCCGCCGCGCAAGGAATACCCGCTCGCGGGGGTGCCGGCGCCGTCCAGACTGCCGCCCAGGAGGGGCGCGGCTTCGAGGATCGCGATATTTGTGCCCGGCACATGGCCGTCCCGGATCATGAACGCCGCAGCGGCGAGGGATCCGATACCGCCCCCCACGAGATACGCCTTTGCTGTGTCCGTCATGGTAGCTTGTTCTTTCATCATCGTTTTCTGCTCCTCTGTTCGATCAGGGCATGGCATTCTGTTGCTTACTTCTCCGCAGCGGCGATGCCCCTATTTGTCCCCGGCAGCCCGGCTAACTCCGCCTATTTCCCAGCCGTCCGGTCCTTAATGGACCTACGGCTCCTTGCACTGCGCGGCAGCGCCGTGGCGGGGCGCGCCCCGCCCGTAACGGGGCCCACGGGGCGCGCCCGGATCCTAAAGGACGGCTGCGCGGTGCTAGTCGCGGGCCTGCCGCAGCCGTCCTGAGGGCTAACAATCCCCAGGCACCAGGATGGGGACCATCCGCCTGAATCCCCGCCCCGTCGTGGCGGATGCGCGGGGATACACCACCCGGACTGCCGGAACCTACTGCGGGCGGGGGCCGGGAGCCGCCAGGGGGGCGGCGGCCGGGAGGGCCTCCAATGCGGCAATGCGGCGACTTAGCTGCGCCTGTTCGGCCCGGAGTTCCGCCGCCGTCGCGTTCGCGTTGCTACCGGCGGTGGGTGCGGCGTGCGGCGCGTCCTGCGGCGCGCCAGTCGGTGTCCCACCCATCATCCCCCGCATCATCAGGAACATCATGAGCGGGCACACGGCCAGGAAGAGCAGGATCGGTAATCCGGCGTTGAAATCCGGCAGCACTACAGCGAGCAGCAGGGTGCCTGCCGCAATCGGGAGGAGCACCTTCCAGTTCAGACACATTTTCAGTATGTTGTTCATCTTCAACCTCCTTGGGACTACTATACGGTGAGGACCGATTTCCTGAGTCGTACTTGCCCACTCCCATCAGTGTAGCCGTCCTCGGTTGCAGGGGGCGTAGACATAGGTGAACACCCAGTGAATTTACCCGCCCTTTGCGCCTGCATCGAACGGCCAACCTGTCAAACTGCTTGGATCCCTGCCGGAGAGTTGCGGTTTGTCCCGCTGAGGAAGGGCTGCCCGACACGGCAAAAGCGCCTCCGCCTATAGTCGCGCACCGCTGACCGCGCGCTGAAAGTTCGCGGTGTAGAATCGCCAGGAGCCCGCGCGGCCCGCCGGGACTAGCCCCGCCGCACGGCAGCGGCGGGCCACTGCAGCATAGCGTTGGTAATGGGGATCCCCGAATACCTCGGTGATGGAGAGGATGCCGCCGGGCTTGAGCGACGTGGCTAACCGCGCCAGGGCCCGGTCCTGGTCGGGAATTTCCCCCAAGACGGTGACCAGGAAGGCCAGGTCATAGGTCGCCGGCTCCAACTGGGCGGTGGTCACATCGCCCCCACGCACGGCGACGTTGGTCAGGCCGGCGGCGACCACCCGCGCCTGCGTCCGCCGCGCCATCGCCGGTTGCAGTTCCAGCGCGACCAGATCGCCTGTGGACCCCAGCCGCCGCGCCACCGGCACGGTCAGATAGCCGATGCCCGGCCCCACTTCCAGCACCCGCAGGCCGGGCCGCACGCCCATGCGCGCCAGGATTATGGGGGTGGGGGTGGCCCACTCGCGCAGCCCGGATTCCAGGATCCAGCCAATGGTGGCCGGGCAGGGCAAGCGCCAGCGGCGCGCCGCATAGCGCCAGGCCAGCAGCCCGCCCAGCACCACCCCACTCATAGTGAAGCCAATACGCAGCACTTTCATGATGGGAACCTCTTTCCGCCGGGTCGCGCCGGGCATTCCGCCATTATCCGGGGTTTCCGGGCGCTATAAAGGGTCAGCATACCCCATAGGGTCGGGTAGCGTGTGCGCTCCTGGACGGCGCTCAATCCGGCCTGCCGGATCAGGGCCGGCAGGCGCCCCCGCACATTATCGGTCGTGGTCGTGAAGCCATCGAGCAGTTGCACACCCAGGAAGGCCAACCGCAGTAACCCATTGTGGGCAGGCCCCCAATCGGCGATATGCAACTCGCCGCCGGGCCGCAGGACACGGAACACCTCGCCCAACGCGCGCCGTTTCTGCGCGCGCGTCAGATGATGAAAGACGAGGCTCGACAGAACCCGGTCGAAAGACCTGTCCGGGTACGGCAGGGCCACCGCCAACCCCTGATCCAGGGTCACGGCCAGCCCGGCTGCGGCCACTTTGGCCTGCGCGATCCGCAGGACCGCCGGGTCGCCGTCCAGGCCCACCACGGTGACCGCCGGGTAGGTCTGTTTAGTCAAGAGGGTGAGGGTTCCCGTGCCGCAGCCCAGGTCAAGCACCCGCTGGCCCGGTGCGATCCCGGCTTGCTGGACCAGCCGGTGCTTGAAGGTGGTCTCGCGCGTCGTCCAGCGAATGAGGGGATCATAGAGCGCGGTCAGCCAGCTATATTTGAGGGCCGGAATGTAGGCGCCACGCGGGTCAGGCATACGGGCGACCTCCGTCTAGTTCGGGTCGGAAAGGTCGCTGGGGACCACCCGAGCCCATGCTACCAGCCATGATCTTCTCCCTTCGATTGAGCGTATCAGCCGTATGCGTGTCACGTCGCCGGCGCGTGCGTCGTGGCATCCAACCACTCCCCAGTCATTGTTTTACTCCCGCCAGTTTTGATCAGGGCATGGCCTTCTGTTCCCCAGTCATTGTTTTACTCCCCCCAGTTTTGATCAGGGCATGGCCTTCTGTTGGTTACTTCGCAGCAGCGGTTATGTCCCTATTTGCCACCGGCAGACCTGCTAGATCCGTCGGTTTCCCAGTCCTGTTCCGGTACGTTACGGCCGCGCGGGTGCCGGCCGGCGAAAACGCAGCTTCTGTGGGAACCCACCGAGCTTTCGGTATTTGAGGTGCATATAGATGAGCAGACTCAGGATCGCTGCGAAGAAGCACCACACCGAGATTAGGGCCAGGGCAGCAACGAAGTACGCTCCGATGAACGCCAGCAACGCCAATATGCCAAATAACCGCACGAATCCGTGGCTGGAAAAAAAGCAACTGACGCACGTCGCCGCTAGGTAGAAACTTATCACCACAATCCCGTAGAAATGCGGTGAGGTGTAGACGATGTGCTTCCCGATAACTTCAGCGACCACCGGGCGGGTCACGATGAAATAGAGCAGGTAGAGTCCCACCGCCACCCCCGCGACCGCGAAGCCGAAGAACGCTCGCTTGCGCCAACGCACGGCTTCTAGGATGCCCATGGCGAGCGGCACATAGATCGGCCACAGCACATGCGAGAATCCCGAATACAAATAGGTCATGGTCTGCTTTAAGAGCGGCGCTTCATCGCTGAATGTCAGCCAGATGACCCCCTCAATGAGCTGCTGGATGCCGAACAACAGCGGAATCAGCGCAAAGGGCAGCTCCGTTCGCGTCTCTACTTTCTTTAGTGTTGCCACTCCGACCACCGACAGGGTAGCGCCGGCGACGAAACTGGCGGTTGCGGAAAAACACATTGGACACCTCCTTTCTTTTCGTTGTACTTTGTGGACCCTGTTCCGTCGCGACCGTGCTTATCGCCGGATCACTTGAGTGTCTAGCGCCTTCAACGCTTGCCGCGTGAGCCGCACCCCCGTGCCTTGCGCCGGCACAGAGTTTTGGCTCAGGGCCGCGTCGGCCGGTCGCGCCTGTTCTAGGGGCGGTTGACCGGTCTCTCTCAGCGCCGTTTGGTCCGCCTTTCATTCGGCGCTTACGTATATCAACCGTAGGCGTGTCACGGAGCCGACGCGTGGCTCATGGCATCCAACCACTCCACGATCACCTGTAGCGCCAGACCGAGATTGCCGATCTGGCAGTGATTTTGGGCGTGTTCTGCCCGCGTAAACAAGCGCGCCGTCAGCGACCGTACATTGCGGAGGGTCTTGATCTGATCGTAGAATTGGTGCAGCGGCACATAATGATCTTGCGCGCCGGCCAGCAACAGGACATCCTGCCGGACACGGGCCGAGACGGTCGTGGTGTCTAGTGATCGCGCCTTTTGCAAAAACTCGTAAGGGGATTGACTCCCAGTGATATACATACCTTGCTGCACCCCCCATTCGATCACGAGGCTGCGCTGCGTCGCGCGCCGTACAAGCGTGTTGACCGCCGGGGCGGCATGACCCTTAACCAGTGCCGTGAGCAGGAGACGTAGGGCGGGATGGACCTGCTGTAGCACGACTTCCGCAAAATCCGTTAGAATGTCCGCCGCAATAATGCGGCGCACCCGTGGCTCATACGCGGCGGCGCGCATGACCAGCGCACCCCCGAGCGAAAAGCCCAACAAGCTCACATCGTCTAGGTCAAAGTAATCCAGCACCACCGTAACAGGCTTTTCCCACTCCTGAGTCAGCGGCACGTTGAAATCTTCGAGCGCGGTCCCCTGCCCTGGGCCATCGAAGGCAATGACCGCGTAGCCCGCAGCGCGCAGGGCAAAAAGGACGGCGAACCATTCTTCAATGTAGCTGTCGAAGCCGCCGAACACGACGATAGTACCCTTCGGTCTTGGAGGGGTAAAGCGATAGGCCGAGAGCGCCCCGCCCTCATACGGAATCGTCACATGGTCCGTTTCCGTGACCCCGTAGTGCCGCTTGATCACCTGCAGAAAGCGTGTACGGGTCGGACGTTTGGCTGCATCAGTCGGCACCATGAAAAACTCGGCGGCACGCAGGTAGAACGCGCCCATAAGCGCCTGACCGTGGATCAGCGCGTGGTCGGCCAGGGCCAGAAATTCGCGCGTGAAATCCAGGTAATTCGCAATACGGGGGGCGACCGCCCGCATCGCGGCGAGCATCTGTGGATCGCCGACCCAGGTGTAGAACCGGTTCATCTGAAAATTGAGGCTCACATCAGAATGGAGGCGGTGGTAGCCCACGGGAAACGGGAAGAGTGCGTCGGTTGAGGAACCGCGCGGGATCGGCTCTGCGGCGGGTTGGACCCTAGTCATTAGCGACCTCCTTTCACTAGCACTAGACGACTTACACTTAGAATTGCGGCTGCAACCGGGTGAGAATTGCTGAAATATCGGGTGTTGGCTCGATTCCGCTAGTGGCCCCACCAGGACAGCGCCACCGCACGTCTAGCGGCGACAAGCGCCGCTAGACGCGCAGTTGCTGACGCAAGGGGTTGCTAACCGGTTTGTCCCCAATCTTATAGCCCGGCTGCTAAAGCAGAGCCAATCCAGCAGAGCGTAGAGAGAGTTGCTAACCGGTTTGTCCCCAATCTTATAGCCCGGCGGATTCGCCGGCCTTAACCGAGGTGTGATTTTACCGGTGATAGGGCCACATAGACGGACAGCAGCATTATCGCAATGAGCAAGGCGATCCCGATAGTGGCGAACACTGGTCTGCGGCGCAGGCTGCGAAACGACGAGCGGTCGATGAACGGCAGCAGGCCCAGGAAGGCGAACACCGCGATGCCGGCGTATAAGATGCCATTCACGCCGCCGAAGAAGTCCTCGAAAGCGTAGAGCCAGAAGAAGAGGAACGGCGGCTTGGTGCCCTCCATGGCCGGGTCGGGCACAGGGCCGATCCCCGGCGGGATGAGAACGCCAAGCAGGCCGGCCAAGACGAGCAACACCAGCCCATAACGGACCATCAGCCGGGCGTGAGTAGGATAGGTGGCGGTTTCTTTCGCGGCGGGTAACCGCCCGCCCGGCGCTTCGCCTGCCTCCGCCTGGGCGGGGGTCGCCGAGATTCCGTGCTGCTTAATCAACAGAATGTGGACGAGCACGAGCAGCAGGATCAACAACGGCACGGTGCTTATGTGAGCGCTGTAAAGCCGCGGCAGCATCGAGACACTCGTCGTAAAGGCACTCGCAAAGAAGCCGCCCAGGCCGCCAAGAAAGGTGGCCGCTTCCATATTGTGGGTCATCGCCTCGTAGGCTTCTTGGTCCCAGCGCAGCACGGTGCCACTGAAGACACCGCCGAAGAGCAGCAGACCAAGCAGCGCCAAGCCCACCAGCCAGTTGATCTCGCGCGGGATCTTGTACGAGGCGGTGATGAAGATCTGCATCAGGTGGATTGCCGCCGTGATCACCACCAGATAGGCCATCCAGACGTGGATGCCGGAGGCCGCCGAGTGGGGCCGTGTTCTGGATGTAAAGCACGCTGGCGCGGGCCGCAGCCGGATCGGGGTTGTAATACTGGGCCAGCCAGAAGCCGGTGAGCAGCAGGACGATGATGCCCATGAAGGTGGTGCCACCCAGCGTGTACCAGATCGTGTTCGCGTGGGCAGGTACCTTGTAGCGCAACGCGGCAAGACCCAGTCGGTCATCGAACCAGTTCCAGATCCCCGAGCCAACAGATCGAGGGGCCGGATGGGGATCGGCGATAGCCGGTTCCCGCACAGCCACCGCTTCCGGTAAACGATGCACATCCTTGGACATGGTATCTCTCCTTCTGGAGGCCGGTCCAACCCTGCCCCCTAAGTGCAATCGGGCAGCTAGAGGTACGACACTGATCTCTAGACGGCGCCGCTGATATATGCGCCGGCGACTGCCCGTTCACTTGTGGCGCTGATCTAGCGGCTGCCGCGTGCGTCCCGTCGCCGTTTTGCTCGCAGGTCCGGCGGTCATTCAGCCAGTGCCGGCCGGGGCCTGCCAACTCCTGATCGCCTTTACGCTGCCCCTCATTGCGTGTCGCCTGGCTGTGCGTTTTCCGCGTATCGCCCCGCCGCTACCACCGCCTTGTACTCGTCCGGGGTGAACACCCGACTGAGGGTGAGTAAGTGCAGGTCCAGCAGCTGACTTTGCTGTTGGGCGTACCCGGTCGTTCGTACCTCACAATCGTGCTCCTTGCTTAATTGCAGGAGAGGAACAGGCAGTCGAAACCGCTAGCGTCGGTCCCCGCTGCCGTGGCTTCGTGCTAGCTTGTTATTGCCCAGCAGATGACACGAAGGTTGCAGAACCGGTTTACGCAGGTGACAATCCCAAAATGAATGGTCTCCATGCGGCCCTCCTCGGGGTCATGGACCCTAGCGGGGATGCGGTTGCGATCAGTATTGGCCTTACCGCACCCCCGCCCTCGTATTATCCTCCCTTAAGCGACCAGCGCGCCCCGGTGATTTCGCTAGGCAGATGACAGGAAAATACCCAGGTTGGCGACCCGAGTATGCGTCGAGGGGGCAGATTGCACGCCGCAGGCGTGCGGGGGTCTAGCTCAACAACCCCCGCTCTCCGGCCACCGCCTGCGCCGCACCACCGCTCCCGACGTAGAGCTTCTGCAGCCTGTGCGTGAGCGAGTATGGAACCGTCTTCGCGGTGGTGCCGAAACGCGCCGTCAGCACGTCCGGGCCCGCTTCCTGCCCCCAGGACGGCAAACCACTCCAGCATCTACGGGGCGCCGGACTCGGGGCTAGCCCCGGCGAGCGCCGTCGGCGGGCGCAGCATGGCGGCGCCCACGTCCAGGGGGACGGAGGGTGCCTGGACGGGCGGGACCCGCACCAACAACACCGGCCGGCACCCGCCTCGGAATCGTGACCACGACCGATCTCTGCCGCATGATCGCCCCCGGGCGGAGGCGCGACACGCACGTATTGCCGTACCGGCAGGTGTAGTCACGTGGCAGACCCCCGGACCGGGACGGAGAATAGGCGCCAGGAGCGTGTCGCAGCGGCGGTGCAATCGTGGCCGGAGGCGGGGGCGACGCGGTCGAAATCCGGTGATCAGGCGGTTGGCCCGGCGGCTGGGGACCGCCAAGCGAAGGCGGTCGTGGCCAGCAGGAGCGGCGCGGCAGCCATCAGCAAGGCGGTATCATAGCCGCGCAGCGTGATCAGCCCGCCGAGCAGTGGCGGGGCGAGCACTGCGCCTGCGTCGCCCAGCGCGCGGTAGATGCCCACGCCTCGCGTACGCTGCTCGCCGCCCAGCACCCCGGCGACGTACGCCAGGGGCGCCGGTCCCGCCAAGCCGCTGCTCGCGCCCAGCACCAGACTGCCCACCAGGAAGCCGGCGTATCCGCCGGCGAAGGCCAAGACGACCAGGGCCGCGCTTACGCCGAGGCCCCCGGCGGTGATGACGGCCTTGCAGCCGTACCGGTCCATTAGCCGGCCGGCCGGGTAGAACACCACCAGCGTCGCGAACCCGCTCAGGGCGAAAGCGAATCCAATTTGCGCCACGCTCAAGCCGTGCGCGCCACCCAACAACGGCGCGACGACCAGTTGCGTGCCCAGGCGGGCAAAGACCAGGGCAAAGGCCAGCAGCCAGAGTGGCAGCAGCTGCGGTGCGGCCAGCGTGCGCCAGTTCGACGGTTTTACCGCCGCGGCGGCCCCCCCTGGTCGGTCAGGGCCGGCGGACATCAGACCGTCGTGATCGAGGCGGCGCTGCAGCCACCAAGCCGCGGCGGTGGCGATGGCGGCATATACCAGGAAGGGCGCCTGCGGGCCGAACTGCTGCGCGATCAACCCACCCAGCAGCGGGCCAGCGGACGCGCCGATCAGCCCCGCTGACTGGTAGCTGGACAACCCGCGGCTGCGCGGATCGGGCACGGCGACGATCGTCGCCGTGCCTGCGGTGCCATAAGCCGCTGCCGCCGCACCTTCGATGAGACAGAACAAGGCCAAGCCCCAGAAGCCGCCCACGACCGCACAGAGCAGCGCCGCGGGCGCGATCAGCGTCGGGCTGCCCACGAGCAACCGCCGGTAGCCGACGTGGTGGACAAGCCATGTCGCCGATAGGGACACCACCAAGCGGGCGACTCCAAAGCCGGAGAGCAATAACCCGACCAGGGCGGCGCTGGCCCCGAGCGATAGCGCGTACGCGGGCAGCACCGGCCCGAGCAAGCCCATGCCCAGCGCGGTCAAGCCGGCGCTCACCGCCAGTACCAGGTTTCGTGACCCCGGCGGCTTGGCCGGCGGCGCGGCAGCACTAGGTGGGGGAGCGCCGCCGCGCCGGCCGGCGCACCACCGGGGCTGCGGCCGGCGCGGCGTCGGACGGAGGGTTTCGCAATCGCCTGGTCACCCTGTGGCTATACCTGTCTTCCTGACTGAAGGTTATACTTTTACAAACCCTTATGCCTCCGGCTGCAACCGGGTGAGAATTGCTGAAATGTCGAACGTTGGCTCGATCCGCTAGTGGCCCCGCCAGGACAGCGCCACCGCGAGCCCCCAGAGGGCGGCGACTGCGGCGAGCGGCCACTTGAAGGCGGAGTCGATCAGGAAATTGACCGTCGCCATCCCGCCGATGGAGGCGATCCCCGCCAGCGCCATGACACCCGTGGCCCGCGGAGACCGCGCCCGAAAGGATGTCATCGCGATATAGAGGGTGAGCACGCCCGTGGCGACGATGTAGCCGCCCAGCACCCAGAAGACGCGCTGGAGCCAGCGTGCGAGTCCCGGTACCGCCGCATCCAGTTCCGCCCGCGAGATCCGCACATAGCGGGCATCCTCCGGCAGGAACGGTGGACGCAGCAGGAGAAAGTAGAACCCGATGCCCATCAGAATCACCCCACAGACCCCCAGGATCATGGCGGAATAGGGCCGCGCGCGCTGCGGCTCTCCGTGCGTCCATCCCGGCGGTTGGGTCATGCCGGTGCCGTGCCGTTGAGCGCTGGAGTTTGGCGGATCTGAAGCCAGCGGCGCAGCCCCTCGCGATCCAGCACGCCCACCAAGCTCCCCGCCGGGTCCACCACGCCCACTTGCTCCAGGTCGCCCTCGTCCAGCAGTTGCACCGCCTGTTGCAGCGGATCGCTGGCTTGCACCGTGCGCGTGGTGGCGCTGCCCGCGTTGGGGTCGTCGTCTGTGCGGGGCATGATCTGGCTCACTCGCACCGCGCCCCACTGCTCTTGCGGCACATCTTTCATATCGCTCAGGGCTGCGAAGCCCAGGAAGCGTCCGTTTTCGGCCACCGGCACCGCCCGCAGGTTGTAGGGTAGCACGTAGCGGTTGAGCATATAGCTCAGGGTCATTTGCGGCTGGATCGTCGCGGGGGCCGGGGCCATCGCTTGGCCCACCGTTAGACCGCGCAAGGTCGCCTGCTGGTTCACGGCGGCCACGCTCGCCGCCGCGTTGCTCAACAGGAACCAGCCGATGAGGGCCGTCCACAGCCCACTGAAATTGCCGGCAAAGAACGTCTGGTACACGCCCCAGACGATAAAGCCGTAGGCGATCAGCTGGCCCACGAAGCCTGCCGCGCGCGTAGCGGTCGTGTAGTTGCGAGTCCCGGCCCAGATCGCCGCGCGCAACACCCGCCCCCCGTCGAGCGGGAAGCCCGGCACCAGATTGAACGCGCCGAGCATGAGGTTGATGAACGCCAAGTCGTGCAGGACGGCCACCGCGCTGGTACTCACGACCCCGACCGGGACCACCACCTGCGCCAATCCCCAGAAGAGGGCGGCCAGCACGAAGCTGGTGAGCGGCCCCACGACCGCAATGACAAACTCATCGCCGGCGCGCTCCGGCTCCTGCTCGATGTTGGATACGCCGCCAAAGAGGAAGAGGGTAATGTCGCGCACAGGCAGCCCTTTCGCCCGCGCCACCAAGGAGTGGCTCAGTTCATGCAGCAGCACCGACCCGAACAGCAACACCGCCGTGATCAGCCCCAGCACCCAGTACGTGCCACTGCTCGCCCCCGGCACATGGGTGGGGAAATAGCCGGTCGCCATCTCCACGCTGATCAGGAGCACGATGATCAGCAGGCTCCAATGGATCTTTACGTCTAAGCCACCGATCCGCGCGATGCGGAGCGTTCCAATACCCGTATTCATTGCCCGTTACCTCCATTGCGAAGCTATTCCGTCAGGTTTGTATCCTGCTTTCAGTTTAAGGGTTTGTAAAAGTATAACCTTTCAGTCAGGAAGGTTGGTATAGCCACAAAGTGAAAGGTTATACTTTTACAGAGCCTAAGCGGCTCCCGTGACCTTACCGGTATACGCGGGTAAGCGATCGGTGAACAAGGTCACGGGGTTAGGGCACTCCCCGGTGGCGCCGCAGCCGGTCGGCGTAATCCCCCTCGCCTGTCCGTTCTGTGCTAGCCAACCGCCGACAGCGTACATCGTCTGGGCGGTGCGGCACAGATCGGTTGCCGCCGGGCCTTGCAGTTGGTGACGCTCCCCTAGCTGTAGCCGTGTTCATGGTGCGCTCTCCTGTCGCTTCTAGGGTGCGGGGCGTGCTTTTTGGAGTTACCCCGTAGCGGGGCACCGCCCTCCCGTATTACCGGTTGCATTCTTTTGTCCTCATACGCAGCAACGGGAGTCATTGAGTAGTTGCGCGTCGGCAACCAGTGCCTCTTGCAGGGCCGTTTTACAGGCGGAATTATGGGTCGGTAGCGAAGCTTCGGCGATTTTGGTCCGCTGCAACAGGCTCGGCATAGACATACGTCGCGGATCACCCCGCGACCACTTGACTTAGGTTGATGCGTATGCGGTTGCATTCTTTTGCCCCATGTTCCTTTTGTGTTCCCATGCACCGTCAACCGCCGAGGATCCCCGCGATGAGCTTGCCCATGCCAAAGGTCAGCCCGGCGGCGGCCATGCCGAACAGGAGCTGCCGGCCCGCAGAAAAGAGCGCGCTCTGCCCGGTCAGCCGGCTGATGCCGGTGCCGACCAGCACGAGCGCCCCCGCGCTGGCGACCAGGCTGCTGATCACCGCAGCCGGTCCCGCGAGCAAGAGGAACGGGGCCACCGGCACGATTGCGCCCAGGGTAAAGAGCCCGAACGACGCGCCCGCTGCCTGCCACGCCGAACCCCCCAAGTCCGCTGGGTTGATGCCCAACTCCTCGCGGGCCATGGTCGCCAGCGCCTGGTCCGGGTGCGCCATCAATTGCGCCGCCACCTGCTGCGCTAGGCGCTTCGACAAGCCCTTCGCCCGATACATGGTCACGAATTCGGTGTGCTCTGCTGCTGGGATCAGGGCCAGGTGTTGCTGCTCGATCTGCAACTGCCGGGCGTGCAGCTCCCGCGCGCTTTGCACCGAGAGCCATTCCCCCAGCGCCATGGACCACGCTCCCGCGAGCAGCCCCGCCAGGCCCGTGATCAGGATTGTCCGCGACTCCAGGGCGGCGCCCGCCACGCCCATTACCAGGCTCAGATTCGAGACCAGTCCATCGTTGACGCCTAACACGCCCGCGCGTAGCACGTTCCCGCCAATGCTACTCTCATGGCTCGCCAACGCCGGTCGGGCCGCTCCGTCCCCAACCACACCCCCCTGCCTTGCGCGGGTGAGGGCGCGCAGCGGAGCTCCGGGTTCTTTACTTTGCACGGGTTGTGCGGTCATAGTCCGAACCTCCTTGTGCTACGTCACCACCGCATACTTGGCGGCACGCGTGTTGAAGCCGCCGCAACAGCGCCTGCTTTGGCCTGTGGAGTCAGCCGGGGGCGGCTGGGTCTCAGGCAGGACTGTGTAGCCCCTCGCGGACCACGACCACAATGCCGGCCACGGTGAGCGCGGCCCCCACCATCTCCAGGGGGCCGACCCGCTCGCCGAGCATCAGGGCCGCGATCCCCAGCCCCGCCACCGGCACCAGGAAGAGAAACATCGTCAGCCGGCCGACCTCCGTGCGCTGCAGGAGCCAGTACCATAGGGCGGTGGTGAACGACGTGCCCACCAGCGCCAGGAAGAGGAGCAGCCCGACGAACTCCCCGTTCCAGGTGACCCGGGCCGGTGCCTCGAAGAGGGCGGCGGCCGCCAACAGCGGGAGGCTACCGAGGATCAGCTGCCAGGCCGCCAGGGCCAGTACGCCGTTCGTGAGCCCGGCCCGCTTCACGAGTACGCTGCCGGTCGCGGTGCCCGCCGCCGAGGCCAGGGCCAAGCCGGCGCCCACCAGGCCGTAGGCATCGGCGCCCGCCAACGCCGGGTATGCGATGAGCGTCACGCCCGTCAGTCCCAGCACGAGGGCCCCCAGTTTACCCGCCGTAACGCGCTCGCCTAAGAAGCAGGCGGCCAGGACCAGGATGAACAGGGGCTGCGTGTTGCCAAGCACCGACGCGATGCCTGCCCCCGTGCGCCCCGGGCTGAGGAACATCGCGCCGAAGCCGATCGTGGTGGAGGTGACGGCTACGGCCGGCAGCCAGGGCCAATGCAGCCGGCTCGGCAGCAGCGGGGCGCGCTGGGCCACCAGCACGACCAGCAAGGCCGCCCCGCCGAGGAGCGTCCGCAACCCCGCGAACAGCAGGGGTGGCGCGAAAGCCAGCCCTGTTTTAATGGCGGTAAAGCAGACCGCGTAGATGACGGTGAAGGCCAGCACGCTGCCGATCCAGATCGCGGCCGGCAGCGCACGGCGGGCGGCGGGAGCAGCGGGTCGCATAGCCGCGTCGGCTCCGCCTAGCGTTCTACCTTTGGTTGCGCGCTGCTCCAAGTGTTCCCCCTCCGTCCCGTCGCTTCAGGCTTGATCCTGTTTACATCAGCCAGCCAAGAGTTCAGATGTCTCTGGCAGCAGGTTACTGGCGCTGTTTTTTATCGGTAGCTTCACGCTTCTGCTACGCAGGAAGAACTCCACCCGCAGCAGTCGGTAGATCAGCCACCTGTGGCGCCGCAGCAACCGCTGTGCCGCATGGCGGTCGAGAATCTCAGGCTTGATGATCTGGTACTTGATACCGTGTTCCTCAATGGTGGCGCTACCTGCCGCCTGCACATTCTTGAGCCAATCCACCTGCCGGCCGTAGGTCAGGGGTATGATGAAGCCGTCGTTGGTGTGTTCGGCCACTACCGGCGTGTGATATAGCTTCCCCGACCGCCGTCCGACGTGCTGCAACACCACATAGTAGGCCAGACGCGAGTGTAGGTGCTTCAACATGAACGGGTTCAAGTAATGTTTGTTGAACTGGCGCACCTGATCACGCAAATGGCCCTTGCCCTGTCGTAGATAGATGCCGATAGTCAGGAGAGCTATCAGCATGAAGCCTGTTCTACGCTGAGTCAAAGTACGCATCGCGGTCCTCTTTTCCGTGCAGCGCGTCAAGAGGGCGCTGGTACCTCTCCATCATAGGGCGCTGCGGTGAACGGCGTGGTAGCTGCCGGTAAACAGGTGGTAACTAAGGCCGACCATAGGCGGCCTTAGTTTAACCAGTGGCCCTTGCGATATTGTAGGGGGAAGAAACGGGCGTGCGGTAGCGCCAGCCGGGTGCTTGGCAAACAGGGCCGGGCCGCATACGTGGGATCTGACGAGCCAGGAGGGGGCGACGCTGGGAGCGCGGGCGGACAGGCCGGCGCCCGCCGGGTGGGATCCGCGTCGCGCGCCGGCGATTCGGTCGCACGCTCAACCACCCTGCCCGCCGGTTAAGCGCGGTGCCCGACACGGCAAAAGCGCATCCGTGACCGCACAACATTTGGCGACCGTCGCGACCGTCGTCAAGCCGCCTGCAAACTGCCGGAGGCTGGAGCGGTCGCAGCGGTGGAAGGGGCGTTCCTGTTCCGTCAACAGATGGCTCAAGGGACCCTGCGCAGTCGCGACCCTGGCCAGGATGTGCGCCAGCACCGCGCCGACGCGGCCTTCCGGCAGACTACAGAAGGCGTAGATCACGATGCCGTCCGGCTTGATGACGCGAATGAACTCTTGCACCACGGCCCGCGGGTCCGCCATGATTTCCACCGTCCAGGTACAGACCACCACATCAAACGTGTTGTCCGCGAAGGGCAGATCGCGGATGTCGCCTTCTACGAACTGCACGCGAGAATTCTGGATCTTGGCCTGCGCGACCGCGAGCATGGCGGTGGAGGCGTCCAGGGCCGTGACCGCTTGCGGTTGGCTGTGGGCGAGAATCGCCAGGGTCCGCTCCCCGGTACCCGCTCCGGCATCTAAGAGCCTGTCTGAAAAGTGGGTCCAGTGGGGTAGGCGGCACATTATGCGACCACCTTTGCTCTTCTGGTGAGGCGTGCCCGGCCTCGTTCGCCCCGGTTTCGTCGTTCAGCGGGCCGACA